>Ga0179593_1325962_pt1 | contig 13371 bp, 25 predicted proteins | sample CZODoug2_1_08_16_FD_185931 | JGI IMG/M metagenome (GOLD analysis project Ga0179593, IMG submission 185931) | Vadose zone soil fungal communities from Angelo Coast Range Reserve, California, USA - CZODoug2_1_08_16fungal (PacBio error correction) | ecosystem: Environmental > Terrestrial > Soil >... | reverse complement strand
TCGTTCTGCCCTTACGTCCATTTCCCCGCCGCTTGATAATGCGCTGCTGATTTCTGCTGAGGGAGCCACCGTTGGTGTATTGCGCCTGTCAGGCCGCCTTTCTCCGTCTTAGCACCGTTGTGCCGCGTTTTCCGAGGCGGAACCTGCCCCCCCCCCCCCTTTTTCTTTCCGATTTTAAAACCAGGTCTTTACCCTTTTTTTTTCCGCCCAACCAAGGGGTGGAACTACCTTTGGCCGCTTGCGGCAAAAAAAGACCGGTGTCGGTTGAGAGCGTTCCCGTGCCCGCCTCCCCCCCCCTGGTGTTTCGGAACGCTTTTAGATCCCTTCTTTTTTTTTCGATTCGATATGCGGCCAGCAGACATTTCGACTCCTGCCCTCCTGTTTTTGGTTAACTTTTTCAACCGGCCGATGGCTGGCCCCCCCCCCCCCCCGTGCACTCGGGGTATGGACCCATTGGTCCTCCTCCCGCTTCAACCTTTTTGTTGTTTTTAAACCGTCGTCATTCTCAACTTCGAATTGCCCCCTTCCTTGGCGCCGCCGCTTCTTTTCTTTAGGGAGACCAGGTCAGTTTTCGTTAGGTCTCCCAATTTTTTTTTCCGTCAGAATTGTTGGTGCTCTTTTTGAAGTTTTATATCCAAAACAAACGAGTTTGTCCACGCCGCGGTTTTTGCGGGGTTCGTGAGTCCAGAGAAAACACTCTTTCCAGTTTTTTTTTTTTTTTTCCCCCCCCTTTCCCTTGAGTGCTTTTTTTTTTCTTGCCAAAGATGCCGCCTTGTATTGTTTTTTGATGCCTTTTTCTGGCACCCCCAGGTTTATCGTCTGAATACTGCCTCCTTCGTGGTGATGGAATGATTGAACTTTTTTCCTCTGGTTTTTTTTTTCCCTTTTTTTCAACCCCCCCTCTGGTTGGTCATTCCAATTTTTCTATTTTTTTCGGGAAACGATAGGCCACATTCGAACCGAAAGAGTTTTTTTTCTTTTGTATACAAGGCCTCTAAGGATAACGCCGGTGGACTGTTTGTGCGATCATCGGACCAGCCATGATTCCCCCCATAGTCACCCTCGGTGCTTGTCTTTCTCCCCCCCGATGGATTCCCAAGAGAGGACCCTCCCATGTTTGACCGTGGTTTTCCAAACACACGCCCCCAACGGCCAAATGCTTTTTCAACGTAGTAGGTTATTCGGTTTTGTTGTGGGGGACTGCCTTGGTTCCCCGGTTCCCCCCGTTTCCCCGCGTCTCCCCCCCTGTAAAAAAAGGTTTCTGATTTCATTGCCACTTGATGGGCCTTGCGTCCTCTTCCTTGGACTCACACGTTTGGCCGTGGGCGGTGAGGCCGATGGCGTGGGAGCGAACTGTTTTTTGACTTGCTGTTTAGGAGTGAATGGGGCTCTCCCCCCCCCCCCCTCCCCTGGAAAAGAATAGGCAAAACACCCATTTTCACCCCTGAAAAGAACACGGTTTTTACCCAAAAAACGCGTGTTCTCGCGTCGTCCGTCTTTCCAGTTTTTCCCTTCCCTCCGCCAAAATTTGTTTACCCCGCCAACAAACGCCCCTTTTTTTTTACCGCTCTTTTTTACTCCTTTTTTATGTTTTACTCGTTGTTTCTTTCGTTTTTCTTTCCTTCTGCGTGTCTGCACAGTTTTTGTCCTGCCGACCTGGACCCGGTCCCCAGAAACTTTACGACATAATTGTGTTTTTGATCTGTGGCGGTCGGTTTGTTTTTTTTTTTGTTTGTGTTCCTTTTTTTTTTTCCCCTTTGCCAGGCGCTTCCCAAGAAGGGCCATGAAGGTGGTGTCCCCTCGTGTCGGTTTTTCTTGGACCCCGCACCCTTTCCCAAAGGGGGCCCCGGCTCTTGTTGGTTGAAAATCGAGCATCCCGTTCCCTTTTTTTTTTTTGGCCTTTCAATCCCGGCGCTGTCACTGCTTTTCTCACAACCCTTCCCCCCCTTTTTTCATGGTCAACAAAACAAACAAGCTATTTTGGCGTGCTACCTTCTTTTTTCACCGTTTCTTCCCTTTTGAACTCCCCTTGGGCGTGTTTTTTCGGGGCAGGTCTTGCTGTTTGCCCTTTCTGGCGCAACGTCCATCACCTTTTTCCTCCTTTGTTTGCCCGCAGTAACGTTTGGCCGAGTTTTCCTCCTTTCTTTTGCATTGGAATACAAAGGCGTCCCCGGCAGGTAGAGTTTTTGGATTGATATCCCCCGGGACCTTTGGAACTCCCCCAGCGTAGAAAGTCATGATTGCTATTGCTCGCCGTGATCTTTTGGTTTTTGCAGTTTTCTTTCCCCCCCCATTCGGACTTGCTCGAGCCCCCTTCTTCGGGTTCTTTTATAGATTCTTTCCATCCCCCCTGGGATCGGGCGGCATTGAACTCTATCTGCTAGCCACGGTCCTTGACCTATTTTGGGGTGCTGGTGCGTCCTTTTGTTTTTTTTTTTATTGCTTGGTCCCACCAGTGTTGTTGTCCGGGACAATTTTTTCTTTTGTCTATCCCTTCCCGGCTTCCTTTTCTTTTCTTTGTTTCCTTCCCCTTGGGAGATGCTTCCTTCGTGTTTGCTCCCTTCGCTCCTGGGTGTTTTCCTTTTGATCTCTCCCCCGGACATGTCCCCTTGACCTCCCTCCTTTTGCATGCATGCTCTCCCTTCTTCGGTCCGGGGTGTTTTTCGCTTGTGTTTTTTTTCTCCGGACACCACCCCCCTCGGATTTTCTCGAGAGATGGGACGATCCCTGTTTGTTTCAGATATGTGGCGGCCGCTTTCCTTTTTTTTGTGAGGGGATTTTGGCCCCCCGCCGATGCCCGAGACGCCGCGTCTTCCCCCTCCCCCTTTCCTGTAAATAACCTTCCCCCCCGTTTCATTTTCTGATTGCCCGTGCCCTCCGGGCCTGGAGTCATGGTCTGTTGCGTTTTGTTTTTTGGGTGGTCTGTCCCCTTTATTCCAAGAATGGCACGGTTAGGAGTGTTTTAACGGGGCCGGTCTTTGGACCCTTTGCACCCAGTAGGGCGCTAGTTTCCATTTTTTAAACCCCCCATTTTTTAACAAACCGCAGACTCCGTGCTGCAGGAGTATTTCTGAGAGGGATCCCGGTTACAAAAGGGCGTGGACTTTTTTTCATGAGTCTAGGTGACTCCTCTGACTCTTCCTTTGAGTGAATTGGTTTTTCAAACTGGTTCCCCCCCGTCCGGCAGAATCCTCCTGGACCGGATAGTCCTCCCTCCTTTTTTGCACTTGACCCTACAAAATTTGGGCCCTTTGCACCAAAACAGAAGTTTGGTGACCTGTTCTTTTGAAGTTTGGGGGCCTTCGTTGCCCCCGTTTCCCACCGGACCCCCCCCCCCCCTCCCGCAAGTCGAATCCCAGTCGGATTTTGCTAATCTACCACCTGGGGCCGTGAGTACCTTTTTTTTCACGGTTTTCCCCATTCAAACGTGGTTTTTTTTTTATGCAGACCGGACCCTGGGTCCCAATTTTCGGGCAATCTCCTCTTCCGACTGGACGAATGCGTCTGCCAAGTGAGGCTTTTTTTTTGGTTTTTGCAGCCTGCCATTTTTTTTTGCCCCGGCATACTCATTGTTTTCTTGGGCCAGTCTTCTTTTTCTGCTATCCCTTCCACCCAAAAAAAGCTTTCTAGTTTTCATTGCCGGTGTTTTTTTGATTGTTTTCTTCCCCCAATCCGGGAAACCTTGGGTGTTTCCTCTTTTTTATATACACTTGGGCCGGTTTTTTTTTTATCAACCTCAGTTTTATGGCCTGACAAACCCCCCCCCCCCCTTTGCGTCGAAGGTTTTTTTTATGCCCTGGTCACCTTTTTACAGACTCCTTTTCTTTCGGAATCTGCGTGATCCTCACAATCCCTCTAGGAGGAGGACATTCCTCATTTCTTAAGCCAGGTGGATGTTTCCCCCCCAAAAAACCCCCCTCGGAGGCACGTCAGACCCTTTTTTTTTCCCGGTCCACAGGAGGAAATCGTCCTGCGTTCTACTTTTTGCGGGCCCCTGCAGTTCCTTTTTTTCTCTGCAATTTTTTCACCCGACCGTTTTGGTGACTTCCTTTTGCCGGAAGTTCCCCTCCGGTTGAACCTGAAGACCCTCTTGGATTTATCCCCTCTCTTTTTAATCATGGCCATTTTTGTTTTAACTGTCCGCGTTGAGTTTCAGCGAAAATCTTTTTTTTTTTGGTTGGCGGTGGTGTGCGTGACTGGGCCCCTTTTCTCTCCCCGGTTTGCCCCCCCCCTTGGGTGGCTGTTCAACCGTCCGTCTCGTCGTACGTCTTGTAGTAAGGGTTTTGTTTTACTTTTTTTTTTTTTACCCTTTATTTTTCCCTCTCTCTTCTTTCCTCCGCATCTTTGTGTTGCGCGTTTTTTTTTGCCGTGATGCCCCCTCAAGCGCAGGACTCCCCCCTTCTACCGCCGTACGAGCGGCGGACGTTAATGTCACCTTTTTGGGCCGTTTTGTTTTTTTTCTGCCCCTTTTTTTTTCCGGCCGTCGTCACTTCTTTTTCTGTTTTTTTCCCTGCCCTTCGGCTTAATTCTGTCTTTTTTCCCCCCGTTCCCTCGGTCTTCTTTTTTTTAAGTTTTTGTTCTGCCATCAGTCCTTTTTTCAGCTAACTTCAAAGTCTAGTTTACCCACCTTTGCCGTTCCCCGAGGAAAGCCGGTCAGACCGTCACCGTCCGTTCTTGCTTTATTTACCTCGTTGTCACTTGTGGTTCTCCCCCCTTTTTTGAACACACTCTCGCACTTTTTTTCCTTGCCCCCTTTTCCATCACTCCACTTTCCCCCGCGATGACGCCGCAGTCTTCGACCCCATCACTTTGGGGGTCTTGGGTTCCGCAGCCTTCACCACCCCGCCTTTCGCGTACCCCCGTATTTCCCTTTTTCTTTAAAACTTTCTCCCCAACTTTGTGCCGCCCCTTCTTTCCGACCCACAGTCCCCCGGGCGTTTCCCTTTCCCACCATTTTCCCTTCCTTGTCTTTCCCCCGTGCCTCCCATGGCCTCTCGCCTCGCTTGTTTTGGTGTAGGATCTCGGCGGCCCTCCCTGTAGCCCCCCCTGTAAAACCTTGTCCTATCGGTTGTTTCTTTTTTTCTTCTTGGCTCCGCCCGTTTTTTTATCAGTTGCCCACTTCTTTTCTTCCTTCCCCCTTTTTTTTTGGAACTTGGCTTCTTGCGAATACCCACGTGTCACGCGCGGTTTTCTTTTTTCCTTTTTTCATGGTTATTCGACTTCTTTCCTTGTTTTCTTTTTTGTTGAGTGGTTCCAGATGATACTGTTTCCCCTTACAGAGAAGTATGTTTTTTAGGTCAGTTTTTTTTTTTTTGTTTGCCGAACTCCTTTTTTTTTCGTTTTTCACTTCTTTTCTGCGCTTCTTTCTTTTTTGTCTGGAAACGTTTGGGCCCCCCCCCCTCCCCCACCAGCACCTTCCTGGAGGGCGTTTTTCCTTGTTCCCCCCCCCCCCCCCCCCCCCCCCCCGTTGCGTGGCATGAACCAGGTCCCACTCCCCTTTTTCCCTTATACCCTTCTAATTCCATTCCTTTTTTTTTTCCCCAGCGATTCTTGTGTCTCTTTTTTTTGCAAGCCCCATCGTTTGCGTGCCAATGCGGTGTGCGGTTCCAGCATTTCCCCCCCTTCAGATCTTCATACAAAGCTTTGTTCCCCCCCCTTTCTCTTCTGGGGCCCCTACCAGCCCCCCCCCCGTCCCAACCCTACCCTTCTCCCTTTCCCCGGTTTTTCTCCAGTACCAACTCACCCCCACCTGTTGACTTATTCTTCCACTGGTCCCTGTCACTTCTTTTTCTTTTTTTTCCTTTTGCATTCCCTCCACATTTGTCACACCGAGAACGGCGTGCACATTATTTGCGAACCCATTTTTCTCGGCCTTTTCCGTTTTCAGTTAGGAAGATCCTAGATTTTTGTTTTATTCCCACCTTTTCTCCAGTTTTCTGGCTTTGCGTCTATTCCGGTGTTTGACCTTTTTCTAGTGTGCAGCCGTGAGTTCTCTCCTCCCCCCTCTTTTTTGAAAAAGCCAGTTCGGTAAGTTGCTTTGAGGCGGCACCCCCTACCTGCCCAGGCGGGTAGCCACCCATCCCAAACCATACTGAAGGGTGAGTTTTCGAATTCAAGCGCCCCCCCCACCCCCTTCCGTACAACCCCCTTGCCCCGCCCTCACAGCAGGCCACCCTCCGCATTTTCTTTCCCCCCTCCAAAATTGCTTTTCGGCGTGGGCTTTTTTCCCTGACCCCCCCGATTCTTGCGCCCCTAATCATTTTTTGAGGGATTTTCGAATTTCTTTTCACCCTCGCGATACTCCCCCCGGCCTCAGCAGCTTTTTTTTCTTTTTTTTTTTGCTCTCACAACTAATGTTCACACGGCCAATTCTCCGACCTCAAGTTATCTGTTTCGGTTCCCCGAAGTTCTTTTTTGATATCTTCAACGTCCCCTTGGTCTGGTTTTTTTCTCGCTCCCCCCCCCCCCCCCCCCTTTAGTCCCCTCTCGTAACGTCTTCACACCCTTTGTTTCTCGTGCAACTTCAGTGTTATGTTTTCCGCCGGTTTTGCCCCTTTGCCACCCAGATTAACTTTTTTCCGTCCTTGACGAGTTTGTTTTATTGCTGTAGCCCTCCCCCAGTCTCTTTTTTTTTTCCTCTCGAGTGAGTTTTTCTGTCCCCCTTTGCTTGTACCAGCTTTTTTTCTTTGTTCGTTGTAGCCAGTTTTGCGTGTTTTCTTTTGCACCTTTCCGCCCCCCATCTTTTTTTTTGCCTGAGTTTTTTCCTGGTTCATATCCCTTTATGGCTGCACCCCCTTTTTTTTCAGGATCTTGTGAAGATGTCCTCGTTCACCATGGGCCAAACACACCACTTTCCCCTTTTTCTGGTCCACCGCACATTCGGTTCCTTTTTCTTCTCTTTTCCCCCCAGGCCTTTGAATCTCTTTCTGCAACTGTGCCCGCCCCTAAAACTTTCCCCATGTAGTTACATTTCATTGCTGGGCGTTTTTTTCGTGTCACCTCTTTCGGGATGGCCTTTGAAAGCTTTCCCCTTTTTTTTTCGTCACTTTGCCCTTTTTGCTCTTATTTTCTCTTTATGTTTTTTCCCCATTCCGCTAGACCCCAGCCCCACCTTCTTTCCGAAATCCCTTTTCTTCCGTTAACTCTGTACTCCTTTTTTCCCTTGTGCAGGTGGGCTTCTTTTTTTTTTTTGCCCCCATTTCGTGTTTTTGCTTTCCTTGCCTTCGCCCGTTGTTACCACACCCTTAGCAATAACTCACTTTGTTGCCCGTTTTTGTTTTTTTTTGCCACCCCAAATGTTTTTTCTTTTCGGTTGTCTCTTGTCTTCCCCCCCCCTCTCTTCTGACAATTCCCCAGTCACCCCTCTTCGTATTTTTATCTCTGTCGTTTGCATATTGAGGTCTTTCCCAACTCTCCTCTGGATCAGGCTGCGGATGTCGACTTTTGGAATTCTCTTTTCGGCGGACTGTTTGTTTCTACTTGACTTGACTTTGTTCCTTTTTTTCTTCCCCACCTTGGTACCAACCATCCCCCCTTTTGAAGTCCAACCCCCCCACCTCCTTGAAAGTTCCACTTTTTTTCCCCACTCCTTTCCTACCTTCGTTTTGCTTCTTTGCCGTCATTGGGCCATGCCACGTTCTTCCCGCGGACAACCCCGAAATTGCATTTTTCGCCCCCCCTCCCCCTTTTTTGCGAATGTGGTTCCAGCCCCCTTGGTTGAAAGTCTTTTTTTTTTCCCTTCTTATTCTCTGTGCACCGGCGGCATTCCCGTTTTTTTTTTTTTTCCCCACCCATGACCTTTTTTCGTCATTTTGTGGGATTTGCTAACGCCCCTTCGGTGTCGTTCCCCCTTAGTCGTTCCTCCCCGGTTTGCTCTCTCGAACTTAAGCCGGCCCCTTTTTCCAGCGCAGTCTTCTTCCCAAATTTCCTTTGAGGGGGGCCCTTTGGTTATCCGGGATTTTGCGTTTCCGGTCCTTCCTTTTCGTATAACTCTTCCTCTCTTGTCAAAAAAGTTTTTTTTTCCTTTTTGTCCCCGGTGACGTACCTTTCCTGTGCGTCTGCTGGCCGCTCTCCCACCGTGACTCCAAATCCGCCCCATGACTGGCGGCCTTGTATTTTCCCACCCCCCTTTTTTTTTCTCAGCCAAATGCCTAAACCTTTTACCCTCGCGAATACGGTGTTTCCCCTCTGTGGTACCCCCGGTTTCCCCAAACCGTTCGACCCTGCTTTGTTCCATGCGCTTCCCTTTTCTGTTTGTGACCAATCACGTGTTTTATGGCTCTTTTCCCTCTCAGACCTCCCCCCCCCACTCCACCAACTAACCTGTCGGTCCTGCTTTTGTCAATGTCAAGCATTGGCCTTGTCCCTCGTTTCTTCTCTTCCTCCTCCTTCTCCCTCTGTCTAGTCCTCTTTTCTTCCCCATTCCTTTTCCCTCTTCCCTTGTCTTTCCCTCCCACTCCTCTTCCCCCCTTCTTCTTCTTTCCCTAACCTTGTATTATCTCTTTGCTCCCCTCCCTTCTCTCCTGTTCTCACGATTCCTTCCTTAACCTTCTTCTTCTTTCTTTTCCTCTCTGTTGAAGTGCTACATCTACTACTCCTTTCCTCAGCCTGCATTGTTCTTCCAAGCTCCCTCCATATGTCCTTTTCTCCGTCCCTCCCGTCCGCTTTTTTCCTCTTCCGCTCTCTTCTCTACCCCGCCGTTCCATTCTTTGTTTTCCCTTCTTTTGCCCTCACGTACTCTTTCCTAACCCACCCCTTTTTTTCCCGCTTTTCCCTTTTATTATTTACTACTTCATCCCCCGTTTCCCCTCCCCCTTTACCTCACCCCACGCCCTTATCTTTTCGTCTCTCCTCTCACGTTTTGCCATCTTGTTTTTCACTTGCTTTTCCCTTTTTACTATCTTTCTCCACCCCCCCCATCCCTACTCCCTCCCCGCTTTCTCTGTTTCTCCCCCACCTTTCTCTCTACCCACTACCTCCCCTCCTCTCACTCTCCCCCCCCTTTTTCCTCCCTCCACTTCCCAACTTGTGGCGTTTTTTTTTTTCGATTACCTCTCTTTTTTTCCTTCCTACTTTTGTGTTTTGTTTTTTTTTTTTTTGATTTCTTCTGTGTCGCCTTCCCCTTTCCGTTTCCTGTTCTAATGAGTATTCGTTTTACTTCATGTATGCTCATTGTAACACCGTTTTTTGGTAGTTGCCTTTTTGCCCCGCCGTCATGTTGACCGCCTGTTGGCCGCCTTAACCCGTTTTTATTCCGGCTTCCTTTTTGATTTTTATTTTCCTTTACATTTTTAGTGTCTGCCCTAGACCCCCGTTGTTTGAAGTTTTGTCACCTGGATTTTCCCGATCCCCAGTCTCTCTGGGGGGATTTTTTGTTCGTAGGTTGTTTAGTCTGTTCGCTCTCTCCTCCTTTCCGTAGGACGATGATTTTCTGCAAGTCCCCCTTTTTTTTCGCTTCGACTTTTGAGTGCTCTTCCTTACTCCTTTCATTCTCCCTCCCTGCTTCCGGCCCATTGCAACCCCCCGCCGATGTGCGGGACCCCCGGGGCTTGTTTTTTCTGCCCTTGCCTTTTGCATGACGTCTTTTCACGTTGGCAACCGTTTTTTCGCAAATTAACAGCGTCCACAATTGTGCTTGTCTGAAGTCCTTCTATTCCCTTCCTTTTTCACGTGTCTCGTGTCTCCCCCCAAAGTCAGCAACCCGGCGCATGTGGGTATTGAAATTACCGTTTTTTTTTCCAACTCGGCTTTCCTCCTCTTCTTTTTTTTAGTTAGAGTTTCCCCCCACCTTTTTTTTTTCTTTTCCCAAACTTTTAGAGGGGTGTTCTTTTCCACTCTGCTTAGTAGTTTCTTTGGTTTAGACGTGGATTCCCCTTGGTTTTTTTTGTAACGCATGGAGGTTTCTTTAATTTCGTGGGTATGATTTTTCCCTTTTTTTTCGTGGGGTTTTTTTTCCCCTGATTTTGGGGTTTTTAACTTTCCTGCGTCCTTTCTTTCTCCCCCCCACCTTCCCAGTCCTTACCTCTGATATTTTACCGTCTCCCCCCAGGCCTTCTCCTTCTCCTCACTACTTTTTCTTGGTTTTTTTTTCTGGGTGACTTCCCGCGACGGGCAATTTTTTGTTTCCTCTCGAAGATTTTGTTTTTGTTTCGGTTTCCGTCAGGACTCCGTTTTTTTCCCTGGTTTTACAAACGAACCTTCATGCGCCCCATGGTAGCTTTTTTTTGTCTTTTGGTGGCCTGCTCCCCTTTTTGGGTCCCCCCCAGCGCGTCCCCCCGCTTTCCCCGGGGTCCATCTTTTCCATTTCTTCGGTTCGACCCCTTTTTATCCACCCTGGTGTCGGGTGCGGGTCGTCTCCTTTCCCATTCCGTGTCTGGTTTTAGTTGGATCGTCGCTCCCCGACCGCGGGTTTATCCCCCCCCAAAAGCCAGAACCTGTTTTAGTTTTTTTGTCTGTTAGGGGGGCTTTGGCTTTTTTTCCATTTTGTTGACCTCTGCCCCCCCTGGACCCCCATTTCACCGCCCCCATATTTTTAACCCCTTTTCTTGTACGATTTTGGCTTTCCCCCTCGGTGTTTCTTCTCGGTCCTATCACTCAAATATCTCAGTTTGCTCCCTTCCCTCCCCCAGTGTTTTTTTTGTCGCAGACCTGACAGTGTTTTGTTGATTTGTGGTAGTTCGATTTGGTTGTTTTTTCGTGGATTTGCTTGTTCGGCTCTTTTCCAAAGTTTGCGTTTTGGCCCCGAGAACGGTTTTTTTTCATTTCCTGAGTCCATGTTCCCCGCAACGCCGGGGCCAGCGCCTGTGTGGTTCTGACCAAGCTTTCATTAATGGTGATATGGCTTTTTCCCCTCATTTTCCCAGACTTCTTTGGGACATTCCGGTTTGTGTTCCATTGTCCCTAACAGTTTTTTTTTCCTTCCCCAAAAATCTTATTTTTTTGGGCCCTACAGTTCCCCCACACGCTCTTCCCATTGAAAGGGCTCCCTTTTTTTAGTTGCTTCTGCTGTTTTTTCCCGGTATTGATGCCCTTTCCGTGGCCTCCCTTGCCAATCAACCACCGTTGCTTTTGCAAGATTCACCGTTTTAAATGATGTTTGTATCTTTTTTTTTTTTCCTGACCCCCATGATTCTCCCCCGCATTTATTTTTTTGTTAATCATATCACACCGGGCCTTTTTCCCTGAAACCTCCCCCCTGGGTCCATCAGTATCGTACCGGTCTTCTCCCCCCGGTGTATTTTTCTTTTTTTTTTTTTGAGTTCTGCAATTTTTTTGGCTGCGCTGGGTTCTTGTGCGGTTTGCCTTTTTCAGACCCCCTGGTCTTTTTTCGGTTGTTTTTTTTTCTGTTTTCATTCCTTTCGGTTCGTGACTTGTCCTTTTTTTGTTCTAACGGCAATTTTTGGCTTGGGCGCGGACCAAGTCTTTTTCTTTGCCGCTGGTTTTTGCCTTTTCTTTGTCCCAACAAGTTTGTTTTTAAGTTCCTTTTTTTTCTGGATGCGGGACTCCCCCCCCCTTACCTGGAATTTTTTCTTCTTGTCCCTCCATTCCCCTTGCGAAGACTCTTTGCTCTTACTTCCCGTGTCCGGCTGTTTTTCCAATAGGTTTTTTCTCCCTTCCAGGCTTTCACTTTTTGCACCGCCGGGCTTTTTGCAGACCGCCTTCGACCGATCATTACTCGAAATGTTTTTTCCTTCTTAACCCCCCCCCCATCGAGTTTCTGAGGGATGGCCTTTTTTTCCGGTTTCCCGCCAAGGACCTGTGTGTTGGTGTTTCTCCCCCTTTCCCCTTTTGTTTTTGGTTGCGCGGCTCGTTTTGACGGGTCTTTGCCCCCAGTACTTTTGAATCTCCCCATTGTGTTTCTTTTTCTTCTTTTTGGCCCAGCAGCCCTTTAAACTCTTTTTTTTTGACCTTTATGGTGTGGGTTGGCGTTCTTTTGTTGGACCCGTTCTTCACTGCATCCTGATTTTGTTTTTTTTTTAGGAGAATATGTCCACTGGGGGGCCTTCTGGTCACGCTTTCCCCCCCATGAAGTGAGTGGCCTCTTTTCGGTTTTTTTTTCCAACCCAAAGTTTTTCTCGCATTTCCCCCGTTTCTCGTCTTTTTCTTTTTTTGTCGTGATCCCCGGATCCCTAAAGGCCTTTTTATTTGTTCGCGTCCTCTTCGCTTTTTTCTTGATTTCTTTTTTCCTGTCTCCGCGCTTTTTTTTTTTTTTTTTTTCTTTAGACCAAAGAAACCTGCTTTCCATTACACAGTCCTCCTCCCTCCGTCTTCGTTCTTTTTTTTTTTTTTTTTTCCCCTTCCCCGAACCCCTTTCGGTTACCTCCCCCAAAAAGTCTCCCCCTTTTTTTTTTGGTCCTGGTTTATGTTGAAGTTTCGTCTTTTTTCCAGCACGAACCTCCCACGTGGTGCCCCTGGTTCCAAATTTTTTTCCCTCTGCGTCCCTCCCTCTTCCAAACCTTTTCGTGCCTGAGGTAATTCGTTCCATTCTCGCTTCTCCAAACGTGTTTCTTTTATCCCCTTCAGTGGAAAACTCACTGGCATTCCCTTCTAGACAAGCTTTTTTTTTTCCCGACCCACGGTTCCCCTTCTTGGGACTTTTTTTCTTTTGGGCTCAAATCTTCTTTTCTCTATAGTTGAAACCCCCCCCCAATCTTTTTCTGATTCCCATTGTTAAGTTTTGTTGATTCGTCTCCCGACCCCTCCCCTGGGACCCATGGTTGATCTGTTCCCCGAACCGGTCCCGTGGCCAGTGTTTTCTTCCCCCCCCCCTTCTATTTTCCTGCACAAATTGTTTAGAAGGTTTGAGAATCTCCGAAGTTTTGGGACCACTGTACGACTTCGTCCGCCTGGAAACCTTTTTCCCCCTTTCCATCCCTCCCGAGGGTTCCCTTTCACTGATATCGGATGAGGACCTCCTCATTTGATGCCCCCGGACCCTCTTAGTTTCTTGTGACTGGGGTTTTGAGTTCCCCCGGTTCTCCCCTATGTCAATCGTTCCCGCGATCTACTGTTTTCTCGTTCCGCAGCACGTTTTTTTCTGCCGGTCCCTTTGTTTTTTCCCTTGCTTCTTGACTTTGCTTCTTATGGTCCGGAAAAGTTTTTTTTTGCAAACAAGACCCCCTGAGTCGCGTGTCTTTTACCAATTCAATTCCGGCCTTGCTTTTCCGCTCCCGCTTTCTTCCGCCGCCATACATACTTGTAAAGCGGGGTTCTTGTGTGGCGTTTTTTTTTTTTTGACGGGGTCTAAACTTGGACCTTTCCCCGGCCCCAAATTTGTTGGGTTTTTTTTGTGTGACCGTCCAGTCGCCGTCCGTCTTGTCCTTCCACGGGGTTGTTTTTGAAGTCTTTCTTTCCTGCTGACGCCCTCTCCCC
>Ga0179593_1728125_pt1 | contig 13372 bp, 15 predicted proteins | sample CZODoug2_1_08_16_FD_185931 | JGI IMG/M metagenome (GOLD analysis project Ga0179593, IMG submission 185931) | Vadose zone soil fungal communities from Angelo Coast Range Reserve, California, USA - CZODoug2_1_08_16fungal (PacBio error correction) | ecosystem: Environmental > Terrestrial > Soil >... | reverse complement strand
ACGCCCTGATCTTCATCGGACGCTCCGGTCCTTCCGATACAACGGCCGATGTTCCCTGGTAGCTGGGGACACGGTTTCCCTGTAAGTGACACCCTGTAGGGGGCACGTCCGTTTCCTTTTTCGTCGGTTCCCCCAAGCTTGCCCCAGTGACCCTCTTGATTTCACCCCTATCTTGGGTGTTTACTGGGCTGAGGATGTGGATTCGGCCGTTTTGAACGAGGCTCGAATTTCCCCTTCTCTCCCAGAACACCCGGTTTTCCCAGAGGAGCTTTTCCCCTAAGATAACGATCCCCCGGCGAATCAGCCCCTTTCCTCTCCATCTTTCCCCCTCTTTCCCTTCGCTTCCATTTTATGACGTTTCAACCCCTTTTCCGGCCGTGTATCGCGGCTTAAGACAGGTTCCCTCCGAGGGATTGGCGTTTCCTCCGGTGTTTCCCCCCTTTCCCTAGCCGGAAAAACCCCCCCCGACCCGGGACTGGTCTTCCCGTAATCTGCTGCGAAATAAAAACCCCCCTCCCTCATCGCCAAGTAAAGGGATGTTGGGTTTTCTTCTCGGCTGGAGACTCCACGTTCCCAGGTCCGGATACGGTCCCCCTATAAGATTGCCAGTGGGGCACTCATGCTCACTGCTTTTTTCTACAAGTTTCTCTACCTTCTTAATGAATTGACTTTTTCGACATTTGTCATCTCTCGACGACTCCCCCCACCGACACCTTCGGGGCCGTAAAACCCGCCCATCAGATTTCCTCTAGGTGAGGGGGGAAGCGGATCCCCCTTTCGGGCTCGTTCCGCGCCGCCTCGGTTCTGGCCATGGATTCGTTTTCAGGAGCCTGGTCACGAGGTTCCCGGCCTACTCTTTTTGCTCACGCCTTTCCTTGCGAGGATGCTGTGCTCTTTCCCGTCTTCCCCTCTTTGTTTTTCTGTAGACGTAGTTTCTCTGTTCGATCTTCTCTGAGTTTTTGATCACGTTGGAACCAGGCTGGCTTTTTTTCTTGCTTCAGCTACAGGTTTTTTTCTTTTCTTTTCCTCCTCATCGGTTTTGTTTTTTTGTCTGCATCGAAGGCCTCTTCCTCCCCATGACCCAGAAGGACACTTTGTCTCAACGTATCGACCCCTTTCCAGAGAAGATAACATCGTCAAGGTTTCTCCCCCGACGAAGACTCTTTTTACGTAGACAGCATATTCGCCCGTTTCTTTTTGAGACCTGATAGCCCCTCTTTTTTCCTGGAAATCAGGTCCTTCCCCCCGATAGACCTTGTCAGAAATCTTCTGACCGAGGAGGCTTTCTCCGAGGCTTTCCTACTTACCGCCCGCACCTTTCCTTCCTTTCGAGCTGGTTCGCTTTTTTTTTTTAAGGCTTTCTTTTGGGTAACCCAGGAATTCTTTCCTTTTTTCCAAGTTTTTCAATCATTCAATTCGTTTGCTCCCCTCCCCTTTATAGCCTAACTCTGGGTTTCCCTTTGCATTAGTGCCACCTGTCCCCGGAGAAGGACCCTGTTTCTCGTTCGGGATAAATTAGCTCCCTTTCAAACAGACCGTGACGTCTTATCTTCGTGAGTTGGTTTCTATTCGAGTGTCGTCTTTCTCAGGGCATATGCAATGCCAGCCTTTTTTTCTACTGGATGTGAAACTGTGAAATTCTTTCTACGCCCCCTTTCGGCCGAAGTGGCCCTTCTCCTTAGTCTGTTTGCCGACGATCCCCCCTGTAATCTCCTAGCGGTCGCTCCTGGATCGCCGCGAGGGAGATCTGCCTTCCCCCCCCTTTTTCCGGTCGCGACCTTTTTTTAGCTGAGGGGCTGTTCCTCTTCTTTGTTTGTGTTTCTGGGTCGTTCCGTCGCCGGGAACAGATCGTCTTCCCGACAGCCCCTCTTTTCCCTCCCTCCACCCCGAATTTGGCCATTTTCCCGCATTTTGTCTTGCCTTTGCTGAGCTCGTCCCCTTTTCAGGTGGATGTTCCGGGCTCGGCGGGGCGTGGACTTGTACAGGGGCACGCCATGTCGAGGGACAATAGCCTTTTTTTTTTCGGGATCTTCCTATCGTCCGAGGGAAGATCCCCCTTTTTTTCCCAAATCCCCCCTTTTTTTTTTTTTTTCTCGGCAAGACAGGCTTTGTTTTTCTTTCGCAGATCCCGACCCCGAGTAAGGGCGAAGACATCTTTTTTGTGGGTCATTTTTTACAGCCATCGTCCGGCGCCTTTTTTTCACTAAGTTTTGGTTCGGGGGGCTTTCCGTTGGCATTGACCCCCTGACGCGTTGATCCTCGGAGATTTTTTTTTTTTTCCCCTCCCCAGGTCCTCCTGGGCCAAAATCATCAGGAGCTGCCCTTCATCACCAGTGCCTTGCCCGGAGAGCTTTATGACCCAGACGGAAATGCCGGCAGATAGCCTAGAACACCCCTTTTTCCTATGGTGATCCCGGTCCCCCCTTCCCAAGCCCCTTTTCCTTGCCCCAGGATTCTAATTAACCTTTGCTTTCCGCCTTGCAGACGAACGACCAGTCTTTCTTTTTTCTCGGGAGTTTTCTCTCTCCCGACGACGGCGTGAACAACCCCTTCGGGGGCGTTTTTTCCAGCCACACCTTTCGAGAGGAGGGACAGGATCCTCCCTTCACTGGCCCCCCCACAGATCATGAGGCCGTCCTTTTCTTGAACATCTCTTTTTCCCCTCCCTGACGGAGACATTTCCCCGACCTCGCCGGAGCTCGCTTTTACCGTTGATTGAACCAATTTTTTCCTTCCGAGTCCCCCACTATTCTTTTTCTATGTTAAATCATAATCAGTTTTGTTGTTGAGACTTCCGTAGGGGTTCCCTTTTCCCTTTTTCAGCGGTTGCACTTGGGCATTCTTTCGGATATTTTGTTCCCCTTCCTCTGTTGTCCTCTTCCCCCCTCAGTGGGTATGGATCAGTCAGACAACGGGTGTCTTTGTTGCAGGTTTTCTTCCCCTTGTCCCTCAGATCTCGCTGTCTGTATGTTTTGACTACTTTTGATGATGTAGAGGGTGACCTTCGTAATGGCTCTTGAGGACATTTTCCCCTCCCCTCGATCCGTCCCCCTCTTTCTGCTGCCCGAGACGTCCCTCACGGATTGCTTTTTCCCCTCGGTAAAGTTTAGTAGTTTTTTCCTCCGCGCTCCTTTTTTCCCGGGGCGGCCCAGGGTTGGTTTTTTCCTGCGCTTGACGTTTTCCCTTCTTGTAGGTCCTAGTGGAGGCTGGCGGAATGGCGGATCCTTGTACTTTTTCCTGATGATTGTTGTTCTTTGTGGATCCGGTTTTCCCCCCCTTCCGCGAGGATATAGGACAGCTCGCTTTCAGTCGAAATAGATTCCTTTTTGCAACGGTTCAACCCCGTCTTTTTTTCCGCCGTGATTTCCCGGATTGAAGCCGTCGCACTTTTGCCCAACCCCCAAGATATTATTTCTCTGAACTCTTTTTTCGCAGGGGGATCGAGACCCATCCTCTTTATCCCACGACTTTTGCCGTTGGTGTTTTCGCAGGTTCTTCAACCTTATTTTTTCCGGACGATACTGATTTCTTTTTCCCTTCTCCCGATCCCCGTTACCAACGTCCCTTCTACCTCGGATTTTTCCACCGGGGACTTCCTTTTCTCAGGAAACGCACCAGCCTCTGGGCCCGTCGTTCAACTGATTTTTTTCAGCCCCTCCCCTTCTCCACAGGCGGTTCGACCCCCCCCCAGATTGTTGCTGTTGAATCAACGATTCTTCCTGCAGAACGAGGCTCGAATGTTCTTTTCCCTGACCCCCATCCACCATTTGACCATTCGGCCGGCCCGCTAGATGGACGTTCCTACCTTACTCGTCCCCTTTCTAGTTTTTCCGCCGGACGATTCTTTCCACATCGAGGAGACCGGAGACCCTCCTCGCGTTCCCCTTCCAAGAATTCACTTCCCGGCCGGCACCCTCTTTCCCCCGTGGCTTAAAAGTTAACGTTCTCCTTAGACGGAAACACCGGTTTTTCCCGTTCCCTGAGCTTCCCCGTCCTTTTCCTTTTCCAAATCGAATCGCCAACCGCCTTCCTTTTTTTTTTCCCCTGAGGTAATCTTTTTGACCACAGGTCCCCCTTCCCTGCTTGTCCTCTCTTTTGCATAATGCTTGGTATGGGGTTCCCGATCGATTCTTCTCAAGGACTAGGAGGTCGTCTTTCTAGCCCTTGCCTCCCACCGGGTCGGCGGGGACCCCGTGCCGCCCCTTTTTCGATAGTAATGACTGTTTTCTCAGCCATACCCCCCGGTGCTCGGATTCCGCCTCTATGGTATTCGAACTCATTCAGATCGGGTTCCCTTTTTTTTTCCCTGAGTTACACGGCCCTTTCTCGATCCGTTTCTCCCGCACGTCTCGGGTTTCTAATTTTTTCTTACTTCGCAGAGTCGTTAGTAGCCTTTCCTTAGTGACGATGTCGATTTCTCCGGTTGCCCCCTCCCTTTTTCTAAAGGGTTTGGAGTTGCTGGTTTCCTTTTTGTTCTGGACCTGGCTTCCTTTTTTTCTATCTTTCTATTGTCAAATAATAAGTTTTGTTGTTTCGCTCCAGAAGGCACTGGAGCTGAGCTCTTTTTTCCCCCCCCTGCCACCCATCCTTTTTTTTAGACCAGGTCAACCCCTCTTCCCCGGTGATGCCCGCCTTCTTGGACTCCGACTCGGTTTTTCCGGTAGCCCTCCATCTTTCTTCTTCGACGTAAAGCGCTCCTTCTCCCGGGAGGCTCCTTTCTTCCCCTCTAGCCAGGAGTTTCATCCATGGCAATGACCTTCTTTTTCCTCAAGTCCCTATTTTTGAGGCCGACTTCCAGCAGCACTCAGTTTTCTTTTCTGAGGCGTGTTTCCCTGGTGTTCTTGTGAAGGTGCATTCTATGAAGTTCTCCCCCCCTTTTTTCCCTTTAGATGAGACTTTTCTCTTTCTCTAATACCGTTTTTTTTTTTTTTTCTAAATGTCGAGAATGAGTGTTCCTCGGAGAGTCCCCATTCCTGATGGTAGTTCGGGGCTCCCTTTCCTTCCAACCATACCCCTTCCGTGACGTGGAGATATTCTTTTTTTTTTAGAGAAGGATTCGTATCAAGTATGAGGAAGACAGGTTTCTTTTCCTTGAACCTGGTGACCCTTTTCAATAACTCGGGGCCGGCCGATTCCCCTTTTTCACTTCAGAATCGTTTATATCTTCGTCCCTTCATACATCCTTTTCCGCCCGCGTAGTGATACCTTCCCCCTTGGGAGAGTCGCCGGTAGGATTTTTTCCGTCGAGGTTTCCTCTTTCTTTTTTTTTCTGTTCTATAATTTATGGGGGTAGCGGGTCTTTCCTCTCTCGCGCACTTTTACTTACCGTCCCCTTGCCCCCTCAGGTTAATTTCCTCCCCTACATTGTGAAATCCTTCCACGGTCGATTTTTTTCTGGCCATTTTCTCCCCCCGGGCGGAGAAAGGTTGGGACCTCCCCAATCGGGGGCGTGTCCTTCGGTGAATCGAAGTCCCTTGGGCCCCCCCATCGGTCCCTTTAAGTGAAAATAGAGACCCAGGTTTTTCCTTCAGGATCAATGCTTTCCCACCCCGTTGAGTTTTTTTTTTTCAGGCTTCCCACATGAAGAAGATCAGTCTCGTTCCGCTAAGGGTCGAAGACCTTTTTGGGCAGTTTTTTTTTCTCGGCCAGAATCGGTTTGAGTTCCCTTTTACGCCGGGAACCCCCTGGTTCTTTTGATTCCCCCTTTTCCCCTAGTAGAGCGACCCTCTCCCCTCGGGCCTGTTTTAACTCCCCTTCTCCCCTCCCAAGGGCCTTGTCCCTAAGGACAAGTACAGTTTTTTCCCCCAGGCCAGGGGCCCGGTTCCCCTCCACATCTCTTCCTTAGAGGCAGATCGCCTCTCCCCTAACACCCCTTACCCCAGATGTTTATACCCCCCTTTCTTGTCACCAACGGTCTTGGAACCGTGTTCCCCCCCTGCAGTTTTTCCTTTCTTCTGATGGACCTTTCTCGGGGAAGCCCTTCCCCCGGAGATCGTCCGGATCCGTACTTCTTCGACAACCTGGTCAAGCTTTCCCAACCCTTGACGCGGGGGCCCGGAGGTCGACTCCTCCCCCCCCCCCCCCCCCCTGACTAGTGAGGGACCTCCCTTTCAAAAGATCATCTCGGCCGTTGGTACCTAGATTTTTCCCGTCCTCCACTTCCTTTACAAATGGGGCTAGGCCCCCTTTCCTGCATCTAGTTTTGGACACATTGTTCCCCACGGTGCAACTCCTTCTCTCTTCACCTACGGATAGGGAATCTATATATTTCTTCCCCCTTCGTTGTGTTGTTGATTCGGGGTACTCGATCTCTTTTTGAACTTGATTCTTTTTTTGAGTGAAGGCCCTTCCGTCCCTTTGTCCTCGCCCAGTTGTTTTTTTATTGAGGTCACGTCTTTGGGTAGGCCTCGATTTCTCTAGGCCTGAGCATACCGGTTCCCTCCCTCTCTAGATTGTCTTTGCTGGTCACCCTCAAGCGGACAACAGCGTCGTGGATGATTTTTTCCCGTCGTAGTCTTTCCCAGATACGGACGTCTTTTTCCCCCCTTTCATGTCGCCTGCTCCCCCTCAGGTCGGAGGACCACGTTTTTTTTTTTTCAGGGAAAGCCTTTCCAGGGAACGGTATTTCGCGGATTATAAAAATCACTTGTTTTTTCTAGGGGTTCTTCCTTTTTCCGGGTGCCCTGTAGGTACGCCTTGAAGTTTTTTTCAGGCCGGGCTTTTCCCTTTACTTATCTTCTCTTTGTTTCCGGCCTTTGGCTCCCCTAACCTGCAGAGGCTTCTTCTGCTAGTAGAGGGTAAGATCGAACTCTTGCTGTGGTGCCTTTTTCAACCACAGGAGGTTGCTCCCCTCCAGTGGTTCCGATCGGCTGGCGACTTCTCTGACCCCACCCCCACGTTTCTTTTTTAGACCCGTAGCGGAATAGGGTAGTTCTTTCACGGTTCTTCCCTTCGCCGACGGTCTTGCTTCATCCGCTTTTTTTTTCAGCCCGTTCGCCTTGCCTTGAGGGACGATCTGACTTTTCTCTCTAGTACCTTTTTTCCCTTTTTAGGATGGGCTGACATTTTTTTTTTCCCTGGACCCGGAATTCAAGGAAACGACCCGCCCCCTCCTTTTCCGTTCACATGGATACGACTTCCTTCCTTGCCCGCGACACAGTGGTCAAGATGGCCCAAGTCGGGGTTTGCCTGGCTGAAGGACCCGTTTTCCCCCTTGGCCGTTGGCCGAACTCTCTCGATCTTGTTCAGCGCTTTTTTCCTGCAACCTTTAAATTATAGACAGAGGCTGTTCCTTCGCTCCTATGTCCCGTTTCCTTGCGTCCCATCGCTTTCCCTCGCGCGATCCCGGCCCCACGAAACACGAGGATGACTTTTCTTTCTGTCCGGCCACTTTTCCTCCAGTAAGAGGCATCTGCTCCCCCCCCCAAACCCCTCTGGATTGGCTCTCCTTTTTGTTCCCCTCTACATTTATCCTTTTTCCCGGTAGGCCGCATAGTCTCCTGCGCGACCCCCCCTCCTCCTACTATCGCCAAGTCACGTTTTCCTCCTTTCTTTTCGCCCCGAAAGACTCCAGGAAGCTTCATTGAAAGGGCCTTTCCTCAAACCCCTTTGGCGAATCCATGGGAGTCTCCTCAGCGACCTTTTTTCATTTCGACCCGTGAGGCTACAAGAAAAAAAGGTTCGTCTTTCCCCCCCCCGCCTCGCTCTTTTCGATCGTCATGAGGTGCGTTCCCGACCCCCCATTCCCCCCGGTTGCTCGGATTTTGGACATGGATTCGACCTCCCTTCGGGGGAAGGAGGCCTGGCCTGTCCCGTCTTTGCTCCCGAGCTTGACTGTCTCCTCTTTGTTCGACTTATCAGGTCCTTTTTCCCCCGTGGTGGGGGGGTTTTTTTCGTCGTAGACGAGTTGCGTCTTTTTTCTATCGATTTTCTTGAGACCAGGGCTGGTGAGTTTCTTTCTTCTTGGAAGCTCCTTATCTCCAGGTCCCTTTTTAGCATCTCTCTATTTTTTTTTTCGAGAGATGCTACAGCTTCTAGAAGATATTACCCAAGGACAAGACTTTTTTCCTTCTTTTCTCCCCCCCCTTTCCCGCCACCAACCAGGACTCTCCCCTTTGCGGCTCGACTGGCTACTCATGACGACTAGGCTTCCCTTTTCCCTAAGTACGAAAGCATATTCCTTTTCCCGAGCGGGAGAAAAGCCTCTTATTGAAGTTCCCCCTTTCCCCCCCCGATCGAAGGAGGCATTCTCTTTTCCTTGAGCTACGGTCCCCGATCCCGGGAGGTGGACTTTCACTCCCTTCCTAGCGCACGCTCTTTTGTCGAGGCGGGTGTTTAAGGCCCCTATGTTCTTGTGGAATTTTTTGTTGACAAAGGGGGACCTCACCCTTTTCAGATTGATCCTTTCCCATCCCCCGAGGGCCTTCTTCCCCATGGCAATACGTGAGTATTCACTTCAGGAGCCGGACCTGATGGTGTCTTTTCCCTCCTTTCCGTGAAGTGGCGTCTAGGCTCTCTTTCTTCTAGTGTGCGACTTCTAGAAGCTCAGGGCCTCTTTTTTTTTCCCGCTCCTTGAACTGGTGAACCACCGGATCTTTTCCCCCAATCCCTCCCGGTTTTTTTCCTTTTACGGGAACTGCGCGCGTCCTTTTTCCTTGTCCGTCTCGTTTTCCTCCTTTTGTCCGGATCTTCTAAGAAATCGGCTTTTCGGAAAGACGTAAGTCCCTTTTTTTTTTTTTAAAATATTGGTAGAGTTGAGTTTGAGGTCTCATGAATTTGTGGTGGGTTCTTTTCCTCTTTTTTTTCCCCCCCTTTTTTTGAACGAAGGAGCAAAGCACCTCCACCTTCGGAAATCCCCCCCTATCTTGCCTTTCAAAGGCCTTTTTCGACAAGGCGTGCTGAGACGAGCGGTTTTTTCTTGAAGGAGTCCTTTTTGGTACTTCGGACATCCGTTCCATTTTCATGTAGAGGGTGCCCATTCGGACTTGGTAAGGACCCTGTTTTTCCGGAACTTTCCAGATCGTCCGAGGGAAGATCTTTTTACCCATACACCCACGGAGAGATTGATCTTTCAGTACTTGTCCTTCCGACTACGCCGGTATACAGTGTTTCCAGAGTTCGTACGGTTTTTTTTTTGGGGTGGTTCTGGTGGGGCGACGTAGGCCCGCCGTCTTCCGGCACTTTTTTCCCCTCAGGTTTTCCCCGGGGCCCTCGATTCTTACCCCTCTTTTAGAGATACATCGGCGGTCTTGAACTCCCCAATTCTTTTTTCCGCCAATTTCAAAATCTTTGGAAGAAGGCAAGCTTTCCTATCTCGGGAAAGGAGATCCTTCCTTCATTTTCTACAAGAAGGACCTAAGCGCAGCTTTCACAAATATTTTACAGATGGTTTTTTTAAGATCTCTACAGTCCTTTTTTTCCCCCCTGTCTTCTCCCCTGAAAACACACCGTGGTAATATCTTTTTTGTCTCGGGTCTTAAGAAAAGAAGGCTCTGTCCCTTCTGGATCGTTCTCCCTTGAACGTACTTTCCGGCGGACAACAAGTCCCACGACGAGGGGGCCCCTTTTTCCCCTTCAACCTCACCCCCCCCCCGCGAGAGAGGAGTTTTCTACAACCTTTCCAAAAAGATCATTCTTTTCCCCCCCAACGTTTCTCTTGAGCATATACCTAAATTATAAGACTTTTGACCAAGGGGGAGCCTTTTTTCGTCGGGAATGCTCCCTTCCCGTTGATTTGCCCCTTTTTTTTCCTTTCTTCGTGCTAATTTTTCTACGGTCTGGTCTTTTACCTCTTTTTTTTTTTTCCTCGTCGAGATGAACTCTCCCTACTAGACTGGCCGGTAGACGAAGTTTTCTCCCCCGACCCTTTTTTCCTTTCCTGCCGACGCAATGGCTTCCGACCTTTGTTATTTCTAAGTAGATTTTCCCCTTTCACGGGTGTAGGCTCGATGTTTTTTCCTTTTTTGTATCTGATCAGTGTTACCTCACGATCTTTTTTTGTTTAGAAGGTGTTTGAGACCACCAACCGGGCCACGCGTTTCTAGGTAGAGGTTTTTCGTCTTATGTCTTGAGCAATTCTCTGAAAGGCCTTTGTCAGGAAGATCTCCACTTTTGGCGGTTTCCTTCCCCGAGAAGGTCAATCTCCCAGGAGTTGATTCGGCAGGAAAGATCCTTCCCCTATGTACTGCCGTTATCCTTGCGGCTTGTTGGTAGGTTTCTTCGATCCTTTTCTTCTTGTAGGTCAGCCTTGCCTTGGGTCCGTGCAGTTCTTCCCCGTGTGCTTCATCATCGATGATTTTTTTTTTTCCTTGGGTTTTCTTTTGGTTACAGAACCCTAGCCTTTTCTCAGGCCTCTTATTTTTTCCCTCTTCCTCGTCGTTTGGCCCCGGTTGTGAATCCCCCCCCCACCGGTTTTTTTTTTCGTCGCTCTCCCCCGGACGTCGTTTTTTCCAGTACGTCGCCCCCCCCAACCCAACGACTATCTTTTTTTTCGCGGAAAAGAGGGTATCGGTTTCGAGACCCTTCTCCCTGTTCTTCCTTTCTTTTCATCTCGCCCTTGCAGTTAGCTGATATTCGGGACCCCCCCCCGAGGCACGGTTCAAGTCAGTACGTGACTTTCCGAAAGGGGTATGCCTTGGAAGTTGTGCGAGTAAGACCTTTCAGACGAGGTTCCCCTGTTCAAATGTTCTTTCGCCTGAGGCTCAGAAAGACTTTTCCCAAAGGGCTTCTCATCTCCTTTTGGAAAAAAAGTTTCTGGTTTTCTGGAAACGTATTTGGGCGTTCCCTTCTTGATTACTACTCGACGAGGATGATATGTTACCTCCTGCACTCCCCCAGGAAAATCGTACAGCTCCAGAACCCCCCAGATAGACCCGCTACCTTTTCCCTTTCGAAGCGTCCCGATTTCTAGGTTCCTCCCCATTTTGTCGAGCTTCCCCTCAGCGACATCTAGGCTCGGGAAAGTTTTCCCGTAAGAGCACGTGAAAGTCTTCACGATTTTTACGAGGGCTTTTTTGAACTTCCCCTTTGTCTTACGATCCGGACGCGAAATGGTTTCTTTTCCCTTGAGCTTCCCTCCTTTTTCCCTCCTTTTGCAACCCTTCGGAATCTCTCCCACTTTTTTTTTTTTGGTTTTTGGTAATGCGAATTTTCCCATTTATCATCATGGTCCTTCCTTTCTGTACTATACGATGTCGGCACTCATGCTCGGTCTCCCCCATCTTTCTTAGGAATACATTCCTTTCTTTTCATCGGCCGTCCTAGGAAAAGTTGGTCCATAAGAGCTTTAAACAAGAAACCGTTTTTCGGGGCCTTTCCCCCAAATACGACCCTTCCTTAGGTTTAATGATTTCTGGACTCCAGCTCCCTTGGATTTCCTTTCTCGCCTTCCCTCCCATGGATTCTACTCTTTCCGGGGGGAGGACTTTTTCCCTAGGTCCCGGCCTCTTGATTTGCTCCCCCGCGCTACGTCGCCACGGTCCCCTGCTGGGACGTAGTCCTTCTTTTCTTTCTTTCTTTCTCGTAGCGTAGTTGCGGATTCCCTTTCCCCCTCTGTAGATTTCCGGGTTCCGACTTTTTTCTGGTGAGCTTCTTTTTCTGGTCCATGGAAAGTTTTTTAAGCATCTCCTCTCTTCAGTTGTTGTTGTTGATTTCTTTCTTCTTCCTGGCTCTGACGCTTCCTCCCGCAGGACCCTCAGCTGGTCTCCACTACAAGGACACAAGTATTCCCTCGTCACTTTCTTTTTTTTTTTGCTGACCGAAAATCGGGACTGACTAATTCTCTCCTGACCAGCATATTTTCTCCCCCCCCCTAACGTAAGATTCCTGATCGCTTTGGGAGGAGTCACTTTTCAATCTTTCCCCCCCTACTCGACTCATCAATGCCCTCGAGACGGAGACCCCGTTTTCCTCGATTGTATTTGCCAGTCACTTTCCGCCGCCACCCGATACGAACCTTGAGAGGAGGTTTTTTTTTTCCGGCCCGCCCCAAGGGGTCTTTCGGTAAGGTTCTCTCCGATTCCCTCCCCTCAATCATTCACTCACGATCGTCATCTGCTTCCGGGATTCGAATCCTTTTTTCCTGTCGCTCTTTCTTTCCCTTTCAATAGGAGAGGACAGACCTGCCGGTATCCCCCTTTCCCGTTAGGGTATCGCTGCTTACCTCCCCGGGGTCCCAAATTCTTCGAGTGTTGGGGATTCTTTTCATGGATTACGTATCAAGCTTCCTTGCCCGGTTTTCCTTCTTTTTTTACATGGTTGAAACACCGGTCCTCCTGTCCCCCTCGGTTACTGCCTTCTTTGCCTTACGGGGACCCCTTTCAAGAGGTCCCGGTTCATCCTCCTTTCTGGGGGCAGGATCGCATTCCCTAAGAAATTTTCTCTTTTTTTCTGCAGGGCCGGAACGTTTTTCCCCCCTTGTCGCGTGATCCTCTGTCTATAATTTTTTTTGGTAGTTTAAGCGTACAGATCGAGCCTCTTTCTCTGAACTCCAAGCCCTCCCTCCCCCAGTAAAACCACCGCTCAGGGCCCCTCGGGTCCCTCTTTTTTTCTAGGCTTGCTGCGCCTTGGGGGCTCGGACCTTTCTTCGGGCCTTCTCCGGACGTCACGGTACGTTCCCTCCCCTATCGGACGTGGTACTTAACTTTCTCTTTGGAACCTCAGATAGCAGCGTTCTTTTCCTCAAGGGCGACCTGCTTTCCCTCCCAGGCCGAGATTCGGACCGGCGGCGCTTTATAGGATCCCTCCAGCTCCAACTCCAGATCCGTGTTTCCCTTCCGCATCGCGGGGGGTGGGCATTTTTTCCCTTAGTTTTTCTTTCTACGCGCAGGGTTCCTTCGACCCTCTTTTTTTTTGCTTTTCCATCCTCGAGAGCTGACCCTCGACGAGTTTTTCGGGCGCGTTTTTCCCTCCCCCTCCCCCAGGTTTTTTTCCTCCCCCTCGGGAGAAGTTCTTCTGGCCGGCCCTTTCGACATCCGCCACTTCAGCTCTAAGTCCCTTCCGCGGGCAGATCTCCATCAACCCTTTTCCCCCCGTGCCTTGATTTAAATCTGTCTGTCCGGTATTACGCCCCCCCCCCCCTGCCCTTTTCCTTTTTCCGTCCTCGGGCACTTTTTAGAAAGGCGACTTCCGGGAAACCTCTTCTCGGAAACCTGGATACAAGTATTCCTTTTGCCCAACATTTCCCCCTCCGGTAACCGGGAGGTAGACCATCTCTACAACCCGCTATCGCGTGGGACCCGGATCTTTCCCCAAACGATCAGCGACGGCCCCTCGGTGGTCAGACTGGAACCCTTTCCGGATCCCCCTTTCCCCAAGACAATGCTCTTCTCTTGCTACAATGAACTCTTCTTCTTCCGGCCCTTGTAGAGTCCCT
>Ga0179593_1522420_pt1 | contig 13372 bp, 19 predicted proteins | sample CZODoug2_1_08_16_FD_185931 | JGI IMG/M metagenome (GOLD analysis project Ga0179593, IMG submission 185931) | Vadose zone soil fungal communities from Angelo Coast Range Reserve, California, USA - CZODoug2_1_08_16fungal (PacBio error correction) | ecosystem: Environmental > Terrestrial > Soil >... | reverse complement strand
CTTTTCTCGAGCGCGAAGGGGCAGTCTGTACTCCAGGCTCCAAGCTCTTTCTCTCCATGAAAAGTTGATCTGTCTTTTTTCGCGTCTCCCCCCTTTTCCTATGAATCCCCTGGATGGAGTACACCCACGTTTTTTTTCGTCGTAGGCGTAGCTTTGGCTTTTCCCGTCTTGTTTTTTCTGAGTGACTCGGATGTCCATCGTCGGGAAATTGTAAGACTACGAATTTTTTTCGCCGCGAAAAACTATCCTCGGCCAACACATCTTTTGCATGGATTTTGGCGCTGCTAGCATCGTTCCTCTGTTAAGAGGTTTCGCCTTTTTCCTCCCTGTCTTGGTTTTCAATAGTTTGATTTTTCTTTTATTAACTCCCAGCTTTCTTTTGTAGACTTTTTCCTTTTCGGTCCCCCCCGTGGTTTAAATCTCTTCAATTGACCAGTTCCCTCCCCCCTCACATGCAGGCAACTCTTCCTTATGCCCTATATTACCAGACTATTTTGTCTTCCTAGTGCCCTTGATCGATCGATGGCTAAGTGTCCTTTTGTTGAGAGCTTTTCAGCCCCCTCCTCTCTTCTCGCTTCCTCCTCCGATATTAGGATCCTACGTAAGCAAAAGGATCCATTCTTTTTGAGTGTTTTTCTTACTCTTGAAGAGCGTACCAAGACCCCCCTCGCCCCCGCTTAGCGTTCATGCCACTTGCAAAGGCCCACACCTTCAAAAAACAGTTTTCTTCCCCGCTCGTCCTTCCAACCCGTGATAGCAGCGCCATTCTCTATGCCTCCCTTTCCCCCTCCTTTCTTTTTTTTTCCGATGACGTTTGTCCTTCAGACCTTCAATCTTTTTTTCACCCAAACTCCCTGACGATCTTCATCCCCTCCCTTGTCAATCGCCGCCTCAGCGCTTCCTCTCCATTTCGCAGTCATCCTTCCCCAGTTTTTCCCCCTCTTTCCCCTTTTTTATTCTCATAGTATAACTTTTAGCGCTCTTTTCAACCAGCCACACTGCCTTTTTCTTTTTCATCCGGCGAACCCTCCTTTTCCCTGATCTACGTCGCATTCTTTGATTTTTTTTTCACTTCCCCCCAAGCATACCAGCCGTCTTTCAGCATATTCTGCGCCGTCTTTCCCTCTGCAGAGAACAACTACCACTTTCTCCGACCACACTTCTTTTCCACATATTTTTCACGCGCTGTCCCTCGCCTTTCGGTTGGCTGCACACAAAGCGACGCTTTCTTTCCCTGACGCTTTCTCTCTTTGCTGCAGCGACGTTTCTTTTCTTCTTTTAGAGAAGGCAGTGCCCGTTATCTTTGGCCGCTTCCCTTTTTTCTTGGACTGACGTCCAGGTTGTAATCCCTATTAGATCCGTCTTCACTTTCCTCCCCCTCTTCCTCCCCCAGGATTTTCTCCTCCTTGTTTGAGCGGTTTTTCCCTCTGCTCTTTCACATCTTGCGAGGTTTCGCTGGCAGCGCCCTCCCGGGTGCTTCGTCTCCTGCCTGCACAGGCGTCTGGCCATCCGGTTACACTGACGCCTCGACCTTCACCTCCCCTCACATTCTCCAGATTAGGCCCCCCCCCCGATTCGGCGTGAACTCCTCTTTCGGCCATTGAGCCCCCGACCCACAAACGACACTTTCCACGGCTCCCTACGTGTAGCGCGTTCGATCTATCTTAACCCGTCCTCCCGCAATGTTCTCCTCTCATCCCATTTTGGCCGCGAATTTGAGAGTTTTTCCCCCCGCCACTTCTTTTTTCACGACCCCTTCTTTTAGTGTGCCGCGAGCCGCCTGTTGTGTACCGGTTGACTTTTCTGCCCTTCCGCGATTTTAGATTTCGACGCCTCTCGCCCTAAGCCCTCTCCCTGCTTCCTTTGTCGTCTTGAGAACGCGAAAAGGTCTTTCTCTGAACGCGGTTTTTTTTCCTGTCATGTCCTCCCCCCCCTTCTCTTTCTCGCCAGTACCCTCTTTGCGTGCGTCCTTTTAACTGTTCCCCTCCTCCCCTGCGCTTCCCCCCAAACACGCAACCGGGCGTCCCCCCCCTTTCAGGAGCTTCAAGTGCACCTTCCCCTCACTGGATCCAAACTCTTTCCCATCGCCATGTCGTCCGACGCTTCTGATCGCCAGTTGTGCCTCGGCCCAGCTCACTGAGGTAAGCTCCCTCTCTTCATCCTTCGTCCCATGCGCCGACTTTTCAAACTGCCCGAACAGTCCTGGCCTTCAGGCGAACAACTCTTCTTTCCAATCGTAAGAATGTCCCGGTTTTTTTTTCCTCGAACTTTTCTTTCATCAGATATAACTGCCAGCCAATTTTTTTCTGTTCGGCACTTTTCGTTTCTCGATCACTGATGCACTCTTCAACCACATTTTTTTCGCCCCAGGAGTCTCCATAACCGCTCTCTCTCCGTTTTTTGAATCCCCTCGGTCACGGACAGCACACTCTTTTTCGCAGATCCCTCCCTCCCTAGCTTGCGATTCAGACTCCTTTTTATTTTATAATCCGTCCCAGTTTCCCGGCTCTCTTGCCGCACCCGGCAGACCGTTTTTACATTCCTGTTTTTTTCTTTTCCTTTTTCCCTTGGTACCCCAACTTTCCCTTTTTTCTCGTCGCAGCCCTGCCTCACAAAATCCGAGATGCTGCTCAGAGAAATCGGGACGATTGGATTTGAACTTTTTCCTGTCCCATCCAGGTCTACCCCACCTCCCTCTTTTTTCTCGTTCAGGACCGAGTTCGTCTTGAGCTTTCTACTTCCCGAACCTTTTCCCCCCCCCTCCTTTTGGTGAGCTCTGTTTCCCGTAACGGTTCTTGCCAGCGATACTTCTCCAACCTGTCTGCCCCGTCGCCTGGCCGCATTCTGAAGTCTTCAGCTTTTAGCAAGCCTGGGTTTCCTGAGTCTCCGTCTTGTCGTCCTTTCCTATTAGCCGTCCAATAAGTTTTTTTCCCTGCTAGTACAACCCTTCCAAGGTCCCCCTTGTCCCTTTTCCGTCTGCGAAGACGAAGCATACCAAAACGTCGCGAGTTTTGCTGCCCTTTTTTTCAGAGCGCACTTTCTTCAGTTTCTCCTTTCCCCGAACCCCTCTTTTCTCAATCAACTTTCCTTTTGAGGACCCCTCCTTGCGGGTGCGCTTTGTGGTTTCCTCTTTGAGCGCCCTCCCCTCGGCTCGTCAATGGGGGGGGTCCCCTAGGGATTTCTCTCCTCCGAGCCTTTCCTCCCCCCCCCAAAGTGGGTCTTCCCTCTTTGTTTTGAATATGTTCTTCAGCACGGTGATCTCTGCCGCCAGCGATGCCTTTCCGCTTTTGCTGCTCTGTCTCCATCGGCCGTTGTGCCGCCAGTTTATTCCCTCCTACCCTAGTGGCTAAACTCCTTGCCTTTGTTGCTCGTCTGGTTGATTCCTCAGCAGTTCTCTCCCTGCGATTTCACTCTCTTTCTCATTCCTTTCCTTGGCGAGTTGGACGTGCTGTTCTTTGGTTTTTTTTTTTTATGGCGACATTGACTAATTTTCTCATGCTTCCCTTGTGCGTCGTTGATTGTTCTTATCTACTTGCGCCCGTGCTTTTTTTTTTTTTTTTCGCACGTTTCATGGGACTCATTCGCCGCTAGCACCCCCACTTCCATCGGCGCACTTTCTTCGCTTCCAACTGACCGAGTTTTTCGATCTGTTTTTCTTGTCTTTCGATTCCACTGCCTTTCTTCCTCTTCTTAGCATTTTTCCCCCCTTACAATCCTACCGAGCGTCTTAGTGGATACGTGAGTTTCACCGGCGAATCGCTTTTTTTTTTCCCTCGCCCCACCCTTCCCAGCTTTTTGGAGTTCGCGATTCAAAAGACCCCCCTCTGGGTGTAGTTGGCTTTTTTTCGGCGTTTTTGAAGGCTGCCGGAACATGATCCGTCAGTGCTCCCCCTTTTCAGGACTGCAGACTCTTTCCGATCCCTAGTCCCTTTCCTCCCACACGTAGTGCCTGGGCTTTTTGATTTCTTTTCTTGTTGCTGCGTTGTAGTTTGTCCGCCTATTAAGACGGTTGAGTCTTCTTTTTCCCGGCTCTTCCCTTGGTTTTTTTCCCGGTGTTTTCTTTTCCCACTCGGCTCTTGTTCTCCGTCGACATTCGATGACTTGTTGGCGTTTGTTTCAGAGGTGGCTTTTGTTGTGCCATCCCACACTCGCCTTTCCAATTTTGTCTTTCCCCCAAAACCGTGCGCTCCCCCCCCCCTTCTCTCCTCCCGGTTGTTCTTGCTCGTTGAGGAGAAATTTTCATTTCTACAATAGTTTTGGTTAACACTCGCTTTTCTTTCCCATCCGCTTTCGCGTCCCCCCCCCCAAAAGAGCAGGAGACGGGGACCCGCTTTTTGTCGACATGACGTCCATGCCCCCCTGTCTGTTCTCCAGGACATTCCTGCCCTTTTCCCTTCTTTACCACTGTCCCGCTTTTGTTTCAGCCCTCTCTTCGTCCCGCGACCTGCGTGCTTTTTTTGGGACCGATTGTTTGGTCCTTGTGGATAGGCGGCCCTTTCTTTTGATTATTTTTTTCCCCTGAGCGATCCTGCGGCGTTCATCGAAGCCTTTACCGAACATTGCTGTTTATTGTACGTGATTTTTGAAGGCAAAGACCCGGCTGTCGAGCAGAAGTTTGATCATTTTTTTTATTCCTTTTTTTTCCCCCTTCAGTCGCCTAAGTCTTTTTTTTCCTTCCGTTCCTAAGTTTTTTTTCCTGATCTTAATTTGCCCTTCGATCCGATTGAGTTTTTTTCGCGCATGGTTTTGCGGCGCTCCCCCTGATGCGCTGACGGATGTGTTCTGTTTGGGCTTTCTCTCCTGTCCGTTCCCGAACCTTTGAGTGATCCTCCCCCCCCCCCCCCTTTCCTCGGCAAAAACCATCCTACGCCACTGTCGTCATGTTTTCTTCTAGCACTCGTTCTCTCTTTCTCGTGGTGAAGGCGCAATGTCGTGGTTGTTTTTCGTTTGTTTTGTTTTTTGATCTTTTCACCTTTCCTTACCTGAGACCTTTTTTTCTCTGGTTCAGTGTCGTTTCGTGGGTTTCCCCTTCCACGTTTTCTTCAATTTGAGTCCCTCCCCTCAAGCGCAGGTTTCCCGAGATCGATCAGACGGCGTCGTTTTTTCTTCGCTCGCTTCCCCTTTCGCTTTTTTCGATTCTTACTCTCCCCCCTCCTTTTTTTCTCAGAGTCCCCCCGCGCACGAGCTGATCGACGTCTTGATCGTCTCCTTTGCCGCCTTCCGTGCGTGTGCGCGTTGATCCTCCTTGGATTCCCCACGTTGGCAAACCCCAACCTTTTCCCTACTTTTCTTTTTCCTCCCCCCCAAGTGCAACGAGCACCCTCCTTGACCCCCCCCCCTTCCTGCGGCCTTCATGGGGCCGCTTTAGGTTCCACTTCGCAGGCCGCCGTTTCTTAACGTGCCGAGATCGTTTGTTTTGGCGAATCGTGTTGTGCGGCGACATTTTTTTCTGGCCCTTCTCCCCTGGGCTCATTCATCAATGCCACTAGCGCAGCATCGGACCGCATCTCTTGACTATAAGTCTTTCGATCGACGTATGTTTCTTTTTACGCCATCGATCTTCACTTTCCTCCCGGCTTTCCCTCCTGCACTTTTTCTCCTTTTTATCAGGAGATAAACGAGCTTTCCCTTCTTTCGCGCGATTAGTGCTGTTCCGTCCCACTTAAGACCCTCGCGCGTAGTTCGTTTTCCATTCCGCCCTCTCTAGGATCTGCATTCCTTTCCCCTTCCCTCCACCATCCCTTTCCCTCCGACTTATCCCCCTCCTTTTTCTTCCCCCTCTCCGCAGGTCTTTTAATAGTCTTTTCCCCCAAATCTTCGGTCTCTTTCTAAGCCCCCGGAGTTGTCTTTGCCGCTCCGACGTGGATTCCCTATTTTTCCTTTCCGCTAAAGGCAGCGCCTGCTTTTGATCTTTTGCCCTGTGCCCAGCTCCAAGTTTTCACTGACGGCGTTTTTCCGTCCCTTATAGCTCCCTTCTGAGTCGATCACCAGGATTGCGAGCCGTGTGTCGCTTTGACGGTTTTGTTGCGACATCGGAGAGGCTGGCAGCGCCTCTTCCAGAACCGCGCCCTCTAACATTTCTTTGTTCACAGCATGAACCGATCATTTCGCCACCAGACCCAATTCCCTTCCCCTCGGCTAAAAGGCCTCCCATTTCCCCGGTTCCCAGAATCCTTTTTCATTGAAAACGGTCCAGCCGTCCCCCCTCCACTCGTCACGTCAAATCGAGAGCCCTGACGTCGCTAAACAGTTTCTCCTTTCCCCCCTTCAAATGTTGTCTGCTCTCGTCCCCCTTTTTTTTTCTTTTTTTTTTTTTTTTTTTTTGGCTGACCCCTTTTTCTGAATGCACTTTCTGTCCACCTCCCCCAGGGTTGGCCAGCCGCCACCTTGGTTTGGCATCGAGCTCCCGATTAGAGCTTGATTCTTCCGCACGCCCTATCCCATATCCTTTCCTGTCGAACGGATTTGTTCGCCCGTTTCGCTCAACGCGCCCAAATTTTCCGGCCAACCGAAGTCGTTCTTTTTTCTGACTTTCTAATTTTTATTTTTTTTTTTCTAGCAAGAAGTGCGCTTTTTTTGTGTTCTTGGCTTTTTTCTTTCAATGCATACGGTGGAACCAACAAATTCAAAGGGCTCCTTCTCTCCTTCGCACACGCTCCCCGACCCTTTCCCCCCTTTCCTCTAGGAGACCATTCCCCTTCCCTTGTCGACGTCCCCCCGTGATTCGTCCCAGAGGGTACCCTGCCGCCAGATAACTTAGAACTCTCTCGGACCGGGCGTTTCGCCGAGCTGTGCTCTCCTGAGACAGAAAAGGTCCCCTTCCCGTAGACCCCCCTGAGTTCTGATGGTTGAATGAATGAGACTTGTCCACTGCAGTTTTCCAGGCATTTATTCCCACTGCCAGAATTTTTTTTCCTTCGTTCTTTATCAGCCCCCTTGTCCTCCCATTTTTCCAACAACTGTGCACCCTGTTCCTCCGGATCGCATTGCATTTGCTCGCAAATACCGCTGTCGAGATGCCCCATGTCGTTCCGTCCACTTCCCTCCCTACGTGTCGCCTCGCCACCGCGTTGTTCCGCGATCCTCGCCTCTGTGAGATGTCTTTTTGGGGTTAATCCGCCTCCTTTTTCTTTCCCTCCCCCCACGGCGTAAGTTTTTTCAATGTCTGTTCTTTTTCTTTACGCACGTTAAAATTTTCTTTTAATTTCGTTGATGTCCGACCAGTACCGGAGTATGCGGTGGCTCTAGCGTACTGACATGGCTTTGAACAAGTTTTCGGCCAGCGGTCTCCCAGCTGACTCTTCCTTTTGAGGGGGGCCGCTCCGGGTTCCGATGCGCGAGCGTAACAATTTTATTAACACATGCGATTAGGGCCAATGAAACATCTCTTTTTCCTTTCCGTTGTGTTGTGGACCTTTTCCCTGCACCAGTCTTGCGCCTATTCGTTTTTCACCTCTTGCTCTAGCGACCATAACTTTCCTTTCTGTTCCCCCTTGCTTCCCCTCCTGGTCGGAGCAGGTTTCAAATTTCCCGCTAGAGTCACTCCGCGACGATTTTTTTTGTCCGGCCTGTTTCCCTTCTACTTGCAATTCCAACGGGTTGGTCCCTCCAGACGAACATGCATTACCCCAAAAATCGCGTTTGCTGACCCACCGATCACGCACTTCGGCTTTTTTCTCCTTAATCAAAGCCCCTCCTTCCATCGCCCCCGTGGGGACGGGCCCGCGTGGGGCGCGTTCCCGGGGGGTATTTGTTTTCCAACCTCAATTAGGCATCTTCCACTTTGATTTTTCTTCCCTGCGGCGACGCGCATTGTGGTCGCGAATGGGGGTGAAATCTTTTTCCCCCGTCCTCACGGTGTCATTTCTTTGATCTGCACCTCTCATTATGGCATAATCCTTTCCTCCTTTGGCCGTTTTCATTTACTCTTTTTTCTCCCTGCTCTCTCGTCTCCCCGAGTTTGAGAACCAACTATTGTTCGCCGGGTGCCTTGTCTTTTTTTAGCGGCGTTGGCGCGCAACGATCTTCCATCTGAATTTTTTTCATTTCTCCTTCTACGTGATGTGCGGCCTCTGCCGCCTTTTTTTTTCATTGCGTCTTTGGTTTCATTAATCATTTTCTATGCCGCCTGTTGCTTTCGTTGATCCTTTGGACGCAGGACGTCTTTTTTTTGTTTTTCCCCCTCCCTAAGGTTCTAGTCCCTTTTTTACCTGCAACGCCACCCGAACCCTTCCTGGCATTTCGTCCGTCGCGCCCCCCTTTACCGCGACGTTTTCTTAGTCAGGAGCTCTTCCAGATTCCTCTAAATTGTTCCTGGGGCTCCTTGCGCCTTTTTCTTCGAACAAAGGTTCGGACGCGCTTTCTAGTTTGAGGTTTGCTCTCAATCTCACCTATTTTTTCGGTTCTGTCAACCTTCTGCTTCTCGCCGGGCCCCATAAAACCGCCTCTGACCCATGTAGTCTTGAGCGTTGCATCCCCTTTTTATCTCCCGCAAATTTGAAGGCGCCTATTTTCACTTTTTCTTCCCCCTTCCCCCCCGCGCTGCCACGTTGGCTTTCGTTTCCCCTTTTTTTCTTTTTTTTGTTCTTTCCCACCCCACACCTCGGTTTGAGTGCATTTTTTCCTTCGGCTTTACTGGTAGTGATTGTGCGCAATTTCTGTCATCTATAGACATCTATGACTTCTGCTCTAGTCCCTTCTTTGGTGGCGCTCATAGACCCCTCCAAAACGGTCTCGTTCCCCCCCACCGGTTCCTTTGCGCGCCCCTTTTTGATGACTTTTTAGTCTTAAATGTATTTCTAATCTTGCTTAAAGCTTTTTCCCCCCCTCTGGGCCCCCCTGCCAATAGTTTTCCGTTCTTATCCTCCCCGACGAATATTGACTCTGGATTCCCTTCCCCGAGCGCATCCTCTTTCTCTTCGTGAAGTCTTTTTTTTGCAAGCCTATTACTTCTCTGTCTGAGATGGGGGAACCCGATGTGGCAGGTTTCTGGACCAGTTTCATGGCGACCCCGATGCGCGGCGGGGCTTTTTCCTCCTATGCTTTTCCAAGCGCTTCTTTCTTAGCTTCTACGGGTGTCCTTTCCCGCACCGCGGCGATTCTCTCTCGATAGGCTTTCGATCATGGCCGTTTTCCGGATGACAATCGGAGTTGACAAGTCGGCGGACACCCACTTTTTCTTGATCCTCTTTCTTCCCCCGCTGAAACATTCCCTCGGATTGTTTGTAGGCGTCGCTATTTTGTCCGCTTCGTATGCGGCGATGGAACAGCGTTCCCCTTTTGATGAATGATAGTCTGTGAGCTTTTAGATTGAGTCGTCACGCCCCTATCATTTTCCCCCCCCCCCCCCCCAAAACATCGATGCACTCGGCACTTTCGTACTTTCTTTTTTCTTTTTCCACTGTTAGGCCTCGGAGCGGTTGCCATGAAGGCAGCACGGTTCGTGTTTTTTTCAATAGTTTTGCGTTTTTTTTTGGCAACGTCAGCGGCCCCCCATGTGAGCGCTGGACTTTTCATTTTTCCCTCCCACGATCTCCCCAACGGCCGTCACCTCGGCGCAACCTCTTTTCCAATTCTCCGTTCCCCTACCGAATCGAGCTTTCATTCGCCCTTTTCGATGACGCTTCTTCCCCAGTGCGATATCTCCCCTCATGTTTTTTGCTCGCGTCCTCTACATTCAGAGCTTTTTTTCAGAGGAGAAGACCTCGATGATTCTCTACGTTTTCTTTGCGCTTTGCGTGGTTTGAAGTATTAGTTTATTTCCCCCGTAAACGACAATTCCAGCGCCTATTGCGGTACTTGTTTTCGCCCCCCCCTTGGAAAGCCTCCCCGCCCCCCAAACAACCGACAGTGCGTTCCCTTCTTTTTTTAACCTCCGTTTAGAGGAACACCCCTCCCATGACTTCGATGCCGAGCAACGGTTGTGGCCGATGATGCTTGGCTCGGCGGTTCCAAAAATTCTCCTCCTGATCTTTTCCTTCCGTGAAAACAGAATGTTACTCGTCTCCGGCCTTTTTTTCTCCTTCCTCGATACCGCTTTTCAACGGCATCGTTTCAAGCCTTCCCTGATTCATCGCCACTTTGTCCCTACTCCGCTCTAACGCTTGATGTTTTCTTTTCTCAATTTTTTCTTTTTCCTAAAGATTCGAGACTTTCCGTCTCCTTCGTTTTGAAGTTCACTTCACCCATCACAGTGATCTACGAGTTTGTTCGTCATTATGCTGCAGATTCCCGAGAAGGAAAACCTCTACCCCGGTCGCTATACCCCTCTGCCCCCTTCCATTTATCTCAAGTTTTTTTCTTAGCGTGGCACCCAATTCTTTTTACGTAGTGCGTCAAGCTGACCGCCTGTGATTCTCCCTCCGTTTTTCGTTCATTGTCTTAACCTTTTCAGCGAAATTCTCCGCTTTTCCCCCTGCCGCTGAACTGGTTTAGATTGTTCCTCGCTTCCGGGTGTTCCTCCTTTGTCTTTTTTCCTTCCCGAGCTCTGCACAAGATTGGCGCGCCGTGTTGTGCGTGCCGGTCGCGCGCGTTTCACATTGGCGAGTGTTTCTCTTTTTTTCCACCGTCCCCTCACACCGATCTCCGCCCCTGGCTTCGACGGCAACTTCTTTATCCCTCTTCCAGCCCAAGTCTTCGGTAAATTTTCGTGGAAGACCTAATGGCGGCCTTCCCCAGACCTCCTTCCCTACAGACAAAAAACTGCCCCGTTCCACCCTGGCCCCCTCCCCTTCCCCTTTGTCGCGCGTGCTTCATCTAAGCGTATCGCGCCTACCCCTGTTGTTACTGATATTTTACATTTTATGCAGATATGTTTGCTGCCTTTTCCCTCTTGTCTCTCCCAGAACCGAGTTGTAGTGTTCCTTAGACCCACTCTGTTTTGTTTGCACGACGCAGCTACTTTTTCGATTTGATTAGTTAACCACTCCATCCTTCATGTCGACTGGATTTTCCCCCTCCTCTTCCCCCGCTGACATTCCTTCCTATGATAGTGGTCGTTCATGTCTCTTCCTTTTCTACACCGTCGCTGTCGTTTGCTCTCGTTTCGTGCGGCCCTCTTGGGTTCTTGACTGCTCCTCGCCCTGTTTTTCCCACCCCCCAATCCCCCGGCCGTTTCCTTTCCCCTCAAAACGACCCCGAAAGACCTTTGAGTCCCCCTTCTCATGTCGCAGACCTCTCATTTGGCCCCCCCACCGCCTAACTTAGAACTGCCGCAAATCGTTAGGCGCTGCTCAGTCTTTTTTGGTCGCCCCAACCGCTCTCCCTCCCAGGAAGTTGCCCCTCCCACCCCCTCTTTTTCCCCTTTCGAATGGAGATGAGTTACACGCCTTTGGAAATCAGCTCCGCTCTCCCCTGCCATGTGACAATCTAGGTGCGGCAGTTCAGATTTTTTCTTAAAAGTGCTGTCTCCATCTTCCCCCTTTTTCTTCAGCCCCTTGTGCTCCCGGCTTTCGCTCGCAACCCTCCTTTCCTTTGAAGCTTTCGCGCTATTGACCGACTCGTGTCCTCTCCAGTGTCCCCCGCTCTCCAGCGCTCTTTTGCGATGTTCTCTCAACCTTTTCCTTTTTTATGGATTCCTCCCTCCTCCTGTTGCTGCTCCTTGCAAACATTTTCCTTTGTTTTAATGTTCGTTTCGCGCGATTTACACCAAAATGCCTTGGGACCCCTTTCCTCCTCTTTGACAAAATTCAGCGGAGTTGAGGTCCTTCTAGTTCTTTTCCTCCCTTTCTTTGAACTGGGCCCCCAACTGTATACCATTGAAATACTTCGTGATTGCGCAGAGACCTTCGATTACTGGTCCCGCACTTTTTTCCCCCCATCGAAACCATCTCTCTCTGGGGTCCTCAGTTGTTTTTTTCTGCGGAGATTCATGGAAACCGGATTTCACGCGCCTTTTCTTGTTAGCGCTTCCCCCCTCCCTTCCTTGTTAAGCTTGGTATGCACTCCGGCTTCACTTCCCCCCCACTTTTTCCCATCTTCGTCCCGAGCAGATGCTCCTCCACCCTGCTAGGAGCATGCGTCCTCCTACGACTTCCCTTTTCCATTTTTTCCCCCCTTGGAGTCGCTCCGGTGAGTGTCCCTGATTGTCCTACAACCAACTTTTCCGTTACTGAACTCGCCGCAAATGGATGGCTCCAAACGAACCGATCCCGTACTCTTCCGCTTTCCTTTACCAACGCCGTTCGCCCTTTTCCTTCCGTCGCGGATTCGAACGTCCCTTGGCCCGTCAAATGCAGCGGGGTCTTTGCGAGCAATTCTGAAGCGCTTTCTGCACAAACTTGGCGAAGTCTGTTGGTGACTCTTTTTCCTCCAGACACTGATCGAGAAGTTTCTCCCGCCTTTTTTCCTTTTCTTGGCAGTTAACGCTTTGCCTCCCTTTGCCTTTTTTTGCGCCTTTCATATCATCTGCCTCGTGGCTTTCGCCGGCCTTTGTCCGATGTTAGGGCTCGGCTTTCCTTTCCCCCCAGATCGCGAAGCCGCGATTTTTTTTTCTCTACCCTTCTCTGTGCGGTCGCCTCTTTGTCGAATCATTTGCGACATGGCGATTTTTTTCCCATTCATTTCCTAATGCTCTCCGGCCGCGTCTGCTGGCGCCTGGAGCGTCCGCGTTTTTGTCGCCTCCTTTCTCTGGCATTTTACTTCCGCAACCGTAAATTTTGAGCTTGCGCAAAAGACCGTCCGACGGTTTTTCCCTCAGACGGTTCTGCTCATGAAAGCCTTTCTCTCTTCCCATTGCTGGGTACTCCTTTGCTGTTGCCGAATTTTCCCCAACTCGTTGATTTCTGCTGTTTAGTCTATGAAGTGCTCCTCATCGAGTTGACGATTTTTAATCCCCCCCCCGGTCTTTCCGATATCCGTACCACTCACTCCTGTGTCTCGCTCCCGTCGTCGTGCGAAGAGTCAGACGACGAGCCTTGTTGCACATTTGAAGGCGCCCTCCACCTAGTTCTCTCTCCCCTCGCCCGCGTACATCTTTTTTCTGGCTTCTTTCCTTTTATTTTTTGGGAGTGGTAGGCTGGCTTGTCTTCCCTTTTTGATTCACGCCATTACTCTGCGGGTGGTTTGCCTGTGCTTCCTGCGCACTCTTGTTCGTTTCCCGTTCCTCTCTTTCTGCCCTCCTTTGGTTTCTTTTTTGCTTTTCCGCTTTATGGCCGTCTGCCCATCGAAACCCTCGGAAAACTGTCTTTGTTCCAACCTCTCTACACAAGGCGCGCTCCTGGTGCGGCTCATCTTTCGGCGGCTTTTTTTTCTCTCATCGCCGGCACATTTGTTTGTCTTTCCAACCCCGCTTTCTTGGTTGTGGCACCCCCAGATCGGCGCACGGGCCCTTGTTCGTCCTTTGACTTTTTTGTCGGAGGTCCCTCATTTCTCG
>Ga0179593_1519061_pt1 | contig 13372 bp, 11 predicted proteins | sample CZODoug2_1_08_16_FD_185931 | JGI IMG/M metagenome (GOLD analysis project Ga0179593, IMG submission 185931) | Vadose zone soil fungal communities from Angelo Coast Range Reserve, California, USA - CZODoug2_1_08_16fungal (PacBio error correction) | ecosystem: Environmental > Terrestrial > Soil >... | reverse complement strand
CTCAAATTCGGGATCGTCGTTTTTCGTCTTCCTTTCCTCCGTTCTTTCTCCCTTTTAGCAGACAGGAGGCATCATTTAAGAGACCCCTGTAGGCCGTTCCCCCTTTTTGTCGTTTCCCTTCCTTTCCTTCGGCCATAGCCGCTCCCTCTTTCCTCCCTTTTTGAGCCCTGTATTCCAGCGCGGCTGTTCGTTTCTTATTTTCCTTGACAGAGGGCGAGTGTCTTGGGCCTGCTTCCTCAGCTTTCAGTTTTTTGGTGTGTGGTCCCCAGCCTTCGTCGGGAATACTTCCATTTGGTAGAAGTCTGCCCCTTCGTCGTAGTTCCTTTTTCTCCAGCACCCCCAAACGGCTGACCCCCTGGTCATTTTTGGACGCCCCCCTTTCTCGGTACCCTTTTCAAATTTCTCTTGGCGACTCAGATACGTAGAGCCGATCGTTCCTCCAGACCCGCACTCTGTTGTCAACTCTCCCTGTACCCTTTTTCTGTCACATGGAAATGAGCCCCCGGACCGTGATCTGCCCTTTCTGTTGGCACCCATGCCTTGCCGCTGGAGCCTAGTTCCCCCCCTTACTTTTTCCTGCTTCTGCGCCGTGCGTTTGTGTTCGTGGCGGCCCTACCCCCTCCCTGCGGACCGTTTACATCACTTATCTTCTTCAGATTCTTTTTTCAGAGACTTTTCTCGGTTTGGCCTCGCAGCGGGCGGCCTTCCCCTCCGATTGCTCCTCCTTGTTCCCGCCACCTGTTGCCGTTGTTCTCCCCCCTTTTTCCCCTCCGTTTTTGTCTTTGAAACTTTTTTTTGCCTTCCACTTGCTATCCCCCTTGCTTAGCTACAACTTTTCCTCACGATCCTTCCCCCCCTGACCCCCCCCTCCTGAGGGAGGAACCCCCTTGACTACCTTTGTGAGCAGATTTCCTCAGGATTCCCTGTTTCAATTTTCTTGACCCTGCGTTGCAATAACTCTCCCCTGCTTCTTTCCTTTCAGCGTCCGCTCCTTTTTCCGTACTTTGTTTAATACCTTGATTTCTACCCCCATTTAGTCCGGCAACTGGTTAATAATTTTCAAGGCTTTGAAAGATTTCCCCTCATTTCCCCTCTTCCTTAGCCCCTCCTCCTGATCATCACGTTCAAAAAACGAACTTAGCTGCCCCCATACCTTGACCCTCCTCGGACGGTTTGCTTGTAGCCAACTCTTTTTTTGTTGCTCTTGAGCAGAGCTGGGATAAGAGTACTGACCACCATCCAGCCATAGTTCCCCCCTAATTTCCCGCTCTTCCATATTGTCCCGTTCTTTTTTTTTCCAGTCGCAAGATAATCCGTGGATATTCGAATCTGGTCTTTCCCCCTTTTCGTTGGCAGGCGGTTTCGACTCTGATTCTTACCCTTCTTTAAACGCCTTTCCGGCAAAGAGTTACTTGATTCAGTCACCTTCCAGAATCCCAACAACACACGCTCTTTGCCGAAACCTGCCCCCCCATTTTTCTACCCAGACCGCCCATTTACGAACCCTCTTAATGTAGGCTCAGTTCTTCAGGTTCCGTTTCGATCACCGGTCACATTCCCCTCTCTTTTCCGTAGCTAGGAGGGGGCTGCCAGACCTCGGCGTCACGTCCGCCCCCATCCCCGAAAGCATTTTGAGACTCCCCTTCCTTAGCCTTTCTTTTCCCGCTCCCTTGATATTTTTCATCCCAGAGATTTACCCCCTCGCCGTGTCCTTCGTTTTCGTTTGAATTTCCCTCTTCCACGTCGCTGTCAAGAAGCGAGCTTTTTGTAGCCTGAGAACGTCTCCTGGTCGTTTTAGAATGGTCGCCCAAGACGCGTCGAAGAATGTCAATCCTGTCCGATTCTTCTCGGAGCTCGCTTTTCCCTTCGGCTTTGGCGCCGGTCACCCCCCACAGAGCGTTTTCGTCTCTCCCAAGTAGGTTCTTTACGCCTTACGCGACTTCGTGAGCAGAAGCTTCCCTGTTGCAATCTTTTTTCCTTTTTTCCTGCTTGGATTCGCGAAGCTCCAAACTCGTGATCATAGAATTCGTGCCAGTGCTCTCCTCTTCTCCTTAATTATCCGTCTTGCCCGACAACTCCCCCGTTTCCCCGCTTTCGAAGTGGAGCGCTTTTAGAATCCTGCGCCTCAGCCTCACCTGGACTTCCCCCCCCCGGTACTTCTTTCCTCCCCTTGTTGTTTGTTCGATACCGTGGGTGGTTCCTTTATCATGTCAGAGGTTAGTGTGTTTTTCAAGTCCTCTCGTTTCTCCGACGAACGGCGTTGGTAGGTGATTTGTCGGCTTCTTACACTTGTTCATTTTGACCTCCTCACGTTATGATGCGGAAACGATCTTTTTTTCTTGGCTCGGGCCGGTCCCCCGTCCCTTTCCCCGCGGTCGCAACCGGGACTTCTGTCTCCTCCCCCCTACTCCTGTTTTCTGTTCCCCCATCTTTACTGCGATCACGACACGCTGGTGGGGACCCTTCCTCTCGTTCCGAAAGTGCCCTCTCCCTACTTTTTCCCCAAGTCAATGTCTACTCAGACGATTCGTACTCTTTCTATCGCCGTCGACCGCTCATGTTCCTTACCTTCCTGCCACCGCGAGTTTTCCCCTTGGCTCTCCCTGGTCCCGTGTTCAGGTCAAACGATTCCCCGCCCATGTTCCCTTTTGATTCCTCCCTGCTTTCCAAATAATGGTATTCCTGCTTCACGGGCTCCTAGAGAGGGTTTGACTGGTCTCAAGATTTCGGTGCTTTTTTTTTACGCTTTTCTTTACCGGTCTTTTCCGCCTACTTCCGACAGGTGTTAGAAGGTTAAGGGACTTACCTCAGACTTTTTGATATACGCCCCTCCTTGTGTTTAGTGATGAGAGTACTAGAGTTTAAATGGGATGTGGTAGTCACTTTCCACCCACTTTTTTCTTCGCCCCCCCATTTCTGCAGGAGTCTTTTTTTGCTAGGCCGCACCTCACCCTGCCTGAAAGGCCTTTTCCTTTGTTTAGGATTTTTTTGTCGAGGGCGTTTGTGAACCCCCTGCCCTTGGTGGTTCGCCCCAGGGCTCCTTCGACTCTTGGAAAGAACAAAATAATTGCGCACTTTCCCTCCCCCCTTTTTCCCTATCGTAAGCTTTCCGCGCCCCCCCTCTTGTGTGTCTTCTTTCTAACCATGCGTCTGCTTCGCGAGCCCGACCCCCAGTTTACGGTTTCCATCCCCCCCCCCCTTTTTCCGCGTCCCTCATGGTCTCTCATAGTGTTCAGGGTCACCGGCGTGCGGAATCGCGGTAGATTTTCTGTGAAAGCGGTCCATTTTTTCCTGTTTGGTTCCAGTTATCGACCGCCAGCGCTGTGTCGCCCGTTCTTTTTCATTCTTTTTTTCCACACCTGTTGAGGTGCCTTTTTGACACGCAATATTCCTGACTTTTTTTTACCTAGGGCCTCCTCCTTTGTTTGAACCTTCTTTTCCCCCAGTCTATCTCGCGCTGATATGTTGATAGTAGTGTCACAACGTCTCCGAGTTTGTCAACTAACACCGATTGCAATATGGCTTCTTTCCCTTTCAATCTCCTTTTGGGGTCTTCTCCAGCGATTCCCCTTAGAGTTAGGGATGTTTAGTTTGGAATTAATGTTCATTTTTCTTCCCACCTTTTCTTCTGAAATATCCCTCCGCGCCCAATTCTTTCGTTTTTCTCCCCAATCGTTTTGCTCCCCGACCAAATGGGCCCTCTTCAAGTTTTTCGTTTTAGGAGATAACACTCGCCGAAAAAACCCCCGTTCGGTCCCTCCCCCCTTCTGAGTCTTTTTCCAGGTCTTTGCTGTTTTTCCCCCTCCCCCTCTATCGAGCCATCAAATCGGCCCACCGGAGAGGAGTTCGTCCTCCTGCCCACTTTTGAAGCACATGGAGATGGCCCCTTGTGGTGTTCGTCGTTCCTTTTCCCCACACAAAAATTCACCACCCGCCCACCGCCTCCCATATGCGACTCGTGTTTGCTCCCGTGACGTTTCCCCCTCCAGGGTTTCAGATAAACTTTTAAGTAGGTCCCCTCCCCTCTCTTTTCCCGGGGTTTCTCTGACTATGACAATTTTTTCTCCAGTTACTATCCTTACTTGTTTTTCGATGCGGCTCTTAAGCTTTGGGCGCTCAATCTCCGTCCCCTTTTTTCCCAAGACCTTATCCTTTTCACCTTTCCCTATTCCCTTTCAGGTCCCTGTTGACGATGCGCTCACGAAGACCGAACGACCTTCCCCCTCCACTCCCTCTTTTTCCGACGAACTGGCCACGTCCAGGCCCCCATCCAATTCCCTTTCCTCTTTTCCTGTCGAGCAATCTTCCCCCCTCTGCAATTTACGAAGAAAACTCCCAAAAACATCCTCGAATGCCCGCCTGCTTACACCCTGTCGCCCTCGTTTCCGCCCCTCTTTTCAAGATAACTCTTACCTAAATTGGACAATTCCCAATGTCTTCTTGAGACCCTGTGCGCTGCAAGGTGCGACCAGTGGATCCACGAACATGGAAGGCGCTGCCCCGGTTCACCTCTTGAGCCCGAATTTGTCCCCCCCTTTAAGTCACATATTTATGTTGTTTAGAGATTTATACCTTTCCCCATTCGGGCTCGCTCCTTTGTTTTCTCCCCGATTCTTCCCTCTCCCCTGGTCCCGATTGTCCCATCGCCCCCTCCCTGGACTAGGTCGCTCCGAGCTGTATTACCTAGGAGGAACTCGCGGAGCGCCAAAGGAGGGTTTCTCAGTGCGGACAGCCGCCTTTTTTTTTTCCTGCTGCTGGTTTTCGTTTTTTACAACCTTGCCTCCATTGCTTCTGCACTTCCCTCCCCAGGCCAAATTTTTTGCAGGATGGCAAACTTGGCCAGCATTTCTTTTTCCATACTAGCTTTTTCGCCCTCCTTTCTTCGTCTGTCGTCGCCTTAGGTCAACTCACACACTTTTTCCCCCCCCTGTCCCCCTTGGTCAACTTCCGTGCTATCAAGGGATGCCAGGTTCCACTTTTGTCCACCATCACCCCTCCCCCTCCTCACCTGGTAAGCCGCTTCCTTGAGTAAGGCTTCGATCACTGATTTTTGTCAACTCTTCATAGCCCTTTTAACAGACAGGAGACGGTCTTCGCTTGGACCCCCACACCACTTTCTTTTTTTTTTCTGACAACATGTATGTCCCCTGCGGCTGTAGGTTTTTTTCCCCAAAGATTCTTTCCCGTTTGATTTGTTTTTTCTTTGCCCCCTCTATACGCCCCCCGGCCATACTCCCTGATCCCCTTTAATCTCCTTTCTTTGCCGCGTTTTCTGGCCGCGATCGATGTTATAGGCATACTTGCACGCGGTTTCGGAATTCCTTCCGACCCCCCCGATAAGCCCCTCCCCGTTTGTTCCCCTCACTTCACTGATGCCCGCGTTTGGCGTCCGTATGCCTTGAATCTTGCCCCTTTCTACCCCCCCCCCTTTTTTCCTGCAGTTTACTCTCGCATTTTCCCTCCAAACCCGCCGCCTCTAGAGAATCGCGGGCGGAGGACCCGACTAACTGGAGTCATTAACCCCGCCGGCCTCCTTTGCTCCCTTTGCCCCGTTGACCTCAACGCCAATGTATCTCCAATCACTCCATCTCTCCGAGGACCGAGCGATCTCATTGTTTCGTCCTGGTTTCCCGTCTCCCAATTTTTTGATTCGCTCTTTCTTTTCACCTCCAAGCAACCCCGTGTTTCATCCTTTGGCTTCACGATGCTCATCCCCAGAGTTTTCTTCCACGTTTCGCCCCCAAAACCCCCGACGGCTATCCCTTTTCTTCCCAACCCACCTCCAACCTCCGACCCGTCCCTTTAACAGAGCCATATGAATAGCATATCGACGCTGGTTTGATTTTTATCCAACTCTGCGTCCAACGCGATCCCCCCTTGCCCCAATTCAAGGCGTCCCTCTTCAGAGTTTACCATTCTATTTTGCCCTTTTCCCCGCCCCCAAATTTTTTTTCCCGTAATTTCCAGGTCCTCAGTGTGATCTTCCACATAGGTATCCGAACCTTCTCTGCCTTAAGGTTCGAACCTATCCCCATCCTCTTCTTCCAAGTCCCCTGTCATTACGGTCAGAGTTAGATTAAGTGACGTTCCAGATCAACCCCTTCGAGCATACTACCCATGCACACCCTTGTGCGGGATCGATTAAATATTCCCGCCCCCCCCATTTCCAAACTGTAGTGTCGTGGAGTCTTTTTCTCCTGCGTAGAGCACCGGGCCATTAGTCGCTTTATTTGCCCGCGACTTGGGATTGGTCCGGTTTGCTCTCCCTCTTCATTTTATCACCACCGATCTTGAGGACTAATTCCCCGTCTCGATTCGCTTTGATGTCTCTCGGTTTCCTCCCCTAGATTCTTGTCCCATCGGAAAAGTAGCCTTCAGGCCCCGGAGACAATACTTGACTTTCAGACGTCAGAGTCGGCGTTGTAGCTGAGAACTCCTTCCGTCCCCCCCTCTTTCGATTGCCTTTCGTTCCTCCTTGGGTCCTTTTTTGCTCGGATCGCACGCAGGTCATCCTTTATTCCCATTGGTTGCTCTGCGTCCCGTATCTAACGGGGAGAAAGCCTGGTCCAAACCCTTTGTTTATCGGGAGCCCTGAGGGGCAAACCTCTGTGCCTTTTTCCGACCCCTCCAGATCCCGGTTGAAATAGCCTTCGTCGTGGCTTCGAGGGTTTTCCCCAGAGGAAGTAAACGGCCCGCCGGTATAGTTTCGCTAACTTCGGGGCAGGGAGAGTGGTCTGTCCATTTTTTCGTCCATCCCCAGACTGTGAACGCAGACTCTCTTTTTCCTGATTATGCGTTGATGTAGATCCTCGACAAGACCCACCGGAGGATAGATAAGCCCCCTTTATCTCTCTTTTCTCCCCCTTCTCCTGTTTATCTCTCCGGTTATCTATTGATCAGATGTTGGCGTAGTTTTTGCGCGTCATTATCGCCTTCCCCCTCCAGGTTCTGGAAGGAGTTTCACCGTATTGATTTCGTCTGCTTCCCGACTTATGTTCCAGACAGTCATCACCGGACTGCAACTATTCTCTTCCAGCTGCTGTGACTTGATTCCGGATCTGGACGGGCCACCCTCGCCCCCTTCTAGGTCTCTTAACTTACTTCTCCGCCTCCCCAGTCTTGGATGTTTCGTCGCACGCCCGAACTTTCCGAGCCCTCTACGCGTGGTGCCCTCCTCCTCTTATCTCGACAGAACGAGCGCAGCTTTTGGCCCCCTGCCCGTTGCTTCCCCGGATTGACCACTCCTGACTCTCCGTAAGTTTTCTCCCAAAGACCCGACGCTATGTGGCCTACTTCCCCCTAAGCGCGGTTTTAAACCTGGTCCTTTGTTCAAGGTCGACAGCCGGGCGGGCAGCCTCTCCCGAACAACCCCCCTGCCCTATCGTTCGAGGCCCACGGGCATCGCCTCGAATGAACCCTGTTTCCACTTTCGGTTTCCTCGGATTTTTTGTCTTGCCGGGGAAGCCTACCGCTGGTATGGTCTAGGCTTTGACTGAGTCTGTGCTCGGCCCACTTTTCCTGGTTGCTTCTCCCCCAGCGGGTTTCGTTATGCGGGATGTACCATTCAAACATTTTTTTCCAGCGATAGTCTTTTTGGATCTGCCGGGCCACGGATCAATTCACGGCCTACTTTTCTCTTTGCATCTTTCGCTGCGTTCGATCAACCTTCGATGCCCTGCCCTGACGACGGTCCCTCCCCCTGTGAGGACTATGTCCCCCCTTTCTGTTTCAAAAACCTTACCATTGCCGAGTGACCATGTAGTTGGCCCTATTTTCATTGTGCCGCCTTTTTTTTTTGGTTTGGCTTTTTTTGCCAGGACGCGTCTCCAAGATTTCGCGCTGATATCAAATTAGGTTTTTCCAATCCCCCCTCCCCCTCCCCGATATGATCCCTCTGGGCTAGTTACAGGGTAAAGCGTCTCGACCGTTAGGTTTAGTGAGACTCCTTTTAGCTTTACGTTATGGTCCTTCTATCTCTCCCTCGCACCTTGTCGCTTGCCTTTGCATCCTTCATCCCTTAATTTTTCCCCCACGGTTTTCAGTGTCTAAGCCCCCGACAGCTGGAGAATATGCTAATCATCCATTTGCTCTGTTACGGCCCAAAGAGACGTCTCCCCTCTTTCGGATACTCATTGTCCGATTTTAGGCACGCAATCCGTCACCTGATTGCCATTCTTCCCTGCCGGTTTTTTTTCAATTCACTAGTTTGTTCTTCCCTATTTTTTTTTTTCGTTTGGAATCCTCTTTAGGCAAAATTTGTAGTTTTTTAACTATACCTCCCTATATGTTCCTCAAGTGGTCTTCGTTCCCTTTCAATTTCCGAAGACCCCCCGCGGGGCACCCTTCAGCAAAGTTTTCTTTCCTTGATCACCATCGCCAACCCTTTGGCGTATCACGGACTTAGCAGCGTTCTCCTTTTTCCCCAAGTATGCCCCCCTCACATCGATCGCTTCAACGCGGCACGAGGGTCCCCCATTTCTTCTATATCCCTTTTTTTGGTTTCCCCGGCTGTGTGAGAGGAGCCACCGACAAAAACCCCCCATCGCACTCCCCTTCAAGGACGCAGTATTGTACGTTTAATGTTCCCCACCTTTGCTTTTGCCCGGTTTTCAGCAAATGTTCGCATAAAGGGAGGCTGTCCGTTGCCACCCCTAGACCCCCCGTTCGTTTTTTTGGAGGACGTTTGCAGCGTGACCCCGAGGAACTCCCAGTCTCGCACGATCGCTCGTTTAGCTGAGGCGATTGAGTTCTAACTCTTTCAAAAAGTTCCCCGTCATCCTTAGCCGGTTCCGGTTGCCCCCCGATTCTTTCTGTGCTCCGTTTTTTCCGATTTTTTTTTCTCGACTCCTTTCCTTGTTCCTACTCCCCCCTCCCGACCCTATGATGGCCAAGTTGCCCCTGAAAAGGAAACCATTCCTTTCGACTGAACCGTTTCCCCAATCGGCCTCCCAATCTGCCGAGAAAACGCCCCTCTATTTTTTCTTTTTCTTTTCCTCCTGAGTCCAACCCCCGCCCTCGTGGGGCTCCTCTGGGTTACGACCCCAATCGGCGGTCACGCCCCCCTTTTCCCTACACTTTGTCGCGTCCGGTTTACTAAAGTTTCCCCCCGAAACACATTGGACTGAGAAGAATAGGCCTAACCCCATCGAGCGCGAGCCCGTTTCGGTCTCCTCCTCCCCGTTGTTTTGTATAGATTCCTGACTCCGCCAATTTTTTTTGTTAGGTCCCTCCTTTCTTTTTCTGACAATTTTTCCGGTAGCAACATTTAGCGCTTGCAGCGCCCTTCATCATTCGCCTCTTTATTCAATTGTCGTTCCCTCGATTCCCGCCGGCGGCCCACCGGCTTTCCGAGGGTTAGGAGGTGTATCAGCCTATCGAGTTTCCAGCGGCTTTGTGTTTTTTAGTTCATACGCTTGGCCCGATTGCTCGCCGTTTCCTCGCACTGCCACAAAATTCCCGTTGAACATTTGGCCAGCCCATTTCGTCGTTTCCTCTCTAGATTTGAGTAGACGTTTTCTGCATTTGTCGTCTTTTTCCGCCTCGCACCAAAGGGTTTTACCTTGCCGGGTCTTCTTTCCACCTTAACCTTTCAGGGTCCTTTCCCGGGTGCATCCGCTCCAACCTGCTCTTGCTAGAGAGACATCTTTTCTCTCCTGAGCCTTTTTAGAGTAATGAAAGATTCTTCCTCGGTGGACTCTTCTTCTGCCCTCCTACCCAATCTTCTCACAGCTTCTCTATTCGATGGTCACTGCGTACCCTGATCTGCCCTTCTGTGTTACCCCCCTGCTAACCCTCTGAGAGCGAGGGTTTTTCGTAAATTAAGTGATTTTTCCTTCTCCCTTCCTTGGATCTTTCTTTTTTTTCCTTCTGGAAACCTCCTCGCGACGCCCAGGAAATAATTAGTAATGAATATAACCAACTTTTTTACTGATTCCTCCCGAAATCGCTCCCGATTATCTTCCTAAGATCTTTTTTTACCATTGAGAGGGCGGAAGCATAGATCTCTCCTGACGAGTGTTCGCTTTGACCAGTCCCCCCTTTGTCTTCTTTTTTCTTTTTTATCTGATCCCCCCCCTTTTCAGATTTGCCCAGAGTTTCCGCCCCCCTTTTTCGCTTTTTTACCTCTTTACCTTCCCCTCTTTTTGCCCCTCCATAGTGCGCGGAGTTATATTTTTTCGACTACCACCCCCTTTCCCGTTTTAATCCCCAACCTCCCCCCCCGCCCTCGAGAGACCCTGGCGAGGACCCTATCCCGAGCCAGCCCCCCGTCTGAAGTTTTTCTTTGTCTCCCAGTTGACAATCGTCAAATTCTCCCATTTGCCCAGGCCAATCCCTCTTATCAGCGGAAAGTCTCTGATCTGCTTCAGCATGCCCTCCTCACTTAGGGATGCAAGATTAGAAGATAATTTGGCGTTTTAATCTGTCCCCCAATCTTTCCACCTGAGGTGAAAATCATTTTACTTTGAGCCCAGCAGGCAGTCCCCCTCTCCCTTTTTGCTTCCCCTAATGTAGCAAAAACAAGCGATTACTCTGGAGTCCACAACCCCCCCTCCCCCTAGCGCCTGCGGACGAGGACGTAAAAGAGCCCGATGTTCCGACCCTTCAGCTGGACGTTTTTTTTTTCTTCCAACCCTGGACACTTTTTGCGGCCTGGCAGAGCGACACTTGCTTCTTCACCGTTTTCTCTTTTCTCCCTTTTGCGGCAACGACTTCAGGAAGATTGCCCCCCCCTTCTTTTCTGCGGTTAACGTGCTCAATCCCTCCCCTCCTCCCAGACCCTCGTTAGTATGAATTCTTTCTTTTTTCAGTTCGCTCTATATCTGACTGGTCGTACCCTGGTCTCCCCCAAATCCCACCCCTATCAAGGAATGACGTCCGCGTAATTCCTTTCGCCTATACCCCCTGGAGCTTTTACTGCGACCTGGAAAACACCCTGTTCTGCTCCGTCCATCACCCCTTTTTCCCTTTAATGGGAGGATCGCATAAAGGAAGCCGTTTGGCAGTGCTTTTTTCTTTTCACCCCTTGGAAATCTCTTCGATGTTCAGTCCTTTTGCCCCGAAGGTTAGTTTTCCCCGGCCCTCAACGTCCGAACCTTTTTTTCCCACCAGTAATCATTTACCACCGTCCCTAGAGGTCGTTTTTTTCGATGCAGTGATAGATAAAGAACCTGTTCCCCTTTCCCCTCCGCGGGCAAGGAAAGGACGAGGACGCTGACAACAGTGTCCCCGTGACAAGGAGAGGGTAAACTCCCCCAGAAGTCGAGTTGCTGGGAGCATCGCGAAAATGCCTTACTTGGAGACCTTCGAGTTCTGAGAACCTGTCAGGGCCCTTCTCCGATACGAAGCGGTGGGACCAAGTTGCCTCCGGGGGACTCACCCTTTGTTTCCCTTCTGTCGCTAGCGTTCTTATTTCCGGGCGACCGCCTTGGTCCCCCCCCTCTTGTTTATCGCGCGTAGCCTTTCTTGGCTTTTACGAAATCCCCAAAGCCGTTTGTGACGGGGGATCCGAGACCCAGTGACCGATCCCCGCGGTTAAAAGAGAAGGTCGGAGTGGTCTAGTGGGCTTTTTTTTTTAGGCCGGAAACGATAGAAGAGGAACCAGAAGTCTCTTTCCGTACTCGTAAGGAAAAGCCGTGCAGGCTACTAGGTAGGAGGGATAAAACAGTTCAGAAGTGATCAGCCAGAAGAAACAATCACGGAATGCCTTACTCCCCACTTCGGGTTAGAAGATGCGAATCGAAGCCATTGCGCATATCCCTACGACTACATAGGAATTAACACACCCCCGTCCCCTCTGGTGACTACTTCTAATTTTTGGGGGTGCTTGAGACCGGTTGTTGGCGGGCTAGGATCCTATTTTTCGGAGTTCTTCATCCTCTAAACAGAAATTTTTTTTTACCAGAAGGTGATGGGCTGCGTAACAGTAGTGTCTTCATGGGACTATGTTCTTTTCTTTTGTGGGGGAGAACCCAGTCCCTCTCTAGCACTGCAATAAAGTAGTTAGGCGCTTACGGCACCCCCCTTTGTTTTTCAATGATTCTTTGGCTGGGAAGCACCCCTTCCTGAGACGCAAGACCGCCCCCAGGGGAGTTTTTTTATGGGCCGGACGCCCCCTGACAGAGGTTTACGTCGCCAGCAACCTACTTCCGCGAATGATCGTTCTGGTGTGGTCCCATTATGTGCTCCATCTGCAGTTTGCGATCCCTCGCAGAACCGGTTTGTCACCCGGATTGAATGGTCAAGCCGACCCTTATAAAGTTCGAGCCCAACCATAGAACCTCGAATTTCCGAGTTTCCAGGTACCAAAGCCTAATTCCAATTATGGTGGGACCGCTTCCCGTGTTCAATGTAACAAGCCCCTTCCTTGTGACGTTTTTCCAACTTGCCTCATCTGATTGAGCGATCACCTTTGTCAAGAGACCAGAGACTCCTCCCTAATACGTGGACGGGGCGACGAACTGAGGGACCCCCCAGGGGGCCTGGGGTGGTTTATGCCCTGTCCCAAGGACGTTCCTTTGGAATAAGTGGCAAGAAAGTTCCACTCCGACATTTTGAGGTGATGAAGGGTAGCAGGCCCTCGAGAAGAGAGGGCAAGGGGCCTCTCCCTAAGCGACCAGGACGTCGATTAGGGCAGGAGAAAGGGAAGAGTTTTTTTTTTCAACCTTTGACTGTACGAGGAGCCGCTTTTTTCCCCCATGGTTCTTCAAGCCAGGAGAGAAGAATTTTTTTTTCGGCCTGGCCCGGCATCATTAACGTGGGCCAGGCCTCGTAGGGGCATGATTGTTCGCATCGACATTCCGCTTTACGCAGCGTTAACGACTGCAATCGACCTGATGTCCTATACCCCCCCTGCTTTTGGTCCTCCGCTGTACAAACAACACTTGGCCTTGACCGCAGGTTTTGACTTTCCCCCTATTGTTTGCTCCTGTTGGAACTATTTTGTTGCCCCTTGAGCTCTCCAAGCGTTGAGCGGATCCCCCCCTCCCCCAGTCGGTTGTCTCCCCCAACCCTACTTTCTGATATGAGCATCTTCATATTTATCGTTAAGGCACTCCCGAGTTCGTGATTTTTTTTGTCCCCTGCTTTTCCAGTGCAGAGTATCCGTCGGTGGGAAGCCTCGTCGAGCTTCTATTTTTCTGAGTCGCATTTTCCTCAGGGAAATGATTCCCACCTTTTGTTCCTGAAGCTTGGACGAGTCCCATGCACCGCCCCTACACATGGCATCTTGTGAATCTAAGTCCCCCTGTTGCGGCTTTTGCACGAGGACCAAGGAGATCGATTCCTATTTTTACTTGACCATTGTTAGTTAGGTCTCTCCATCTTTTCACCAGTTGACATCGGGGCCGTCTGTGGAATACTTGCTCCTTGTCTT
>Ga0179593_1434714_pt1 | contig 13372 bp, 13 predicted proteins | sample CZODoug2_1_08_16_FD_185931 | JGI IMG/M metagenome (GOLD analysis project Ga0179593, IMG submission 185931) | Vadose zone soil fungal communities from Angelo Coast Range Reserve, California, USA - CZODoug2_1_08_16fungal (PacBio error correction) | ecosystem: Environmental > Terrestrial > Soil >... | reverse complement strand
GCCGTCTTCCCTGCTACTTTCTTGTGGCAAGTCCGCCCCTGTGGTTTTCTCCAGATGTTCCTCCCCCCCCGTCGTATCCTTCTTTGACCTGCGGTCGGCGGGGGGTGCGTCTTTTTTGCACGTCCCCAAATTTTACCCCTCCTTCGTTCACTTGTGTTGCGTGTTTCTTTTCTGGTCCGTTTTTAGTTTGACGGGAGTGTCCCCATGGTCTTGCGTGTTTTCCCCCTTCCTCTTTTTGCGTTTTCCGGTGTGTGCTCTTATTCGTTTGGCCAACGGGGTCCCTTTCCCCCCCCTTTTTTCTCTAACAAGTAGGGCCTTATTTTTTATGAAAGGCGCCTCCGTGAGCAGCCTTCCCTCAGCGAAGAGTTTATTTCTTGAGGAATTGTACTGACGGCTGGCCTTTTCCTCCTTGTGTGTCCTTACCCCCCTGAGATCATCCCTCCAAGTTTTTTTGAGTCAAGTTTTTTTTTCCTATTCTTTTCTCCATCAAAAGATTTTTTGCCTGCGAGTGGTTTCGAGGAGTCGACCCCCATTCGGTTTGTTTGCATTTGGTTTTCGCGGCCCCGGGGCTTCAACACGCGCGTCTTGCTGTCAAGCGCGGGTTTTGTTTCGAGCTGTTTTTTTGGTGGGGTGAGGGTTTTTTTTTCCTCTGCCCCACCCGCCCATTCCACCCGCGTGACACTTTGTTTTTGTGTTGTCTCTTTCGCAACAAGTTGCTCCCGTTCCCCCCTTTTTTTTTTTTAATTTAATTCTTCCAATTGGTAATGACCCTTTGCGTTGCCTTCTTTAGCGGATCTTCCCAACCGTCCCTGTTTTACGGGTCCTCCCCATGGTTCTTTTTGACATCTATCCCGCCCCCCCCCGAACCCAGAACAACAACGAACCTGACTCCCTCAACCTGTCTCCTTTTTTCCCCGTAAACCGCGCCCATAAGTATCTTATCGTTTTCCCCGTTGGGACCTTGAGAACTTTATTTATGTGGCCTGCTCCCTTCAGAATCGATCCAAATTTTCCCTTACTTGGTTATCTTGACGGCCTCCCCAGTTTTGCCCGACAATCCGTGTTGTGCTTTACGGCATTTACCAGGAGATGTTTTGGCGTCCCGCTTTTCTTTTTCCTAACCTTATTCCCTCCCAGCTGGTTTTTTTGCCGATCGTAGTTTTTTTCCTGGGTGTCACAGTGTCCCCCTGAAGTGGTCACTCCCATTTCCGAATTCATTTGGCTTTTTTTTCCTCCCCAAGTTCGACCTATTTGCCCCTGTTCGAAATACCCCCCCCCCCCAGAAGTGCTTTTTTGAAACGAATTATTCTAGCTTCTGGGCTGCACACAGGTTGACCATTACCTTCGTAAACCCATTCCTCACTTTGCCCTCGCTTTCCTCCTGTGGTCTTCGCTCCCATGCTTTCTCCCGGTTTGTCAATCCATTTTTCTGCCTTTTTTTTAGGTGATGGAGAACCTTGTGCTGGTTGCTAACCTTTGCCTCCGCTTTTCGATGTTTTGCCTTTCTGTGCTTTTTTTTCCCTTTTCTCGCATGTAGATTTTTTTTTTTTCCATTCCGTGCGGTTGAGCAGACTGGCAGGCCGCTTCCCCCCCCGTTCTTCTTCTTTGCTTTCTTTGATTCTTTTCTCGTGTTTCCCAGTACTGCTGTCCAGCTCTAGTGAAGTCCTTTTGATATGTCCATCGTCTTTTCAGCGTCGCCTTTTAAAATTCTTGTCCGAGCCGTTGCTTAGGGTCTTTTACTTACTGTGCACGTGAGCCTTGTCATTTCCTTAGGGCCCTGTGTCCCCCGGTTTTTTCTGCGACAAACACACTCCACTGATTAAATCGTGTCCCCCCCCACTTCATTGTTCAACCGATTGTTGCTGAATGTGTCAGTTAAGGAAACCCTTAAGGTTTCTTGCGTGCCTAACGATTATCTTTGAGTCGTTTTTTCGTTTATCTCCTCTCTTTTCTCCTCCTTTGTTTTTTTTTCTAGCGCTTGGGAGCGCGGAGTTCCTTGCGTGCATCTTCTCCCGTGTCGTTTCCCCTTTCCTTTTCCGTGTGCCTGCTCTCTTCCCTACCTTCGTTTTACCTTGTTTTGGTGTCCCACCGCGCTTTCGATTTCCCTTTTTTGGCGGAGTTTTTCCCAAACTTGTTTTTCTGGAGAGGTTCACTTTTTCACCTCTCCTCCCTCTGCCCATAATTTTCACCCGACGCTTGCTTCCCCCTTTGCAGTGGCGCTTTGCCCCACCAGATTCCAAGCTTCTGTTCCTCCTACTGAAAGGAGCCTCGTCTTTCTCTCTGAGTGGTGTTCTTCCAATTGTACCCTCGGTATTTTTTTTTCTCTTTTGGGGGTTTTCCCCCCCCAAAATGCATAAGTCCTTCTTCTCTTTGTCAGTGTCATTACTTTTTTCCCCCCCTTCGGGTTTCGTAGTATGGTTTGACCTCCAGATCCAAGCCCTCGCTTTTGCGCTTTCCCCCACCAGTACGTCCCCCCGACCGTAGTCATTCGATCTGCGCAAAATTCTTCGGTCTTCCCGTTTGGCACCTGAGTTTTGATCTTTTTGCCCTTCCGCTCATCCCTTTGAACCCGTATTACTTGACTTTCCTGGATTTTTTTTTTTTGTTTTTCCCCCAGTTTGGTTGCAGTTGACGACACTCTCGCCGGCAGTCTTGTGCCTTCATTGGAGGCGAAAGTCAGAAAACTGGACCATTTTCTTCGACTTGTGCCCCACTTTCGTTCGTCCCGTGTTTTCTTGGCGTCAACGGGATTTCCCTTTCCCTGGAGAACCCGGCAGCCTTCTCCCCCCTTGGCGTTTCGCCTCTTTGGCTCAACGGACCTGCTGGCCTTCCACCGGCGCATTTTCTTTTGTGATTTTGATTCACCCCTCTAACGTCCCCTTTTTTTTGTTTTTGCAAGTTTTCGCGTCGCTCGTCAGGGGTGAGCCGCCAAGGGTAGTTGGATTTTTTAGAATCCTTTCTTTTGGTTTTCACAGGGACTCTGCCCGAGTTTTTGTTTCCCTTTGGTCTTTCTCAGTTTGCGTAGTTGCGGGTTTTTTTTTTCGCGGACTCTCGGTACGCCACTCCTCGTTTAGTTCCCGGTGTAATACCTCTTTCACCTCCCTTCCCGCAATGGGTTTTCATCCTTTGACCCATCAAAAGTGATCCCACCTTCGGTTTTTTTTGATTGTTGTCCGAGAGTCTTTGTGGATGGGCTGTGAATAAAGTCTCCCCAACCATTTCCCCCGAATTGGCCCGTCTCTCGTTCCGACTGACTGCAGTCCCTCTTTTTGGGCCTACGACCATTTTTGAGTTGGGCTTATTTTTTTTTCCGTACCTTTCACGCGGAGAGACGAGAACTTTCCCTTCTTTTTCCCTCTTTTGATCTTTTTCTTTAAGTCTCTTCCCCTGAGGTCTCCATTCTTCCCAGACAGGTTTTCAGAGTGGCCCTGCCTCCCTGCATTTTTTTTCGTTCTTCGGACTCGGGTTTTTCCCACCCAATAACTGTTCGGCTAAGTGTGGCACCCTTTTTCCCCCCATCGCCTACTGAGCCCCACCGCGCTCCACCAGAAGGTTAACTTTTCAGAGGCCGCGTTGCCCCTGTTTGTACGTTTGGGTGGTTGTTACTGCGATTTCTTTTCCTTCTTTTACACTTTTGGTAACCAATCTCCCCCGCTCCGACGCTGAGACTTTCTTCTGATAATTGTTCTTTTCCTTCCCCTCATCCCCCACACCGGTGCGTTCCCAAGAAAGTACGTAGGCGCTCTCCTTTCCCTCCCGCTTTTTTTTTCTTTCCCCACTCCCTCTCTCCGAGGACCTTGCCTTGGCTTCCGGTCCGCCCCTTTTCGACTCACAAAGCTCAACTCTTCTTCTTCCGATGGGCCCTGACTTCCCCCTCAGTCCAACGGAGCCTGCTCCAGGTTGGCCTTCCCCTCCCCTTGAGGTTTTTTTTTCACTGTTTTAAAGACCTCCCGCGTTACGATCCTAGTGCATAGGAAGAGGCCTCACTGAGACGTTCGCACCGCCTTCACAAGCGTGGTGGGCAATCTCAGAGGTTCCACTAGTTCCGAAGCCCCGTGCCTTTTCTTCCTCTCTTTTTCCCCTGTTGTTGTGGTTTGCCTATGCTTTTAGCGGGAGTGGCCTTTTTTTTGTTGAACCCACCCTCTTCTCCCTGTTCCTTCCGACCTAGTCGTTAACTTCCGATGGAAGTTTCTTCCTTTTTCGTATGCGCCCATCCCGCGCATTCTGACGCTGTTTTTCCTGTCTGATCCACACTCCTAGGTCCCCCCCCCCTCACGGGCCTTCCTTTCGGAGCTTCAATGTTTGTTTATTTCCGGGTTTTTTGCATTTTGCCCCTCGTCTCTGTGTTCTGAACGCTTGACGCTGTGCACTCCCCTGTTGTTTTTTTCTCCTTCAGTTGTTCGTAATCTGAGGCGCTAGGGCTTTTCCTTGAGGATTTGGTTTTTTTGATTGTTTTCTGCGTCTGCCACTCTCTACCTTCCTGTTTTTTTTACGAACTTTTTGGTCGTCCCCTCTCTGAAGGCCCCCCCTCTTCCTGGGGCCCGTACCAGCCTGTCTTTTGCCGTCCCTGAGGCTTTGCCCTTAACGTATTCTCCTCCCCCCCGTGAGCGCAGTTTACTTTCCAATGTTGAGTTCGGAATGCCACTGGTCGTTTTCACATGTGTCCCTTTTTCCCCCTTTTTTTTTTTTTTGGATTCGTTGTGTGCTCTCTTATTTCCCCCCGGGGACCATTTCTCCGACCAACCATATTCTCTTCAGGTTTACCTCGTCCCCGTTTTGCGCCTCCCCGACACCGTTTTTTTTACGCCTCTTTAGTTTTGCGACTTTCAGTTCCCTGCCTTTGGGGCTCCTCGGTTTTGTCGGTTCTGAAATCCCCCTTTCTCCCGTGGAACATTTCAGCGTTTCCTCTTCCTCGCGCGTTCTTGAATGGATGATCCATCGTTTCGAATTTATTTATGGTACGATTGCCTTTCTACTTCCAGTTACTTCGTCTCGTTCCAGAGGCTTGCTTTTTCCTTTCGGGACGGTTTCCAGCTTTTCTCCCCCAAATTTCCCTCCCCCGTCATTTGGTCCTTTCCCCCCATGGACATCTTTCGGTCCCTCGATCAATCTTTTTCTTTTTCCTTCTTCCCTCGACTTTTTTTTTTAAGTGACCCCCCCCCACCTTGGGCCGGTCTTAGTCTATCACGTAATGGTATGGGTGATTTTTGACTCTCGGTTGCTTTTTGCACTGTCCCATTCCCCCAAGACGCTGACTAACAACTGTCATTCCCCTGCTGGGTTGGGTCCATGAAAAGGATTCGTTGTTTTTTCTTTTCTCTCGTTTCCCTGTCCTTTCCCCTCTTCTCCATTCGAGTGTCTCTGGCCCGAACGGCGGTGGCCATTCCCCTGCCGTTCTTTTCTTTTGCCTCTCTTTGGTCCCTTTTATGTTTCGTTTTTTTTCCCACCGATCGTTACCTTTTGTATTTGGTTGGTTGTTCCTCCACATGTGCCGAACCCGTCCTTCCCTCTGTTTCGGATTTTCGGTTTTGAGTTCTTTTTCCCCGTTTGCTCCCGGTTTTTTTTTTTTTCCCCCCGGTTCGTAAGGTTGTCGTTTCCGAACCAATTCTTTTGACGTTCTTTTTCCCCCCGTTTAGCGTTGAGTCCCCCGGTAATTGTCACTTCTCTATTCTTTCTCACTTTGTCCCAAATCAGACCTTCATTATAGTTTGGCAGCTCTTTCAGCGTTTCGGAGCTTTCACTTGGGAATGTTGCTACCGGTCGTTTTTTTCCCTGTCGCGTTAGTCTATGCAATTGTTTTTTCTAACATTTTGGTGAGCTTTTCTTTTCCCGGTTGTCTCGCCCCTTACTGAAATCCCCACCTCAGCTTTTGTCTATTTGGCTTTCTGAGACCCTTATCTTGCCGCTTACACTGGATTCCGTTTGTGTGCTCTATCCTCGGTCAACAGGTACCTGCCCTACAGATCCGGTTTCCAGTCTTTTTTCGGGTCCTCTCCTTTTTCATCCTCTTAGTTCTCTGTTTTCACCAGTCCGGGTCGATCGTTGGGTGTCAGTTTCTTAGGGAGAGCCCCCTTGTCTTTGGGCAGGTATGCTCGATCACCAAATCCCCCTTCGTTTTATCTTCTTTGGGCCCCCCCCCCCCCAGATCTGGTCACAACCCCCCGTCGGCGAGCATTTTCCGCCCACTTCCGGCTCTTCCCCCTCGTTGATTTTTGCTTGGGTTCTCTCGTCCACCTTCCCATCCTTTTTTTCTTTCTTCCCTCTCATCTTTTTTGTTTTTTTTTGAGAATTCAGTTCGAGTTGCGAGAGGCCGGTTCCTCTACCTTCTGCTGAAAGTCTTTGGTGGGGTTATAAAAGAGGTTTCCGAAAGCGTGGTGGCCGCGGTTGCCCCCTTCCATGCCTGTTTGTCTTTGTTTTTTATCTCAACTTGTTTGCGGCCTTAGAACCCTTTGTTCCTGTCTCATTGATCAACCCTGGTTTCGACGATGATGGCCCCGGCTCTTTCAGGATTTTATAGATCGCCTCGTGACCCTGCTAAGAAACTCTCCAACCCTTCCCTTCCCCTATTCTCAGTCATTTGTGAAATATGATCTTCTTCGGTTCGAAAGGCAATATTTCCTCTCTCGGGAGATCCGTGTGCCCTTGCCCCTTTCATTTCTCGAGGGGGCGATTATTTCTTTTGTCACCTGACGCTCAGCCCATCCTAGATTTTCCCCCACCAGTTGTATACTACTACCCAGTAGTCTAGAGAGATCAATCTTGTCGTGTTCTGAAGTTTCGTGTCCCACCGAGGCCTTTCAAACGTGAGCGTGATATTTTTTTTCCCCCGCGTTTTTGGACACACCGCAGGCCCTTTTTTCCTTTCCGGTCGAGGTCCCCCGTTTGGTGCAGGGGGGGGCCAGAAACTCAGCTGCTGGCTTTGTTGGCGGTTCACGGATGGTTGAGGTTTCTAAAATTTTTTTTTTCCATACGGTTTCGCCTTTGTTCCTGGACCCAAAAAAAAACGGCCCCTTTCCCCGATTTTTGTCGTAAGTTTAATTTGACCACCGTGTGTCTCATGTGATCCTTTCCAGAGCGCAGGAACACTGCCCCCGCGGGTCCTATGTTCTTTCCACATCTTGAAGAGCCTTCGTTTTCAACGTTTTTGATTTTTTTCTGCTTTTACGCGCCTGTCTTGCCCCACTTACAGAACCGTGCAGTCGTTGTTTCTTTAACTCGTCCGCCGAGTGAATCTGGGAGCGGCAGGGTCTGCGGGGCTGGTAGTTTTTTATTCCCCCTTTGCACTTGCGTCCTCTGGTTTGGCGTTCCGAGGTTGGTCGTCGCGTAGTGTTGGTCATTTGCTTTTTGTCTTCCCCACCTGCTTCTCGTTTGCCTGATTCGTTTTCCTTGGACACTTATCATCTAACCGACAGTTGGACCTTTACATGGGGTCCTCTGATTGTGCTTCCGTTTTTTCAATGTACCTCCAATTCACTGATCCCGTCTCCTTCTTCTTAAATAGGTGTCTTGAACTTTCTTTTAAGATTGGCTTGTAGGGGTATGGTGCTATGCGTTCAACTTCCATGCTGGGGCCGCTTCTTTCTACCGGACTGGCTTCTGTCTCGTGGCCGTCGACGCTGACACGACGCCCCTGCGTGTCTTCTGCAGCCCCCCGAGATTCCGGTCTATATGTCGGGGAGATGTTCTGCTCTTAAGGAAAAGCGCACCGATTCTTCCCATGTTTCGTCGCCGTATATGTCTAGTCCCCTTCTAATGTTGCTTGCGGGTCTCCTGCAAGTATGATTCCTGGTCATCCCACCCCCCAGAAGGGCTGTTTCCTCAGCTCACCCCTGGTGTTGTGCCTCGTTGATTTTTTCCACTCCGAGCTCCCCCAGGCCACACCGTCTGTTTTTAGTTGGCCATGTGCCGACTCCGCTGGGATCCTCTCCCCCTGCCTGGGTACTGGGCCAACGGTTGACGTTGCCCAAGCTCAAAAGGATTGAAAAACTTTTGAGGATTGGTCGGTCCTGTTAATATTTTTGTGGATATGCGAACATTCCACCTCTGTGCGTTCAACGCTTATTTTTTATCCTTCCTGTCACTTCTGCTCACGGTTTCGCTCTGGGTACCGGCAAAAACAGCGCCGCTCTGAGTTTACGTTGCGGCTTGAAAGTGACAAACCGTCTGCCCAACTTTATCACAAACGGTTCCTCCACGATGGGTTGTCCACTCATGCCTTCCCCTGCCACCTTCGAAACTATGTGGCACCCCGAGTTCCCCCGTTTTTTTCATGGTTTCCTTTTCCATTTATACAGGATCCCCCCGCGTCTTTGATCGGCCTTCATCCTGCTCAGACTGACTTCCCGTCGTAATTTATCCTTGCCGTCTCCCTTGGGTTTTTGGTGGAGGACACCAACGAAATTAGGACTTTCTCCTGGCACCGCCTCTTTTCTCGTTCTCCTCCTCATTTTTGGGGGATGAGATATACGTGTTTATTTGCTTTTTACCATTGACCTCTTCGCGTGGCAAACTTTCGTTTTCCTGCGTCATTCCTCTGTAACGGTACAGAGTTTCTTTTTTTCGTCTTAGTTAACGCGCGACTTTAACTTTGGTTTTTTCTCTTTTGTCGGTCTATAACTTCCTCCCCCCTGTGCAAAAACAATCCTTTTCACCCTGCGTCTGTCTCGCTCCGGTGGGGTTATGGCCCGGGGTTTTTAGTAGCGTGTTCCCAATTTGTCTTGCAGATAGTTGGGAGGTCCTTTTGCTGGGGAACGGTCGTGTTTTTTTCGCGTTTTTTTTTAGTCTTGTCTTTTTTTTTCAGAGATGGTGTTTTCTTCGGTGTTTTTTCCCCCCCTTTGTTCCCCTGATCGGCCGGGTTCGCTTTTTCTTGCCGCTTTCCTCTAAATTTTGGGGACTTGCTTGACGCCCCCCGTTGCTGTCTTGAAGAAGCCCCACTATTCCCCCGCGCTAGCTGCTTCGGCGTCCCGTGAGCTGTGCCCATCAACGTGCATCCGCAACCAGTTGATTCCCGCTGTGTTAGTTCAAAATTCGTCTGGCGGACATGTCCCTGCTCACGCACATAGGTGGAAGTCTACTTTTTTCTCGTCGTTATGGTGGGCCCCTTGGACAACCCTGAGTTTCCCCCCAGTATTCTTCTTTTTCTTCACGCGGTCGTTTTCAAGTTTTGGTAGGCTTGGAAGGGGCGCTTCTGGATTTCGAACCATGGTGCTTCCCTTCGTGTCGAATGAAGGAACTTTTTCTTCACTCCAAGGAGGCATTTAGGTCCTACCTATAGTCGGGCTTCTTTCGCGGCGGGGATCGTTCGCCCATTAGATCGCGGCCAGGGGTCTACGGAGCTTTGTCCGTCTTCTGCCATTTGATGTTCCCCCTCCCTTAGGGGGGACGGGTTTTTTTGGTCGGCGTATGCCCGCCCATCCCAACCCCCGACTATTTTTGCCGTGTTGACGGTGATTTCACTCTTTGCTTTTTTCTGGCCCAAGGCGGACTTTGAACGCGTAAGGTGACCCCCGTTCGTTCCACTTTTCTCTTTCTTATAGTAACAACCTGCACCGCCTTTTTGTTACCCCGGCTCCTGGGCCTGAACTGCCAATGTGCCCAACCGACTGGTGCTGTAACGGAACACCCTGCGTCCCGTCTTACGCATCCAGGATCTTTGAGCGTATACGTCGTCCTTTAAGGAGACCCGATCTCGTAGTTTTCTACACGTTTGTGCACACTTCCGTTTCATTCCTTTCCGCGACAGATTTCCATTCTATGTGAGCTGCCTTTCACGTGAGGGCGTGTCCCCGTTTTTTTTGCCTTTTTCCCCCAACTCGTTCAGAAGGGAGGTATGTTCGCTCCTGCTGTAACCACTTTTTGTTCTTGTTTTTCCCCGGACTTCCGGTCCATTTTGGTTGGTTTAACCCCGTCGACGTCTTTGGCCCCGTCGCCCCCCATCCGTTTTCATAAGATTTCCGTCAATTAAACGGTGGGCACCATTCCCTACCTCTGTACCCACTTTGTTTTTTTCCTTTTGGTGCAAGTTCTTTCGGCGGTTCGGGTCTCGCTCACGTTGCTTGCTCGTTTTCAGCGTAGTGTTCCTCGGTGCTCCGACGGGTTCTTGAGTACCACTTTTTTTTGAGCCGCTTGCTCTTTGCGCCTCGGCGTTCAATTTTTCTCCCCCCCCTCGCATAACCACAATGCCGATTTGCCCGCCAGACTCCGCTCGGTTACTTGATGTCCCGTTTTGATATCGAGTGACGCAGGAACCCGCTCGTTCCTTCTGAGACCTGTGTCTAGCCTCCTTTGAGTTAGAGGCCAACTCGTTTCAAGCTTTTTTTCAACTTTTTCTCCCCCCTGAGTTTTGCGTCTTTCTGCTCCGCTGGCGGACTGTTCCCCTCCCCTCCCGTCCAGTTTTGTGTGACAAACAGTGACCTTTACCCTTTTCGGGCCCACCCGCTCTTACTTAGGTGAGGTCCTCAACACTCCGTGTTCTCATGAAGGCCGATGCGCGGGGTTTTTCCTCTTCGCCGCCGCATACTCTTTCACTCCCACTTAGGGTGTTGTGATGAGAGACGGACGCGGGAGAGGCCCCCCGGTTTTCTTATTATCCGTTTATTGATAGCCCCCCTTACTTTTTTTCGGTGCTCACCTTCTCCAAAGCGTGGGGGCCCCCTCTCTTTTCGTTTTTCTCGTTTTCGGATTTTTGTGTTATTTCAAGGGGGGACCCTTTCCTTTCGGACCGACTGCTACGGATTTCAGGCCTCCCTGACACCTCTTCCCGTGCTCTTTTTTTTTTTTTTTTGATTGACCCTTTGAACTCGCAACCCCCCCCTTTCTCGAGCTTTGACGTCCCTGTCCGACCCCGTGGGCGACTTGCGACTAGTAGAGAGGAGTAGCTGTCCAGCTGCTCGCCTTCTTCATTTTTTTCCTTATTTGGTCTTTAATTCTCCCCTCTGTTTTCCTCCCCTAAGGAGCTTCCCAAAGTTTTTTACTGCACCGCACCACTTTTATGGTTTTTTTTCATCGACAGATCACTTTCGCACGGCCCTTCGTGCTTGTCAACCGAAGGACTTTCGGGGGATCCTTCCCCCCGTGCTTTCCAGCGCTTGCCCAGGAACGTCCCCCCTTTGTTTTCCTATTTCTAGTTGAAGGGTTCCTTTGTCCTGACCAGTCAGCTCGCCCAGCGATGTTTGCTCCTTCTGGATTTCTCCCCGGGACAAATCAGGACTCCCTTTTTCGACAAACCCCCGCCGCCTCCACAATCGTTCGTTACACCGGGTAGTTTCTGTCATCACGCATCCCTCCCCACGCCGTTATGTTCTCTTTTCCCTTTTGGGTCTTTAACTTTCCCGCCAGCGCTCGTGTTGTTGGTAATTCCGTCCTCTGATCTTGTCATGCCCCAAAATAACCGTTTTTGCAGTTCCTGTTTCCACTCACGTTTATATTCTCTTCTCCTTTGCTGTGGTGGCGCGATTTCCCAAGTTTTCCAGTTTTTTGATGGTGGTCTCACCGTCTCCGGTACCTTGGGTGCTGGGATTTAGTTAGCGTTCTTTGCGTGTTTGAGGCTTCCTGTTCCTGACCTTCTTCAGCCCCCCATCCGTCTGGTTGATACCCCCAACGACCCAGGCCCTCCACTTGGTTCGCTTCCTCTTTTTCCTAATTTCCCTCCACAAGATTGAGGTTGACGGCTCCACTCGTGTGCGTCCCGCCCCCCCCGATCTTTTTTGTGTTCTTGTTCTTGATACGTCAAAAAAAACCCCCCCTTTTCCCAAGGGAGCTCCTTCTTCCCCCTCTATGGCCACGCGGCTTTTTTAGTTGCTGGCCGTGCGGAATTGTGATGTCTGACGCTGTGGGCCCCGCGTCCCGCGGCGCCGCGATTCGTTCCGCGCTTTTTTTCTGGGGTCGTTTTATGGAGCTTTTTCAGGGCTACTTTTATTTTTAGGTAGGAGGCCACTCTCACTCCTCCAAAGGACTGTCTTGTTTGGGGCGTCTGCCCGTGCGGCGGGCCGTTTTGCTAACCATCCCTGCTCGGGTTCATTCAAGTTTGTCCCCCTCAAACCCCTTAAACTTTATCTAACACCCGAGTCTCCCCCGAGGCCCCAACCCCCTTGGTTCTTCGGCCGGGGCATTTCGCTCCGGCACTCTTTTCGGCTCACCCGGCCTGCTTTTTTAGTCTTCACGTTTACCGTTTACGAGGGGCCGCGACGACTGTCTCCGTCGTTAACAGTTTTTTCTCTTTCCCAACCCCCCCAGGTTGCGTTCAACTCTTTCCTTCGGTTTCGACGGTTGACCTTCTGGCCGCTGATCACGGTCCACAGGGGCCGTGCTCCGCTAGAAGTGTCCCTGTTTTTTGCTGCCCCGCTACCCCCGTGCCTCGTTCAAGTCTTTCCCCCGCTCTGCCTCCGCTGGTTACATACACTGTCCCGTCCCTCCCTTTCTATAGTCTCAGTCTCAGGACCTGTTTCCCTTTAGTTTTAGATGTCCTTTTATCCTGACATATTTTCTGTAGTACGCTCCTTGCATCGATTGATTCCGCTCTTCTTTGTCCCCGAGGGGTAGTGATAGCTTCTGCAGTTCCTCCCGCCTTTGTGATGTGGTCCACCTTCCTCACTATTTACACTTTCGCGGCCAGGCCCCTTTCCCTATCTTTTCCCTATCCTTCGTTTTTTCATGTGTGCTTGATAGGAGTTTGTTTTTTCCCGCGAAAGCTTCCCTTCCCCGTTTTTCCCCCCCCCCACCCTCCGGGGCGAACGCCTCGCGTCCGGTTACCATTGGCGGTAGTTCTACCGGGCGGTCTTCAGATTTCACGGCTCCCCTGAGTTTCCTCTGGTCGGGTTGTAAGTATTTAATCCTCCTTCCCACTCACTTTGCCTTCCTGTTTCTCTGAGATTTTGGTCGTTTTGAGAAACCTTTTTGCCCAAGTCGTTGCCCATTTCGGGGTACAAGGTTGGTAGAAGCTGGTTCTCGGCGAACGGTTGGGTTATCCCGAAGCCTCTCCCTCTGGGCTTATCGTTCTTCTTTTTTTTTTTTTTTTTTTTTTTGTTTTGTTTCCTTTGGCCTTGGAAGAGCCCGGACGGTTTTTCGACTTTTCCTGTACGTTTTTACGTACGTCCTTGACACCTGTGGATGTCGTATCGCCCTGCCCACTTTATGTATAGTCGCAAGTTATACTTTTACTTTCTCTCTTGGGGAGTTTTCGATGTTGTCACGCCCAAACCGTTCCCCCACATCTGGAAGTGATCTTCCCCACATCTGTCGTCGGCCTTTTTCCTATGTGCAAGCCTTTTGTTTGAATAGGTTTTTGAGCTTTTTTTTATGTTCTGCCTTACGACGCTGTCTCTCCCTTTCACTGTGGTACACCAATCTTATTTTTGCCTTGTCATTTCAACCC
>Ga0179593_1738940_pt1 | contig 13373 bp, 21 predicted proteins | sample CZODoug2_1_08_16_FD_185931 | JGI IMG/M metagenome (GOLD analysis project Ga0179593, IMG submission 185931) | Vadose zone soil fungal communities from Angelo Coast Range Reserve, California, USA - CZODoug2_1_08_16fungal (PacBio error correction) | ecosystem: Environmental > Terrestrial > Soil >... | reverse complement strand
CTTTCCTGAATCCTCGCTTTTTCAATAGTCCGTCCTTTTTCCCCCCCAACAAGTTGCTTGGAACGGGGCGTGTTCAATCCCGCCTTTGTAAATTCTTTTCCCCTAACAATCACCCCTCCCCCCTTTTAGAAGTTTGATCCCTTTTTCCCCTTTTTTGTTTTTTTTGTGGTTCCCTTTCTCTTTGGGTATGATTTCATACGCCCCCTTTTTCTTCTTTATGTGGCCTTGAATTTTTTTTTATGCATCCCCCCTTCCCCCCTTTCCCAAATCCCGCCTCCCTTTCCGGCTGGCTTTGGATTTCCTTACTACTTTAAACTTTTCCCGAAATTTTCTCCCGGGCCCTTTTTCTTCCATTCCCTGGCATTGTCCCCCTTTTTGCTAACACACATCGTTTTTCAAAGCGTTTCTCCTCTTTTCCCTCCTGCTTTTTCAAAAATTGATTTTCCTCCCAGGCCTTTCCCGCAAAAACCCACGCTGTAACTTTCCCTTCTTTCCCCCCTTCAACATGAGAACTCCCCCTGTGTTTTCCACAAGTGGCCTTTCCCCTTTTTTTTTTTAAATGCTGCGGAATTCTTCTCTTTAAAAATTTTTTTCGACTCCTCTTTTTTTTCCCCTGCCGATTCCCCCGGACGACGGGTCCTTTGATACGCTCTTTTTTCCTCAATTTTTCACTCGCGAATGCTTTCTTGAAGACCCTGAGGCCCTTTTCTTCCTCACTTTTTTTTTCGATTTTGCGGTTTTTGTTTTATCCCATCGGATATTTGAATTCCCTTTCCGGGCGACTCTTTTTTTTGTTTTTTCTCTTACTCCATTTCCCAGGCGCCCTTGTCCCGGACACCCTTTCTTCCTTCTTTCCAAGGGATCCCCTTTAATTCCGGTTCTTTTTTCTTTTTTTTTTCTGCCAAGGCCCCCTTTTCCATGGCTTTTCTGCCTTCTCCCGGTGTTTTTTTTTCCCTTTTTTTTTGTGGAAAAATCGTGACCAAAAAACCGTCGACCTTTTCGCTGGACGGATTTTCTTTGGCAACCTCCTTTTTCGGACCCCCGTTCTCTTCCTAGTTCCTCCTTCCTTTTTGCAGCGGGGTGTCCTTTTTCGTATATGAAGGTCCCCCTGATCTGTAGGGCTGCAAATCCCCCCTTTCGAAATTGCCCTAAATTCAATTGGTTTGCGGTTTGCCTAATTCCGCCCTGACTTTTTTAGTCTAGTCTCTCTCCGCTCGGTCTTAGTTTTCTTTTTCCTTGCTAGGGCTTCCTCTTTCCCGGAATCTTGCTCAGTTGCCTGTGGTCTAAATTTTTTTTTCTACCTCTTGGTCTGCCCTTTTGAAAAAAGTTTACCGCATAACGGGTCCCCCCTCCCCCTTCCTTTTTTTAGCATTGTCCCCTTTTTCCAACCGTTGTCCCCCAATATTGCTTGCCGTTTTGTTGTCCCCCTTATAGAATGACGGGTAATTTTGGTCCGCTGAAACTTTTTTTCTCCCCCCAAAGTTTCCCCTTTCAAATTCAAGCTATGTTATCCTCAACTATTTTCGCTTCCCCCTCCCTTGAATCTCCTTCTTACTATTTTTCCTTCCATGGGAAGTTCTCGGTAGCTTCCCCATCCCCCAAGTTCCCCCCCCTTTACATTTCAGTGTCACAAGACCCCTTCGGCGGACCCCCCCCTCTCCAGGTTTCTTCTCAGATGGCGTTCTGGTTCTCCATGTCCTTTCCAAACTTTTTTCCCAATAAACTTGCCTTGGTTTTCTCTATGCATTCTTCCCCTCCGTAGTTCTTATTCCCCCCCCCCCCGGAATTTCCAAAAGATTTCCCCGTTTTTTTCGTCCTTCAATTTTCACCCTTCTGCGAGTATTCCCCCCTTTATGCAAGGCTCCCTCGTCGAGTCCTTTCCAGAGGTTCTTCGTTTCAGTCCTATTTTTTCATCCCCCCCCACCGTTTTGGTTGAGACGGTCCCCTAAGACGAATACTCTTCCTTTTCTTCCCCCCAGACCTCCCTCTGAAAACCCAATTCGTTTTATTTCAAACCCTTTTTTCTCTTAGGAGAAGTTAGTAACCTTCAATTGTTTTGAAGGCTTTCCCCTCCTTGAATTGCTTCCCCTTGCGTGTTATTTTCCCCTCCATCTTTTTCCCATGACTGTTTTTTTTCCCCCCCCAAAAAAATCCCCTTTCTCCAACGCTTTTCCCTTTTCTGCCGTGGAAATCGCTTCCCTTTTTTGAATATTTCCCCTTCTTCTGCTTTATTTCTTTGTTCGATATTTAGTTTTTTTAATTCTTTTTTTCCCGGTTGATTCTTCCCGAGGGAGAACCACTCATTCAAATTGTGGCCCCCCCTTCCTTTCTGCGGTTTTGAAACACCTTTCCGACCCCTTCCGGACCCTTCCCATTGGACGGTTAGTCCCCCCAAGAACTTTCCTATGGTACTCTTCTGGCCTCTTCAAAAATTGAATTTCGTCCCCCAATACTGTTTCTTTTTCCCCCCCTCGAATTTCGATAACTCCCCCCGGGTCCTCATTTTTCCGGCCGTTTTTTTCCCTCCTGTCATTAGAACCATTTTCTCTACGGGCCTCACGTTCTTCCCCTGGAAAAAATTGTTCTTCACTCCTCCTCCCCCTCATTTTACACATAGATGATTGGGGAACTTTTTTTTTTCTGCGGTTGAACTGTCATTTTCAGACGTGTTCTTTCGAATTGAAATAGTTTTAGATTTTTCTTCCTTGTCCAAGTCCGTGGAGTTTACTCTATGTCCCCCCCCTTTGTCTAGATATCTTTCCCTTCCTCTCTCTGTTGCGAGGTCCGTTTCCTTTCCCCCTTCTTTTCATGGGCCAACGGCGGAAATCCCCCTTCCCCCCAAAAGCGTTCTTTTTTTTTCTCCCCTAAATGCAGTTCCCCCCGCATCCCCTTCCTTGCCTCTCTTTTTTTAACCCCCTGGATCCCCCCTTTTCAAACGGTCTTTTCCCCCCATCTCTAGTCCTGGAATCCCCTTTTTTTCCCAGCTAAGACCTTTTGGGGGCTATTTTCCCTTCCTCCGAACTTTTCTCCCCCCTTCATGGATTCAGTTGTACCTGATTAGCTTTTTCTTGAGGATTTGCCTCCCGGAAATTGTACTAGAATCTCCTGAAGGTTGTGTGTCCACCCCGTATTATTTTCCTTTTTCTCAAAGAAAAAACCCCCATTAAGAGTTTTTTCCCCCGTCGGGAAGACTGAGAAACGTCTGTTGTTCCCAGAAAATTTCGTTTTTTTAAAAAATGGTATTTTCTTCGGTGTTTTCGAAGTTTCAGACCCATGCTTTTTCGGTCTTCCCCTCCTAGTCGACAAATCGGACGAAACTGACATCAAAAGTTTCCCCTTGGACTTCTTTTTTTCCCAGCCCCCCCGTTCCATTCAAAGGTCCCCCCCCCCCCCCCAAAATCCACCAAAAAGGGCGTGTTGTCTCAATCACCCTTTCCGTTTTTCCCCAAACAGAGAGGCCGCTTTTTCGGCAAGTCCCTATTTGCCTAGGACCCCCCCCTAACAAGGCCGGCGCCCCCCCTGCAGAAATCACCGTAAACATTCCTTGCCCAACCACAATTTTTACCACCGGCCCCCGCCAGCTTTTTCCCCCCCTACGGTCACCCTTTTTTTTTTTTTGAAGTTCTTTCCCCCCCCCCACCCACCCAATCCCTTGTAATTTTTTGGAGACTTTAACCGGCTTTTATGGATTCCAAGCATTGAGGCCTTTTGGGATTCTCCTTGTCAATTTGTACGTTATAGTTAGTTGGGCACTCGAACCTCCCACCCTACCGTTTGACTTGAGGTATAGCCTCCCCTTCTCCACCTCCCTAAGGTAAGTTTCCTCCATCAGAAAGCGTTTTCCAGGTTAATGACCGGCCTTTTTTTTTTTTTTTTTTTTTTTCTTTTTTTTTTTTACCCATCGTTGTGTTTTTTGATTTTTCCTCAATACGCTAATGTGCCCCATGATCCCACTCCCTTTTAAGATCCCCTCGCAATTGACCAGTTTTTTTCCTTCCCTGCCCGGCTCTTGACCGTCCAATATAAGGGATTACCATCGATAATTCTTTACGTCTTTCAACTTCCCCCAATTATTCTCACTTGTTTTGGTTCTCCTTTCTAGGCCCCTTCAAAAGTCCCCTTTCGAAAGCGATTCAATTGGTTCCCTTTTTTTTCCGGCCCTACTTCCAAGACCGGTGACCCTAAGCAGTGATTTCTCCCCCCTCTTAGCCTTTTTCTTTTTCTCCCCTCTCTTCCCCTTTCTTTTTCCTCCGTATGCAAAAACCCTGGCCCCCCCCCCAAAGTGCAGTCTTCTTCTTGCAAAAAGCTCCCCTTTAGCCCTTTAACCGGGTCTTTTAGCTTACAAGTCCGTTCCCCAAAACTTTTATTCCTTTCGAGTAGTCCCCTTCCTGCTGATCCTAGGTGGTTAAGCTGTTTCATCAAAACAACCCCCCCTTAAGCTTAAAAATGCTCCTACCTCGGGTCCGTTTTCCCCAAACCAACCCGAAGAATTTCATCCATTGAACCGCTATTCCCCTTGCCTTGGATTTTTTCGTTGTTTTCCCCCTTTAGATCTTCCCCCATCCACCCCTGAAATAAACAAAAAATTTCTTCTTTCTCTCCTCTTAAAAGTCTCCCCATTAACCCCCTTCGGGCCATTTCATGTCCCTTTTTTGTCTTCCTTTTCGAGTTTACAATGGAGGACACCCCCATATTCTAAGATTTCCCTTTTTTTTGTTTCAATCCTTTTTGCATTCGGCCCTAGGTATTTTTCCTTGTCCCTTAAAAACGCGAAGTTGTCCTTTCAATGAGGAGTCTCTCTTTTTTTTTCCCCAAAACTTTTTTCCAACCGGTCCCACCCAGCACGCTAGCTCTTCACGAACCCTTTCAAATCATCCCCCAGTGAGGAATTTTTCTTTCTTTTTTTTTTTTTTTCTCCCCTTTTAGTTATTTCTCCTATGCGCGCTGAACCCTCCTGTCCTCAAGCGTTCATCCCCCAAAGCACGTTCTACGTTCCCCCCCGGCGACCCCCTTCTTCCCGACAAAAACTCCTGCAGATTTTCTTTTCAGGACACTTTCAGTTTTTTCCTTCCCCCCTTCTTTGCCAAATGTAGGGTAGTAGTTGCATTGTTACTTTCCTTTTTCCCGTGAGGCTCTTGTGGTGTTCGGTCTTAGCTTTTCTCCCTTCGGTCCCCGGCAATCCAGGCTTAGTTGTCATGCCTTTCCCCGATGTTTTTCCTGGCAATAAATCCCTTTTCAGGGATGAATTCTTTGCAAATCCACCCACCCTTTTCTTTTTTGCCCCCGCCCCCCCGTTCACGTTTCCAGCCTGTAATCCCATTTTTCTTTCTTTCGTTTGCAGTAATTTTGCATTCGAAGTACTTCCCCCATTGAGATTCCCCCCAACCTTTCGTGTTCTTTGACCTATTTTCCTTTTTTACACCAAAGAGATTGGGGTGATGTGGATCCCCCCTTTTAACCCCTTTGATGGTCAAACTGGTTTTCAATTTGTGATTGCCCGCTTATGAAAGAGAGATCCCAGGTAAGTTCTTCTTCTATAGAGAGGTTTTGTTGTTTTGCTTGCATTAGATTCTATCCCCCCTCTTGACGACACTTTTCTTCCGCTGTACATCCCGTTTTACTCCTCCCAACATGGGACGATGTTTCAATACAGTTGTCCCCCCCCCCCCTTGTGTCCCACTCACGCCCACATCTCGTTTCCCGGACTCACCCGAAAAAGTTTCACCTTTTCGGCACCCTGAGCGCTTTTGGGTCCTTCACGGCAAATTTAGTGCTTCGATTCACGGCACACTGTCCCAGCGCCGTGATTCTGGATTCATTCTTCCACGCTTCGCATTTTCCGCTTGGGATTTTTTTTTCGATTCATCCCTGGCTGGGAATTTTCCCCCCTACATCCCTTTCGTTATTTCAGTACCGCCCCTCAACATTTCTGCTTTCTTCCCAGACACCCCAGCGTAACGCACCGCTGTACTGCGCCTACACCTCTTTTCCTGCTCCTAAGACTTGAATGCCCCCCCTCCAAAACCCCTCTCTTTTTTGCCCCTCTTCGTTACTACGCGGTGTCCCCTCGAACTCGATTGCGATTACGACCGTTTTTGTTGACAGTCTTATTTACGCCCATGAAAAAGACACCCCCTCTTCATTTCGGTCTAGCCCCTCCTTCCCCAATTTTGCAAATGGTTTTGGGAGATTTTGGCCTTTTTGCTACCTCGTATCATCTTTCCCCCCCCAAAGAAGTTTCCGGTTGATTTTCGTTGGCGGATATTTGATCCGAGCCAGCGTTCCAGTCTCCGAACAACTTGAAGGAACACTAGAGTCTCCCCCGGGCCACCTCATCAAACTCCCTTGGTTAGTGGCGTCTCTTGTATGCAAACGGGACCACTTTTCGGCCATTATTGCGCTTGTTCTTTCCTTTTAATTTGGATTTTCCCCTCCCAGTGGAACCTCAAACCAACCCTCCGACCTGGTCTGTAGTATGGGCCCCCCCAAAATCGGTTCTCCCCCCCCGCTTTTACTTGGAAGTCCTATTTTTTCTAGGGGCAGCGGGTTTGGGGAAGGTATTTTTCTAACATGAACTTCCCTGTTCCCCTCGATCAGTCAATCCTTTTTTCCCCCCAAGGTGTTTTCCATGATTTACGCTAAGTTTTACTTTTAAGGGGCAGCCTTCGTCTGTTCTCTCCCCTTATTCTTTTTGTCTTTTGATTAAGTTCCGAGGTCTTCCTTTTTCCTTTTTTGGGAAGGTCGAAGTATTAGTATTTTCCCATCTTTTCAATCCCTTTTACAGCTAACCGGGTACCTATTTTAGGCCTTGTCTTTTTTTAAGTGCTAACAAGTTGCCCATAGCTTCACTTTCCCGTTGGTTGCTTCCCCTTGATTCTCCTCCTATTTTCCCCCCTGTGATCGGCGACTCGTTGTCCCTGTCTGGCTTCTTTTCTTCTTGAAACTCGTCGCTCTGACATAGCTTTTTCACTTGGCCGGTTCTTTTCACTCCCCTTCAAAGTTCCGTTCCCCATTTTTTCCTTTTCCGTGACCCCTTATGCGCCTGTTTCTATACGATCCTCCCACTTTTCCCCATAAACACCTGTGCGCATTTTTTTTTCTCTCTTGAAACCATCCAGCTTAGTTCTTAATTTTTTTTCCCCGCCCCCCCGTGACTTTTCGGGAAAACGTCTGGCCCCCCCGGCGCGAATTCGGCTTTATGGCCCGGGCCGCTTCGTTCGCTTCCTTTGTTCGTCTTCTTTCGATTCCCCTCCGACCCCCGCCGTTCGCCGTCTTCTCCCCGTCAGGGGGCGTGATCCTGGACCCGCCTTTAGCTCCTTCGTCACAAAAATTTTTTTGAAACTCTTCCAATCTGCGCCGGGTCACCCCCTTTGTGACGTCTTTTACCATGTGGACTTTCTTCGGTCGGACGGGTTTTTTTTTTTCCGTGTAATTTTGTCAAGGATTTATTTCTCTGTTTTTTTTTTTTTTTTTTTTCCCAAACTCTTCCCCCCCTTTTTAACTTTGATTGCCCGTTTACCTTTTTTTTTTTTTTTGTGCACTTTTTTTTTTCTTCTTCCCTGATTAGTTTTTTAGGCGCTTCCCCTTCTTTGTGTACTGCCCCCCCCTTTGATTATTGCCACCTTCGGCGAAAACCGCTAAATTTTTGACTTTTTTTTTTTTTTTTTCTTTTTGGAACACGTAGCCTTCGGCCTGGCCGGACAGCGAAAGACATTTTCTTTACTAGCCCTTCAATTGAAGTTACGGCAAAATTTCTCCCTCCCTCCCTCTGTGATTACCCTTCTTGGGTCGATTTCGGCTTTTTCAAGACGTTCTCGTTTTCGGGAATTTTTTCCCCCCCAACTCCTCACTTTGTCTTTGGATAATTCCCCTCTCGATTTTGGGAATTTTACCTAGATGGCTGGCTGGTGCAATCAGGCTGCTGTGGTCTTTTCTTTTCTGTGGGACGCGGTGCTCTGCGTAACTGTTCTTTGGCGATGTTTGTTAGAACCTGAAAAGCGTTGATATCGATTCCTTCCCTCTTTCTTTATGTTCCCCTTTCTTGGTGGTTGGAGTCCAATCTATATACATCTTGAAGGGGGCAGGTTCACTCTGAAATCAGGCTTCCGTTCCTCGCTATTTTTTTCATTTTTACACACCGCTCCCGATTGCCGCGGTTAGGTAAAAATTAATGATCGGCCAACACCGCGGATCGCATTTGAGGCACATGAGCTTCTTTGGTCGACAGTTCCAGAGTTAAGGAGGTTATGACCCCGGAAAAGCTTTTAAATGCTGGAAGGACGAAGTAGGTTTCCTTGGTTTCTACTCTTTGTACCGGATTTTGGCCTCCCGACCTTGAACTTTTTCGTCTTTTGCCTCCGTATTCTTGTTTCCGTCCGCCAAATCTCTTTTCCCGGCGAGAACGCTGTTTCCACGAACGAGGGTCGAGCCCATTTGACTTCCCGTTCGACGTTTGACAATCAAAGGGGGTGGGACAGTCCAACCACTTCGCAATCCTAATCCCTCCCCCTACTCCCGTGCCAGTTCCGAGGAATATGAACAGGGGGCGTCGCACTGGCCACTAAAAGGTTCAAACCAAAAAAAACTCGGTGATTTTTTTTTTGTCTTAACCCCACCAGTTATGATGGCGGACCGGTAATAATTATACGTTCGAACACACGAATTTTTCCTTTCCATTCCCCCCCCCCTCCCCCTTTTTAACACAAATTTCGTTGGACCTTCCCAGATTACATACGGTCCCACTGTTTGGCCGGGCTTGCTTTTTCTCGTTTTCTTTTTTTCTATCTTGCGGATTTTTTTTATGAAGGGGGCTGCTCAACCTTCTTTTCACGACGTTCTTCTTCGTTTTCTTGCACTCCTGACCGGCCTTTCGCTCACCGAACTCGACGAATTGTTCCCTTTCACGCCGTTTCACCAAACGGTTGTCTCCTCGGGTTTTTTTTTCCTTCCGACGGACCTCTTCCTTAGTGGCCCTCATCCCTTCTAAAGACTTTCAATCACCATTCTTTCCTCGAACCAAAACCCCGTCCTTTTTTGGCTTCCCCTTTGCTTGCCTTCCAGACATTGCCTTCGACCGTCCCTCCTCATAATGCTCCGTCCTTACCCGCACCCCCCCCCCTTGATGACGGGCCCCAAGGGTTCCTGGCGGATCCGGGCTTTCCCCCCCCCTAATCGAATCCTGCGACCCCTTTTATTCTTCCAGACCAAAGGACCTACCTCTCTTAAGTGTTTACCTGAAGGTTTTTCCTTTCTCATAGTCCTTCGCGACCCCCCTTATTCCCTCTCTAGACAGTGCGCCCCACGCCCCCGTGCCCTTGCATGGTTAGGATTTCAGCCCCAAGCTTAAAAAACCCGGGTTCTTTTCCTTTTTCGGTCCCTTTTTCTGGATTCTTTGATCTTAGAAATCCCTTTTTTTCGAGTCTTCCCGTTCCCTATCCTTAAAAAAAAGACACCCAGAAGGACTTCTGGGAACCTCAAGTTTCCCACTCTCCCCCCACGGCGTTTCCAACTATTCTTTGGAACATTGGACCCCTTGGTCAAATTCTCGCCTTTTCTTTTTTTTCCCTCCCTAAAGATTTTTTTTTTCGGATCTTCCCCCCAACCCGCTGCCCCCCAAACTTTGCGCGATAGTCCCCGATTGTCCAAAACCACCTTTTGAAGAAGATCTGCCTCCCCTTGGTCCTTTTGTATTTTTTCCCCTCGTTTCCACCGGTCGTCTTCTACATTTCTCCGCTGCAATCAAATGGTTCTTTTTTTTTTTCCATTCGGCGGACTCTACCCCCTTATTTCGTTGATTCTTCCCCTACCACTCCACGCGAAACTCCTTTTCCTAAACCTTCCTTCCGGCTGCCTTTCTTTCCCCCCACCCTTTTGCCTCCCCCCGGTCCTTTTTTTATCAGGCTTGATTTTCCTCTCTAGCTACAAAGTTCTTCCCCCGTTGCCAAATCTCTTAGGAATCCCCCCCCTGTCTCTCCCTTGGGCCTGTTCCACCCTCCGACCCATTGACCCCTACCCACAGCAGGAAGCTATTCAAAGAAGCAACGTCTCCTCCGATAAATATTACTAGTTTTTCCTCTCATCTTTTCCCTTTTTTTCCTCAAGATCCCCCCCTTTAGGTCAGGCACCCCTTTTTTAAGGGGGGTGATTCCTTCGGTAGTTCGAATGTGAAAGGCGTCCTTTTTAGTGAGACCCTTTTAGTTCCTTTTTTCCCCTTTTCGGTCCCCTTTCTTTCCTGCCCTCTTCTCCTTCCCTTTCCAGCTTCTTTTCCCCTTCCCCGCCGGCCCCTCTTCTCTGAAATACCCCTTTCGTACTTCTTTGTTTAGGCTACCCCTCTTCCTAGCGAAAATCCCCCTTCTTTTCATTGCCGGCCCTCGGCCAAGTTAAAGGGTTCTCCTTCTTTTCCCCAGAAGTAACTCCCTTTTACCTTTTTTTGGCATTCCCATATTGTCCCCCCCCCTTTAGAATCCCACATCATGCGTGGGAAAACTTGAACTGGTGCGAGTTCTCCTTCCTCAAAAAAATGCGGTTCTTTCCCCCCCTTTTTTCTTCCCCGATAATTTTCCCCACCCAGCGTCCCTACATTTCTTCTTCTAAAGTAATGTCCTCTCTTCTGATCGTCCTCCCTTCTTCTCTTCTCCTTCTTTGGTGTTGAGATTTTCCCCTTCTACGTGCGTAAAAGATATCTTTCCTTTCATTCGGTTCTTTAATGCCCCCCCCATTTTGTTCGATTGTTCCCCCAACCTTTTCCTCCACTTCCTGAGTCTCTCCCAACCGACCTCCTCAGTTTGATAACGCCTCGACCCCTTCCGATTTTTCTCTCCCTCGAGCACCTTTTTTTGCAAAGATTGCCTCGCATTACGGAACCCTTTCCCCCCCCAAGCCCCTTCTTTTTTGGACCCTTAACTTTTTTTCAATGTTTTTCCTCTTTTTTGGGATTTGAGATTCATTCCCCCCCCTGGCTCATTTTCACCTTTCTTTTCCCGTTTGACCCTTTCTACGGCCGTGTCATTTGCGGCTCTTTCTTTCTCCATTTTCACGACCTTTTACTTTCTATACCCGGTGCGTTTTCTTTTCCGCGAACTACTCATCTTCGGCCTGACGAAAAGGTCTCGGAAAGCTTTTTTCCTTTTACCGTTCGAACCCTTTTTCTCCTTGCTTCGCAATGCCAGTTCTCTGATACCTTCAGACCCTTGGAAACTGGCCCTTTCTTCGGTGGGTAATCCCTTTCCCTTCAAACATTCCCAGGTGGAGATTTTTTTTCTTTTAGTGCTCCCCCCTTTTCACATCCTTACCTGAAGGTTCTTTTTTTTTCCGTATTTTCTAAAGGAGCATTCTTACCACTTTCGCGTTTCTTTTTTGTTTGACTTCTTCAAAGACCCTTTGTCCCGTCTCCCTTTCCAATGCACCCGGACAAAGCACCCCCCCTTCTTGCCCCTCTCTCGGTCTTCCTTTGTCAACTCCCTTCTCCCTTGTGGTCCCTCTCCCCCAACTTTTCCCACCCAACCGTCGACCCTTAATGTTGCGCAGTTCCCTCCCCTTTTCCCTTCAAAGTCCACTTTCTTTTTCCTTCGTACGCCCGCTCCTTTTCCCTCTTTCGTTAGGTGCCTCCTGGTGTTCCCTTTTTCACGTTTCTAAGAACCCCCCCCCCCAACTCTCTTTTTTTCGGGATTCCTCCAATCCCCTGTCTCCCTTTCCTTTTGTGGACCGATCCCTTTGGTCAATGTCCCTGAATTCGCTAGTTTGTGTTTTTTCACGGGCCCCCTTTTCCACCCTCCTCCCCTCTTCCCCCCATTCCAGTCCCCCCTACTTCACGCTCCTTTTCCTTCCCCTCATTTTTCCTCCCACCCCCAGTCCCTATTTTCCTCCCTTTGTTTTTCTTCTCCTTTCCTTTTCGATTTTGATTCCTTCCCCCCTCCTTGAAAATTTTTTCTCTTTCCCCCCAATATTTTTCCTCCCCATTTTCTTTTTTCCTTTTTTTCCTTTTTTTGTTTTACACCCCCTTTCTTCCAAAAAAGTTTTTACAGATAAACGGAAACCCAAACCCTGTATTTTTAGCCCCTTTTCCCCTTTTATAACAACTTCCCCCTTCCTGCCCCCCTCCTCTTCCTTTGGTTTTCCCCTTACTCTCTTCTCCCCCCCCCCAGGGGTCCCTTTGGCGAGGACCCAGAACGATGCAACTTTCCCGTGAGACTTCACCTTCCCCCGTTTTTCCTTCTATCGGTCCGCTTAGAGTTTTTTTCCCCTCTGTTGGAACGGCCTGGACCCCCGCTCCCCGCTTCCCCCTGTCACTTCCCCTTTCCCCCGTGCACACGGCACTTGACCTTTCAGTATTCTCTTCTGAGCCCCCCTTCTTTTTTAGAAATTTTTCAAAACATGTCCCACCAAATGCGTGCAGGCTTAAATATTAGTAAAGTTCCCCCCTCTTCTATTCCCCCCCCTTCATTCCATTTCCCCCCCCCCCTCTGTCCGTAGCTTTTCCGTCAAGGTCCACCCCCCTCTCTTTCAACCGATTTTCTTTTTTTTTTCCCTTCCAGGAGCTCCCCCCTTCTAGTTTCTCTTCGTCTTTTCCCGGCCGCTTTTCGAGCCCCCCCGATAAACCTGCTTTTGAGGCAGGCCCTCTCCGCCTCCCGAATGAGTGACCCAAGCTCTCGAATTCCCCCCCGTCCGCTTTCACGGTCCCAACCTTTAAGGGAATCTTGCCCCCAGTGGGTCAAATTAAACTCTTCTTTTCCTGACTTCCCCTCCCATTTCTCTTTTTTTTCAGTGTCTTATTTGTATATAATTTACGGATTTAATTTATCCCATGTGATTCTATGTTTAAGTCCCCCCCCCCCCCCTAAACCGATCTTTTCTCTTTTTCCCTTTTTTTTCAATATCCCCCGCTTTTCTATTTTTCCTCCCTTTTGGTCTTTCCTTCCGCTGATTTTCTCCATATCATTAGTTGTTACTCTGCCCCCCCCCGTTGATATTCCCGCGTTTTTATTTTCCCCTCTTTTCTGCCTTCCTACACCATCTGTTCCTTGCTAGCCGGAAACTTCGCCTTTCCCCGGTTTCTCCCCCCATCCCCTTTCTTTGTCTTTCTCCCGATAAATGGGCCTTTCTCCCCTAATGGTTTTTCGACCTTTACTCTTTCCCCTTCCCCCGTGATTTCGGGTAGTTTTCCTCAAACGCCGTACTTTTCACCCCCAACTTCTTTTTCCCCGTTGTCCACCTAATTTGACCCTTTGGTCGAATCACGTTTTTCCTTCTTTTTTCCTTTTACCATCTTCCATTTAAGGCTTTTTCTTTCCTGACCAACCTTTTTTTTTCTCTCCAGCGGGGCTTCGTTCCCCGGGCACAATCTTTGGAGAGTTCGCGTTAGGCCTTTCGTTTCT
>Ga0179593_1576389_pt1 | contig 13373 bp, 15 predicted proteins | sample CZODoug2_1_08_16_FD_185931 | JGI IMG/M metagenome (GOLD analysis project Ga0179593, IMG submission 185931) | Vadose zone soil fungal communities from Angelo Coast Range Reserve, California, USA - CZODoug2_1_08_16fungal (PacBio error correction) | ecosystem: Environmental > Terrestrial > Soil >... | reverse complement strand
CATTTTTGCTCACCAGGTTGCTGAAGGTGAAGAGACTCTGACCGCTTATCCTGTTCCTCCCATTGCCCTAGTACGCGGGGGGGGTTTAACAATTTTCTCTCTTTTCCCCCTTCCGAGAATTTCTTTTCATTTCGCCAGGAATAAGAGCAGCGTCCGTGTCCCTCTTTGCGAGGCCATTGGCAATCCGTGGACCGCGCGGCCTCTTTTTTCTTCTTTTTTCTCTTTCTTAGGACAGTACATAGATCTGTCCGATCCCACCTGGGTGTTTTCATTTCTCTCTGAAGACTTACGCGCGCTGATCCACGGGCAGGCGCCCTATCTGTCCTTTTTCCCTTGACAGAGAGAATGGAATCCGGCCCTTCGTGACTGTTGAGGTGGTTCAACCTGTCCTACCCCTTACATCTTTCTCTTTAGGCGGAAACAGGAAGCCCCTGCTACCCAGGTCTCTTTTTTCCTTTCCCTAGATGATGGGAGGAAGCGTCCTGTTGGACTGAAGCACCCTCCCCTTCTCCCGACACCTCCGTGAGTTGGCTCAATCGCATGAAGCGTTCGGCCCCGTTTCTTTTCTTTCCGAAAGAAAGTGAGAATCCACCCTTTTTCGGTGTCTCGCAGAACAGTTCTTTTCCTTTCTTTGACCCTGGGACAAGACAAGGTCGGGAAACTCCTTCCCCCTCCGCTGAGAAGGACTTCGATTTTCTGTTCGAGACATCTAGACGAAGTTCCTTCTCTTTGTGCCGAATTTGAGTGCACAACGGAGGCTGCCCCTTCTTTTTTCTGAGGCCGACCGTTAGCTCTTTTTTTGACTCCCGACGCGCGATTCGCGGAACAACTTTTGCCGTTTCGGTATAAGTTCACGCCGGTCGAGGAAAAGCAGTCTTCCCCTTCCTTTTTTCTCGGACCAGTTGCGAAGACCAGTAGTGCGAGTCCACGGTACACCCCTTTCTTCTCTTCTCAGTGATTTTACCACGTTCTAACGACGACGGTCCTCCTAGTTCTTTTCCCCCCCCTTTTTCGTTCCGTTCCCGCCAAAGCGGATCCGAACGATCTTTTCCCCACATAGAGGGGGGTTCGGCCGGATAAACGGGTTGTCCTTCCTGTCTCGGGCAAGGAATGGTCGGCACGATCGGGTTTTTTCCTCTCCCCCTTGTCCCAGGTTAGAAGAGGCGTTTTTTTTCATCCTTGCACACGTTGCGAAAAGGCGCTGGCCGGTTTCTTTCCCCCTCCCTGTGTGATCAGGAAGAAGGCGAGTCATCGGCGTGAGGGGCCCTTTCCCCTTTTTCTGGTCGTATCAGAGGGCCCTTCTCTCTTCTTCATGAAAGCCTTTTTGAAAAATGTAAGAAGAGTTCTCTCCCTTTTTTTCCCTGCTTTCATTCAAGAATGGCTGCTCCCCTCCCCCCGCTCACAGTTCACTGGACCCCGGCGCAGAGCTCGGTACTAACCCCCCCCTCTCCTAGCAGTGGCAGCGGACCGTTCTTCCCCGATTTGGGATCCGCAACGCCTTTTTCCCGTATTTCCGCGGGTCGTCACGGAGCCAGGGGACAGAAGAACAACCCGTTTCTTCCCCTGCCCCCCCCCCTGGAGAAGACGTTTCCTCGCCGAAGTTCATCAAAGCCACCAGTTGACTTCCCTCTTCCGGTACCTCTACGGCGTAGTATACCTTGTTATTTTTTCCTTCCCTTCCATTAGTTGCATAGTGTTCCAGAACACAGGCGTCTCGCCTTTCTCCTCTCCAGGCCGCACGGTCCTCACATCGGTAGACACGGCGTCAGTCCGGTTTTCTTTTTTTCCCTTCATCAGGAAGTGGAGATTTTTTCTCGTAGCGCTGGTGCTCCAGGAAATCGGCGTGTTCACGACGGCCGCAGATGGTCTCTTTCTTCCTTTTGCCTCCGTAGAGAAGAAGAAACGCGGTAGAATCTCTCTCTTTCCTCCTCCCCCTTTCCTCCGATTTCTTACCCGCTAGGCTTTGCTCGCCGGGGCCCGAGGAAGGAGGTCTGCACCACCCATCTGGACTCCCGCTTTTTTTTTTTTTTTTTTTTTCTTTCGAAGGCACGAATTTGCAATATCCTTCAAGTCCTAGACGGGCGAAAGAGTTTTTTTACCCTCGTCCTTTCCCCCCTTTTTTCCTCTCGACGGATAGCAGATAACGGTGTTTTCCGATGGAGGTCGTAAAGACTTGATGTTTCTCCTTGTTCCCTACGTGCGGCTATAGGCAGATAGAGCAACTTGTGGCTTGTTTTTTTCCCTCTCCGCAACCCAAAATCAATGAAAATTCTGCCCTCCCTTTCTCCGGTGTGTGTGATGCTGGCCCAGGCCCTCGTGTTGGACCCTCTTCCCCTTGGCGGGAACCCTCTGAGTACCGCAGGTAAGGAAGGTTGTTCCCCTTTTCTTCTCGGAAAATCGTTGTTTAGTCCGATTCCTTTGTCTGTCCCAGAGCAGTGAGCTGCGCAGGCCCTGCTTGAAATTTTACTCTTCCTCTTTTTTCCCTTAGGACGCGAGGACATCGGAGACAGGGGGGCCCGCCACCCTCTTCCTTCCCTTCTCTGTCGGGTGAACTATGATAGAAACGTTCCCTTCAGTATGACTCGGAAGTCGTCTCTCCCCTTGATTCTCCCCCTTCTTTCGCGCATTGTCGCCGGGTGCAGTATGGGTGTTGGTAGCGACGACCGTTTCCCCTTTCCGAGAGAAAGCTCCCTCCTGCCACCACGAGCGAGATCTCTGTTCCTTCTCTCAGGTCGTGAAAACAATCGATGTGGCGAGCAACTTTCTTTCTTCTTGTCTGAGAGAAGAAGACGATCTTCCCCCCCCTCTGGTCCGGCGTCGTTGCGCTCCTTCGATCCCAGAAACGACCACGGGGGTTGACCGTTTGACTTCCCCTTTCCCCCCTCCCCGGGAAGGCGTAAAAGGGAGTGCCTTTTGGGACGCTCTTTGTTCTCGACTGTCTTCCCGGACCTCGGCAGGTTCGCGAATCGATCGTCGGGAGTTCCCCCTCCCCCCCAGGAAGGGATGTCGGCAATCAAGTCCTTCCCTGACCTTGCCAGTAACCAAGTGAGCGCCAGCCGTTCACTTTCTTTCTGTTACCTTGGACGATCCGAGCCAGAAGGGCCTTGTTCCGCTTCTTTTTTCCCCCCTCCTTTTTTTCCGAAAGGGAGGTAAAAGGTAAAAACTTTCCCTCCTGTTCGCGAGACACTGCTGGCCGTTGCTCCTTCTTCGCGGTGATCTCCGGATGAGCGGAGGTACAGCGCCGCATTTTTTTTTCCTCCCTGATTGAGAAAATAAAGGAAATCGGTTTTTCTGTGGAGTGGCTCAGGTTAAAACCTTCTTTTCGTTCGGCCTCTTCCTCCCAGTTGTAGTCCCTGCTCCTGGGAGAAGGGCGTCCGTTGGTTTTCCCCTCCCTTTTTTTCCCCCGGAGATGTAGGAGGCGGTTTCCCTTTTCCTCGGAATCGATATCGCCATTTGGCCTCTTGCATTTCAGTGTCAGCACGGGTAGATTCGTCGCTCAGAGCAAAGTTACTTCTTAGGTACCGTTTTCCTGGTGGGATCGTAGAGCCGCGCCTTTGCCCGACCTCGTACGCTCCCCTTCCTTTTGGAAATAAAAGATCCCGTTGCCGCGCCAACGAAGTCGTAACACGTCATCTGCGCCTTTTTCTATTACTAATTTCGCCCCCGGTCGGAGGGGATACGCGCGATCTGACTGCCCCCTCTTTTAGAAATGGCCTTTAGGCGGAAGCAGATTCGCGGCACCGTGTCCGCCCCCCCGTCTCAATGCCGTGAGTGGTTGAGTCAAGTGCTCCCATTCCTTTTTTCTTTTTCTCCCCTGAACTGCAAATGCGTACGAGACCGCCCACTCGCGCCACTGGCAACGGCACTCCTTCCCCTTTTTGCCGCCGTCTCTTGTGACAAAGACCACCCTTTTTTTTTTTGCCCCCCCCGAAGAGAAAACGGAACGGCCCCCGGGTTGGCACAAGCGGCCTGCTCGATTCCCCGCGATCACTGTCGGCCTTGGTGGAAAAAAACGAACCCCTTCCTTCCCCCTCACGGGACAGGATGAATCTTTGCTGTCAAGAACAGTTGAGCCGCAACAGCCTTAGTCTTTTTTTCAGTTGATCGGCGCGACCACAAAGTCTCCCCCCCCTGGGAGAGAGAATGTTTTTTCCTCCTCCCCCCCCCCCCCCACGTGTTTCCGTTGTTTGTTCTCTTCTTTTGCATGAGAAGAACCGTTGCTTTTTCTCCTTTGGTTTTCCTGGTCGCCTGCTCACCTTTTTTCCTTTCCTGCTGTTTTTTACGAAAGGTTCTTGACAGAATAGGCTGCTCTCTGGGCAAATAGAGTGGAGTTTTTTTGGGAGGCCTTTTGGTCCCCCCGCACGGGCCTCATTGATCGGTGCCCTTTTCCCCCCGATAAGGAGGCGTCTCCTTTACGTGGGATCGGGTGGCCCCCTATTTTTTTGCACCCCTGCGGAAAAATTCGGCGCAATCTTTTCTTTCCGGGGCAGTGTTTTCCTTCTTTTCTGGGCGGTTCTGCTTTTCTTTTCCCTGAAGAAGTGCAAGGTGATGGCGAAAGGGACTCCCCCTTTGCAATGGCGAGATCGGTTGCTGCCTTCTTTTTTTTTGTGAGTAGACTGACCCTTTCGATGCGGGCGGCGGGAACCCTCCTTTCCTCCGAGCTTTTTCGAACTGGAAGCGGAATGTCGCCAGGCCTCCTCTGCGTGTATAAGAATGCGTTTTTTCTCCACGGGGAAACGGCGGACTCTTTTTTCAACGGTTTGAGAGGAGATCGGCCAGTCCCCCTCCTCTCTTTTTCCCCCCCTGGTTTTTGGCTGAGTACCTGAAGGAAGTACTGGCTCTCTTCCTCTCCTCCGATCCGCCCCGTTCTGGTACACTTAAGCGAGCATGTCCTCCCCCTTCGATATAGAGTCCGTTGGTGTTTCAAAACCGCCCCCACCCCCTTTGGCCGGCAGAGGAAGGAAACACGTTGCCTCTCCCTTTTTCTTCCGACTAAAAAGTGAAAATATCTCTTGTTTTCCTCGCTCATCGACGGACAGGTGGACTGAGCCACTCCAACCGATCCGACCTCTTCTTCCGATGAGTTTCTTTTGCTTTCTCCCGGTGCTTCGCTGCTCCCGTCGTCGACTCCGTGCGAATCACCCATTCCTTTTTCGAACAGGAGACTATTAGAAGGTTCCCTTGGTTGTACCGCACGGTCTTTCCCCCTACGATGTCCGACTTCGGGTCCGCGTAGGAGAAACCGTCGCGCCCTCTCGCCGATTTTCTCTCACTGGTAACTGGCGAAGGTTCCACGGCGGCTGCCGTAGGTTTCTTGTCCTGCTGTGCCTCCAAGCCCGTGCACTTTCTCTGCGCACTGAGGAAATCCCGACTCCTGGAAAATCCCCTCCTTTCTTCCCCAAAGTAAAGGTAGAGCCCCGAGTGCGTCCCAGCGCTGAGTGTATTACGTTACCTTCTTTTTCGCCGACAGTAGTGGCCGTCCCCTTTTTTTTTTTCGTTATGTAAAGCTTGATCACTTCCCCCCTTTTCCTCATCTCCTTTCCCCCGACATATCGGCTTTGTTTCTTCCTGAACACGACCGGATTACACCTTTGCTCTCCACCTCTATTCTGTCACTTTTTTGTTGGACCTTCACGATCTCTTTTTCCCTTTTGCGGAACGATAGGGTTGAGTTTCTTCCTGACCGGTCGCCCGCGTCTGTCCCTCCCATCCTACAAGTGCGACCGTAGATGGGGCCGGGTGCGGCTTTTTTCCTCCCTTTTTTCCTCCGACGGGCAGAGCATACTTTTCGTTCTCTCATAGGTCACCTTGACATCGTCGCGATCCTTTTACCGCGGTGGCTGGGCCCCTGTAGCCGATGTACTCTCTTTTCCCGAAGAGTAATTAAAGGCCAGGTCCCATTCTTTGGTCCCGCTCACCCGCAATTGGTCCCCTGATAGTAAATAACAAACGATTGCCCTTCTTTTCAGAGAAAGTTACGACTGCGTCTTGGACACGTATTTAAGGAGCGAGGTCCGTGCGCCCCTGTTCCCTTTTTTTTTTCTTCTTCGGCCTTTTGGCCTTCTTCCCTTCTCAAGAAGGTAGGAGTTGGCGGCATCTCTTTTTCCTCCTCCCCCCCCCTCCAAAAGTTGAATCAGAGCCTCTTCGTTGACGGCGTATACCATGAGCACCTACGCTTTCCATCTTTGCTGTGTGTTTGCGAAAGCACCAACCGTCTCTTTCTCCATTTTCCCCCTTTCCTCCGCGGGTAAGAAAACTTTTTTAAACCGATATTGAGGCATCGGCGTGTCTCTTTCTTTTTTTTCTTTGGTTTCCCAGTGAAACTCGTCACCTTACCGGAGAAGATGGTGTGAAGACCGACCTTATCAGCCATCGCCGGTTAGAACCTCCCCTTGTTGGTGCTGATTTTCCCCTCTCTATTGGGACTCGAAGGGTCCCGTAGTACGTCCTGTTTTTTTCCTCCGAGGTTAATGGAGAAAGCGCTCGATATTCCCTTCCCCCTCGGTTCCCCGGACTGAAGCCGGGCGACCGATGGGTTTTTTCCAACTGGTGGTCATAGCGACGGATTCGCCCCGCTACGGGGGTGCTGTGCCTCCCCACCCGCCTGAGGTGCTCAGGGTATACGCGTCGACGATGCCCTACTCTTTTTTTCGTCACTGTTTGCTGGTGATGAATCGGCGACGCTTTCTTTTCCCTTCTTTCTATGGAAGAAGTGACCATTTTTTTTTCTTGCCCCTTGTCTACGGGGACCGATACTGAAATACACCACCCACAACACCAAACACCAAAAAAAAACCATTAATTAAACAACACCCCCCCCCCAAACCCCCAAAAACAATGTGATATGTGTGGAAAAAACCAATTTTTACAAAAAAATTTTTCCCCCTTTTCTCCATTCGACTCCCCCTCCCTTTTCCATTAACGTAGTGCCACTGCTCGCTCCCGTTAGTAAGATAGAGGCGTCCCTTTTTTTATCGGGACCAGGCAGGCTCTCCTTGACTGGACCTCTTGGGAAACGGAGAGTACGTAGGCCGCAGGACCATCTTTTTCCCCTCACCGAGTTCAGGAAGAAGCTAGCGCCTTTGCTCGCACGCGCCGTAGTCAAGCAGGTCTACTGCAGTATGTACTCTTCCTTTCCCCCGTGATCTGTCCTTTGTAGCGCACCGGCAAGCGCCGGGCGCACCTTTTTTTCTTTTTTTTTTTCGGAGAACAGGTTCAGTTTTTTTAACCCGATCGGGCCGCACAAGTCCTGACACCCACCCGTTTTTTTTTTTTCCACCGGTGATCATGCCGTGCACAAAAAATGATGTGGCGAGCAAATTTTTCCCCCCCTTTTTCAGATTGTATGAGAGGACTGACCTTTTTCCCCCTTCTTATTCCGGCGTCGATGAGAACGTGAATCCCTTCCTCCTGTCCTCCCCCTTTTCCCGTGGTGCAGACCTTTCTCTCCCCCGCCGGAAGGAGTAAACGTAGTGCATCCTTTCCTCTCTTTTTTTTTTTTCTAGACCTGGGAAGTAGTTGGGCCCTCAGGTTCGCTAATAGATCGTCGTGAGTTCTCATTGCTCCCCCCCCTGACGCCTGTTTCTGCTCACGCAAGAACCGACGGGCAGCCCTCCGTTTCCCCCCCCCCTTTTCGCGACGAGACCGGAAATTAGTCGAGATTTTTTCCCCCGAAGGCCGTCGTCAGAGTATGGCTCAGCAAATCACTTCCTTGACCGTGGGTCCCATTTCCCCTTATAAGCGTTTAAGTCCTCCTTTTCGCGCTGCTAATTGCTCAGATGAATGGTGATTCCTCCCCTTTTTTCTTTTTCTCTGCGGTAAGAGACGCACCGGGTGCAAACCTCACGGACATAGGGTTGCGGATGGCGTGTTCCTTTTTCCTTTTCCTCCCTTGTCCCCTCTTCTCTGCGAGCCGGAAAGCCAGAGATATTTCTTTTTTCTACTTGGTAGAAGGGGAGTAAATTGTTTCAGAAGCTGCCGTCAACCCTTTTCGGTTGCCCCCCTTCCCCCCCCCCTCAGCGGACTCGATATCGCCATGCCTGGATTCCTTTTTTCCTGTTCGATAGGGCGCCCTGCCCGTTTCCTTTCCGTCTCCCGGACCAAACACAGGGTGGGTCTCCTTCCTTTCTCTTCTGGACTGACTGAAGAGCCGCTCAAGTGAACAGGGGGGGCCCTCCCAGTCTTTTCTTTCCGTGAAGCGAAAACGCCTCGGTCTTGAGCGGTGATTCCTTTTTCCCTTAATGACCCTTTCTTGTCTGTTATAGAAGAGGAGGAGCACCTTTCCTCTTCCCCCCAACAACACCCCCCTCGTCCCAAATGGAGTTGGGCTCTTGCTCATCGTTTCAGCAGCTTCGCGTCACCCCCCCTATCGCAAAGGTGAAGTGAGTGGTGACTTTTACGGAGGCCCGAAGAAACGAGCACCCTTGCCACTTCTTTCTTCTCCAGACCGACCACGAAAAGACGGGCAACTGGCCCCTTCGCGCAAACCACCCCCCCCCCTTTCTCCGAAGTTTCCGAAGGGTGACAAAGACCCCCCCTAATAGGACTGCCTCACGTAACGGACGGAGACCGATTTGACCCCCTCCGCTTGACAGGAAAACGCCTTTTTCTTTCTGGCACCACGAACTCGACCCTTTTTTTCCGGCGTAGCCCCCCTCCCCCTTAGTGCCGAGATCGCGCAGCCGATGCTTGTTCCCCCTCGCATTAGAGCTTTCTTTCCAGGCTCGGCAGCTACCACCCCTTCCTTCCCTCGCCTAAGCTCCCCTCCTCTTCTCGTTCCTCATACCTCCGTTTGTTGTGTTCTTTTTTCTTTCTCTGAGAAAGGGGAGGGAATCCTGGTGGTAGCGGCCTCCTCCTCACGTCAACATGCAACGACGAACTTCCTCTTTTTCCCGCAATGTGAGTGACAAGCATCCCCCTTGCGGATGGCTCTTTCTGAGACGGTTCCGTCTGTTGTGACCAGGTCGGTCGTGTTCCCCCCCCCGGACATAATGACGGCTTTTTTCCCACGTCAAGAGCGATTTGTTCACTCGGTCGCCTTATTGCTTTAAACCTATTTACGCCAGGTTTTTTCTTGTCACGTTTCTCCCCCCCTGGGACTCCCTTTTTTTAGTCTCGGGGCCAGTTTTTTTTTTCGTTTAGGAAGGGGGCTTTTGGGTATCGCGTACCCCCGCCTTTTTGCCTCCCCATGTGCGTTGATGGCGCACTCCCTCCCCATGGCGATTATTACGGTTTTCTCGAAGCTGCTTCGCTGACGTGACTCCTATCCTTTCCTTGCTTCGCGGCGGCGGACATGTCTCGTCGCTTCTTCTTTTCCAATAGAGACGGTGTCGAACGGCAATTCCCGCGCAAGCGTGCAGTGTCTACGACTTCTTTTTCTTCATAAGGGACGCGCTTACTTTTTCTTTCTTGTGAGAGGCTATTCAGGGCCCTTTTCTATCCCACCCTGGGTGTGGTAAAGGGATCTTCCTTCCTCCCTGCTCATGATCCGGGCAGGAGAAAGAATCGAAACCGTTCTTATCTCATGGCATCCGGCATGGAGATACTTTGTTTCAAACCGCATACGGACCCCTCCTTTTTTCCTGGAACGTCGGACCGCCCCCTTTTCCCCCCCCCCTCTCAGGCGAATACAACTTGAAATATCTTTTTTCTTCCGCGCTAATAGAAGTACCTTGTTTTCCTTCCCCTTTTTCCCCAAAAAAGACAGCATCCGCAGACCCCTTCTTTTCTAATAGAATAAGGCGTTAGCCCTTTTCCCGCTAGCCTGAGGAGAAGGCCCCTTTCCCCTTTTCCACCATGATGCTGCGCAAAGGAAAGCGTGTCTTCCCCTTTGTGAATTAGAATTTTTTTCCCTTGGACCGACGGTCTTCCCTCCCCTTTTTTTCCTTGACGACGCCTTCTTTGCGCCCGATAGTAGACACCGTCGTCACAAACTTTCTCTCCCTTTTTTTTCCTTTTTTTTTTACAAAGGGCCTAACGGGTTTCCCAACGAGGCTTTCCCGTTTCTTTTCTACATTCCACGGTTCACGGTTGTTTCGTCCTCTCTCCCTTGAGAACTCACGAACGAGCGATTTTTTTATTTTTTCCTTTCACCCTCCCAAATTACGTAAGGTCGTCTCCCCCTCCCGCCGCTGTGGTTTTCCCCTACGTGGACGCAGGACCGGCGGGTTCCAGTTTTCTTTTTTCCCCCCCCCCCCGGTGGGTAGTTTATGTACAGAGAAGTTTCCTTTTCCATCCAAGAGTAATTGCCCCCGTCCCACCGACCCTCCAAGCTGAACTCCAAAAGGATTAAACCTTTGCTCGCCCTGTGCACCGGCATGATAACCGGGTTTTTCTTTTTCTATCGATCGGGCCCCGGGTCTGGGGCGGCCCGATCGGTTTTTTTCTTTCGAGAAACGTGACCGTTTTTTTGCGACCAACACAAATAATGCAAACGTGTCTCCCCCTTCGCTACTTTTCTTCATCAGAGGAGAGACGACTGGCCTCGTCCTTTTTCCCTTTTTTCCTGGACTACGTCGCTTCCTTCTCGAGCTTCTTTCTGAACGTTTCCCCCCCCCCTGTAAGACGAGTGTTTCGCTCAGTTTCCAGAAGGTCTTCCCTCTTTCCGATCCCCTCATTCTGGGCAGATAACCCGCAATCCTCTTCTAGGACGAAACAAGATGGCCCCCTCCTCCCCCTCTGCCTTTTTTTAGACTTCGTAATAAGATGGTGTCCCGCCCACGCCTTCCCCCTTCTTCCCTTTTTCCCGGAGCAGGGACAGAATCACCCCTTTTCCCCTTCGTCCCGGAGCCGACTTTCTTCTCAGCGTGGGCCATTAATCACCGCAAAAGTTGACTCAGTCTCCCTTTTTTTCCTTTCCGTCGACGGCAAGTATACCTTGGTACGACCTCATCGTCTGCCGTTCTGCCAGCACCCCAGGAGTGCGCATCTTTTCTCCCTTTATTCTTCCTTCCCTTTAAGCACCATCGGTTTCGCCCTCATTGAGGCCATCTTCTGGTCTTCTTTTTTCGAGCTGGTTCTCCAGGAACTGGACGGTAAAGACGGCGCCAGCTTTTTTTCTTTTTTCCCCTAGCAGCAAGCCATAGCGGTAGAATCTTCTTAGCGAGATTCTACCGCGATGGACTGCTGACTCGACGGGGCCGTTTTCTCCCTCTGAGCTCGTGAATCCGAGTTCCTGAGAGCACCAGAGATAGATAGGCAACGACTCTCACTCTTCTTTTTTTGCGACTGAAGCAGAGGCGAAGATGGTGCGTCCTTTCTTCTTTCAGTCGTAGGATGCGCAGCTCCGGTGGTGCTGGCCCGCCCCCCTTCCTCCCGATGTGGGTTTTCTTCACCTGGCTTGAGGTGAGCAGGGTATACTCTCTCTTTCTCCCTTTTTTGGTCTGAGTAAAATTTTTTCCTCTACGATGCGCCCCAACTCCTGACCCTTCTTCTTCTTTCCCCTTTTCCCTCTTTGCAGCTGGTTTCTTCTGGCCCATGGATAAGGGGACCCGCTCCTGACCCTCCTTTTCTTCTTCCCGCAGTCAGGAAACGGTAGATGCCTTTCTTGTTCGGTCCCGATCGCGGCGAGGGGTCTTGACGGGTTTCCTCAGTGACGCCCCCTCCCTCCCTGCCTTGAATGACGCGTCGCGGCCATCCTTCGGAACATAGGCGGCCCCTTTTTTCTCCTCTCGCGAAGATGTGAGGTGACCTTTACTTAGTAACCAGGTTTCCCTTTCTGCCAGTATGACTAGGCCGTGTCCGATTCCTTTTCTTTTTCCCCCCCCGCGCCGGGTAGAGTGTGAAGGATGGGAGTGTTTTTTCCCCCTTGGGAGAAACGGTTCATGGTCTGCCGCTTTTTCTGCAACCCCGAATTCGGGACGCACCAGTCTTTCCGTTCTCTTAGTGAAGGTGAAAAACACGTTGCAAAACCAATCGATGTGGCGGCAAGTGTTTTCCCTTTGTCGTGAGCGGTGACCGATATGGTCGGGTGAAATGAACTCTGAGTCCGGTGCTTTCTTTTTCCTTTTTTCCCCTCTCCCACGGAGAGGACAGCCCCTCCCTTTGACAGTGGACGAGAAAGACGGTCGGCGCACCCGCCCTTTCTTTACGTAGCACCTCGCGCGGGTTACGCTATTGTATCGACCGGTACGTCTTTTCTAAATAGGAAGGTTCGCGAAGGGAGTTCTAAGTGGCTCTTACTCTCCCCAGGGATGGGACTCACTTTCCAGACCCGAAGGCAGCCGCAGTTTTTCCCCCCTCCTTCCCTTCTGAGAGACGAGACCGGTCTCGACGGTGTCGACGATCGCGCCCCGAAGTCCCCCCCTTCTTTTCAGTATGGCACCTAAGCAAGCCACCTTCCCCCTTGAGCGTAAAAGGTAAAAGGTCGGCCCTTCTACTTTCCTCCTGTTCGCGGACACTTTTTTTTCCCCTTGCCTTTTTTTGATTAGAAAGGGCGTTCGCCCCCTCTTCGAAAAGGGAAGAACGCGATTTCCTCACTCCCGTACATAGGGTCTGCCGGATGCCGTTTGTTGTTTCCTTTTCCAACATGTCCGTCGATGTCTCTGGCCCTTTCACGTGTAGTCGGCCTGCTCCTTTTTTTTTCTTTTGCGTCTTTTTCCTAAGCTGCCGCAACCCTTCGATGTCTTCTGCCTCCCCCCCCTCAAATAAGAGGATAGATATCGCCCCTTTCTCCTCTGGCAGTTTTTTTTCCGGTTTCCCCGTCTTCGGCGATTTTTTTTTTCCCCCCTCGGAAGGAAGGCTTCCCTTGCCACACACCCAGGTTTTAGCTTTCGACTTCGATGGACTGGCCCTAAGATTTACCTTTTCCTTTTGCCAGGAAAAGATTTTTTTCTGCCCAGTGCACGAGCAACGCCGGTCGTTTGCAACTTGCCTTTTTGGATTTTCCCCCCTGGCGAAAGGAAATTCCAGTTCGACCACCTGTCTTTCTTCCATTTGTAAGACGCCGCCCCTCCTCTTCTCTGACTAAGAGGTCCTTCCAGACCTTTTTTTCGCGGAAACGGCCTTTTCCTCAGTTGAAGTGCCGTGAGCACCCCCGGACCGGCAGGCGAAGAACTCCTTAGTAAGAGAAAGAAAGCCCTTCCACTTTTGCCACGGCACTCTCCGATACTTCTCCTCTTTCCCTCCGGTCCCAACCTCCCAAATGGCGTCAAATCGGTTTCCCTTTTTTCGGACCGAGTGAACAAAGAGGCATGATCTTCCTTTCCACAGACAGATCAATGTTCCCCTTGTTGGACCCCCCCCCCCGAACATCGAACGGTCACGCCACCGGATTCCCTTTTCCCTCTCAGAAATGATGTAAAGAACATTGGGTGTCCGTTTTCGCCGGCTCGGCAGATACCACCAAAGTCTTCCCCCTTCTAGACTACTGCTCC
>Ga0179593_1649144_pt1 | contig 13375 bp, 22 predicted proteins | sample CZODoug2_1_08_16_FD_185931 | JGI IMG/M metagenome (GOLD analysis project Ga0179593, IMG submission 185931) | Vadose zone soil fungal communities from Angelo Coast Range Reserve, California, USA - CZODoug2_1_08_16fungal (PacBio error correction) | ecosystem: Environmental > Terrestrial > Soil >... | reverse complement strand
GCCCCCCTCTTTTTTTCTTCTCTTCCTTGGGCCAACAGGGTGGATTTTTAAAACTCGTTACTATGCCCATCACGTCTTTCCCTTTTTCTTTTCCCCCGGGCCTCCCGTACCGCCCGATTTAGACACCCTTCCCTTTTTTTTTTCCCCCCCATCAAGAGACGGTGCCGCTGTTTTTTCATACGTCTCCCTCTCCCTTCCCCCCCCCTTCTCCCGGACGTTTCAATATCTCCATTGGCACATTCCGTCTTTTTTTTCTTTTTTTTACATTTTTAGTTTGGGGCGCAGGCAGACTCGGATGGGCTTCCGGCGCGGAAATTTCTTGGTTTTTCTTCCCCCCCTCTTTTTCTTTTTTCCTTAGGTTTTCAGAGCGCAGAAGGGCGGTCCCCCTTCCTCTTCTTTTGGGAAGATGATCTGTGGTGTTAGTCTCTTTTTTTCCTCGTTCCAGCCGTGGACAGTCCCTTCCTTCCTTTTCTTTGGCGTCTGACGCGGAGCCCAGGGAGGGATCATTCCTTTTTTTCCTTCCTTTGTATGAAAAGCGTTGAGTCTTTTTCCCTGCAGTTTGGCAAAGCACCGCCCCCCCTCCTCCCTCTTTTTTTTTTCCCCCGGCCCCACCCCGCCGCAAAAATCCTTCCCTTCCCCCCCCCCCCTCCCCGTGCGAAAACGGCTGGCTCCTCAGCCAGCCAGATTTCCTCCCCCCTCCCCCTGACCCCATGTGCGCCAGTTACATTAATTTTTTTTTTTTCTTCTCTTAAGGGAGAGCGCGGCGTTGTTTTTTTTCCCCGAGGATTGGTAGGATGGTCTCCCTCCTTTTTCTCATCTTGATAACTCTTCTCCTTTCTGAGAAGCCGGCCGACTTTTTCTTTTCAGGCTCCGATTTTTCCTCCCCCTGCCTGTTTCGACACAGGATCAGAAGGTTTCCCCACTGGAAGCGACTCTTTTTCCTTTCGTTCTACAATCTGCTTCGCCTATCCTTTTTTTCTTTTTCCTTCCTTTTGCTTTTTTAGTGGTGAACTTCAGTCGATTTTTTTTTTCCTTCCCTATCTCCCTAGGTGGACTCGATTTCTTTTTGCCTCTTTCCCCCCTGCATTTTTCCTTTTTTCCTTGCTGCCGGCGATAATAGAGATTTTTCCCTCCTCTCTTTCCCTCGCTCTAGCTTCGACAAGCCAACTTTTCTTTTTCCGGCAGGCTGGTTTCCTTTTCTGAATCGGCTCTCCTCTGCTTTTCTCCTTTGGGGAACATGGCCTTGCTTCTTTTCTGTATCGCCGGGCGGAAGGCGGGTTTCCTTTTTCTTTCCTGGCAATAAGGAGCGAGTCCCCTTTTTTTCGATGGCCGTGTCCGCGCGCTTTTCCCCCCTTTTTTCTTTCCCACGCCATTTGCACGGACACCAACGCCTTCCCCCCTTTCTTCGTTCCCCGCCAGGGCCGGCACGTACTTGATCCCCCCCCTCCCTGTGTCATCCGGGCCATGATTACGTTTTTTTTCCCCCCCTTTCTCCCTTTTAGATTGCGGTGCGTCCGGCCCTTTTTTCGTCATGATGTCGATGAAGAGCTTTTCTCCCCCCTCTGCCAATCCTTTCACGGCGACGTGCCCCCCTTTTCCTTCCTCTCTCTGGAGACGACCCCCCTCGGTCCTCATTTGCACCAGGATTTCTTCCCCCCTTTTTCCCGCGCCAGATCCACGAAGGTCTCTTTAAGACGCCCCCTTTTTCCCCCCTTTTTTCCTCGTCTCTTGTGGCCTTTCCAAGCGTCCTCTTCCTTTTTTTTCCTCTTTGGGCAACTTCATTCTGGCGCGGCGACATTCCCCCCCCCCTTCTCTTTTTTTCCCCCCCCTTCCATTGCGCGTCGCGAAAACTTTTTTTTCTTCTTCTGTGCTAATCGAGAGGTGTTCTCCCCAGAGCAAGGCCAGGTCTTCCCCTTTTTTTCTCTTTTTCAGGTTCCCTGACTCCAACGTGCGAGGCCTTGTCCCTTTTCTTCCTCCTTCTTGCACAGGAGACCATTTTTTTTAGGCCGAAACACCCTTTCCTCCTTTTTGACTCGTTCGAGGGGAGGGGACCCCGGTTTCACGAGATACCCATCCCCCCCTCCTTCCGTTTTGTTGTTGTTTCTCTCCTTTCCCTCATGTTTTTTTTTTGTTCCACCAGAATCCCCCCCCTCAGAGGAAGATCCCCTTTTTTTTTCTTTTCCCCCGATGGAAGAAACGTTGTTTTTTGGATACGGACCGATCGGGCCCCCTTTTAAACTGTCTGCTTTGGCTCCCTTTTTCTTTTTTGACGTTATTCCCAGATGAAAAGGCCCCTTTTCCTTTTTCTTCCTTTTTTTTTCGTTTTGGGCTTTGAGGCTTGGGGCTTCAGCCCCTTCCTTTTTTCTGATTCCCAAAATCTCTCCCTTCCCCATCACCAAAAGGCGTTTTTAAGCCACATTTTTTCCCTCCTGTAACGCGCCCCTTTTTCTTTCTTTTTTTTAGGAATCCTGCGCCGGTTTTTGGAAATCCTTCCTTTCCAAAAGGGCAGAGCACAAACCCCCCCTTCCCCCCTTTTTCAAGGCCAGCGCATTTTGTTCAGGCGTCTTCTCTTTTCCCCCGTTCAATTCCTCGCGGATCCCCCCCCTCGGTCAAGCCCTCAATTGTCTGGACCGCAGAAGGCGCTCGAATTCCCCTTTTTTTTTAAGTAGAGTTGGGGGTCCTCTTTTTCCCCCCCCAAGATCTTATCAACCTCCCGATGTTCCAGGAGGCCCCCCTTCCTTCCCCCCCTTCTCCCTTCAGAAAAAGTCTTTTTTTCTTTTTTTCCCGGCCAGGATTCACCTTGCCTCTTTTAAGGGGGAAGTTCTTCTTTTTTTCTTTTTCTTTCTTCGACAGGGGGTTTTTCCTTCCCTTTTTTTTATTTTCCCCCTTCTCCGTTTGGTCAGGAAGGAATTTTCTCTCCCTTTTCTATTGTCCCGAGCTGCGCGTTTCCTTTTCCCTTCTTTTTTTTTCCTTCCCCACCGGCTAATTCCGCGGGCGATCCGAAAAGAGAATCCTCCCCCAGGCAGTTTCCCATGTTCCCAAATTTGAAGTTTTTTTTTTGAAGGCGACTTCCAACGCATTTAAGCGGCCTTTCCCCCTCCTTTTCTTTTCTTGGCTAGGAGGAGCTCCGAAGCCAGCGTTGGCCTCTCTTCTCTTCCCCTTCTTTTTTTTTCATCGCAAAGTTTAGATTACAATGTTAGTCCAGGGTGCTGGGGAACTTTTTTTCCCTCCTCCCCCCTTTTTTCCACCGATTGAGGGGTCTCCCTTTCCTTCCCCCCTTTTTTTTTTCCTGACCCTTCGTTTAAACACTAAACGAGCAAACTTTCCCTATCGAAGCAGATGTGTAGACCCCCTTTTCCCCTTGAAGGTAATTTTTCTTTTTCTTTTTTTTTTTTTTTTTGTTGCAGCGGGTTGGGGCAGAAACGGTTCTTTTTCCTTTTTTTCTCCGCACCCAGAGACTTAAGAGCGTTTTTCTTCCGAGTGAAGGAGGATAGACTTTTTCCTTTTTTGAAGAAGATGCTTACTTCCTTCTAATTGCAAATTAGAGAATACACCTTTCTTTTTTCCCGTTTCTTCGTGCGATAATTATAGACCACGCCCTGATGTAATGGAGAAAATTTTTACTTTTCAACTCTTTATTCTTTTTGATATGAGAGGAGGGACATTCCCTTTTCATGACGTTAGAAGGAAGTGGTCCTCCCTTACTTGTTGGGGAGGTCTTTTTTTGGTAGAATTCGATTTTCTCTTTTTTTTCTCGGTTTGGCCGCTCTGCTCTTCTTCCTTTCCCCATCCGCCCGAGCTATGCCGCCGTGGCCCTCTTTTTTTTTTTTTTTCCCCTCATTTTGTCGTGACCCGCCCTTGGCACAGTGCTGGAAACTTCTCTCGTTTCCTCATCCACAAGAGCATATTAAATTCCTTTTTTTCTCCTCTATTGGGGGCGCTTTTGTCTGGGCCGCTTGCGGACCAAAGGCCCTTTTCCTCTTTTTTTTTTTCTTGGCGCCAATAAAGAGGATGAATGTGCTCCCCCCCCTCTTTTCCGCGATGAGCATTGCGCCGGGGTCCCTTCCGGGAGAGAGTCCCGTCTTTCCCTTTTCCCTTCTTCCGTGCACTTTGATGGCGACTTTTTTTTTCCCCCCCGCGCCACCGTCTAGGCTTTTAGTGTTTTTCCGGACTTTCGATCCAACCGGCCCAACCCCCCCCCCCCTCTTTTCCTTTAAGTAAACACCGTATCCCCACCGTGGCCCCGGCATCGCTCCATTTCCTCCTTTTTTTTGTTTTCCATAACGACGGAAGGGTCGATTCCCCCTTTCCCCTGACTCGCCAATTCGGCTTCCCCTCTATGTTGGCCGCGACCTTCTTTCCTTTCCCCTTTTTTTCTGAGGACTTTAAATCCACGGCCGCCCCTTTTTTTTCTTCCCCTTTTTTGTTGTGATTTTTTCTGCCGAAGGCCGGGAGGTCGTTCTTTTCCTTTTTTTTCTTTTCCTTCTTCCCTTTTGTCTGGGCACGGCATCCGTTAGCCGGAAATCTTCTTTTTTCCCCTTCCCCCCTTGACCTGCCGTACTTTATCGATGAAGACAGTGCGTCCCCCCTCCTCCCTTTTTGCGTCGTGCGCAAAAAGGATGATTTCTTCTCCTTTTTTTTTCCTCCCGCGTGAAACTTCGGTACTATGGCCCCTCCCTTTTGATCGGCGGCGTCGGACACGCGTTTTTTCTTCCCCCCCCCCCCTTTTTTTCTTGTCAAAAGCAATAAGACTTTTTCTTCCTCCTTTCGAAAGCGCCTGCCCTTTCCCCCCCCCCGGCGGAATATCTGACCTTTCCCTTTCCCCTGGTCTTCCCCCTTCCCCTTTGGGACCCTGACTGTAGTTTTGGGGAGAAAGGAATTTCTTTTTTTTTTTTTTTCCCCCTCGGCGGAATTCTTGGTCGCAAGCGGCCTTTTTGTGAGCGCGGCAGTCCTCTCCCTCCCTCTCGTTTTCTGGAAGGATGCTTCCTTTTTTTTCCTTTTTTTTCTTTTTTTTTTCTCGGAAGGTTCCCAAGCGTGCCCCTCCTTTTAGTGCGGTCACGATGGAGGGATGTCATCTCCTTCTTCCCCCCGGCGGGTCTCAGATCGGAGGATGTTGTATGGCCCTCTTTTTCTCCTTTTTTTCCTCCCCGCGCAGGGCAGTGGCAAGCACCGCCCTTTCGGGACAGAAACCACCCGTCCCCTCACCCCCTTCGAAACGCCAAAGCCTTCCTCTCTCCTTTTCGTCCGCCGATCGCAGCCCCCCCCCACGTCTCCCATGAACTTCCCATTTTCTCTCCCCCCCCCGGTAGGTCACCCTGCGGCTATTAAGGAGCTCTTTCCTTCTTTTTTTTTTTCCTCCGGGGATGCAGCGGATTGGTTCGTTTGGCGAAAATTCTTTTTTCCCCCTTTTTCTTCCGCATTCGGGCTCAATACGTCTTCTCTCTCTAGCCGCCAGGCCGACTTGGCTCCCTTTTTAAGGCTCGATTTTTCTTCCAGGTTTCCCAATTCGCCCCTTTTTTTTTTCCCCCTGCGGCAAACACACCCCCTTGCAACGGTCGTAGTTCTCCACCTTTTCCCCCTCTTTTCCTCTTGCGGCTTGATACGTTAGTGGTGAACTTAGTTCCTCCCTCCTCTTCCCTTTTTTTTTCCCTCCCCTCTCCCCGCAATCAGGTGGACTCCTCTTTTTCCGCCCTTCGCCCGGTCGGAACATGGGCCCTCTCACCTTGCGTTCCTCGAGAGAAGAGAGACACCTTCTTCCCCCCTTTCCCTTTTCTCCCCACGCAAAAGAAGGCACTCGCGTCTTTTTTTTCGTTATGATCGCTCGCCTCTTTCGCTTTTTTTTAACCTGGTTTGCCTTGCTTCTGAGTAACAGCATTTTTCTTCCCCTTTTTTTTTTTCCTTTTTTAGTCCGGCTGCCTTCTGCGGTTTCTCGGTCCAATTCGGAGATCTCCCCTTTTCCCCGTCCGAGCGATGCTTTTCCCCTTCTTTCTTTTCCAACGACACACCCCTTGCGGGGGGCCTTTTTGCGCCTTCTCCTCCTTTCCTTCCATCGACGTCCATTGAGCCCCCTCTCCCTCCGGGGCATGATACGGCTTTTCTTCGCCGTAGATTTGATTTTTTCTGCCTGGCTGAAACCCTTTCTTTTTTTCCCCCTTTCTTTTGACTGACGATTGGGATCGACCTGCGACGCAACGATCTCCCTTCACCCTCTTCCTTTCCCGTTGATGTCATATATTGACCAGGATTTTTCCCCTTCTTTTTTTTCCCTTTTCTCCTGCGACAGATCACAGATTTCCCATCGAAAGAAGGCCCTCCCATCTTCTTAAGTAGCTTGGCCTTTTCCCTCTTCCTTTTTTTTTCTCACCCATTTTGGGCGCGCCCTTGTTCCCAAAACCGGGCGCGGTCCTTCCCCCCCCTCTCCCTTTCTTGACCGCCCTTTGCTTCTTTCCCCGGGCCCCCTTCTTGATCGTGCTCATCGAGAGGTTGATTTCTTTTCCCTTGTTAGAACCCCCCCCTTTCCCCCCTTCCCGGGATGCCATCACCTTTTTCTTTTCGGCCTTGTCATCGGGGGCCGTCCCTTTCCCTCCGATGTCGAACTCTTTCCCCTTTTTTCTCTTCGGTAGTAGACGAAATTTTTTCTTGCTAAATTTGATTCGTCCGCCTTTTTTGGTCAATATGATTCTTCCTCCCTCTAAACACAGAGGTTATCTCTTTCTTTTTTTTCTTTAGAGAAGATAACCTTTTTTTCGCGTCTGCATATGTAAGACCCTTTCTTTTCCTCCCCCTTTCAGCAAAAGCTGGCGACTCTTCGACCGATTTCGGGAACAGGACTGTCTTCCCTTGTGCCTCTGCTTAACAGTTTTTTTTTTTTCTTCTTTTCCCCCCAGGAAAATTTTTCTTGGGTCCGTGATGCATCTTTTGGCTGGGAAGGGGAACGGGCGGCCCTTTTTTTTCCTCCGTTTCGAAAGATCAGCACCAATTTCTCCCCAGTTAGCCGGGCTGGGAAAGAGATGCGTTTTTCCTTCAGGGCCTTTTAAAGAGAGGAAGTTTCCCCTCCTCTTTCCAAAAAGGCAGCTCTTTTTCATGCAGCGCCGCTGGTGACAACACCTTCCTGGACACCTTCTTTCCTTTTCCTGGGCGGATAGATGGTTATCGGACCATCCTTTCCTCGGCGAGGATCCAGAACCCCCCTTTAACATTCGTCAAGATAATGTGCCCCTTTTTCCCCGATTTTTTTTTTTGCCCGCTTGACGAGAATCGTTTTCCCTGTCGGCCGTGAAGCGCTTGCTCGAGACAAAGTCTTCCTACGAAAACACGATGGTTCCTGTTTCCCTCTTCTTTTCCCGCAACATCCACGGGCGACCAAAAGATCTTTTCCTTTTTTTCCCCCCTCTCTTTCTTTATTTCCAAATTGACTCTGGGTGCTCAAGTCTTTTTCCCGAGGCGGAAGGCGAAAGGGCCTCTTTTTTTTTTTTTTTGGTTGTCGTGCAAGATCTTTTTGGTTCCCTTTCCCTTTTTTTCCCGACGAGGACACCTTTGACCCGCGCTCGAGGATTGCCGCCTATGTACTCTGGGCAGAAGGAAACCCCTTTCTCCAAAAAGGGCCCTTTTCGGCTATAACCTTTTTTCCCCCCCCTCATGCTCAGGCCATGTTACCAAAAGGAAGGTCCCTTCCCTCCCCCCCCCTCCCCTCTTCCAAGAGAGTTTTTTTCCGTCATCTCAGCGGCCGGGTCCCCTCTTCGTTGTCTTGCGGAAGGCGGGTTGCTCCTAGGAGCGAAGCCAGGAGTTTTTTCTTTTTTTTCTAATCGCCGAGAAACAGTTTTCTTTCTTCGATTTGCGTCAAAGGGCTTTTTAACTTCCCCCCCTCTTTTCCCCTGATGGAGGCTCGCTTTCCCCCCCAAATTCTTCTCGACTGAATTTCCCCCACTACACTTTACCCTCCTGGCATCACAGCTGAAACTATCGAAAAGAAGATGTAGCTTTTCCCCCCTTTTTTTCTTTTTTTTTGCCGGTACTTTCCCTCGCGGGTTCTCGGGAGCCTGTTCTCTTTTTTTGACTGGAATGGAGGAGCAAATCGGATCCTTTTTCCCCTTCCCTGGGAGGCAAGGGTCCTTTTCTCGCTTTTCCTTAGCAGGTCCCCCCCCCACCCCCGTCTTTTTTATTCGGACGAAACTGATCCTCCCCTTTTTACAAATGTGCATCCACACGGGCTGATTTCTTCCCCCTTTTTTTCCTTATAGAAGAGTGTAGCTACAGTCCCTCTTCTCTCCCCTTTTCAAGTTAAATGGGGAGACGTTTTCGCTTTTCTTTTTTTTTTTTTAGAGGACGAGATTCACCTTTTTTGGAGTTAGGAAGGCTTTCTCTTTTTTTGCTGAACATCTTGTTTGCGGGCGTTGGGGTGAGGTCGATTGTCCCTTTGGGGCTGCACTGCGAATTCCTTTTCTTCTCAAACTGCTGTTCATAAACAAGCCCTTCTCCACGGTATGCAGGGCCGTGCTCCCCTCCGTTTCCTTTCCCAATATTGAAGCCCGTCCCCCCTGGCCACGGCTGGAAACATGCGCGCATCCTCCTTTTTTTTTCTCGCCTCACAAACAGGAGAATCTTAAATGAAACTCTCTTTTTTCTTTTTTACTTTCGAGTCAACATAATGACTTTCCTTCTTCCCCCCCATAAGTTCAGCGCGGCCCCATCCCCCCACTTGAGACCTACGAGGATGAATTCTCCCCCCCCCCCCTCCAGATGAGCATTGCGCCCTTCTTTTTTTTCCCCTTTGGGAGAGAGTACCCGTCGTTTCCCTGCCTTCCTTTTTTCCCTGGGAGATGTTCATGGGATTTTCCCCCCCCCCTCTCAACAGTTTATATGGGACTTTTTTTTCCTTTTGTTTTTCTCCCTCTGGTCGGTTAAGACAGCCTCCCTTTCTTCCCCAAGACTAACGTGTATGGGCATCTCCCCCCTCGGAGTCCACCGTGGCCCCCGGTGTCCCCCAACCTCTCCCCCTTTTTTTTTTTTTTTTCCTCAAATTCAAGAAGGAAAAGGTCTTTTTTTTTTCCCCTCCCCCTCTTCCCCTGAACTTCGCCATTCGGCGTTTTTTGGGCCGGAAAAAATCTATTGTTGCAGCCTCCTTACTTCCTTTTTGCTCAAAATTTCCTTCGCGGGCGAGGGGGACTTCACTCACTGGTCTTTTCCCTTCGGAATCTCCTTCCTCCTCCTCCGTTGTGTGTTTCTATTTCTTTTTTTTTTTTCTTCCTAAGGCGGGAGTCGTGATGGAAGTCTCTTCTTCCCTTTTTTTTTATTCTTTCCTGTCGCGGCAAATAAGGAGTTCGTTTTCCCCCTCCTTTTCCGCCGCAAATGGCGAGTTAAGGTGATCCTCTTTAATCCCATTTCTTTTCCCTTTTTCCGTTCGTGATTTGGAGTCGAGCAAAAGTTCTTCTTTTTTTTCAAGCACCGGAGAAACTCTTTTTCCTCCCCCTTTTTCTCACTAGGTGGGAAGTTGCTTCGGCGGTGCGTGGGACCCCGGCCGTCTTTTCCCTCTTTTTTGTAGCCGTTCGGAAAGCATCCCTTTTCTTTTTTTTTTTTCATTTTCCCTTCCGCCGCTTCCTTACAAGGGTACAGAACGGGAAGGGACTCTTTTTTTTCCCTTTCTTCTTCCAAGAGGAATAGGGGCGGACTTCTTCCTCCTTCCCCTTCCTCCCCCCTCGGATGGGAGGCGTATTTTGACGTGCTGTGTTCCTCCCTTGAATTTCTTCGCAAGCGGCCAGGCACGAAGGCGTGAGGTGATTTCCCCAGAAAATCGCTTTCCTTTTTCCTTTCTCTTCCTCCTTCCCTGAGCGTGTGCGTCGCTTTTCCCCCCCAGACTTCAACTCACATAAAAAGGAAGTCTTGGTCCTTTGGGAGACCCTTTTTTCCCTTTTCTGTGATCAAGGAGGCATAGCCTTTTTCCTTGCTGTGTCTTGATTTTTTTTTTCCTCTCGAGAGCAGAGCTTCCTTTCCTTTTCCTTTCGGCAAATCGACCCCCTCCCACACGTCCTCAACAAGATGTGTCTCCCCTCTTTTCCTGAAAACGCTGCGATGCTTTTTTTTTTTTTTTTTTTTTTTCCTTTCCTCTCCAGCAGCCGATCTCTCCCCAAACGTCCCCATTGAACTTGAAAATGTGCGCCCTCTCCCGGTAGCGGAACGCGGATAATCAACTTTTCTCTCCTTTTTCCCCGCGATTCAAGAAGTGGATGCCCCTCTTCTGTCGGTCGGAATTCTCAAGTGTCGTCGCCTCTCCTTCCCCTCCCTTTTTTCGGGAGAGGCGCCTTCCCTCTTTCTCCTCGGAAAGGCCTCGAGGTTTTCCTCCCCCATTCAATCATTCCCCCAAAGTTCTGCCCCTTCTTTTTTTTTTCCCGCAAACACCTGGACCTTCCCCTTTTTCCCCCTTTCGTTCGTTCTACATCTGCTTCGATATTTTTTCCTTCTTTTCATGGGCTTTGTCCTTCTTTTGAACTTCAGGTCGAGAAGATTTGCGTGCCCCTTCCTTCTTCAGGTGGACTCGATTATTGGCCCTTTTTTCCCCCTCCCCTTCTTTTCCTTTCCCTCGCCACTGTGGCGCGGGCGATAAATTCTCTCTCCGGCGATCCACCTGCTGGCTTCGATCTCGCCTCTTCCCTTCCCGGCAACTTCGCGGTCCCGTGTCCTTTCTTTTCTTTTTACTCGCTCGCTCTTGTTCTCCTCCTTGGGGACCACAGTCCTTGCTTCTGGCGTTACGTCAGGTTATCTCCCTTTTTCCTTTTTGAGTCCGGCTTTAATCTGCCTTTATTTTTCTCCTCCCTGTCCAATCGAGACTTTCCTTCTCCCGGGTTTCCGATGTGGCGCGATGACGCTGACCAAACCTCTTTCCCCCCGACGGAAAACCAGGGCCGTTTTCCCCTTCTTTTTCCCTCTCCCCCTCAGCACGTCCCCTTGAGCACATTTCCCCTTTGACCCCGGTCCTTCTTTCCGCTTGTGGGAAGCACGATATTCGTTCTTCCTTTTTTTTTCCAGCAGGGCTTTCCCTTTTCTCTTTTCTATGAAGAGATTGGGGCTCCCTCTCCAGCATTCTTCTCTTGCAAAGATCTCGGCACTTCTGCGCCGTAGCGGTTTTTTTTTTCCCTCCTTTCCCCCCCCGTTCGCTTGACGAGGTTTTGCCTTTTCTGGAATCGCGGCCGATGTAACGAAGGTCTTCTTTAACATCGCCTCCCCTTTCCCCTGAACAGAGTGCTCTCCTTTGCTGTTTGCTTTTTCCCGCGGCGATTGAGAAACTTTTTTCCTTTGCTTCAGGATTTTTCCAAAAAAACCCCTTTTCCTTCCCATGCGCTTTGAACCCGCTTCTGGTCGACGCGAACTGTGCGCCGCGTTGGTGCTGATCTTTTTTAGGCCGAAGCGGGGCTTCCCTCCCCCCCCCCCCTTTTCCCCCCCGGATGCCACACGCTGAACAGGAGACTTCACGGGGGCGTCCCTTGAGCATAGTCCCCTCCGTAGGGCAAAGCCTAACCCGTCTGTTCCCGATTCGGTCGTATACCCAAGGAGTCTTCCATTCTTCTTTTCTCCCTTCGCGGGAGGAAATATGGTCCCGGTGACCGTCTACCCCTCGGTATCTCTTTCTTTTCCCTCCCTTTCCCCGAGATCTCCCCCCTTTTTCCCCTCTTCAAAGAATTTATTTTCGCCTCTCCGATTTTTTCCAAATTGATGGAGACGATGGTTTTTTTCCTTTTCTCCCGGATAGGCGAAAGGACTTGTTGCTTGCCGACACCTTCGTGACTGATTGCTCCCCTGAAAGGACGCACTTCCTTTTCTTTGGGCGGATTTGTTTCATGCCACACTGGCCTTGCTGCTGGGTCTTTTTTTTTTTTCCCCACCTCTCGATGAGGCCCTTTTCTTTGGTAAAGCACAGTTCGCGGCCCCGCGGGTCATGCGTTCTCAGGGATATGTAGCAGGCCTCCCTTTCCTTTTTCTTTTTGTCAAAGGAGCGAAAAAAATTTTCCTCATCGCCGGCGTTAAGTGCCCCCTTTCCCCTTTTCGGGCTCGATGTACAGGCGTTCTTGTCTCCTTTTCCCTTTCGTGATCGGGGGCGCGGCCATCCACATTTCCCCCCCCCTCGTCAAAGCTTCCTGGGCAATCTCTCGACGGCGCTTCGACCTTTTTGGATAGTTGGCAGTCGCAAGTGAATTTTTCTCCCGGGCTCGATTCTTTTCTTTTCTTCATCGACATCAGAACGAACACGCTGTACAGCTGCCGGGAAGTTTTTCACCCCTCTCTTTTCCCCCTTCGACAAATGATTCGTTGTCCCTTTGATTCCCTTGCCCTCTGTGGCTCAATTCCTTTTTTCTGGGCCCGAGGAGGAAAACTCGCGGCCGTTTTCCGTCGGGTGGTGTTCGTGTGCACCTTTATCGCGGCAACCATTGCGCGTGCCCCCCCATCTGATCTCGATTGGACCGCGCTCGCGCTGATTTTTCCTTCCCTTTTTTGAAGGCCGACTCAAACTTGCGTTTTTTCTTTTCGATACCTTTTAGGCGCCGCCAAGGGCCATGTTCCCCCCCCCCCTTTTCCTTCAAGAGGGCTGAGTATGTCAGAACGCCCTCCTGGGAAAAGACCACTCCCGAAGTGCCTTAGTCTTGGGATGTGCGGATTCTTTTCCCTTTTGGAGCGGAGGGACTCTCGATTTCCTTTCTTCCCCCACAACAAAGTTCGCTTCCATTCCCCCCCTTCCAGGGAGAAGGGGCGTTTTTCCTTTCATCGATATGTCCACTTTTCTTGTGTGCTCCCTTTTCGCCAATCTTTCTTCACTGAAGTTCCCCCCCTTTTCCAAATGGAAACCTCGTCTTTTCCCTTTCCTCTTTTTAGAACGAACGGAACGTTTTTCTCCTGCTTTTCAGGTGTTGCGCGGGTGGTTCCTCCCTTTTTTTCTTTTCCTTTCAAACGGGCCTGAAAGGGAGGTCGCAGCGAGCTCCTTTTCCCCCCTTCTCGGCTTTTTTCATCCCTTAGTTGACGCCAGATGGCGACCTCCCCCTTTTTAGCATCCCTTGGTTTTACCCCCCCCACGGCTTTCTCCCTCTCTTTCTCTCAATTTATAGCACTCGTGTCTACTGGCGCAAATTTCATTCATTTTGTCCCCCTTTTTTCTGCTGAGGCGGATTTTTTCCTCTGCACGGGAAGGTTCAGACGGGTCCTTCGGAGACAATTTATTGGTGTTGCTTTTTTTTTTTTTGGTGGTTCTTGCCGGGTAGATTGGCCTTCGCTTCGCTTGTGTTTTCTTTTCCTGCCTCCCTCTTTTTTTTTCCTCCCCGCTGCGTCACGGGCTTTCATCTCGCCGGGGCTATGCCGCCGTGATCCCGTTTGGCACCCCTCCCTCCCCTCC
>Ga0179593_1267154_pt1 | contig 13375 bp, 27 predicted proteins | sample CZODoug2_1_08_16_FD_185931 | JGI IMG/M metagenome (GOLD analysis project Ga0179593, IMG submission 185931) | Vadose zone soil fungal communities from Angelo Coast Range Reserve, California, USA - CZODoug2_1_08_16fungal (PacBio error correction) | ecosystem: Environmental > Terrestrial > Soil >... | reverse complement strand
GTGACTACTCTTGGGTAACTTGACTCCTTTATCGCCTTTCTCCGCTCTCTCGTTCCTCCGCGTGGCGTGCATGTCCCCCCCCTTTTTTGTCATGTCCCTATCTTCGGTTGAACCTTGCATGATTTATCAGTTTTCAGCCTTACGCCCCCTCCCCCCCATGATGCTTTGATCCTCTCTCTATTTCCTTTCCTTCCGCGCTCCCTCTCACTCTCTGTCTGATAACAATTTGTTTCCCGACTGCTCACCATTGTCCCATTGAGGAGTGCCTTTTACCTTCTCCCCATTTTGTTTTTCTTTTTTTTTTATTATTCGCTTCTTCCATTCCCTTCAGACCCCCTCAAAGGATAGGATGCTCGATTGTGAACCCTCGGCTTATTCTGATGAAACATGACCGGCTTTTCCAATTCTTGCGCTTTATTCTAAGAGGTGCGTATCAATGTCCCTTTGATGCCCAGCCAGAACCTCCGTGCTGGGCCTGAAAATAGCACAGCCACATGAACCCTTACTCCCTTTAAGGGACCTTTGCCCTATCTTCTTCAAACCCTTCCACCACCACACTCTTTTTTTTTCCCCGTGTCCCACCCGCCCCTTTCTCACTTCCCCGTCCCTTGCCTCCAACCCCCCCATTTCGGTCTATTCACGTCGCTTCCCCTGAAGAAGTCACGTTTTGTTAGATCATCAGCAGTTTTCTCAAATAGCGGATAATTTGACAGCCTTTCCCCCTACCACCTGTTCCCACCCCACCCCTGATTTGGCCACCACATCCTTTTCTCCTTTAGTTGAATTGCCTTTTTTCTTCCCTAGTTTCCCAGCAACTTTTCAGGTCTTTATCCGCTCCGAAGGCACACGGTCCCATGATTGTCTTTTTCCTTTCACGTCGCCCTTTCTTTCATACACAGCTTTTCTTCCACATGTGGTTTTGCCCCATGACCTTCATGAATCCCAGAAGGTAATCTTCTCCACCCAAACAGATCCCCCCACCCTCGACCCTTTGTAAACGAACCTTTCTATCGCTCAACTGTTGCTGTCCTTTCGCAGTGCTTTTCTCGTCCCTCCCCCATTCCAGGTTCTTGGATATACAACCGGGGTTTTTTCCCTGTACGACGCCCTCCTCTTTGCCTCCCCCTCCTGCTCTGCTCCCTTTTTACAAGGGAAACCCTTTATTCCGTGATTAAAAGCGCCTCGTTGGACACCCCCCTAAGCTTCGTGCGTCTAATGATTTGGTCCTTTTTTTTTCCTTCTATCCTGTATTTTTACCCTGATGTACACTCCTCCCGTAACAACTCCTAACGATTTTCCCGGCGAGAATCCGACTCCCGTGTCCCAAACCCCAATTCCAGCACGTCATTTGTTCAGCCTCCCTCTCTTTTCTCCTTCTCGCGGACTTTCCAGCGTTTGCCTTGAAAGTTCCTGCACCCCTTTTCCCCTATTTGCCCCTTGCCGATTCTCTCCCACTTCCCCCAACGATCAAGTGATGCTTTCTAGCCTTCTCACTGCCCTGGGACAATAATTTAGACCACCCTCGCTCTGTTTCTCGGTAGCCTTCACCCCGTCCAATCCTGTCTCCAAGGCGATGAAAAAAAATTCTCCCTGGCCTTTCTACGAACCCCTACCCGTCACGTCGTTCATCATGTTGACCCGGGCATCCCTTGGGATCCCCTATTTGATTTTATTGTTCCTCTAACATGCAGCCACAAGGACTTCCGGACCTTTGTTTCACCCCTTTTTTAATCCCCAAATAGTCCCATGAATTTCATCACTCCATCTCTTTTTCTTGCTTTCATCAAGCGCCCCCTCTGAAAAAAACTTGTTCGTCAAGCCTCTGACCGTATCTTCGAAACATTCCCCCCCCTCACCCGTAACACAGACAGCCTCACCCTTACTGAAGCCAACCCTTTTTCCGCTTGCTTCACCCATATTGCCAGATTGGACGGCACGGGGTTGGTGGGGCCCTCCCGAAGCCGTCTTCGTCTACCATCTTGCTTTTTTCTTCGTCGTTCTTTTTCGCGGTACTTTTCATTGGCCTCCCCCCCCCCCCTTTCTTTAAATTCTGGTCGGGTTCCAACTACAGCCAATCCCGACAAAGCATCTCTAGAGCGTTCATCCAGGCTCCTTATAGCGACGGAGCTGCCGTAGCCATCTCCCCCCGTTGCCCCTGGTTTCTCCGTTCCTTTTTCCTTTTTGAGATTTCTCCCCTCTGGCTTTCTTTTTCCATTCATATTTTCATCTGTAGGGTCCTAGCCTCACTTTCCGAGCCCGATGCTACCATCGAACGTAACCCCTTTCGCTTGACCTTTGATTTCCTTCCCTGGGTACAGCTCGCTTCAGCACATTCGCGCACCCCCTAAATATTATGAAGTTAATGCGACCTGAGGCCTTCGATTTCTTTTTCCCCTCGGGCGAAAGCCTTGAACCCACCGTCGATTACGATCTTGTCTTTTTTTTTTTTTTTCGAGTCTCTTAAATCCCCTTTTTTTCCATTACGCGTCCCCCCCTCTCATTTTCTTTTCCGGCTTTACAATTTCCTTTTATTTCCCGAGTTATGTTCTTCAAATTGCTGCGCGTATCTCGATCGTATCGTGATCCGGACCTTTCTCGTCCCCCTTTTCCCCTGCGTCAGTCTTTCTCGCGTCCCCCGCCCCTCCCCAACCACCTTCCTCTTCTTCAGGTCCACAGGTTTTCCCTCTTTTCTGACTCCTCCTTTGACCGCTGGATCTCGGCTTCACGGCAATTCCCCTTACCGAATGGCCCCCCTATGCTTCCTTGTGCGCTTTACCCTTGGTTCCCCTCCCATTCTCGTCCCCCCACCCCTAATCGCCGGCGGGTAACCACCCCCTTTTCTTCGTGACAATTATACCTTTATTCCGTAATTAGAGGAAAATCTCCTGGTAGAGTCTTCTTATTTTTCCAACCTTCTTTCCCCTCTTCCCCGATGATTTGTCTATTCGTTCTCCCTTCTCTTTTCTTCCTTACAAACCTACTCCCCTTTTTTCACATCCGCACCCCCCCTCCAGCAAACCGAATATCACCCCTTGTTTTGTACAGAATTTCACCCCCCTTTAAAATATTTGGCTCTGTACACCCAGTTTTTCGGGTCGGAGCTTCTCTTTCCCTCCCACCCAACTTTCGGCATCCCCGCTCCCACCGCCACAGCCCCATTTTGGAGGTGCCTATTGGCGTCCGGGACGTCTTGTCGCGTGATTCTTCAAAATGAATCATCTTTCATTGAACTAGACGAGGACTCCTTCGCGGTTTTCCCTCAGTTGCCTTGACGCGTTACTGAGTCTCTCACTTCTGGTGTAAACGTGCCCGAAAATTGCTGCTTCCGCTTCGTGTCTTAGCTCTCTCTTTCCTCCTTTCTTTGTGTTTGTTTTGCCTGCTCTCACGAACGAAGCATCAAGTCTTTTACCCTCTTTTTTAGAGTCACGTGCGAGTCGTCTTTGTCTCTTGTCTGTCCGAGTCCTCCGTTTTTCTTCTCCTTTCTTGATCCTTTTCAGAATCCCACGCTCCTTCATTTCCCCCCCGGCCCCTCTTGGGATTAGTCAGACAAAAGGGGGCTGGTTGCGGCAGTGGCGATAGTTCCCTGCCCGTTTTTGTGTCGGGCATCGATCTATCCTTCACTACACCTTCTTTCCCCTCACACCTTCACAACGCTGGTTTGCCCTTCTTCTTCTGTATCTGAGTGCACGTTAGGTTGTTCTTTTGTCGTGTTTCTTTTCCCCTGATCTTTAGTAATGTGTCATGTTCCCAATTTTTTTTTTCTCCCTGCCCCCTTTTTCGAACCCCAGTAGGTTTCCCCCCCCCTCCCCCTCGTGATCTTCGCCTGGCGATTTTAAGATGATGATGTGACCCCCTTCATCACGGTTTTCGCGGCTCATTTTTTGTTTCCGCGGAAGAATTATTGGGAATTTTTCTTAGACAATTTTCGCGAACCCCTCTTTTTCCGATCACCGGTTCTTTCCCGCGCAACGGTCTTTTCCTTCTTTCCCGGTTTAATCCCTCTTCGCTTCGCCGGACGCTTCCTTTCTCCGTCCCCCAACAACGATGGACTTTTGGACTGGCGCGTTTCTTCTGTTTGTTGGCTGGCTTACTCTCTTTTTCACGCATGGGAGCAGGTGCACTTTGTCGCCTCTCGTTCCTTTCATTTTGATTCCCGCCTTTTTCGATTCATCCTCGTCCCGCAATCCTTTCCTTTCCGCTACGAGGGCCTGTTTACGGCCCACCCTTGTTTTTGTGAGATTTGTGACTCTTTCACTGGCATCAAAGTGTGCTTTGTACTCGTACTTCTCTTTCACGTCCCCCCTTAAGGGCGCCTTTTTTACTCCTTCTTTTCAGTCCCCGACTTGGACGCCCCCATTCGATCATCCTCGGTTTTCACGTCAGCTCGTTTCTTTTGTGACAGAACCTCGTATTGAAGTATCGTCCCTGTTTCTTTTAAATAACCCCACTCCTTTTTTTACGGGTCGATTGTGATTTTTTTCTCCTGCCACTTTGGTGCGGGATAGACACTTTACCGGTAATGGTCACTATTTTCACTAAGCTGGTAAGTGATCACGGACCCGTGAAGCTTTGCGAACCAGTATTTTCGGGTGCTTTGGGGTTTTTTGTGGTTTCCTCCTTCTTTTCGCTTTTCTTCCCTCCGCCGCTCTCTTGGAGGGCAGTTTTTTGTACCACCCTCAAGAAGTAGCCGATTTTTTTTGGCATGAGTTTCTTCAGATACGAAAGACTCCTCTTCTGTGGCCGATTCTCCCCGCTCCGACGCGTGGCATTTTCTTCCACCAACCCTCCCCTTTTTCCCTCTGGAAATATTTAGCTCTCTTCCCCCCCCTTTCTTTTCCTCAGTCAATGTGCATGCCTATTCTCGGTTTTCGTTGTATGTGGCTTCTCATATTCGGTGCATATGGCTGGCCGACCTCCTTTTTTTTTCACTTTTCGGTCCTTTTGATTTCTCTGGCGTTTCTGACGATGTTTGTTGCCTTTATTTGTTTTCCCCTTTTTTTTTTTTTCCAACGGGCTCCTTTTCCTTTGTTCTTTTAGTTATGACCTTCCATTCGGTGCGCCCTATTTCCCACCTTTCTACCACCGTTCTTTCGACCGTTGCGTTTTTTTGAATCGCTTTCGAGTTTCCCTCCCGATTGGGTGGATTTTATCCCCCCCTTTTTGCTCGCGCTTTTTGTCGAAATTGAGGGCCCCGGTCATTGAGCCCCTTTTTCTTCCTTGGACTTTCGTGGACCCCGATCTGCTGAGTTAATATTGCTTGTGACGCTCAATTTCTCAATCTGTTTTCCCCCGTCTTAGAAAGGCATGACGCTGGGCGGCAAGTGCCTTTTGTGCCTTTTTTTTTTTGACAGTCTTTCCCTTCCCGGTTGGCGTTGGCTTTTTTTTTTTTGTGCATTTTATCCTCTCGACCTTATTCGGCACGAGCTTCTTTTTTTTTTTCGGCTGTAATCACCGATCTTGTGACCCAAAGTTTTTTTCTCTCTCCTCTTTTCCTTCCCCTGTTTTTTTGACCCCCCCCTCCAGTCTATTCGCAATTTCTCTTGGTATTGGCGTGAAGTCGAACCTTCTCCAATTTTTTTTCCGTTTTTCTTTCTCCTTTTTGGTATTGGATTTCGTCCTTTTTCCTTAGTTGTCTTGTCCCCCTTCTTTTTCTCGGGTATGAGCCTATTCGGGTTTTTAGCCTTTTCTTCCTGACTCTCCGTGTTGCCCCTTTCTTCCCTACTTCAATCCCAATTGGATGGGAACCTCTCTTCCAAACTTTTCTACCCCCCCTCCCCTCACCCCTTCTCCCTCTTTTGCCCATAGGTTCTTTGTGGCGTTTGTTCTTTCTCGGCGGTTTTTCCTTCGAGTATTTTTGTCGAACCTCGTGTTACATGTATCACCCTGACGTACTTCGTCGGCTCCTTTCCCTACCCTCCTGATCATGTTTTCCTCCATTTTTCTAATCGCGCTTGCGTGAATTCTGGTTACGACTGATTTCCATTTCTTGTTGCTAGGTCCCGGTACACATTTGTGCTACGCCCCTTTCTCCTATGCCCCCTCTTTCCATGAACCTGACTATCTGAGGGCCTTTGTTCCCTCCGCGTCCCTTCTTTTTCTGATCCACCGCGGTATCCCCTACCTCTCTCGATGCTGGCAGGTCTGCATCAGCCTTCGCCCGTTCCTCCCCCCCCTGGCGCGGCATTTTTTTTTCTCTTTCCCTTTTCACTCTCCTGAGCTTCTTGCATGAAGGACTTTTTTGGGCTTGTTTAAGGCAGTTAACTTCCACAAGGGCACTGTCACCCCATTGGATTTCTGATCCCGTTCCGCCGCTTTCTGCCTGAAAATTCGGACGGTTTATCCTGAACCAGTTGTCTCAACTGCCCTAAGAATTAAGCGTGCTGGCGTTCGTTTTCTATCCCATCCGCAGAATAATCTGCGACTCTGTTCTCACGGTCCCTTTTCTGCCTTGGCCCTCCATGCCCTGTACACAGTCCTCCAACTCTTTCTCTTCTCTATAGTACTAAGGTAAAGGTCCTTTTTTGGTTACCGGGCACGTTCTTTGGTGTCGTTCTCTCCTGCATCAACAGAAGTAGTAAAGTCTGTGCTCGCTACCTTTTTTCAGGATTTTCCTCCCTTTTGTTGTTGCTCTATCGGTTTTGGATAACTCTCTCCTCGTCCTGGTCCGCCCTTTAAGAAGGGATAGTTCTCTATCATCGTCTCCTTTTGTCCAGGAGTTTTCCCCGTTCCCACCCCTTGACGGAGTAATGCTCCTCAAATCCTTCGGTGAATGTTCCTTTGTTATTTGATTCCCCTGTTCTACCGCCCTTTCGCACCAGCTATTTAGCTTTTCGGACCTGTAAATATGTCCTGCCCCGCGCCACTGTTTTTTGAATGAGGGTCGGGTATACACCACTGGCTGATGAACCTAAAATTGTCTCCTTGATTCCAGCGAATTTCTCTACCCCCCCAATGTGGTAGCGTTTGCCCCCTTTCCATTACCGTATTCTTCCTGTCTACAGTCCCAAGGTTTTCCAAAAAACCCAGTCCCTTTTCCCTTCCCTGCCCCCTCCGATTGTTGCTTGTCACTCCGCTCGGCAAGTTCTTTGCTGAACCCAACAACTTATTGCCAGCTTCTCCTCTTTTGTAGCCCTTTTTTTATCTTTTCTCCCCCCACAGAGTACCGAGTCTCCCCCTCTTCAGCTATTATGACCCCTTTCCATTCAAATGATCCCCCCCTCCATGAACGTATATGAAGTGGCCCTCCCGATGCTGTTTTCTCTCCTTCCCCCCTTCTCGCCCCCCCACCCTCTTTCCCCCCCGTTACCTTCTTTTTTCCCCCCACGCCCGCCCCCCCCATTCCGTCCCCCTTTCCAAACCCACATCCCCGTTTTCATTGCGCGTCCACGCTTACTCGTCGTTCAGTTTCTCACAGGTCCCCAGCCGTTCTCTGGTTTGTTTCTCCCCCCCTTTCTCTGAGATCGATCGCCGCCGTCACGAAACTCCAAAAACCCGCTTGGCAAAATCTCTGGCCGCTTTTTTCAATTCCCTTGTGCCTCCCTCCTTCGCCCACGCCATTTCTTTTGATCGTCCGAAGGCACACCGATTTTCAATCTCAGTCTTCTCGAATGCGACACGCCCCTCCCCCGGTATCCTCCTGAGACCATGTTTTCCCCTATTCCCTTCCTTCTTTTTTCCACGCTTCTCCCAACTTTCTCCAACCGCCCGTTTTGGTACCCTCACCCTTTGCGCGAAACTTTCTGAGCAGGTTTGCTCCGTCACGCCCCCCGGGATCCTTTTCTCTCCCCTCTTGGGCCGTGACGAAACAGTCCCAGGTGTGCCTCCTTGACCTCTTCTTTCTTCCATTACCACTGATCGGTTTCTTTCAAGGCCTCCCTGGGAAAAAAACAAGTTTGTTCCCCGGTTTTGAGCAGTTAGAAGGGTATGCCCTTTCAGTTTTAACGACGCCCTCCAGTTTTTGATTCCCTCCTTTTTTCCCCAATCCACGTCCAGCATCTAGCGTGCATTTTCCGTTTCGATGCCTCCCGCCGCGGATGGTGTAAAAAAGGCCCGTGCTTTTTTTTTTTCTTCCTTTCCGTCACCCAATCCCGACTGCTCGTTCCCGCCCTACTCAGCAACGTCATTCTGGAGCAGTCTTTTCGGCTTCCCTGCCCTTGTTTCCGCAATTCCCTCCATCCGCCCCCCAATGGGTTAAGACGTAACCGCCCAATCGGAGCGCAGGTTTTTCTCTCTCCCGATCCCCCGATTCCCAATTTAATCCCCCCTGCTCCCCCCGAACCGTTTCGTCCAGACCTCACTCCGTTCAACTGTAAGCCGCTTCCCTTCTCGTTTTTAATGTGTTTTGAACTCCTTGCCGAACGGCTTGGGGCGCCCTTGGTAATCCACCCTGAAACATCTTCTTCCTTATCCTTCCTCATCTCCGATTTGGTCCCAATCCTCCTCCTCCCCCACCATTCGTTCGGCCAAGCCCCTATGCAACCCGCATCTGGGCGTCGTTTTCCATCAACTCCCCGTAACAAGTATTATACAGTCAGGCACAACGTTCCTTTTCCGCCCCCCTCCCCCTTCTGTTGATCCCCCGCTTTTCCCTCCTCTCCCAGTTGTCAATTTTCGGACTTTCGGTCCTTTGGTTATGACCGAAGAAGTTGTTTACACAATTCGGTCCTCGGAGTCGTTTCGTCTCTCGTCATTTTCCTGGTCCCCCTCTTACTTTCTGTCCGGTTCCCCCCTCTTAGACCCCATCCACTCGCCAGCCAACTCCAGGCGGCTGAGCGGGTTCGACGCGCTATAGTAGAAGGTCTTTTAGAGCCCAAATTGCATACTGTCTCTCTTCGCCTTCCTTTTCCTTGAGCCCCTCCGTTTTAATCGAATTCTTCCCCTTCAACTTTCTCATTGTAGCATCGGGTAGGTACTAGCACGCCCCCTTTTCCTTTCTGAGCTCCTTATCGCACGGCTCACAGTTCGCGTTTGTCAAGTGGACTTCTGTCCATCTTTTTTTATCCGCATCGCTCCCCCGCAGTTTCTTCCCCAGGTCACCTATGAGCCCCCCCGTACTGCGTACAGGATTTTTTCTGCTCTTCTTTTTCCGTCTTTTTTCCAGCCAAGGCGCTACGTTTTGCTTTGGCCCTTTTCGTCTGGGGATTCTGGTCTTCTCCCCACGGGTTCAAGTGTTTCTCTTCCCACCCAGCTTAGCTTTTTTCCCGGCCCTTTCCGTCATAGGCCCTTTTCCTTCTGTTAAGTAAATTCGGTGACTTTCCCTACGATAGGGATCGTCTCCGGTTGCGTTCCCCTCCCCCTTGTCCGCGCCTGCGTTCTCCCCTTCCCGTGCTTTCCCACAAAAGTTCCGCCCCCTGTTCCTGCCACGCTTCCCCTTTTCCATTGTTTTGTTGCAGTGAAGTACGCCGCTTCTGCGCGAGCTCACTTTCCCGGCACTTTGACAGAAATCGAGGTCGTCACACTAGGTTTCTTCTCATTGGTGCGTCCCCCCTTATCCCTCGTTGCAAATCCGTCATCGCCTTGTTTCCCAACCTCTTCCGTTAAAGTAGCCTTTGAGACGTCTCGCATATTTTTTTCCCCCTCCCAGTCTGTTTTGAGTCCCGATTTGTGACCCCTCTCTCCTGTTTTTTCCCATCGTTTTCCGCTCCAGGATATTTTCCCTCCCTTTAACTTCTACTTCGACCCTTTCAATTATGCTGAACCCAAACCCCCCGCACACCTAATTCCTCATATACCATCCGTTTTTGAATTTTAAACCCTCTTTGTACTCAATTATGGTCTCTTTTCCCAGTTTCTTCGTTCTTCTCTGACTCATGTCTTTCAAACGGGCTGTCTCCCCAGACCTTCAACACTTACCCAATTTTGGTTAGGGGCCTCCCCCAACTTCGTTTCCGGCGTAGATTTCGCTTCTTTTGACCAATAATTAACCGGGTCTTCCTTTGACCACAACTGATCGCGGTCGGAGCTCTCTTCTCCCCATGACGTGAAACCATGACGCTTCCTTTGTTTTCACCTTCGTGTCAAACGTGTTTCTCACCGTTTTTCCTGCTCGTTCTCTTTTCCCCTTCTTTTTTTTGCTGATATCCCGACTTTCCCTCCTGATTTTCTCCAGTTCTTTATTTTACTCTTCGCGTCCGTGGGTTTCATTCCTTTATCCTTGCTCCGATCGATTCCCCCCAGTTTATTATTCATTTTAAGAATCCCACTTCCCCTACTAGGAACGCCGTTTTTTCCCTACAACCTTGCTTGTTGGCGGCAGTTGTCTCTGGGCCGCCTTGTTTTGGTCATTCCTCTTAAGTCCATTCAACCTTCACCAAACCTTCACAAAGCCTTTCTGAAAATCTCCACTTCTTCTTTCTGAGTGACGTCGGTGTGTTTAGGGTTTTTTTTCTGCTGGAGGGTGACCCAAGCTGGATCTGTAGTTCAGCCCTGCCCGGCAGATCTGGTCTTCGGACTTTTTGATTTCCCCAACTTCTCCCCCCCTTTCTCCAATTCCGGTTGCTCTCCTGGCGCTTTTTTTCTGATCTTCCACGTCTTATTTCCTTGCGCTCTTTTTTCCTCCCCTCGCTTTTTTCCTGGATGATGTCATTTCGTTGCACCCCTTTTTTTGCCACAGGCATTGTCGTGGCCCGCGCCATTCCTACTTTTTCCCTGCAGTGTCCGGTTCCGCCTCGCGGGCATCCTTCGGGCGTACTTCCATCTCAAACCCCTATGCCTTTTGTACGCTTTCTCCTTTTTTTTTTTTGGTTGGTGTACGCGCGGAAGCCGTTTCAGGTTCCCTTTTCCGACTCCTTGAGCCCTGCTCGTGACCCCCGCTGCACAATTGACTTCCCTGGAAACCTCGTACGCTTTCCCCCGACCCCGGCCCCTCTGCTCACGAAGCCTTAGATGTGGCTTCGTTCCACTTTGAACCCCATTTGGTCTCCTTTTTTTCCCGATCCCACGGCGAAGGATCATCCTTTTTGCTCGTCGATGGAAGCTAATCGATTGTCCCATCATAGGCCTTAGCAGTTTCCCTCCTAGTTTCTTTGTGCCTCCTCCTCTTGACTCGTGATTTCCCCAGGTACCCTTGCTTTCACTTCACATCCCCCCCCCTTTTGTTCCCCCACCCACGTTGGTATTCTTGGGCTCCATGCTTTTTGTTTGATGCGGCCTTTTGCGTTGCTAGGGGACATCCCGATGCACCAGCCATGGTCATCCTTTCTTCCCTCACCTTTTCTTTCTTATCCTTTCTCCCAGGTCCGGAAGCGGCGAACCCTTTTTCCCGTTTTTCCTTTCCGTTCCGTTCTATAGCGTGCTTTCCTCCGCCGCGTTTTTTTGGCTTTTGAGTTGTTGTGAGGAACCCGACTTCCTGTTTAGTCGCTTTTGTCTTTCCAGTGTTCCCTGTCTCGTCCGAACTCAAGAGGATGTCCTATGCTCTTTGACGACGGCGGCGGTCATTTCCCCACCCCACCCGTTCCCCGTGTTTTTTTTCATCTGTAATAGAGTTTAGCCCCGATCACCCTTTTTATTTTATTAGTACTTTTTTTCCTTCTTCGCGTTTTCGTTTGGGATGGTCTGTTTCTTTTTTCCTAATTTTTTCTCTTTTTTTTTTTTTTTTCGGTGCACTTCCCTTTGGCTCACTACGACTGTTTTACTCCCGTTGGCTTGATGTACCGTCCCCGAGCCTTCTTTCATTGCGCCTTTCTTTTCTGCCTTGCCTTTGACTTCTTTTTTTTTTCAGGCTTTGCCCCCGGCGACTGCCCCTTTGTGGCAATTATTTCCTGCCCCCTCCAACTCGGCGTCTCGCTTGGCGTTTCAGTGTCCACATGCTGTCGTCCTTGGACTGCTTCGTTTCTTGTCCTTTTCCTTTCTTTTGATTCCCGCGTTCTTTTTTTCCGTGTGGCCTCTCGCTTTTCTTTTTTCCAAGTACTCTCGCCCCTGTGAGTTGTCCCCTAAATGGCCTTTCCCCCTTTGAAGGCGCTTGCGATGCCATATGGTCTATTTTTGGCCCCTGTCCTCCTTTCTTTGCGTCATCGCTGCTGTTTTTCAACCTGTCCTTCCAAACACTCTGATCGACATGCGCGTTAACCGGCATGACGCCTTGCGCTTTTCCCTTCGGATCTTGGTTTGACCAGCTCTTCCCGGTTCCTGCCTTTTTTCTTCGTTCTTTTTCTTATTTCTGCTTGTCCCCTTTCCCTACTCTAGACCTTCGTCCAATGACGGTCACTCGCTTCCTTTTGTTCCTTAGTCCTTTTCCCCACCTCTTCCCCCGTTTTCCATGAATCATTACCCGGCGTTTTTTTTTTTTTTTTTTCCGTCTTGTCTTTTCCGCCCCCCTGTTTTTCTTCGGACACAGCCGGTTATATCGCCCATTCTCCCGGAATTTTTTTTTACCGTATCACTGCTCTCCATGAAACGACATTTCCTTTTCTTTGACCCGTTTTTGGTATCGGTCTTTTTCTTTCGTCTTTTTTCTCCCCCCACATGCTTTATAAGAGGGATTTGATGAATTATTCTCGTCGCATTCTCCATTAATTCCTATACTGCTTTCTGTGTTCATTCTAGTCTCTCCCCCTCCCTTTCTTTTGGATTTGGACCCGCTCTTTGGCGTCACATTTTTACATTCAATCAGAACTTTCCCTTTTTTTGCCTGGGTTTTTTGTCTTTGTTCGTGAGCGGCGGTCTCAGCGTTCTTTTGTCGCCACCCTCGCTTGCCCTTTTCTCCAATCTCATCCTCCAGGTTTCGTTCTGCTCACTTTTCACGTATCATGGGGGCTCCCAGACCTTTCTTTCCTTTTCTCTGGAGGGACTCGAAGCTGTGGCAGTTTCTGCAATAATTCATAGCAAAGGTTTCCACTCTTTGACTCCCTTTGCGTTAGTCCATCCCATTCCCTATCTGTGGATTATCTGGCCTTCCCCTCCTTCGCTATTTTATACAGCCCGGTCGCTACCTCGAGTCAGCATTCTCCTTTTCCCCTTTTTCAAATCTCCCTCTTTCCGCCCCCAAACTCTGATCGCAAGTTCCTCTCGTTCTCACTTTGGTCTTTGTAGTCTCAGTTCCTTTCCTTACTAGCGTAGTCAAACCCTTCAAGCGACCCATTGTCTTTTGTAGACTCCTTCTCACGTCATTGAACAAAGGCTTCCCATCGAACCATTGCATCATCTGACCTTCCTCCGTGATTGGCCCCTTTCTTTTTACCGATTACATTCCCGCAGTATAGGACGACTCGTGCTCCCCTGGATTATTCTCGAAAGTCTTTCACCTACTGCAGGAACAGTACCAATGAATGATATTTATCTCTCTGAGGTTAAACTGTGGTTGGTACCGCACTCAGCCGTCTGTATCTATAGCGGATATCAGTCGCTCTATGCCTTCCCGGGCTCTCTTATTTTCACT
>Ga0179593_1394214_pt1 | contig 13377 bp, 17 predicted proteins | sample CZODoug2_1_08_16_FD_185931 | JGI IMG/M metagenome (GOLD analysis project Ga0179593, IMG submission 185931) | Vadose zone soil fungal communities from Angelo Coast Range Reserve, California, USA - CZODoug2_1_08_16fungal (PacBio error correction) | ecosystem: Environmental > Terrestrial > Soil >... | reverse complement strand
AGCATGATTCCTTCGTTGATGAACGTCCTTTTCTTTTTCCAGAGAGGATGGACTTTCCTAGTTCGTCGAGGGTTCCCCTATGAAGAAAGTCCCTCATAGGTAGGACCCAATGCAAGGTGTCTTATCGCTTCGCCGAAGGCTTCCTAGAGTCCTTTCCAAGAAAGAACAATTTCTAACCCCTGATATTCTCCCCGTTTCCATCATCTCGATTCGTGGCCTACGATTCCCATTCCCCTACGGGTCGTCTTTTCCAAGAGTCCCCCCAAATTATCCAAATCCTTTTGTCGCCATCCTCCCTCACCTTTCCTTGGAATAGGTGACCGCTCTTCTTTAGCTTTTGGCCCTCTCGCCATCCTTTGAACCTGTTTGGCCAGGCCGTTTTCCCTAATGAAGAGATCAACTTCCTTTTTCAAGCCGAGTAACTCCCCCTCTTTCTCTCCATTTTTTTCTGCAGATTCGTGGTTTTTTTTTCCTCGTAGTTTGCTTTCCCCTTCCCCCTTTTGGACGTCTATCGAAATCGGCCACGCGTGACCTTGTATTGGTGGAATTTTTTTAGCCCACGTTTTTCCCTTCCTTTTTTTCTACGAATTGGCCCTTGTGTTTTTTTTGGTGTAGGTTTGTTTGTACATTACGCCGGCGGCGACGCGCAGCTTCCTTGCGTGAGATCACTTTTTTTTCTTTCTAACCCTGCTCGGTCTTTCTTTTCCTTCCCCCAATTCCCCCCCATTTAATCGATTGTTTCTCTCTCGTTGCCGTTGAATCGAGCGAATGCCTCCTCATTTTGCCCCCAAATTCAGACTTTCTCCCGGTTTCTTTCTCTTCCGCCCATTGTATTTTTCAGATTTTCCTGTCTTTTAGAATTGGGGAAGCTTTTTCCTTGTTTTGTAGTCAGGTCGCGACCCTTTCCTTTCCGACGAATTTGTGCGCGGACGAATCGTTGATTTCCCTGACCCTTCGTTATTAAGTCTCTTCTTTTCACTCCCCACTGCACCGACCCGACAATCAAGTGGTCTCTCTGACCTGGTGAGGTCGGTGTCAGCACGGCAAATTTCTAGCTCCTTCTAGGCGAATTAGTTTTTCCCCCCTCTCTTCCTGGTTTTGCTATTCCCTTCCCCTATCCCAAAGCGATTCTTTTCTTTTGGTCTGCTTCCCGCGTGTACGCTTCTCGGCGTTGAGGGCCGCCCTTGAGGAAGGTTTAGCCCCTTTCGGAAAAAATGAATTCTCTGCCGGTCTTTCCCTTTGGAGTAACAGTCGACTTAACCCCCTTTTCTTTTTTAATTACATGGAGGCTGGCGTCCCTGCCCGCCCCGTTTTTTTTTTTTCTTACTTTTTGGTAGGTGGTCTTAGTTTCATGTCCTTATCCCTGCCTTACTCTCCCTTTAAGCTTTTCTTTGGCATCTAGTCTGTGGTTTCATGCGCAGGCCTGGCTTTCTTTCAGATCCATCGGAGGACCCCAAATCTTCCTCGCACCTCTGACGGTCTCCTCTCCCTCTCTTTTAGTATTTCCAGCCTTTATTTTTTCCTGTGCGGTGAATGCTCCAATGCACTTCCTGCACTTTGTTCTTTCCCTGCTCAAGGATTCCAGCAGACTCTTTTGTTGACGCCCTCTTTTTTTCTCAATTTTTCTATTTTCCGATTGTGAATCACGGTGTTTTCGGCTGTTTTCGGTCCTCCCCCTAACTTTCATAGATCGATTCCTTTTCCCTTTCCCGGTGGATTTCGTCTTCTGTTATGCCTTGGCTAATCCTTTCGTATTTTTAGGAATTTTGGTCCCCCTTTTTTTTTTCTTCTTTATTTCCGGTCTCGGACCACGCGGACATTTTTCCCTTTCGTTCCCAGAAACGTTACAGAAATCATTTCCCCTCGCTCTTGTAACGTGCCTGGGAAAGTGGACTATGGCGCCCTTTTTCCCCGTGCAGAGCTGCATGTCTTGGGCCGCTTCCACACTGATTTTTTGCCCTCTGACTCCCCTCTTACTGTTTTTTTCTCCTACTCTTGCTTGGCTCCCTTCTCCTCTTCTTCAACTCTGTTCCCACCCCGGCTGCCCCGTCGGTCTGGCGCCGCCCCCCATCAACTCACGTAGTCTTTTTGTCTTCGAATCTTTTTTCTTTAGGTTCCCCTGTGTCGTTCACAGGCCCTCCCCCGGTTGGCGGCCAGAGCTTGCACAGGTTCTTAACATTGTTGGCTCGAAATTGTTGCTCCTCTCCCCCCCGTTTCTAAGGCCTTCTATCTCCCTTTTCCCCTTGATTTGTGTGCCGCCCGTTTACCCTCTGATTCCCCTCTTTTGGGTCATCCCCCTTTACAGGAAGAGTACGATCTTTCCGCGCTGTCTTTCGTTCGGAAGACCTCCCCACAGTTTCATAGTTATGTTCTGGCATCTTGGTTTTCTCTCACCGTGGAGGACGTACCTCTTCTTTCGGCCCAGCCGTTGCCGGCTTTGCAGGGACCTTCTCGCTCCTTCAAACCCCCTTCGTTTTTCTTTGCCCCCTCCAAGCGTTCCTGGTTTTTCTTTATCTCCCTGTTTTCCCTCCTTAAACCCGACTTTTGGGACCGTCGAAGGGCCTCTTCCTGGGAGACCCCTTAAGGACCTGGCCTCCGTTCTTCAAACCTCCCCCCCCCTCTCCCTTTCCTTCCTTTCCTCAAGTTCCCCTCCCCAGTGGCGTGGTAACTTTTGGAGAAAAGATGATACCCCTTTCGGTTTATCCTTATCCCCCCAGGACCTTCTACCTGTTGCTTGTTGGGCTGCCGCCCGAGGCTCTTCTCCCACAGGACGCTTATTGGTAAAGTGCTTTTTTTCAATTCCCCGACCTCCTCCTGCGGCTCATTCCCCCCCTCTAAAATATAAATTCTTTCCCCCCCCCGAGTAATTTTCGCTTTGGCGTTCTTGAGCCGTTGACCTTTTTTTAATTTCCTGGACGACTTTGTTCTTAGACTCCTCTTCTTCTGGTTTATAAATGCTTTTCCTCTCTCTTCCGATACAAGACGCTTTTTAGGCTTCCCTTCCTTTTTATTTTCTCTCATTTCGCTCCCTTCGCACGGAACCACCCACTTCCCCCCCAACCCACACCTTCTCTGTCTTTTGCTTTTGCAACCCCAGTCCGCTCCCCCCCCTCAAATACCCATGCGTCTTTCTGATCGCCGTGTGCCTTCTTCGTGTTCCCTCTTTCCCCTTCCTGCAACATCATTTCGGCACAACATTGCGCTAGTCGAATCTTTTCGCGTTTAGTAGTAATACTCCCCCACCCTGCTGATTGTTTGTAAATTTTGGTTCCCCTGCCTCTTCCTTCGTTTCTCCTTTTTCTCCTCTTAGCCTTGTTGACCACCATCTCGAGGCCGACTCCAGAAATAGTCGTCTTCCCTCTCTTGCATACCACATTTTTGAATATTGGTCGTTCTCTCCTGCGCCGGCTCCCCCTTTCTTCTCTGACTTTCTTTTTGCGCGTCAGCCACGCCTCGGCGGAGACTTCTCCGCCGGACTGGGCATCCCCTTGTTCCCCGCGAATTTGATTAGCCCGCTCCCCCCTTTTCTTGATCCCTACGCCCTCCCCCCCGAGACATTTCTTGTTCGGGTCCCCGAAGTAGTCACTGTCCTCCAGACTCGTGTGGTTTTTTTCTTTGCTGCTCTCTCTTTTCTCTTTTTCATGCAATTCCTTAATAAGAGTCTTTGGTTTGTTCGCCCAGCGCCCCTTGACTTTTCCGGAAGGATCTCCCCCCCCGTTTTTTTTGCCTTTCTCCCTGGGAATATCTCCCCCCTTCTATGCCTCTCATTTGTTCGGTCTCCGGGTCCCCCCGATACCTCGACGTTTTCTCGTTGATGGCCCTTCTTTTTTTGATTACCTTTTCGTTTCCTACGCTTTCCTGGCGTGCTTATGAAGTCCCCGCTTATTAGAGTTAGTGACTTAGCCTTTTTCCCCGATTGTCAATTCTTTCTTATCAGGGGGCCTCTGTTAGCCAATTTCACTTTTCTTTCGCGGTTTTGATTCGGACACACGGCACATTGTTCCCCTTCCAACTCCACCGAATCTTTTTTTAAAATTCTTCTCGCGCCTTCCCCTTTACCCGGTTTCGATTCTTCTTCTACTTTTCTTCTTTCTCCCTTTTGCCCCCACTCAAAGATACTCCTCTCTTTTTTTGTAGTTTTTAACTCTTTGACTCCTGGGTTATCGGGCTTCGTAATGACTTCATATTCTCCAATGCGCCCCCCTTTCTTTTTTCTTCATCGATATAGTCGACTTCATCCTGAAGGAGACAGTTTCGGCTCCCGCCCCCGCTTCGATCCTTCTCTTATCTCCCCCCCAGATTTGTTTGACGAAAATGGAATCTTTTTGTCCCGCTGGCCTCTTTTTGACAATCCCCCCCCTTTTCCTCCTCCTTTTCTTTGCTGGTAGCCTTCCTTTCTTTTTTCTTCCTTTTAGCATAACCGTTTTTTGAGAGAGATTTCTGTTCTTACCAGCAGCTCAAATGCGGCTTTTTTTCCTTTTTTTAGAGCCCTAGTCCCCCAAGAAGCCTTTTCTTCCCTACCCCGATTTTTTCCGATGCCCCTCTCCTCCTCTGTCGTGACGATTGCGTTTTTCTGTTTTTCGGTCTCGATGTGGAACTCGTCCTAAGGGTTGCTCAGCCACTGATCTACACGGACCTCCTTGAAAGAGGCACGCCTCCTTTTCCCTTCACTCCGCCTTTTCTCCTTTTTCCCTAACACCCCCTCTCTTAGCTGGGATTCAGATTCTCCCTAACCAAGTAGATAGTGACCTCACACGTTTCCCCCTATTTCGCGATGCCTTTTCTTTTCCCCACCCACCTTCTTTTTTTTTCCTTTTTTTTTTCCAAGTGCAGTTTGCCCCCCTCCACGATTTCTCCACTTTCCGTGCGACTTTTCCCCGGATAATCTCCGTGAACAGCCCCATGATAATGGTCTCTCCCCTGACTGTCCTCCTCTTTCCTTTTCCCTAAGCGCCGGCTTTGTCCTTCAACGGCCTTTTGGACTCGCGTTTCACTCCCCCGATGACTTTTCTTCTCATTGACCCTATTCTTACCGAGGACCCCTCTTGATTTTTTTTTTTTTTCTGAGTGGCAGCGGATACTTTTATCAGAGAGGAGGTCTTCGCGATCCACGTTTCCCCATTTTTCCCCTGAAGCGTTGCTCGACCACCAACTCCTCTTAGAGGCATGCTTCTTTACTCCTCCCTTTTCCTTTAAGGACTTAAATCTTCCTGAGTCTGTGAGGGAAGTTTCTGCAGTCCCCTATGTTTCCCCTTCCCCCAGCCATTAGGTAGTTGCTTCGATGTTCTTTTAGCTGGCGCCGTTAACGTTTCATGCCTTCCTTTGCGACCTCCTGAACTCCTTCTTAATGTGTTTGCATGTCTTTCCTCCCTCTTTTATTCGAGAGACTTCTCCTCTTCCCGTCTTTCGTTGAACCAAATGGCACTACCGCCCCTTCTGTATTCAAAATTCCTTCTTCAGCATCTTCTAGTCGCCCCCCCTCCCCCTGCTTGTCGGGTTCAAGGCTTCAGCCTTTGCGTATGATGACCCGCCATTGATATTGCTTAACATTGCTTGTATCTTACTAATCCCAATCAATTAATATCCTTGTCCTCTCTAGTTTGTCCCCTCTCTTGCTTTTTATTTGTGGATTCTTTTAAAGCTCATTACTGTTAATCATCCTTTTTTCCCTGCTTCTGTCCTTTGGTATTCGGCGCTTTTTTTTTAAGGCAAACTGTTTCCATTTTCCTTTTTTTTTATTTCCGTTCTTGCGCCGGTTGGTCTCTCCAAGATAGTCCTAACCCCATAAAATGATTCCTGTCCGCTCCAATTTGCGCTTTTTCGGATTTCTGAATCCCATTGCCCCTCAAATTACCTGATTCGACGGAAACGCGAACCTTTAACATTATCGTTCCCCAGTTATCCTCCTTTCCATCGCCTCTTTTCCCCTCCTCCCCTCTGTCATTGCCCTCTTTTGGCCTAGTCGTCGGTATTGAAGTACAAACCCCTTACGGGAACCAAGACTTTCCCTTGGCGACCTCCCTCTTGGCGTTTACTCCCCCCCCCACTCCCTCTTTTTCCTCAAAGTTTGTTGTGGCACCGCCAGTTAGATGTCCAGCCTTTCACGCGTCGTTCCCTTGAGATTTGACCTTTATTGCGGTCATGCTTTGTTCCTTGGGCCTCCCCCTTTCTTTCCTCATGGCCTCCCCCTTTAAGTTTCCTTGTTCTTTTCCCCCTCTTGTGTTTTCCTTTGTCCAACAGAGACTCCCCCTCAACAGGACTTTTGCGACAAATTAAACTTGTTTTTTTTGAAATGCCTCCGTAAAGGTGACAGCTTCACGGCTCGCACGATCTGTACGAACGCTTGAATCTCTCTTCCCTGCCCGAGTTAACTCCCAAGATATAGTGCACCTTGTTGAGGTATTCCTCCTTCCTCCGTTCAGGAGCGTCTCTCCCGTCCGTTTTACGGTGCACCCGCGTCCGGCGACAGGCTGTTACCAAGCCTCCACCCCTTGTTTTACAAGGTGTGAATAGCTTACTTTGCCCGACTTTCTTTTTTAACACTTTTTTCACCCTTCGTACCTGTCCCCTCGCTTCATTCGCCCCACTTTTCTGGATTTGTCCCAAAACTATGGTTCCTGGAAAGTCCTTTCCTTCTCCCCTCGGTCGACCCACTTACGACGGTTATTGTTATCTGCCCAGCGTAAGAGACCTTTCTTCCTTCTTTTTTGACCAGGGATGGTTTAACTTTCGTATTAACTTTTTCTGCTCCTTCTATCGTAGTTTTCAACGTTTCTCGTTCTAGTGCCCCTCATGTTTCCGCGTTTTTTTTTACATCACCTGAATCTTTCCTTCTTTGCAAAACATGTTCGACTCGCCACTTTCCCCCCCCTTTAATCGTGATCCTGTCCGATTGTTTAACAGACCTATTCGTGCAGTCCCCCCTGTGACTCTGTCACTATTTCGAAGTTTTTCCCTCTTTTTTTTTTTTTTCCGCCTCCCAGTCCTTCAACTTTTGCCAAATATCCGGCGTGCCGTGGGCACACCTCTTCTCCAAGCTTCCACCTCCCTTTTCTAAGACCCATTTTCGGCAACTCCTCGCTATCCGTTTCTTGGCCTTGACAGAACCCAGCAAGTGCCTCCCCCCCCTTTTTGATTGCCCATCTCTCTCCCCCTTTTGACCGCAATCTCGTCTCCCTGGCGTCGTTTAGTTTTAATCCGTTGCGCCTACCCATTTGCCCGTGCTCATTTTCCCTTGGATTTGATCCTTTCGTCCTTCTCCCCCCCACATCTCTCCCTCCGCGCCGATTTTTATGTTCGAGCTTTGTGGTTTCCCTATCGATAGACCTCTCCGACTTCCTGATTCCCCTGCTCCTTCTGCCCCTCTGGAAGCTTCACTCCCTCCCCATTACATCAAGGCTGAATCCCTTTTCTTTCCCGTCTTGAAACCCTCCCCGTCGCGGACTTTTCTCCGTCCATGGAATGGGCTTTCTTTTGGTGCAGTTATCCTTTTCACCACGAGCCCCCCTCCGACGCTATGTTTTTCCTCCGGCTCAACCCTTCCCTCCGCACAGTCCATTCCGTAACCCCCACGCCTTCTTTTCCCGCCTGTCCCCCCCGTTTGCGCAATTTTCTCACCCAGAACTGGCCTTTTCGTCCGATTTTTTGATCCCCTCCTTTCTCGAAAAGCCCTTTGTTTTTGATGAAGGATTACCCCCTACCATTAATCATTTCCCCTGGCGATTGATGCTGACTTCCTCCTTCACCCTGTGTCCTCAGACAAAATTGAGGATTCTTTTTCACTTTGTTTTGCAACGGAAAAGTCTCCCTTCAGTGAATCCTTTTGTCCTTACCCACATTGAGTCCCGTCGTCCGGTAAAACTCTCTTACTGCCACTTTCGCTTTCCCTTACTCCAACCCGCCCCACCTCTTCCCCAACTGTTTTCCGAAAGTGACTCATTTTTTTTTTAGTCACTACCCTTTCCCGTGTCCCCCCATACTTTTTCCACGTCCTTCCTGTGGTTTGGCATGAGGACTATCTGTTGCTCCTGCTCCATCTCCCCACTGATGCAGCTCCCTTGTCCCCTCCAGTGTTCTTAAGGGTTGTAGTCGAACTCCGCTTTTTGTTAGGTTTAGTACCCCTATGCGAACTCCTTCCCGATCTCGTCGCGTTGAGTCATTACACTCACTTAAACACCCCCCACAGCCTTTTTTCCCACAAAACTTTCTTCCCCTTCTATGACTCAGGGGCTTCCCCCAACCTGCCCCGAATCCAATTCTTTAGTGCAATTTCTAAAATCTCCCAGGAGTATAATGTCCAATATCAATCCGACGAGCTCGCTCCGCCACATCCTCCCTCTCTCCCCCCTCCGAAAGAAGCGTGGCGTTCTCTTGAGTTCCCAAAGTTTCCTCGCTTTTTTCTTTGATGATTTCTCCCCCCCACCCTTTTAACGGATGTTCCCACCATAGACCCCACCCCCCGATCCGGCTCTTTTCCCCTTTCTTCGGCATGTACTACTCCCCCCTTCTTCTGGCGTTCTGCGGGAGTGATTTGCCCTCGTCTTCAAGTCTTTACCTCTGGAAGTGTATCGTTATTTCATCTTCTAGTCGGGAAACTTTTTCTTACGAGATCGCGTCATCTCCTTGCTCCTTTGTGGTTGAGAGATCCCCCCTTTTCCTCCTTAGGCGACCACACCCTTTTTTTTAGCCCTTATTCTTCCATGTCGGAATAGCAAAGCCTTATTGCAGATGTCTATAGCCTTCCGGTCGCCCCCCCCAAGTCACCCCACGCCACGAAGAAATATGCTGGATTTGTTCCCCCCCCTTGTCCCCCCCCCCCCATGAACTTACCCACCGTGACTAACTTTACCATTGAATTCTTTGACCCCCTTCTCCTTTCCTTTTTGTAGATATATTTTTTCAATATCAGTTGTTGTTGTTCAAGTTGATTCCACCTTTCCGAGATTTTGTTTACCCCTCCCTCCTAATTGGTTCCCCCTGGTCTCACAGTGTTATTGCAGGTATGGCCACCTCCCCTCCACTCACATGCTACTTCTGTGGTATGAATTGTCCTTGGTGGACTTTCGGCGACTCCTTCTTCGAGTTTTCCTCTCCCCCGTCAGAATCGGTGGCCGGATAATTTCTCCTAAGGCGGGACCCTTCCAGAGTGATAAGCCAGCAGACTTCTTATATCCGTCTTTCTCTTTTTTCCCCCCACTCTTTGAAAGATTTCTATTTGTGAGATTCTACAATTCCCTCTGTCCTCCCATGCCGTGGACACCCCAAGTCTTTCCTTCCAGGTTTCTCCCATAATCGGCATATGACATTTCTTCCTGGTTCCCTCCCTTTCTCGTCCTTTTTTTCGGCATGGGGAGTAGATATCCGTGAACGTTTTTTGGTGCGCCTTTTGCGTTCTCACATTTTTGATAAATCTCATTTGTCCCTTCTAGCTTCCAATCCTTTTCGCTCTTTTTTTATGGAGAGTCGTCTTTTTTTACTGAGACCTTAGGCTTTTTCGATTTTAAGTACATCTTCCCCGCAGTGACTTTTCTTCTTGTCCAGTGTCTCCCAAGTAGGAATATTCCTGGTCTCCCCTTGTCCCCTTTTCTGTTTTTTGGAATTTTGGTCTTGTAAATTTTCCTCCGGGCTCGACGCGACTCTCTAATTATTCTCCCTTTTTCTTTCTGCTCGTCTTGCTCTCCTTTCACTTCACAATTTCTTCCTTCCTGAAGAGTCTTTGCGTATGGATCTCGACTCCGATCCTCCTCTTAACCCACATTATCTTTGCCTGTTTGTTGAGATCCGCCCTTGTAGTGGCTCCTTTTTTTTTTCTTTTGTAATCCTCCCCTGGGAAGATTGGTTTTTTTTTTTCTCGTTTTTTTTCTCGACCTATTTCCCCTTTCCCTCCCCGAATTTGCTTTGCCGCTCCCTCCGCCGTTGATGTGCATGACCCTTTTTTCCCGGTTCCTTTCTTTTTCACGCAACTGAACCGACCAAACCCACTATCATGTTTGTCGTTAGGACCTCCGGTGGCGTAGGAGCATTTTCCAGCATTCCCTCCCCATTTTTTCTCCTGAAGTTTTGTACCTACCAGCCGAGCCATTTTTCGACCCTTCGTCTATCACCAGTCTAGGTTCTTTTGTTCACAAGGTCAACCTTTTACTCTTCTTCTTCCTGCGGTTCGGCCGGTGAAGTCATGAGTTTGAAGGTTGATGCCTGTCTTTCCCAACATATCGTTTTTCTCTTTGCGGTTTTTTGACTCAACTCTATCATGCAACCCCGTTCCACTATTTGGCGCGGCTTGCTTCCTCCTTTTGTTTGTCGGGTTCGGACTTTGAGAATGTCTTCGCAGGATAGATGCCGGTCCTGCTGCCTAGGGTCTGAATCTCTATTGGGACTCGCATTAGGCCTTTCTTTCCTTCCACAACCATGAGTTAAGTACAATTCTCCCGCGTAGCTTAGGATTTGGTCGCTGCTCCTCTAGCTAGTGATTTAATGTCTCCACTTCCAGGATCCCTTTCCGTCTGTCCGTTCCACACAGCCCCCTAGGATCCGAGCTTTTCGCCGATATTTTCCGTTTTTCATGGCGATTTCCTGTCTTCATTTTTTGTCTCTGTCTTTTTCCTTTTCCCCGCCAAGACCCCTCGCTCGCGCGTTGCCTCCTGTGTTTTTTTTTTTATTCTTTTTCTTTTTGGAGAATTACTTTCCCTTTTGGTTCCACGCCGACTTTCCCCCTCCTCCCTGGCTGTTTTTGCTAGCGCGTTGCTTTATTTCCCCACACTTGCCAAGTCTTGAACTCGTTCCCCCCCATCCGTTCCCGCAGTTTAATTCCTTCTCTTCCTTTCCCCGTCCCATTGACTTTCTCCAAGGAGTTTAGGCATGGGCGTCCATGGTGCCCTTATGCGCGTCAGTTCTTGTCTTTCAAAATGATTGGTTTTGGAAAGAGATCGATACTGCGTCGTTTTCCTCCCCCTCTCCTTTTCTCCCTCCCTCCTCCGTTCTTCAACCGCGATCAGGACCCCAAACCTATATTGACCTTTCTTTTTTTTTTTTTTTTATTTTGCGCCTCCACACCTCCAGAAGGGATTTGTACCGCCAGTATCCCAAGTCCTGTTGTTGGCTTTTCCCATATTTCTTTTCTGACAGTCCCCTCCATTTTTCCGAGGGCAGCCTTCTTTCACAGGTATCGACTGTGAATTTTTTTTGTAATCTATTCTTTTTGCCCCGAAGGACTATTAACTTGAACCCCTTTTTGAGGAGTGTGATATTCATCGACGATCGCGCTTCAGGTTCCCGTTCCCCCTCCCCTTCCCTGTTCCCTCTACGGAAGCTGTCGTTGGCGGAGGACCTCCTTCCTTCTTCCAGCGAGCGTTTTCGAGGATTTTTCTGATCTTTTTTTTTTCTTCCTTGATCTTGCCTCCTCTTTCTCTTTCCGTGTTCCCTGTAGCCCCCTACTTCAAACCCTGGTGCCCATGGCAACTTTTCCTGTTTGGCTTAATTCTTCTTTGAATCATTCACCCCCTTTTTCTGAGAAAGTCGAATTTTCGCTCCAATGGTCGATTACCCTGCCTTCCTGCACTAAATTCTGCCCCACTGGCCTATCATTTACCTTAAGAACTCCTTTCTTTATAGACCGAGGGAAAGGCGTGAGTTCACGGATTATACCTTCCTTTTAAGTCAAGCCTCCCGTGCAATTCATCGTTCGATTGCTTGTTGGGCCCCCTTCCCTCTCGGATTTCGGCCATGATTTTCCTTTGCTATTGATTTTCCCTTCACTCCCCCTCCTCAGAGGAGTTCTCACCTCGACATCATGACTCTTTCTGCTCCCTTTTTTTTTTTTTTCTGGATTGTATTAGTCAGGTCCCGTGCTTTTCCTTCCCTCTAGTCCTCTTGGCAATGCTCCATGATTTCACCGCTCCCCTCCCCCTTTGGATTCTTCCCTTCCTCGGTTTCGGGCGCGAGATTGGCTCTCCCGGCGCCTTTTCCTTTTTTCCCCCCAACCCCACAACCCCCCAACCCCCATTGGTCGTTTCCCTCTGCCCCCCCTTAAGCCGCCTACTCCCCCCCTTCTCAGATACGGACGTGACCCCGTGTCCCCATGTCGTCGTCGGATTTCCCCTCATCCCAAAAAATTCCCCTTCGAGGACCACACCTCGTTGGAACCAGTCTCTCTCTCCTCTTTATTCTCCCACAACGCGGGATTCCCAGGTTCAGCATTCCTTTACTTCTTTCCCCCCCCCTAATGAGGCTCCGCCTTGAGCCCCCCCTCTCTGCTTTCAATCTCCGACTGTTCTAAATAGTGTCTTCATATTTTTTTTCATTCCCCCCCCGTCGTTTTCCTCTTTTATTGAAGGGTTTTTCGTAACTGATTGGGCAAGGTCGCTTTACTCTTCCGATAGGTTTGCAGTTGTCCAGCCCCCCCTCTTCCTCTTAGGGAGACTTCCCGCCTTACGGGCATTTTGACCCTCGTAATCGCGTCTCACAGCTCACCCCCCCCCCTCGCGTTGATTATTCTTCCCAGCAGACTAACGAGATCTGTTCTGTTACATCGTATTTTCACTTACTATCCCCGAATTCTGAGTGGATTCGTTCTTACTCCTCGGCGTCGGTGGTCCGCCCTGCCTATTTGTCTGAAGTGGTTGTTTTTTTCTCACGCTTCCAACCGAGTCCTGATTGCCGGAATTGTTTTTTTATCTCCTCCCCTTTCCCCCCCTTCTCTGAATTTCCTGATAATGAATTCTTTTCAGGGCCGATTCTCTTTTTTTTACCTCTTTCATCCCGGTTTCCGGGATTAAGCCTCCTCTTTTCCTTTTGAATGAACTAAGAAGAGTCATCGGTCGTTTCCCTCTCACCTTCTGGCGCTTATGACGGTCCTATTCGTCCGTCTTCGTTCTTCCCCAATTATCTTTCGTTCTTTTTTTACACGGCTCTTATCCTTGTGTTGGGGCACCAATATTTTCTGCCCCCATCAACTTGCGAGTTTAGCTGTTTTTTTGACTTGGACACCGTTTGCACAGTGAAAACCATCCCCCTCTCTTTTTTCAACTTATTAAGCAAGTTCCTTTCGGTGGTTTACTTTTTATGGCTTTTTTAATTCCTTCCCACTAACCTTAACTACTGGATGTTTCTGTCTCCTTCTTCCCTCTTCGTTGATTTGGACGGCGTGGAATGAAGTTTATGTCCCGATGAGCATCTGCGTCTTTTCCAAAGGATTTTCTGCCTCCTACTAGGTGTTTAACTCAGATCTCGTCTCCGTTTTTACTATGATCCCTCTCTTCCCCCCCCCCCCTACTACCTCCTTCGTTAGTTTTCGCATTTTCCCAATTCTTTGGTTTCTTCCCCGCCCACCTCAAGCTTTGTGTCGCTGGCGCGACAACATCGCTCTCTTTCTCCTCTTTT
>Ga0179593_1321870_pt1 | contig 13377 bp, 21 predicted proteins | sample CZODoug2_1_08_16_FD_185931 | JGI IMG/M metagenome (GOLD analysis project Ga0179593, IMG submission 185931) | Vadose zone soil fungal communities from Angelo Coast Range Reserve, California, USA - CZODoug2_1_08_16fungal (PacBio error correction) | ecosystem: Environmental > Terrestrial > Soil >... | reverse complement strand
GTTTGTGATAGTTCCATTACTCTCTACTTCTTTCTACCATGTAATTCTTTGTGTCCCCTTGCCCCTTTTCTAATATCGTGCCATATTGAATGAGTGGATGTTTTTTCTTTCAGTTGATTTTTGAACCCCCCCCCTCCCCCCCCTCTTTTCAAAGCCCCTTTCCTTTTCCTGTCCAAGAATCATTGCCTTGCCCTTCCTAACTTCTTGGCGCACTGGCTTCACCTTCACGAGGACCCGGGCCGGAAGATTCTTGCCTTAACTCGGCCTAGCCGTTTCACATGGTTCCCCGTCGTTCCTAGGTAGGAAACCTGACCCCCCCCTATTCCAAACTTCTGAACCTTTAGGTTTCAGCATGATTGATCCACTTTCTTTTCACTATCTTACCTTCCTGGTGAACTCAGATTTACCCCCATCCGCCTTCTCAATTCACCTTTTGAGTCCCTGTTGCGTACCGGCACAGTCAAAAGACACATTACGCATTGAGCCTCGTCGTTCGAGTTTTACGAATCTTTGTTTTTTCAGTTTGTGGGAAGACCCACCCACCATTTCCATTTTTTCCCCCTTGTTGTGAACACCCACACACCTTTCTTCAATTTGCCCCCTCGAATTCCTGACCCTCTGGGAGAGGACATTTCTTTCACCTCCCAGTCCAGGCCTCTTTTCTTCTTCATATTTTGCCACAGTCCACCTGTTCTCCCCCGTAAATAGGGATTTAGTTCCTCTTTATCGGCAAACCTGTCCCCTCTTTCTCGGTCGCCCCGCGCAATCCTCTGTGCAGTGAAGTGTTTTGCCCCCCTGGCTTTGTTATCCTATTACAGCCCCTTCTTCTGTCCCCCCATTCTCAGATACCTTCTTTTTCTTATTCGAAGAGTTATAAGCTTTCTCCCTCTATTGATTGACCAGTTTTGTCTGTTGGGTCTTGCGGCTTTGTCCCAGTCCACGTCAGCTCGGCCCCCCCTTACCATGATATGTCCCCAATCTGACATTGAGCAGTTCTATCCTTCCTTATGTATCCATATTCACCGCGCGCGACTTGGGCTTCCTTTTGGCATCAATATGAACCGTGGTTCCCAGGCACTCGGATTCTTTTTCTTCCATTCCCCAATCTTTCATTTTTTTACCTTTCCTTAAGGACTATTTCCACTCAATGTTCGGGTTTCCACGTTAGCCCTTTACCTGCCGGGTCACGCTGGAACTGTCTCCTCTTAGTTACTGGTATCTCCCCTCCTTTTCACAACGCCCATAACCAGATCCTTCCACCTGGTACGTTCAGGTTTTCCCTTCACTACACAGCGTCTGTAAAGTTGCTACCACTCCACATTTTAACCCCCCTTTCCTCATTTTTTAGACCTTCCTTCCCCTTACTTGACCTCCAACTGAAGGCCCCAATACGGACCCATCCCGACGCTGCTCGGGCCACCGCTGTTTATGATGCCCTCCCACTGGAGAATTTTTCTTCGGCACATCCACCATTCCCTTCATACCCTTATTTGTCCCAATGATTGCCATTACACCCAACACCACCGCGCGCGGTCTGAACTTATACTTTCCTATTCCCTCACTAATCGTTGTGTTTTTTTGAGCTCTCTCCCTTTTTCTCCACCCGCGCTCCTTTTTCTTGTTGGTTATAGCCGCAAGTTTGGGTGACGCCGTGCTGAATTCTTTTCTCCGGTTCGTTCCCGAACCCGACCGCATCCCCCTTCTGCCGCTTATGCTAATCCACCTCCGTTCCCACGAGCACTTCGATCCCGCTTCGCTTGCGCATTTGGCTTTCCCTCCTCTAATTCATTTCCCAGTCCACATTTCCCCTTTCATCAATTTTTCGCGCCTGCCAGCTTCCGTAGTACCTCCATCACGACTGACAGTTTCTGGGCTAGTTCCCGTAATGGTCTTTGCTTGTTCCTTTTCGATATCTTGAATCCGAACCTGCGCGCTGGAATTTCATTCGGTACCCGGCAGACGATCGTCGGGTGGTAAAACTCACCCATTTTCTCCTTATTTTGCCACCCGGCTTTTTTCCCCTTGCCATTTCTCCCCCCCCACTTATTTCTTGTACCTTCGACCACATTGCATCCTTCGTTCCCCAGTTGAGATTGGGCAAGGTGCGCTTGGCTCTCGAGTTTGCCATGGATCCACGTCCCCCTCGTTTCTCCCTTCTTGCTTCCTGTATCCCCTTCCTTCTCACTGTACGCTATCACCCGCAATTTGCCCGCCAGCCAATCCTCCACGACAAAACAAACACGGTTTCCCTCTCCTCTCGATGAGTGCGGTCCTTCCCCCCTTTTTGATACCAGTATTTTCCTCTCGCACCCATTCCGTTCTTATTGGTTCCAGACGGCTTACTCTTATTTTTGATTACCCCTCCCCGTGTTGCCAACACCAGTAACTCCTCTCCTTCTCTCTTTCGCTGTTTTCTCCCCTTGATCCACAATTCACCCCCTTTGCAATTTTTTTTTTCGTACCGGGCCGTATACGTGCAACTTCTCAGTTTCGGTCCCCCCGGAGAGACTCCCTACACCCTCCCCTCTTTTTCGGTTCTTCCCCCCCCCTCGGAAGTGTCCGTCTTCACAGAAGTTCAGTCACTGCGCACCACTTTGGCCTCCCAAAGAACGTTTTTTTCGGAATCTTTGTTCGGAGGTTTCCCCCCAAATGACACCCCCATTAGTTTTGTTCCCCCCACAACTGTCACAAACAACTCTGTCGACGTACGTTTACATCCTGCCCTCCTCTTCCCCGAGCCTGCCGTCTTTTAATTTCCTTTCCTTTCCATCTTTTCTTTTCTTAGCCCCAGTTGCATGTTGTCTGCAATTGGAATTGATTGCCATGAGGGGAAATCTGTCCTCACGAACTTGTATCCCCCCTTTCCTGCGTTCAAACCCCCTCTTTTCCCTTTTTTCCCCATTTTGGGTTCCGTCACCTATCCTTTCCGAACTCCTTCCATACCCCTGATATTCGTGCCCCCTTCATCATATCTTCTGCCCTCTTCCCCTACTTTTCCCCCTAAAGTGCCAGTTGCCCCCCTCTTTGTGTCATTTTCAATCACACTTATTTTGTCCAACGCCCATACTAATCATGGGTTGAACCGAGTTTTTTCCCTTTTGTTACAACAACATGAACCCTCCCCCTCACTCCTTTCAACATTCCCCCTCCCCTGTTTTTTGCTCCGCAATTCCGTCACAAATGGGATCTGTTAGGAATCATACCTCGGCTTTCCTGGACCACATTCAGGCCTTTTTGAGCCATTTACTTACCTTCCATGTGGTTCTAAACCTCTCTTCACCCTCTATCTCCCCCCTTTCTTCCCCAGTTTGTGTACTCCTCCTGAAGGTTTCGCTTGGGACCTTTTTCCTTTTTTTTTTTAGACGATTATTTTTGGTCCCCCTTCTCCCTCCCCACTATGCTCCCGTTTCTTCAGTCTTTCCAAGGATGTACCTTTTCCTTTCAGTAATCCCCCCCTTGTTTTCTCTGTTGTCCGCGTGTCTGAAGGGATGCCAGCCTGCTTTTAAGCGAATGTTAGTTTCCCCTGATTCTCTCGCTTATTTGACTTCTCTTTTCCCTTGTCACCCCATATCTGGTACTAACAAAGTTACAAAGCGTGTCTCATCTTAGACTTTCAACAAGTTTGCCCTCACACCCCCTTTGCCTTTCCACCCTGCCCTTTTTCCTATCTTTCCTCGATCCTTCTCCCACATTACAGACTGTAAGTTCTGCCCCTAAAGCTTTTCGTTTGTGATATCCCTTACTTTTCGGTCATATGTCCCATTGTGTGCGGCATCGGGAGCAAAAACTTTCTTTTTATGAAATATTTTAATGCGTGTATGGTCTGCTTCCCCTTAACAAACTACCACTCGGTCCATCCTTCTTAATGGGTACAAGAATTAAGTGCTTTATTGACAATTCACTTTCTTAACTAGCGTCGCATCTTCCTCCACCTGTCCGTTCGTTCCAGTTCTTCCTCGATGCTTCTTTTTCCCCCCGCGTTTCCTCGATTCCCTTTTTGAACATGCGAATTTCAGGATAGTGAAATGGGACCCCCCAAGGCTTACCCACGTCCTCTTGTTCTAACTTTTCTCTACCTTCTTCCTATTTTTTCCCTCATGGTCAATCTCGATCCAATTGACGCCATCACACTGTTTTCTTCTCAGGGCCCTTTTCCCAGTCAACCTCCACCTTCCGCCGTCCGTTTTTCGATCTGTAGATTCGAGCGTCGCGGTTGGTGCAGTGTGGGAAAACACCCACTCCCCCTTTGTTCCACAGTTTTTTTTGAAACTCTCACACCCTTCTACCCCCCTCTTCCATTCCACTCTGAAAGTGGTTCTCCTTTCCCTTCTTGGTGAGGACGGAAACTTCCGATGGCTTTGGAATTCCCTCTGACCCCTGGGGGATCGATTGGAGGACTCCTTTTCCCTACAACCTTTTTCTTTCAGTTCCAGCTTCTTTGCCCCGTTTCCCACCCCGATTCCCCTCCCACCCACAATGGACAGCTTCTCTTAGCTACAAATCTCGGCGGATTTTTCACTTGACTGTGTTGGGCCCCACTTTTTTTGTAGCATACCTTTTTCCCCCCCCCTTGTCTGGATGTCCCAAACTTGAGAGACCCTTGACTTTTTCCTGCGTTTCAGCTTATCAGCGGGGTCACGTTTGATCTGAGATTATGATTTCCAAGTTCTTTTTTTCGTTGGCTTCTTGTCTGCTTCCCCCTCGCCGACGGCTAGTACCTTGTAACAGCACATTGCTCGCGCAGAAGGATAGCCCGCTGGGTCCTTCTTCCTCTACACCCTCTCTTAATGGGCGAGGCTGACTGGGCCTCTTGCAAAGTGTTGCTTTACTTACGGGTATTCCTGGTATTGTATTTCCTCTGCCGTTGTTTCTAAATTCCCTCCTTGTCATCCCTGGCCCCCTCTTACTACAAATTTATGGTTTTACGGTTTCCTTCCGTTTTCGAAGTCACTCCATCTACGTTCCTTCTTTCCTGACCCCCCTATCCTGCTTTCCCCACGCACCCCACCTTACGCAATCAATCGAACTTACGAGTAATTTTATGTCCTTATCCCTCTGGTATATTCTTTTCTCCCTCTCCACATTATCCGAACATTCGAATTTCTCGTAGGAACTGGATTCCACCTTCCCCCGTCTCCCACGCAGGACCTTTGATAAGCCTTCTAGTGTCCCGGTGTGATGAGCTTCTTCTCCGCATGTCCCCCAGCGCTTCCTACTTAGGTCGGCCCTCTTGCTTATGACACCCCCCCCCCCCACCTTGAGCGATTGTCTCACTATACCTTTCCTGTTGTTCTGATAGCGATATAGTTCATCCCATAGCTTTTTGTTTTATTATCTCACTGACCATTTTTCCCCCTCTGTTATGAATTGCGATGGTGTGAGGTCTATCACTCGCCCATCCTATTATTTTCCTTCCCCTATTTGTCCCCTAGCCCTTAGATTCCTTGTCTCCGGCTTGGCGCTTCCATTTTGGCTTCACTCGTCGATTCTACTCGAATTAGAAACTTGTTTCCATAAAGGTCCTTCGCCCTGCCCAATTTATTCTCTTTATTACCTAAATCCCAATGCCTTACAGGTCGCGGAACGCAATTCGCATGGTTTTTTTCAATTCCGATTCAGTAGAATTTCCAAACAGGTACTCCTGACTTTTCGTGGGACCCGGGGGTGGGGAGTTTCCCCCCGCAACCATTGTCTCTTTGTCAAGGCCTTCCCTGTATCCCCCACTTTCCCTGCCCAAGTCAAGAAATGCCATACCGTTGCAGGTTCACAAAAAGTTGACCCCCGATGGATTGTCCCCTTTAGACCCCTCCCACTGTATCCGCTGGGTGCCCCCTCCTACTTTTCGTTCTCGCCTTTGTGCGCAAAGTGTTATTGTCTAATCATTTCCTCAGTCCGTGGTTCCAAGCGTGTACGTCCCCGTCCCCCCAGACCCCTCCCACCCTCCCCCCCAACTTGTGGCACTCTCATCTCGATTTTGAATTGAGAACTTGGAACGTCTATCCAATTCAGTTCTCTACTTTTGGTCCACTTCTCTCCCCTTCTGTAATCTCTCCTACCTTCACATCCCAGTTTGTTTTCACCCAGCCCACTTAACCAGACGGGTTTTTTTGCTGGGCAGAACGCTACGAATGTGCACCATTCTGGTTTACGACTACCCCCTCGGGTTCCTTCCCCCCTAGGGCTGCCCCCTTTTTCTTCCGGAGGATCGTCTCAACCCCTTGATCCCTCATGATGGGAATGCCCGCCTTTATCTTTCCGTCTCACCCGTCCGGGCTTCCTTTCCCCCCCTTTTGATTGTTGGGCACTAGCAGGTTGTTTTGGTGTTCGCCGGTCTGGTTTCCCCCCACCCCCTGGACAACTTTTCTTTTCTTCCCAACCCCCCCCGACCCAACGATTCAGCTCCGGAAATTCCCCTTTCGCGCTTTCGTTCAAATTGGTCTCTCTGACTTCTCGACCCATTTGACTTTCTTTCTTGTCAATTGTCCGCCCCTAGACTTCCATGAGTCTTACATGAGAACCACGGAGTGTCTCCACAGCGTTAAACACCTGGTACATGTTGTTCCACTTCTTTTTTTTTCCTTCCCTACCGCCTCGATGTAAAACCCATCTCTCCCTGGTTCATTCAGTTCTTCCGGCCCTCTACTTGCAGTTATAAATGACATGTGCAAGGTTAGAATTCGTCCCTTTCATCCTATTTACCCCCTCCCCCTCCTTCAGTGGGCTTGTACAGAGTGGTAGATTGCACCCGTCAATCGGCTTGCACCATCCACGCATTCACCCATACTTCATGCTCTTTTGGTTCGCCACACCCTGGTACTCTTTTCCTTCCTCCCTTTCCTTAGTCTGGAACTATAACACACTCTTCAGGATTTCCTTTTCGACCGTCCCCTCTTAAAGAGAAAATGGGCTCCACTGATAGATGATATACTCCGGTTTTGAAGGTTCCCCCCCCAACGGTGTGTTGTCAATCACCTCTTCTCTTCTTCTTCGTTGTCCACTCTGTCCTTTTTTTAGGTAACCGTTATGTGGCTTCGCGAGCTTTCACTCAATCGAGCGTTCCACTACCGTCGCAGGCTGCCTCCCTGTAGCCCCCCATCTTACATCGTCTTTCGTTTACCCACCCCCCCTCTTTTTTCGTTCTAGACGCGTTGTCGCTTGATACACTTTCTGTCGGGAACGGGAGCTCAGATGATTATTTGCTCGCTTTGCTGCCACCCCCTCTTTTCCTCAAAAAGGGACCCAATGCGTCTCCTCCCTCTCCTCTCCCCTTACCTTTCCCCGTTCCCCCTCCCCCCCAACGTTCACCCACCGATGTATTCCTAGGGTCATCGATTCACCCAACATTCCTCAGTCGTTTCTTCCAAGGAAAGCCTTCTTCGTGGTGATTATCCACTCTCTTGACTTGCTTCCCCTCCCGTTTTACCGTGGCGCCTTCCTGATTCAAAATCGCTGCAATTGAAGCTTCTGATCTTTGCGATTGACTTTCACAAATTACTCCTTGTTCCCAAGCCTATTATTATTTCTTTCACCCTGACCTCCTTTCTTTCATTTCCCCCTTTCCTCTCGCATGGCCACTGCAGTAGATACTGTCCGGAATCTACGTCCCCCCTCTGAACGCTAGTTTTGAACATTGCCTTAGTCTCAGTATATCTCCTACTGCCCCCCCCCCCTTACCCAACACCCATTCTCTTTTCTTTCTTAGTAACTGCGTTTACTCCCATGATTTTTCCTATGGCATAATTTTCGCCCCTTTTGTCCCCCCCTTTCAGCCATCCCCCCCTCAAAATGTTTTCCCCAAGAGGCAGAAGGACCAAAAATCAAATTACGCCATGCCGTTAGGTCATGGAGCTTTTTTAAGCGTTCTTTCTCCCAGCGTTGTTTCCTTTGGGACTTCCCCCCACCTACCTCTTTTTCCAATGTGTTGAACGGAGCCCCCCCCCTTGTCCAACCACCTTTATTGACAGTGCCCCTCGAGTGGTGCAGTCTTCCCTTTCGGGTTGTCTATGACCCACCCCCTTATGGAGTTTGGACATTTCCTACTTTTGGCATCGTTCGGGCCCTTCCTCCGGTTAGACCAGGGATGCAATTCCAGGATGGGACGTCACCGATGTGTCGCGCACACCATCAATTGCCCAGTCCCTTCGGTGCGCCAGCTCCCCCCTCCCCCTTCTTGTCCCCGTACTGGGTTGTTAACCCTTTTTTTCGATCTCCCTCCTCGGATGGTTTCCAAATGAGAGATCGGAATGGTTTGCTGGACTCATCGGTTACTTACAAGATCCTCGATAGGCTCCTGAAACAGTGGTTTTGTAGTTCTTCTTCTCTGGATTGCCCCTCTCTTCCGACTTCCCTCTTTCCTTCTATTACACAACCCTTGGACTACATTGTTCCTGAATGCGAGCGAGGCAGTGGTGTCCAATCTTAACAGCCTCTCGTCCTGAACCTCTCTTTATCCATTTTCCCCTATGCCACACATGGGTACTGGTCCGGGATGTGACTGTCCTAGCAGTCTTTCGTCGGACGGAATTTTTGGACCGTCCGTCTCAACGTTGTTTTACCGGCCTACCCTTCTTCTTTTCCTACCGGACCCTCAGCCCCCTTATTCCGTTTTCGCGTGCCGAATATTGATTCCCCACCTTTTTACATCCCCATTACCCTATTAAACGCGAAAATTGGCAGTTTGGCTGGCTTTCATTTCATTCGTCACTATGGAACCTTTCTCCTTCAATGATCCCCCTCCCCCTTTTCGCATTTCCTCTTTCAGCCTGGGACCTTCCCCCACTCTGACGGCCAGCCGGATGATCTCGAGTTTCGTTTACCCGAGGGAGCGTATTTTTCCCTTTCCGATTCCTACTGTTATTAGTGCCCTTCCCAACACTTTTGCCCTTCTACAAGGGGGCCACTGATTGCGGCACAAAACTCGCGCGGATTCAATCTTCTTTTTTGTGTCTCCCCCCCTCTTTTTTTTGCTCGAGAGATCTCTTTACTCTTTTTCTCTTTGTTGGGTTCTTTTCAGTTTTTGCCTGCCTCCGTTTTTTTTGGTCGAAAGTTTTCTGTGATTTGCCTATCCTACCCACTTCCGTCGCGCTTATTATCATCACCGGGTGGCCCCGAGCACTTCGTTTTTCAACGTGGGAATCCCGGCTGCGATTATTTGGCTCCTTTTCCTCTCATTCATCCTAGCCCTTTCTAACTTTGTAAACCTTTGGTTCATCTTCCTGCCTTCCCCAAGACCTGAGTAACTGGCACACCACCAATCTTGTACCCTTTCGGTTTGAGAGGCGTAATTTTCTTTGCTTGTTGAATCTATTATCTGTCAGCCTGACCGGCCTTTCTGCTTTGAATTTCTCCCCCCCGTCGGTCCCCTTGCATTGACGTCTGGGGTCGTTGTAACCTCACCAATGTCGTCCATCCTTTCCCCTTCTTCCCGTTCGGTCTTTCCCCCCACCCTAGGTTCCTCCCAGTTTTTTCCCTGTTCCTTTCCGTACCCCCACTCTGAGCTGGGGGGCCCCATGTCGACCTAGACACAAGGAGGCGGTTGTAACACAGGATGAAAAGATACACTGACAGTGAGCAGACGAGAGTCACTGCAAGTTAATAATTTCCTCTCCCCACTCCCGTCTCCTATGTGTTCTTAGATTCTTAGTCATTGGGTGAAATAGACCAGGTATTGCCGGCCCCGTCGGACACCGTTCCGCCCGCACCCCCTCCGCCAACATCCAACCAACCAATGTTTCAACGTCCTCTCTTATTCGTGTCCTACCCCCGCCCTTCACCGCTGCCTCCCTCTACCCACTTCGTTTTTCTTGACCATCAGACCTTTATCCAGTCCCGCACCCCCGGAGCGTTGACAACACAGTCCACGCAACCTTCGCAGGACGTTTCTCTTTGTCAACCCGAGCTCCTTCGTTTCCCCGGGGGTTTTTTTCGTACATGTGTGAACCCCTCACCTGCTTTTCGGTAACTTCATACCTTTGTGTCCACCAACCCCAGGCTCTTTCCCCCCACTTTTTATCCCTCCTGTCGTATTGTTTTCCCAAATGCCAATCTTTGGTGGTTATGTGCTCCGATTCACCCTGCAAAGGGTGTCAGCTCCCCCACTTTTTTTTCTGAGTTGTGCAACTGTCATCATTTAGACCTTTATTCTTTCCTTCCTAATCTGTACTTTCCTTTCTTAACCCTTTCCCCACATACTTGGTGTCCCTTTTGTATTGGTTGCCCCCCTAATAAGATTAAACTCATTACCAACGTTCACTCACCCTAAAATATCCTCGCCCCCTCCGCCGCACTTTTTCCCTTTTCATCTCCAGTGTCCATCTCTATTATTCTTTTATCCCCCTTGTTATCGCTGTTTTCAGCACCGCAGAACCCACCCCACGTATATGATATTTGCTAGTTGCGTTCACGGCTGGCCCCCCTCCCATTTCCTTTAATCTCTAGCTTTCCCTCGGCTTGTTTTCCCACCTCGCCTGTGTTTACACGCGACTTCCTTTGGCGCGTTGAGGTCTACCCCCGGTCCGTGAATTTTGTTTTTTTTTTCCGTTGTGTAGCAGAATAGAGTTCTCTCACTCCCTTACAACCCGTCCTCTCTCGCTCTTTTCCCCTTGTGCACTATATGCCTCCTTTTTTCGCGGCATCCACCTACTTCCGATCAGACATCTTCTTTTTTTTCCATGAGGACACTTTCTCCAAGTGCCCCCCACCCGCGGTCCCCTTCTACTTCTTTCATTTTTCTTTTATCCGATTTCTTTTACCCACACTGTTCATAGTGTCTGTTATTCAGACCCGGTCTTTGTCTCGTAACGCCAGGGATACTCGTCTTTCTAACACGAGCGCATCCGTCTACTCATCCCCTAATCCCACAGAGTGATAATATGCCAAGCTTGTTTGTCTCATCTCTGTTTTTGTTGCTTCCCACCGTATCGCGGGACTATGGTATGGCCCATCCACATAGAATCTTAACTTCTCCTCATACCAAGCTTTCATGTCCCCCACCTTGCCTTTCCGCCATACCCTACTATTTACGCCTCAGCTGCTGCCTTTGGTATGCTTGTACCAATTCACTGTGAATGTCCCCTTTTTCTTGCACTCTCCCTGCTGGTGTCCTTCAGGTCCTCTGGGTTGTCGTAACGAAGCACTTCTGACCTTGTTTCTTTCACTTTTTCCCCCTTCCTGTTTAAGTGATTGCCTTATTCAGGGGCCCCGTTGCAGAGCATTCACCTTATCCCGCAATCGAGTGATCCCACGCCCCTGTGACAGTCTCCTTCCCCTTTGCCGTACCTTTCTCCCCTACTGCGTACCCTTTCCCTTTCCCCCTCCTTCCGTGTCGGTTGTTTTTTTTTCCTCTTTAGATGTAGCGTGTTTAGTTTTGTGTGAGTCACTTTTCCTGGTTACATTCTTTCGGGAAACGGTTCTCTTGATGACGTGCATTGCCGTTTTGTCTGCCCCCCTCATCACTGGTCAGCTCCCAACGTTCCCCAAATTCTTTTTACCGACGAAGACTCCCTCACTCCTACTTCCATCCCAACGTTTCTACGGATGTTCATAGAGGTTCATATCGTTTTCTCCCCATTGTAGATCCGTGGCCGTGTTCGAATGTTTACCTGCGATCGTTTCTCGTTCCCGTCCATGGCCCTCTTCTCTTCCCTCCCATAGTCCTCAGTTCGTTTGCAGGTGCCGCCCAAAATCGCCTTTGTATCCCCCAATGCTTTTTGTGCTGCTTCCCCGGCAAACCCCCAACGAGTGTACACAGCCCCCCTGATCTCTTTCTCTTTTTCACATCCCTTCTTCCATTGATCTACCCCCCACCTTCTAAATCTTGATGAACCTTTCTCCAACTGCCGCGAGGGAGAGATAGGTGCAGGACCCGTTATTTGTCCGATCCTGTTTTTTTGCCCATTTTGATTCGTTGCTCGCGACGTGAACCCATGCCCCCCCCCATGGGAACAACGGAACCCTTGTTTCCGTGATGACACGTTGATTTCTCATTTGAGTCTCCCTCCTTTCTACTATCGCGCCCTTCCCTTTTACATTGCTCTGCCCTCCGCCTTCCCCGCATATTTGTGTGTTGTCCCCCCTTGTGAGCACTCCCAACGCAACAACCCTAACGCACAGCTTTAGAGCGGCGATTTCCTGATTTTCCCTCTTTTGCCCCCTTTTTTCAGCCCACAAACACCTTGACGCCCAGTTGTGTGAACCTTATACACCTTGCTCAGACACCCTTTCTTTTACAGTGTACTCCTAAAGTGGTGGCCTTTCCCCCTTTATGAGTGTACAACCCCCTTCTTTACATCCCCCACCTCGGAGGGACGATACTTCCTCCTTCCTACTTTTTTTTTCCCCACTGATTTCATTCCAGTAGTGAATTGACGTGTCACCTCCTGACCCACCCCCTCAATGGACCAGTTTATAAGTTTAACCTTCATGACTTTGCTTCGTCCCACCAACCTTCTTTTGCATTCACATTGTTGGCCCCCCCTTTGAGTGTGCTTTTTCTTATTAAGCGTCTTTGTTTTTCTACCCCACATGCAGTTTTTAATGTGCCTTTCCTTCTTCTGCCTGCTTCATCACTTTTCCCGACAACGATCTCCTCAGCTTTCTGAGAACTTGTCTCTGTCCCGTGTGTCGGGTTCGTATTGGGTCGGCTCCCAGCTTGCCGCGGCCTAATCGTAATTTCCTGTCCACATCTGCCCTTTTCCCCATTGTAACGCAGAACGCTCTTGTGAGTGTAGTCCCATCCCTCGGATTGTCTGACTTGTCTGATGTGTGTCCCCTTTTGTTTGTCCATACATCCTCCCCCTTTTTTGTTACCGTCCCCTTGTCTGCATTTTTTTTGTACTGCACCCGTGCATGGCTATCCTCTGCCCTGCCCTCAATGGGCAATCGGTTTACTCCCCCAATTGTGTCTTTTCGCCGTCCGCCTGGTCTCCTCTTTGTCTCCACTCATTAGAGACCTTCAGCGATGTACTTTCGACACTCGACCTTCCGGCTTGAGCCCTCCCGAACACCCCTTCAGTACCCTCCTATTGAGGATCCCCGCTACACAGGTCCAGATGCAAGTGGCATTCTGACTCACTAGCCCGTTGACATCGAACTTTGGGCCAATTCAACTATTGATTACTATATATCCTTTTCCCGTCGAAACATTCTCTTTTACACGTTTCGTATGGTCCAACCATTCGGATTTTCAAGCCTTGATTCATTATCGATTGTCGTGGGGGTCCACACTCTTGGGTTTTATGATGAGCCTAGACTCTCTCTCCGGACCGCGCAGTGTCGTCGACCCCCCTCCTAGCTCAAATTATCCCCCTTGAGTTCTGCACCCATGACCTTTCGTTACACCCCCCCCCCCACAAAGAGTCCTCGCGTGGTATGACGAGT
>Ga0179593_1294490_pt1 | contig 13377 bp, 18 predicted proteins | sample CZODoug2_1_08_16_FD_185931 | JGI IMG/M metagenome (GOLD analysis project Ga0179593, IMG submission 185931) | Vadose zone soil fungal communities from Angelo Coast Range Reserve, California, USA - CZODoug2_1_08_16fungal (PacBio error correction) | ecosystem: Environmental > Terrestrial > Soil >... | reverse complement strand
GAGAAAGCCTTACACGCCCGTGTGGATGCGTTTATCTTTGCCCCCTTTACGACGCGTCGATTCCACCCCCCCCCCTTCCGAGTCTTATGGGATGCTCGTATTGCGTTTTTTCCCCGAATGTTAATAGACAATTTATGTTTCTTGCGCCGCAGCCCTCCCTTCCTGCAAACGCTAGGCTCAAGCACTGTATCGATTTTCCCTTTTTTCGTTTTGTCAGCGTCCGCCTCTCTTTAGACCTCAGCCCGTTAGAGCACCATTGACCCCCTAAAATCCTATTCCCTTATCCTCACTGTCTCACTCCCTTCAAAGATTCCTAATGGTCCCTCTCCTCAATACGTCTTTCCCCTATTCGTCCTTTTCGCAGCTCGCACTTGTTAGTGACCTTTTCATAATTGGCCTAATCCTCTTTTGATTGACGTGCTCCCTTTTCTCGCCCACCCTTTTCTTCCCTTGTATAGTCCTTCCCCCCTTCAACATTCGAGTCCTTTTCATTTAATTGTAAGCCGGCCCGAAGCCTCTTCCGTTATCTTTTCCCTAAGCATTTCTGCAGTTCTTTGCCTTCAGTTTTCCCTCTTTTCCCGGAACATCTTTTTTTTCTTTTGGCGCTCGTAAGAGCCTTTCTGCTTTGTTGTGACGACGTTTATTTCCCCCATTCCAGCCACATTTGGCGTGATCCAGGAGGAACGAATCCCCCCCCCCCCATTCGAATTCTTTGTCCGATTTCTGTAGTTCGCTAGTCATTTATGGGTCAAAACCGCGTCTTGGAGTTTTTTTTCGATCGCCTTAACATACCCCCCTTTTCCTCCAGCTTTTTTACCCAACTCGCTGGTCATTTTCGTCTTGCCGAGATTGTTTACAACTGCGTTCCGCTTCCCCATTCTTGTTTGTCGGGGGCATTGTCCTTCTAACTCTTTTACTGACGATATTCTTTTTTTCCTTCCCTTTTGTTGGTTTTCTCGAGATCAGGACCAAATGTCATATAAAGTTCGCTGAGACCTTCTTCTTGGAATCCTTTCCCTCCCGTTCTTTCTCCTTCACGCGACGAGGGGCTTCCCTTCTTACCGTCTACGATCCCCTCCCTTCTTGGAGAGTTTTCTGTGCAATCGCTTCCCCCTCCCCAATGCGATTTCTTCAGATACAATTCCCCATTAGTTCAGGTAAACATGCACACTTACTTTTCACCACCCCGTCGCCGTTCTCCCCCTTTCCAACTTTTTCCTTAGTCCTTTGCGACCATGCGTTGATGTGATTTCTGACCTTAAATTTCTGCCTCACTTTACCCGTTATTTAGACACACTTTTCCTCCCCCCCCCCCAAGGAACTTCCAGGCTTGACTTCTCCGCACCTCTCCTTCCCTCTTCTTCTCTCTCCCTTCCCCCTTCTGATATTCGTCCCTCTCTCCTGGAGTTTTAGTAACTTCACATCTTATGGCTCCGGCTTTGTAACATCTTCGTCGCCCCAGTAAATTTTTTACCCCCCCCCTTCCACCCTTTTTCCTAGCAGTCCCTCTTTTTTGTTGTTTTCGCGCGATGGACTGCTTTCAGCTGTTTAGTTTTTGTTTTCCCAATAGGCAGCTTGTTCCCGACCGATTTAGCGCGCGGCCTCCCTTTATTTTCCGCCCGATTCCTATGGCGAGAATAGCTCCGTGTTTCTCTTCCACTCCTTTCTGTTAGTCGTTGACTTTTTTCTTGGACGTTTTTTTTGTCTTATATAAAGGCTCCAATCTGCGTCTCGATCCCTTTTGTCCCAGGAGTCCTACACATTGTATCTCCCGCATTCGGTCTCCCACGTCGATGTCTGCCGCGACGGCTGATTTTGACCCCTTTGTCATTTTTTTTCCTGAAGATTTTCTCTTTCGTCGTTCATTCGGACCCTATCGTTTCGTATGTATTTTCTCCCTCATTCTCAGAAACGCGGCCCCGCCTTTTCAGTCTTCTCCTCCGGCGTGTTACTCTGCGCCTCTTTTTCATTCATGTCAACCCTGAATGACACACCTCCGACTCTTGCCTCTTCCATGCTGCGCATTCCGAGACTATGCCTCGTCAGGCCTACAGTCTCCGGAACCCTCCCCCTTCTGAATTTATAACGCTTTGTACCCCTTCTCGCCGTGATTTTAACTCTGACCCACATGTGTCATTTTAATCCGATCTCACGTCCCTTCTTTCAGCGGTTAAACGCTTTTCCTCCTCCACTGATCGCACATTTCCCCCCCGCCATGCAGTGAAACGCACTGGGTTTTTTTGGTTTCGTACGCCACTCCAAAGCTTTTCTGGAAGTTTTGAAGTGCCACCTTTTAATTTCAACGTCTTCCCCTAGCACCTTTTTTACGCGATCTACCACCTAACGCGCTCTTTCCCGGAGCTTTTCCCTCCTGAAGCTTCCTTTTCCGGTCTCTCCCCACCGACGGCTTCCAGTCCCTCGGCTCGTTCCCAGCGTTTCTTCCCATTTTCACGACAGTTCTCTGGATTGGCCGTCAAGGACACACCTCTATCTCCCCCTCCACAGGTTGTTTTTGCTTTCCCTACAATTCAATCCCTTTCGTCCTCCCCCCCATTCTTTTTGAGGCCACGGATGTTGAAGTGCATTATTTTCCACCTGTCATCTCTCGACCCCCAAAGGACGTATGTGTATTGTCCTTTGTCATTGATCGCCGCCTTCCGCTATGAGCTGTGTAGAGTGTCAGGAGTGCTTCTTTTTGGCCATATGTGACGCAGTTTGAATTTTCCGTAGTACATGAGGAGTCCATTTTCGGGCGGCTTCCAAGGCAGCGTCCTCCGCCATTATCTTGTCTACACCTCTTTCGGGCTTAGCCCTAGTTTTTTTCCTGAATCTCCATCACTTGCGTGCGGTTCAAGGTCGTACCCAATTCCCCCCATCTTTTGACCCCACTTCAGAACACCGAATACTATCTCGGTAGTTTTTCCTTTCTCTTGATGGAGTCTCCCGGTCTCCCGCCACATCCCGTCCTTTTCTCTTCTCTCACGAGGTTTGTAAAAAACCACTGGACAGTTGCCTATCAGTCCTTCCGTAAAAGAGGTTTTCTCGTGCCGCGACCGTTCTCTTCCTGACCTGAGATCTCCTCCCCCCCCATCAGGGATTGTTCGTTGCTGGTTTGGGTTTTATCCCGCAAACAACCCTTCACAGGTTCAACCACACATTTTTTGGAGATGGGTTTTTTGGGTTTGATGTGCCGCTTCTCGGATGGTGTACGACCAACTACATCACGCAAGTTAGTGATTTTTTGCCCCCCATCGGCAAAGTCCCTGAGATCTACTGTTCCCATTGTTCCCCCCCATCACCCTTCCTATAGAGACCTTGACCTTCGCAAACCCCCTTCCTTTTGGCCACCTTCGCATAATTTTACTCTCAATGAAAACCTTCATTAGTGTTCTTTTCCCCCCGTTCCTTTTGCCCTCCGCCTTTTTTGGTCGCTTCCCTGGGTCCTTTGCACTCCATAACCCACGTTCGAATTTCCCCTGTTCCTTTCCCGTCTGCGTAAATTTATTTTTTTTCTCTTCCATAACATCATCCGTATCAATATAGACTTCACTAGAATCAATCGTCATATCTCGTTCGCTATGAGTTCTTGCGCCCATCTAGCTTCAATTAGGCGTTAGATCACAACTTTTTCACTGTTCACTCGCATGGTTTAAATTAAGCGTCCTTCTGCACCTCTCCGTTCTCATCGACGGTTTTGCCCCGATGGCGACTTACCTGGTTCTACTTCCTCTCAAGTTTCCTTTTTTCCCCCCCCCCCTAGCCTCCTTTCCGCTGCCCTGTGTGCATCCCGTCACACCCCGTATACCCTATCCGCTCATGTGACCCAGATTATGTGCGTCGTTCCTCCCCCACCTTTTTTGTTGTCTTTCCTTTTTTCCAGTTCAGCCCTTGGAGAGGGAGTGATGACTGGAAGGTGGTCGCAGAAAACCTTTTTTTGCTCCTTGTTTTTCTCTGCCTCTCCCCGTCTCGCCGGGGCCGTCATTCTACACGCTCCTATCACACAGTTCTGTGCGCCAAATTGGAGCTCTGTTATATTCCCCATTCGGCTTACCCCGTCCTGGATGAGGTCTTGGACCGAGCGATAACATGACTTCTCTCGTCGTTCAGTACGCCCTCCAGCAAAGGCCCTCTTCTGTCTTCCCTTCCCCGACACACCGCAGACGGAAGTATGTCGACTTCTCTTCCTCTTTGCTGTCGTTTTTTTTTTCTTCATCTTTATCGCAGGATATCCGATCCCCTTCTTTTCCCTCATACCCGGTAGTTATCCCCGCGCTCCCTAGCTACGTCTGTGTGGTCGCTCTTAGCCTTCATTAGGCAGATATGTGACTTGCGCCCAAATGTAACCGTTCTGCCTCCGAATTTTTTCTGCGCCTAAGCGGCGTCCCCCTATCTCCCCACGACCACAAACAGAGTCCCCTCACTGTTCTTCTTCTAAATATTAGCCTGTGATCCGGTATTGTATCCTCCAGGTCTCAGTTACCTACCACCCCCCTTTCGATGTTAAGTTAGATTAGATTGATTTTTTTTGCCCTGACGATGAATCCTACTTCTTTATGGTTTGAAATCGGGGTGACCCCTCCCCTCTTTCTCTTCCACGTTACCCCTCTTGGACCCGGTTCTCCTACTTTGACTAAATGTTTTTAGGTACGCTTAGCGTATCCACACTCACTTGCAGGATGGACGTCCCCCCGACACCAAGTCTCACCTCTAATCTCGGACACATCACCCCACCCCCTATCCCGGCCCTTTCAATGACCACTATAGAGCTAGCCAATTCCTCCTCACGTACACCGTTTTTGAATTTTTTCGTTTCATATAAATTCGTCTCCCCCTTCCCCTTCCCTTTAGTTCCCACGTAGTTCTTACCACAATCTGAGCACGAATCTTCTTTCTTCCCCCGGTCTCCAGATTCTTCGCGATATAATAGGCGCGGGCTGCAGGCCCCCTCTTCCGATCGCCTATCTTTTTGGATCCCTCCGGTTCCATATCGAGCGAGTTTATTTTGGGCATTTTTTTTCAATTCCTTATGGCATTCCTCGACGCTTGCCCCTTTAATCTGGCATGCCCTGCACGTCTGCTGCCTTGATTTCGATTCCCCCATCCCTTTATAATACAGTACTGTCATTTATCTCTAGCGTGCGCCGCCAATCCTCTTGTTGGATCGATTTATTAAGGCTTACCAGTATTTTCCTGCTGGAGAGTCTCCCCCGGACCCCCATGTTTGCCGTTACTCTCTTATTCAGTGAATAACCTAAGTAGTCTTTATACCCACCCGTTACCTTTTTTTCGTAGCCAGTACCCGTATACCCCTATCCCCATCCCTTGTTTTTTTTTTAGATGAATATGTTCACCACAACTTGTCGTAATCGGTCCGTCCCTCCCTTATCTCTCTCCCCCTCCTTGGACTCTATCTCCAGGATATCTTTTCTCTCCTCCACTTTATTTACTCGTTCCAAAGGTTGTTAAAATTCTTCACAAGCGTCCGATATCGCGCCGATACACTTTTTTTCCGGGCCCTCTACGCTTTCTTATTTCTCCTTTGGTTCGGACTGAGTCCCCCTCGGCGAATTGTACTTTTTTTTCCCTGACGTCCATTTCTGCTGTTGTTGCGCTAGAAGCTCGTCCTCCTGACACTGAAAGGTTTCCCGTCTCTCTCCTCGTATTTGAATCTTCTGGGGGTGGGTGGGATTCCAAGAGTAAATCTGTCATCCCTCTCAACCCTCCTTCCCATGTTCGGCTCCCGGAGCTTGATCCATCGCGACATTTTCAATACGCTCCTGAGTTGGTTCCCCTTCCCCCCCCCTCCACGCCCACGCCGGAGCTGTTGATTTGACTAAGCACGGCGCACCTTCTTGCCTCGGTATTTGACGCATGTTCCCCCCAACCTCCTCGCCGATGACTTTGACTTCCTATTGACACGTTAGGTGATCGTCCCTGCAGTTGGTTTTGTCCGACGTTCTATGATGATCGCTCTCCTGTCTTCATCTTGCTACTGTTTCCGAACTCTTCTCGTGCTCAGATTTTTCCTGTGAGCGGATAGTGTCACGGGAGTTGACACCCTCCTGTCTTAGACGATTTCTCTGCAGATCTTTCAATTGTCCGTATTTGTACGTTTTTTTTACGATCTTCCCCCAGTTTGACCTGGTCCGGCAAGTCATTCCCTCTATAGATGGCCTACTATTCCTTTTTGTGGTTTATTTTTCCTCGAATGTAGTGCTCGTTGTTTCGGTCTCCCTCCGGCCTTCGGATGATTACAGGCCACTTTTTTTCTTACCTAGAGAAAAAATTGAGTTCCTCGCAAGTGGTTCTTCCCCCCATTTTGGTCTTTGCGCTTCTTGGTTCTGTGTTGGAAGCTCATCTTTTTTCATTCCCCCAGCTTAGTCCCACGGCCTCCTGGGAGTCTATCTTTGTCCTGCCCACGAAGTCACTATATCCCCTTCGTGCTCTACAATTGAGTGGTTGGTGCCGTCATGTTCGCCTTTCTTATCCCCCCATCAGTACAATTTTCCTTCTAGCCCGAATCTACCGCCCCAGTCGCGCACTCTTTCTGGGTCGATGTGGAGACTGTCTATCCTCTCATACGCTTCATCCCCTTTTTTTCTCGCCTTGTAGTGACAGTTGTTGCGCGCCTTTTTAGCACATACCCTCAGAGCCCGTTTAAGGCTACTACGAGCTAGAACAGATATTAGGAAGACCGCGCGGTTCCTTCCTTCGGGGAAACTCTCTTTCTACCTAGTCGTTCCTTTATTCGGTTGCCTTTTTCTCCTTTTCGCTTAGCGAGCCCTAGAATGCGTCCATACTTCGTTGTGCGTTTTCTCGATGAGATCCGTCTGCGTTCTTTCTTCCCCTTTTCAATTCATTTTGATCATTTTATCATTTCCCCTTCACCGGCCGTCTTTTCTTTTCACACCGCCTTCTGGTCTCTACCCCGAGCTCCGGGACACGTTCTCATTTTCCTATTGATTTTCTTCTCGTTTACCTTTTAAGTTCGATTCTTTGTCCGTCTCACTCGCCACACGATGTTCCTCCCCCACTTCCCAGTCCCCTACCCTTCCCGATCCCCATACCTCTTGAGCTTACCTACCATTTCAGAATTGACAGATTGTATGCGTGCCCCCCTCGCTGCTCAGATCTTGTCAAGCGCTTCATGTCAAGGTTATAGGTTTTCATCCCTCTTCTCCCCCCAGGGGGCTTTTTTAGTCCCGGGATTGGTGCTCAGAGTTCTAGCCTCCCTCGAATCTCCTCCGCGCTCAAGCTCCCCCCCCTCTTAGATGTCTGCTTTCTTCTTCGTTTGTCCAATCCGAAGCCATTTAAAGACAGCGTGTATTCCCAGTTTCTTGAAGCCGCCCAAGTTTGAAACCCCTTCTGGGAAAGTGGAAGTGGCTCGTCTTTCCCCCTCATACAGCTGTTTTCCCCCTCAAGGTATAGGCTCCTTTTTTCTTCTTTTTCCTGTCATATTTGTCGGTATGATTTTCGGGAAAGATTACGCCCAACCCAACACTTTCTCTTTAAGCCTCCCCCTTTCGAACGGATTTGTTCTTTTTTTCAATTTGATCAGAAGGCTGATCTTTTTCCCACCTGGTCAGACTGGTTAAAATTGGAGCATTCTAGGCCTTCCAAAATTCTTCTTTTTTCTACTGTAAACGGATTCCCTCTATTTTGGTTATTATACCCAACCTTGTCACGTTATAATTCACGCCTTCCTTTTGGCGGGATGTGGTCACAACCTGACAGTCCATCTTTTCCTGCCTGTTTTAGATTGTTCCCCCCCCCTGACCAACCCCAAGCCTCGCAAACCTGTTTGTTGACTGGATTTGGGTTTTTTTTCCCTTTCTAGGGAAATAACTCCCCGCCTTTCTTTCTTTGCTGGTCAAAGTAAAGGTAGTTACAGCGGTCTCCGTGGTTTCCTTCATCACCATCGCCGAGGGACTTCGCTATCGTTCCGTTTCCCACCCCCACACCTCTTTTTTTTTTTTGTTTTCCTCAGAGATTTCGGTTCACCCCCCTCGTTGCGTTCTTTGCTGAGCATCGCCTTTCAGTCTCGCGATTGCCCACTCCTATCACCCTTTTTCGTAGGTGTTTTTTTCCGGCACGCCTTGTTTCCTTTCCCCCCCTTTGGGGCTCGTCCGCCCGCACTTAGTCTCTTTGTTTCAACATTGGACTTGCCCGCTTGTCTGCGCTGTCCTTTTCTCGGCCGGTTTGTCACGCGTCTCCGCTTTGTTGACTCAGCATGTATATTCTTGACGCTATGCACCGCCCCCACTCTTTCATATTCCAATGATCCTCCCCCTACACCAGCTCCTCCTTTCCTTCAGCGTCATGGTTAAAAGTCGGAAACCCTAGCAACGCGCTACTGTGGCGGAGCGCACATCCCCTACATTTTCCTCAGCTTCGCCGTCCTTCTTTTTTTTTGGCTCGACTCGTGATCGGGATTCGCCCCACCCCTCCCTTTTTCCCTTCTTATAGTCTCCGTACACATTAACGGGCTCCATAATGGGACTTAATCCATATTCCCTATGTACTGTCCCGTCGGGTTTTTTTCCTAGCCCCCACTACTTTTTGATTTCTTTTCCTACTATTTTTCCTACGGACGTTCTGGGTACTTAGTAAGAGTCCGGGAATCAATGCTGACGTTTTGTCATGAAACGCAGTTTTCATTGCCACCATTACCCCCTTTTCTTCCTTTGTCCGGCTGCACCGCTCCCTACCAAACATTATTTCTTTTTCTTCCCAAGATGACGGTGCCGTATGGACCGGCCGTTGTATTTTTAATTCTACCCCCTCTGGCGATCTTTTCTTTTCGATCTCCTGAAGTCAACCTTTTTGGCCCCCCCCTCCTCCCTGGGTTTAGCAGCGATTGTAACGCCCCTTTTGATGCATATCATGTTGCTGTTTTGCCTTTCTTGTAATTTCCCGCCGCTCGATGTATTCTGAATACCTCTCCCTGACGGTATCACTCTTTTCTTCTCCTTTACGATGTACTTGAAAATTGTCCTTTTTACTCTTTCTTTCCTTTGCCTCCTAGAATTTGGTTAGAGATACCCCTCCTGTTTCCTATACGATAATTCCCCCCACAAAGTATTGTCGTTTTTCTTCCCGATCATACTCACGAATAAGACGAGCGTACTTTCTAAGAGACAACCCCAGATCTTGACATCCACAAAGTGCCCCTTTTTCCCCACCGCCCTGTGCCACGCAGTGACGCGAGGACCCTTTCGTCACCACGAGTCGATTGAAATTTTTCCGCATCTTCTCTGAACGTGGCTTTTCGCGTGCCCTCTTTTTGATTCTCCCCCCCCCTCAACTTGTATGTCCGCTCCTTGATTCCTCGCCTTCCCCCCTCTCCCTTTTTTGACTAACTCTGTATTCGCCCCCCCGAGGTCTCCTGGCGCGATTAAAGGTCCCAAATAGGATCTTCTGATAAACCTCGATTTCCTCTGCTTCCCATGTTCCACACCTAAACATTTCGTCATTCCGCTCTCTCCCCTCCTCCTCCGTTGTTTTTTTTTCTCTCTCTTCCTTTCACGCCTTTTTCTGTTGTAACAATTGACTGCCCTCTTTTTATATTCCCCCCCTGCTTTCTGCGTCGAGCCATATTTTTCCACTTTCTCGCTCCTCATGGATGCGAATCTCCGTTGCCTGTTGCTTCGAGAAGAAGAGGATGTCGAGTCTATTTTCGGTACCGCCCCATGCCAGTGTTCTTTTTTTTCCTTTTTTATTACCGCCCGCCAGCCTGCTAGTTCTTCAGAAACTTACTTCCGCTGGATCGCAAAATTTCACCCGTCGTGCCCGCACGGCGGGGGGTGCCTGCCCTTGTACGTCGCGATGTTTCAAATTTTTTTTTATGTAGTCGACCTAATTATTAGTAGGCTGATTCTATTTTTTTCCCCATTGCCAGATCTTTACGATCTGATACTGCACGGTGAGGCCCCTTTCGCTTGATCATTCAACCGGAAAATGACTGTCCTTGACTCCTCTCCCTTTCTCTTTTCCTTCCTTGTCCTGAGGCTCCATGTCTTTTTTTACATAGAGAGTAAGTAGAATTAGTCTTGCTTCCCACCGCAAATTTTTTGGATCCCCCCTCTTGACCCTCGCGCCCCTCGTCTTCCAATGTGGCTTATGTTTTTTCTTTTTTTCTCTGATCCCCCCAGACACCGGTTATTCCTGCCATCCGACACTCTCCCCTGGACTACACTGCCTCCGGTCAGCTAAGTCTGCCAAACTTCCTAGCACACCACAAGGGGTTTTTTCTTTTTTCTCCCTCACCTCCACATCCCGCTGACTTTTTTCAAGTTCCCCCCTTTCGTTCTTCCAACTTTATGTCCCCATGCTCTGCTCTTCCCCTTTGATTTCCCCTGAAGCACGGTGAGTTCCCTTATTAGTAACCGCACATGCTCCTGCTTCCTGGGCGCTGACCCCCCCCGCCTTAGCCAGGAGTTTTTTGATTTTTTTTAAGGAGCTTCTTCCTTAACAGCGCCCGCGGAATTGTGCCGGTCGGACACCAAGCTCTACGCCCCGAACGGTTTTTTTTTCTTACCAATTTCCCTCCCTTAGTCCAGGCGATCAGGGAACCCCAAAGTTTATGTTCCATGTGCCTTCTTGCGTCCACTTTTTCCTTCTTTTCCACGTACTCCCCGTGTGGCCCTCTTGTGGCCCCGAGGCTTCGCTAAGATGATGATTCTGTTGGAGTCTTTCTCCAGTGAGTATCGTTTGTGCGCCCTATTGGCGGAATTTGTCACTGATCGGCGACTGCTTTTCTCCTACGTTCGGCGGTTTCAACCGGGTCTCTGTATCCCGAGTCCCGCTTCCTTCCCTTCCCTTCCGCGTTGCCTCGATCAAATGGAGGTGCTTTGCCTTTTACCATCTTGTTCTTCTGTCTCAAGGACCTTGTTTTTTTTTTCCACCCATGACCTTTTTTCCTACGAATTTCCTTCGTATTTTTTTTTCCCCAATCGCTCTGGATCACGTTCCCCAGGGATCCTTAAAACCCCGCCGTGCTTCTTTTTTCCCGGTTGATCGTTAACAACCCACTTCCGTCCCTTCCCGATTTCAGTTCGTACCAAGTTGTCTCACTTCGCACGCTCCCGGCTGATCCTTCTCCCGGGCCTTCTTCTTTGGTGACATCAATCACTGTTTGTTTATTTCGGCCCTTAAAACCACCACCATCTCAACAAACTGGGGCCTCCTGTTTAGTTTGGATGGTTTTGGGCATCAGATCGTCGTTGAATCCACAACCCTCCACGGAACCCTTCTGACTTCCTTTTACCTCCAGTTCCCCGCTCCTGGCCTGTTGATCTACTTGCATTGGTATACTAAATCCTATCATCAGTTGACTTCGCCCCCCAAAAGAATGGCCAAGGGCTCCTTTGTCTCGGCTCCCACCTTCGCAGGCTTTTAGGTTGACCCCCCTCTTGGGTTCGTCCTTTTTCCCAAATAACCCATCCTTTCCTCCTTCCTGTCTGTCCCGCCCTTTTAACAGTGGTTTTTCGATCTCCATACAATCTCCCGTAATATAGATTTCAGTTGAGAATCCCCTGCTTGCCATTGCCGGTCCTTCTTGTCTTGGAACCTTGCTCCATCAGTATGGTATGTTCTCTTAAACAAATCTTAACGGGCTTCAGTCACCGCCCCTTTTTTTAATATAAGTTTCCGTATTTCCAAACTCCAGCCAATCTCAATCGACCGTGCTGTTTTGCTTTCGCGATTTTCCTGGTGCTCCATCTCTCACCTCTGACCCCTACGACATAAGAGATAAGGCTTTTTCACTCAGGCTTCTCTCCCCCAACCCTATACCTCCTTTTTTCCGATACTGTTTCACGCGTTTCTACCCCGCCTCTTTTTCCTTCATATGTTTAGCTCCCCCCTTTAGCGACTTCCTTCTTTTCTGTGGTTTTCTCCAGAAACCACTCTTAAACTTGGGCGATGATCCCCCCCCCTATCGCGTGTTCCATCCTGCTCCCCCCCCGACTCAATCTCATGACACCGTTCGCCAAAGTATTCTTCGTTTAGCTGCCCATTCCCGAATCGTCGCGCCGCTGTGCAAGATGCCTCATAATTCCTTTTTTACTGCTCGCTCATTTCGTTTGCCCCGTTGCCCCAGTTGCAGAACATCCTCTCCCCTTTCTTCCGCATTCTTGTTTAGGTGCTGACCCCAATGCCCTTTCTTTTCTAGTGACACGACCTTTCTATACACCCTATATCCTCCGTAATGACCCGAGACCCGTTTCTTTCCTAATCTCGTCTTGTGTCGTTCTGTATTTTCCCAAGTGCCCACAATTTTCCCTTTCTCTGCACTTTCTTCTTCCTCTGATTTATATCAACATTACCACCACCCTCCTCCCACTCCCCCGCTTGATGCGATCTACTCGTGATTGTATCATCACGGCTCCCAATGACATTACCCACCCTACTTCAGAGTTACGATCTCGTTTCTTTTATCCTTACCCTGTTCAGCATCCACTTGGCTTGGCGGTCAACTCGGTTGACCCCGACCCGTTCTAGCTCCCGGTTTGTTTTCCAACTCTTACAAAATTGCGAATGTCCCCTCCGGATCCCAATGTTTTTCTCTGAGGTTTTTCTGTAATCCTTCCGGCATTTGGAAGTCACCTGTCCCCATGTCCTATTACTCGCCCTTGCGCCCCCTTTCGTCCCTCCATCCCCTCCCCCTCTTCATGCCTTCAACCCGCGGCTCCTTGCTCTAAAGTCCACCGACCCTTCTCCCCCGCAGTTCTAGTCTCCCTCCTCTTATCGGAAAGTTCCCTATCCTGGTTTCTTTCCACAACTCCGTGCCTTCCTACGTGCAACCTGAGCCACTTTGAGACTTCCGTGCACAATTTTTTTTTTTTTTTCACGCTTACACTGACTTCGATGCATTTCCTTTCCTTCTTGGACAAGTTTGACCTTTTAATTAGCTCACTGCTCGGTGCTTCTGTCACCATTTTATCGATCGAGAGCTGAGTTGTTCTTTTGCAGCATGGTTACCTATGCTCCCCCCCTCAAACCTTTAGTTAAGTGTTATGATGTCCCCTACGTTTTATGATTATGGGTATGTGTAGATCCAACACTCCTTTCTCTTTCTTTAGGTCTTAGGCGTTTGCTCCCCCGTCAGCATTTACCCGCAATGCATCGTGAGTTTATCTTTGTCTTCGCAGTGGGCAGTTGACTTACTATTCCCCGCTCGCTTCGATTTTTCTCTTTAAAATTTCTGTTGCGCCCTCTTTTTCCTAAGCGCACTCAAGACTCCATCGGCGTCTCCCAAACAGTAACCCATCCTTACTTTCCGTACCTTCTCCCAGATCCAACGATCGCCTAGACATATTTTTAATCCTTCCTTGTTTTATACGGCCTAGTATTTACGACATCTTTTCGACGCTTTTT
>Ga0179593_1286632_pt1 | contig 13377 bp, 16 predicted proteins | sample CZODoug2_1_08_16_FD_185931 | JGI IMG/M metagenome (GOLD analysis project Ga0179593, IMG submission 185931) | Vadose zone soil fungal communities from Angelo Coast Range Reserve, California, USA - CZODoug2_1_08_16fungal (PacBio error correction) | ecosystem: Environmental > Terrestrial > Soil >... | reverse complement strand
TTTCGTTGCGTTCTCTGCCGTCCGGCTCCCCAGTAAATTCGGCTTTTCAGTTTAGAAAGTTCTCGCCTTTCTCAACCTGTAGGGAGATTTTTTGTCATTTTCCTCCTGCTTGAGTGAAAAGCTTTTTTCTCGTTTTGATTTTCCTTCCCCGCCCATTCCCACTCCGCCAAATAAGTTCTTTTCCCACGCCGCCCCCTCTTTCCATGGAGAATCGGTCCCCAAACCTGTTTGCTTAGGTTCCTATGTGTTTCTTAGGCCCGGTTTTTACAATCTAACCCTTACCAATTTTTGCTAACCTTTGTGGCAATCCCTGCAAATTGGCAATTCTTGCCCATGTCTTTCCGCTCTCCTTGCTGGCACCTGCTTGGTTTTGCCTGCCAACGCCTGTCGGTCCTGTTGCGGCACCGTCTGGTATGTGCGGCGGCTGTTTTTTGATTCGCCTCTGTCTTAATCCCTTTTTTTTTGTGAGACCCTTCCGTACAATTGTACTCACCGTCACGCCATCGTTAAATGTTGTGTTCTGCGGAGTAACAGTCTTACCAAAACCTCCGTCACCCCCCTCACCCCACGTCTACTCCATCTTGTTCCCTGCGTGCCGGACGGCTTTCCTCCCCATTTGCGTGGTATTAAAGGGTGAGATGCCGGGGTGCAGTGGTGGGAAAGTTTTCCGATTCGGCACGATATTGGAAACATCCTTTTTCTGGCGGGCGTTGTTATTTTCAGCAATGCAAACCCGGACTAGAGTCCCCAGCCGTCTGAACCTTTACTTCCGATACACCTTTTCTTTTGAGGAGAAGTCATTTCTTTGGATGAAAACCCTCTTTTATCGTTGCCGTTTAGTTTTTTTGAATCGGATGCTGCGAGCCCCTCTACATACCTTGATTGCATAATACACCCCGATCCTTTTTTTTTCGACCACCTTTCGCCTCCCCTCGACTCCTCCCCCCGGGAGTACGCTGCCCGCTTTGGTTTTCAGTTTTTTCCCGATTGCGGGGAGGTGTGATCCCACCCATGCTTACCCAGGGTCCCTCTGTCATTTACTTTAACACTTTTCCTCCCCCCTTTTTGCAGAACTACCAGGCATGCCGGACCCCGTTGGCACCCCGATGACCCCGTGCCTTCTATGGTAGACAACCCCTTGCCCTGTTTTTTTCGAGGCACTTGACGACACAATATAGTCTTACTGCGCCGCCCCGATTTTGGCTGCGCTGACCTTAGGGCTCCCCTCCCAAGGTAGTCAGGAAGAGCTCTTTCGTTGGCAGGTACCGACAGGGATATTTTTTCTCCGCCCAGACACCCAAAACTCCGTTGGCCTTTACCAGCGACCCAAACTGTTTTGCCGGTCCCCTGGATGGTCACCCCGGATCTCGTCGAGGCACGGTGTTTTTTGCCACGCGGTTTTCCCCCCCTGATTCCCCCAATGGATCTGAAACCAGCCCGAAGACTCCTTTTCAAAAAAGGTCTCGTCTGTCGGGTCCGACCTTGACCGACGTTGTCTGTTCCTGATTTTTATCAGATTCTGTCCCCCTTCATAAATCGAGCATTCTTCCGTTTTTTTTCGTAGTTTGTTCACCTCGTGAGTTTTTGCCACCCCCCCCCTGTGGTTAGTTTTAATTTGGCGTGGATTACTTCGTCCAGTAATGCTGGATTGTCCCCGTGTTCTTTCCGTCTATCTTCCTGGCCCCCCACAGTTTCGCTTCCCCATTGCGTTTGCCCCTAAGGGATCGGGTTTTGGCATTGGCCCCCGAGAGTGTCCCCCTCTCGAAGCACCAGCGCGTTCCTTTCCCGAGTGTGTAGGGATATCAGCCGAGTCCGCACTCCCCTCACTTTCCCCCGCGCTGGATATGTGGTGGTGGCGCTTTCGGTCCCTTCTTTCTTTTTTTTGATCCTGCTTTTGAAAGTCAAGTCATCATTCCTTGGTTACGGTAGTCTTCCTTTTGTTTTTGTTTGTTCCCGTAACACCCTCGGGCGCTCCCGTGTAAAGCATTTCACCTTTGGGCTGTTAGTCTTTTTAGGCGGTGACTGAGGGTCTTCCCCGGACGTCGGGTTTTTGGTTCTGCCCCAACCCTTTGCTGCTGGCGGCATTGGCCCTTGCAGCGCAACCTGCCTTCCTGCGATAAAGAATGCCTCATTTCGGCAGACCGTCTTGTGAAAACCCTCCGGTTCGCGTTCAAAAAGTTCCCCCCGATGCCGGTTTTTCCAGCAGTATATTTCCAGCATCTTGCGCCTTTTTCTGCCAGGCTCCTCCTCTGTTCCTTTTTTTTTTGAAGGAAAGTTTTCAGCACCGTCTTCATGCCGAGGTCCAATGGTAGAGGCTGTATCCCCTTGCACCCCCGCTGCGCGGTGCCCCGGTCGGGAGGTGACCCCTTTTTTTTATTAATGTCCTTGTGGCGCCTGACGCCCCTATCGATTGATCGCGCCACACGGGGACCCCGTGACACCGACTGCGTGACATTTAGGTTCCCTTTGATGCTCTGGAACCCCCGCCTCTTCTTGCAAAGTTCCCCCCCCCTCTACGTTTGGAGGAACGTTGGGCAGTTTCTTATCTGGTTTTTCCAGCTGATCGGACTTTTCCTGTGTGTAGATTTCTATTTTTTGTCTGGCCGCCGGGACCCAGTTCCCTGCCGCCCCAGATCCCAGGTTTCCACAATCTTGTTCCTGCATTATTAATTTTTTAGTTCATCCTTCTGGCGGCCTCCCCGTTCATGACCCCCACACCAGAACACGCATGTCATTTCGAATCATCAAGATCGTTTTTTAGTTTTTTTTGCTGCATAGTCTGGCCCTGGCATGACCGCCGTCTTAGACCATTTCTGCGACGTCCGCGCGGCCAGGGCTGCCTCTTTCCTCCCCACGGCCCCCCTCCGTTCAGCCTCCTTCCACCCAACGGCTTTTTTTTGAAGTTTTCCATTTGCTCTCGTATGCCATCTTGACGCGGAGAGAGTGTCGGCCCTTCCCTTTTTTCCCCTGGTCCTTGCCCAGGCAAACCCCAGGCGGGGCTCTTGGCCCGAGTCGCCCCCCCCTCTTCCCTGCCAAGTATTGGCCGTTTATTTTCAGGGTGTTTTTCTTCCGATCAAAGGTTTTCGGATGCCTGCATATAGCCCCCTAGTTTTGGCGTCTTCCCGCCGCTGCTTCATCCCGGCGCGTCTCGGGCAGCGGTACGTTCCTTGAGATCTGGTTTGAGGTGACCCCCCCCCCAGCACCATTTTCCCTTCGGGCCTTTTTTTTTCAAGGCACATGACAGTCCTTTTTGTCGCGGCGGAACTTCGGAGACCAGACCGCCCGCTTCCCGCCGGGACCTTTCCCCCTCAAATTTTCACCCCCCTTGGACTGTCATTTTCCGTTTTAGTGTCTTTTAACGTGGAGTTTTCCCCTCCTTCATTTGAAGATGGGCCTCAGTTCCGCCCCCACTGAACACTTTTTCATTCCAGAGTTTGCAGGCTTTCCCACCGTTTCGCTTTTGCTGTTCAACGAGCCAGCTGCCTGAACTGACACAGGATCTTACCCCTCATTTCACCTATTTCCATCCTTCCCCCCGTCTTTCTCCTGACAGGGAACACCGGACCCTGTCCTTTTGTCTTCCGCCCCCCGGGTTGGGGGGCCGGTCTCCCCCAAGATTCGCATTACCCCTTTCCCCCCGATTTGGCCCCCCCTTCCCATCCCCTACCGCCGTTCCCCCTTTAATCACCGCGTTTCCGGATCGCCCTTACGGAGCCGCCATTCCGGACGTTTTACTTGGGTAGCCTCTGTTACCCCGGTTCGGGTCTACGTTCTGTTCGAACAATAGTTTTGTGAACATTGAGTCCCCCTTAGCGCAACCCTGCCGGCCGGCGCTTTTTGTTTCTTAGTCGGCCCCCCGGCGGCCTGCGTGTCCCGCTTTAAACTCTGCGTCCACCGCTTTTTGGCTGCTTGGACCGCTGTGCATTTCCCCTATAACTTACTGCCTGACTACCGCTTGGGAAGACGGCACAACCCCTCTGAAGACTGGTAATCCCGTACCACACCCGGTTCCCCCCCTTCATGCCTGCATTTTTTCAGGTGGTCCCCCAATGAAGACCCGTACTGTCCTGTTCCCAAGTCTTGAAACTCGTCTGCCCTAGATTGTCATACCTTTCTTCACGTTCATCCCCCTTGAACTCTTTCAGCGGTAACAACCTTTTCCCCCCCCCCCACCGTCTTTTTTGCCTTGACAGATTTCCCCTCCTTCAAAAATCCCCCCCCCCCCCAAAGCTTTCTTGTTTTCCCTGTTCCCCTTTTTGTTTTGTTTCCCCCCCAGTCCCCAGGGGGTCTTGTCTTCCGGTGGAGTCGTGCCGTCCCCCACTGAACCAACAAGATTGTGGGTGTGATGGCCGATCGTGTTTTGTTTTTTTACATCTGGTCGTTCTCCCCCCAGCTCTTTTTTTTTTTCCCTCTCTCTTTTTTGAGTGACTCCTCATTGGTTGGTGAGAGCGCTGAGAAATCTTCTTCGCCCTACATCGGGAAAAAACCCCCCATTCTGCCCCAAGAAAACCCACACCTCGTTGTCAACTTAGAATCTCCACCCCTGTCGCTCCTGTCCCCCCTGTGTAGTGCAATTTACCCCCCCAAAACACTTCCCCTCCAGTCCAACCGTTCAGGCTGTGTTTTGGGAAGTTGTTCATGTCCCCCTCGGATTCGGTAGTCAGGTTTCTTGCCCCCCTGTTTTGTGAAATGTGCTCTAATATTTTAGGCATGAACCCCCCCCTTTTTTTTTTTCCACTTTTTTACTCTTTCAAGAGAACGAATCGAGTTCGTAGGACCACTTTCGGAACGGACATTACTCTTTTCACTGGTGACCCAAAAGAATGTGGCGCCAATTGGTTCCGTACACCCCCCCGGTGACCCCACGCGATTGTGTTAAGGAGTAGTGTTTTGACCTTGTTGTTTTCAGTTTTTTTCCCCCCCCAAGGACCGTCCGTTTAACTTGCAATATTCCGTATTATTTTTCATGCCAACAGCTTGTTTTTCCCATGCGCCCACCCCCCTTTGTGACAGAAGGTTTTAACCCGGTCCATAGCCGCCCGCCTCCCCGCGCTTATATCCTCTGGTGTCCAGGATTTTTTTTCCCCTATTGCATACCTTAAGCGGGTTGCCCAGTCCTTTCTCCCCCCCCACACACTAGATCTTTTTACACCGACGTCCCCTTTTTGCCGGTATTTGCTCTGATTCCGGAGTCTCTTTTTAAGGGTTTTTTTCTCTTCACTTTTGTGATGGGATCAGTTTTTCTTCTGCTGGTCGTCTGGGTCGGAAATCCGGCCGGAGTGCTCCCTTTCTGGTTCTCTCTCTTCTGTGGCACTGGACACCCTGTCGAGTATCCCTTACGGAGGGAGTACGGTTGCGTTGCGAGTGGAATCACTCCCGAGTATATTCTTTTTACTTCTTTCCCCGGCTGTTTAGTTGTGATTGTGAGCGTTCTCTTTCTCCCGTCCTCTTCACGGGTATTGACGCGTTTTGACATCTTTGGGCGCAGACCAATTGAGAGATTCTGCCCCTGGTTTCCGGTTCCCGGCCCCTGGAAGGTTCGTCCTTTCCCTTTTTTTTTTCGTCGACCGTGACCCACACCCCCCCCCCCCCCAAGTATTTTTCTACGCCGATAATGATGCATCCGGTACTTATTACTGGTGGACTGTTTTTTTTCAAGGCTTTTTACTGTCTTTGACGGCATATATTTTGGTCGCCTAGTCGCTCGCCTGAGTCTTGAATTGTGACGCCGCCCAAGGAGTTGCTTCTGGTTTCTTCGGCCCAAATGCCCATTTTTCATCGAGAAGTCCAGGAATGGCCTCGAACTCCCCCTTTGCTGGTGGATTTCTTCCTCATCCTCTCCTTTTTACAGATGATGTTTTATCGGGCGCGAGTTATCGGCGCGGCCGTTCTCTTTTTCGTCCCCCCCAAAAAATTTCCAAGACTCGCCCCCTCCTGTTGTTTTTGAGCAGGTAGGCTCTCTGCCCCCACAACCCGTTCCCCTGTTTTTCTTGCTGACATGGTGCACCTTTAACGGCCCTTTCTCTCGCCCCGCCGCCTCCTGCTTTCATCAGAAGGAGTACCCCACCAATTTGACCAGTGGCCCCCTCGCGAGGTTTTTTTCAGTTTTTATCCAGTTGCTGTGAAGGAACGCCTTTCCTACGGATTCCCGGAGCTGCGCAGTCTCGCTACTGGCCCGTGGGAACGGCTCCCGTGGCCCCTTCGTCGTTTCCCCCGACTGGGGTTGGCTGACCATCATCGACCGAGGCCTTCCATGCATTCCCTCTTGGATTTGTTTTTTTTTTTCCGATCATTTTTTTTTCAGTGGCATGGGGGCACTTCTGTCGGTATTTGAAACCTCACCCAACCATTGCCATAACTTTTTTTAGACCTTTTTCCCTAATTGGTTTTTTCTTCTTTTCGTTCTAGTCTACCGAGCAACCGAGACCGAGATTTTTTCTGCCACCCCAATGATGGCGCCGCCCCCCCCTTTCCCCCCTCCCTTCCTGGTCCCCCCGGGGGTGTTTTAACTTGTGTAACAGATCGTATCTGGCAACCCACCCCTTTTCGAAGCCCATTTCCCGGAGGAGGCCCTGTCCCCCTGCGACGGTGGTCGGGGTCCTTTCTGTCCGTCTTTTTTAGATTTTCTCTTTTCTGTTTTTAAATCTTTTTTTTTCGCGCCCCCCCCAATCTTGAGCCTTTTTGTGCCCCCCCCGGAGAAGACCCCTTCTTTTTTCTGTTTTCCCCAAAGGTCGACAGCCTTCTCCCCCCAGAACCATCGTTTTGGCCTGAAGTTTTTTGCACCCCCCCCGGGGTTGTCTGAACGGGCTCTTTTTCCCCCGTGGGTTCGCTTTTTCCCCCCTGACCCTGATCAGATTTTTTCAACCTGATGCCAAGCCCCCCCAGGTCCCTCGCGTTTCCCCCTCGAAAACCCGGATGTTTTTTTACCCCTCTTGCTGCCGCATTATCTTTCTTTCTCGTCCCCGGTCCCGTAGTGTGTGTTTTTATTTGCTGCCAAGGGCAATTTGAAATGAAACCCCTGACAAACTTTTGTGGGATTTTTGGTCCCCACAACACGAAAGTTCCGGGCCTACTCCACCTCCTGAATCGCACCGACACCCCCTGGGCTGCTTTCTTTTCTCGAAGTCGGTGTCCTTGACGCCCCCTCAATTCTTTGGATCGACCCGTCAAGGGCCCGAGTGGCCTTGTGGGCCTTGTTCCTCCCCGCCCCAAATTAATTCCCCCCCCTTTCCAAGCGGCCACACATAGCCCTTCGTTCCATTCCAGCGGCATTCCCTGCCCCTTACAAAACACAAACGCCCGTTCGTAAAATCCTGTTCCTTGCCCGACCTGCCACCCTGAATTGACCCGTACGTTGGGGAGACCAGCGCTGTCGCGGTGGTTTTTGCTCGGTTTTGTGCTCGCTTTCTCTTTCTTTCTCTACCGAGTTACAATACAAATTCGATTTTTTAGAGATCCCGTTTGCCGTTAACAGAACTGACCCAGGCCGGGGCAACCATCCCCCAGTTTCCCCGAGTATCGGAGAGAATTTGTGGGAACCATTTTTCCTCCCCCTTTCCATTTTTTTTGAAGCCTTCCCTCCCCAACCGTTCCTTCCACTCAAAAAACAGTGTGTCCGACCCCCCCCCAAAACCGTGGGGTCTCCCTCTTCGTGAGCTTAGTCCTTTTCGAGTCGCTGGTTTGTGTGGTTATGTCCCTGCATTTTGAATAGCCCCCCAGTTTACGGACAAAAGACCGAAGGATGTCTCTTTAAATTCCTTCCGTCATTTTCACTGCTTGAGTAGATTTTCCCTTGCCCCGTTGCACGTTTATAACTGTTTTTTTTGTCCTCTTCGGGCGTGATTAGCTCAATTTATTCAGCGTTGGCACCCACCCCAAACCGTTGTTCCAGTGCAAGTTCTTCTGACTCGATAAATTTTTCATCCCACTTTTGAGGCGTGCAACCCAACCACCCAACATTTTTTTTTCGGGCAGTTCCTTGACCTTGACCCAGGGGGTTTATGTAGGTAATCTCCCCTGTAGGTCGTTCTCGGTCTTTTCCCCATGGTCTTGGCCCCAGAACTTTTGTTTTCCAGTTCTTCCTCTTTCCCCCTCTCTCTCCCCAACGTAGGGGCTGCAGGGGAATTCCCCCCCTGTCTTTTTTTTGCTTGAATGCCCCCCAGAAAAACCAACTGCCCTTTTTGTTCTAAATTTTCAGATTGAGTGGGCAGGTTCAATTCTTTGCCCCCATTTTTTTGCAGTCCTGCTTCTTTCTTCTTTTTGTTTTTTTTGTCGCGGCTCTTTTGTTTCACGGAATCCCGCCCCTCTTTTATTGTTTTGTCCGAAGCCCCATTCCCGGTTTCCCGCCGCTCTGCCCAACCCAAAGTCCCCCCCCCTCATTTGGTCCTTTGACTCCCTTTGGTATTATTCTTCCGGCGGATGTCTCTTCCGGTCTTCTAGATTCCCTTTTGTGTCCCCCCTCAACCTGATTTTTCTATGTTGTGGCCCCCGACAGGAGCCGCCCCTCCCCCCACAATCCCTACCTTTCTCGTGGTTCATCCCCCGGACATTTCGGCGTGACTTCGTCAATAGGGATTCGGTCTGATTTGTCATTGAAACGTGGGCAACATGCCTGCGACATCGTATTGTGCCTCTCGGCCAACTAATTGGGTGTTTGTCCCTGGACCCTTCCTGTCACAGGTCTTCAAGGGGTCCCCCCCTTTTATCTTGAGCATAGTAAGCCCGTTTCTCTTACACGGGTTTTTTGCATACCCCCGGCGCTTTTTTCCATTTGTCAGCAAGGAACCGCCGTAGTTTTTGACCGTCTTCCTCCATTGCTTTTCGAAGTGAGCTTGGTTTGTTTTTTTTTCCCGTCTTTTTGTTTTTTCAGCGTTACCTTCAGCCAAACAAAAAAAGGCGCTGTCGGCGGGTGTCCGTCCTTTTGTCACGTTTTGTCCTGTTTGTTTCCGGTGGTTTGTTTCCTTCGTCATTGATGGCGCATTCCCGCTGTTACCCTCCGTTTAGTCCACTTTCCTTTTTTTTTGTTTCTTCTTGAAAGACCCCATTTTCATTTTTTTTCCCGTCGTTTTTCAAGGAGCAAAGATGAACAACTGAACCTTTGAACAATGTTCCGATATTTCCCCCCCCTTTTTTCTCCCCTTTTATTAATCCAACCTTTAATCCCAACTTTTCCCCTTCTTGTTTTTTCCGATCTTTTTTTGTATGACGTGGTTTTGACTTTTTTCCTTTGTCAGCCCCAGGTGTCTTTTTTTTGACTGAACTCGATGTGTGTCTTTTTTTCTAATTTTTTTATGTCCCACAAAATGCCCTCTTTTTTCCACCTTCATGGACGGGGACCTTCTTATACTTTAGACCCCCCAACTCCAAAGACCCTCCTTACGTGGTCTCCTGACGGCCCCTTCCCTTACCCCTTCCATCTTTCCCAATATTGTTTTTTTTCTTGACGTAGATTTAGTTTAATTGTTTTTTTGAAGTAACTGAGACCCAGTCAATTGCGGATTGCAGTTTTTTCCCCTGCCATATCCTTCCCCTTCCCCCTTTTTTCACATTTAGGGCTCCTTTTTTTTTTTTAATACGTGGACCACTCATCATCCTATTGAAGGACAGACGTGTACTCTTACCCTACTTTCTACCACAGAGGCCTCCCATGCCCAGGCCCCCCCCCCAACCCCCTTGGTATTGTTAAACGGGTAGTAGTCAACGTTTTAACTCTTTAAAATGATAATTACACCTTTTTCTCCCATTGTCATAGGAAAGTCCCGGAATTTACACGCCCTCTATGCCCCCGTGAGGTACAACAATGAGGATCGGCCCCATCTTGTACACTCTTGTTCGCAAAGTGAGGTGCGATGGAGTCCAGCTCTAAGGTCAGCTTCTCAACTTGCTTTTTCTCCGAACTTTTTCCCTTTTCACCCCCAAGAATGAAAAGCATTGAAATTCTTGCCTGGTGTTTACGACTTCCTTCCCCTCCTACACCCCCCACATCCCGACCACCATCCCACTCTACTGCCAGGGTACTTTCCCTCTTACATCCCTTTCTTTCGCCATTGAGATGGTTTTAAACGGTGTTTTGATGGATTTTTTTGAATGGCCCTATCCTTGTTCATTCTTATGCACCGTCTTCTTGTTCCACCCCCTGCTGGCGCGTCAGAACTTTCCCCCCCCCCCACCAGGATAGTCTAGTTTTGAAGCTTTTCGGCAAATTTCCCATCCCTCCAATTCCTTTCTGGCTCCGATGTCTGGGGATCCCCTCTCATTCCTCCCCCCACCAGTCATTTGTTTTTTTTTAGTATAGGCCCCTGCCTTTTTTGTCTCGGCCACTCCTCACCTCCGAGTGGCAGTACCCAAAGATCCTCCTTTTTTCCCTGCCCCTTTGAACCACCTCGGACAGAGCCGATTTTTTTCAGTAAGACCCCCCCTTCGTTTTTTCCCATTTTTTCTTTTTTAATGCCTATCAGCTTGGAGATCTCTACACCACGTGATCAATTGGGGAGGGTCTTTCCATTACCCTTTTTCTCCGCCTCCCCTCCCCCCCCTGCACTCCCCTTGCCCCCAACATCTTTTTGAAGTGGCCGAACGGCGCCATATCGTTTCTACACCCTCCCCGGGTTTGCTTAAGGAACAGAACCTTAATCTTCTTTTTTTTTTTTTTTTACTTAGTCATTCCTCTTTTTTTTCTTTTTTTGAACTTAGGTCTTGCTTCTTTGCCGGGTGCTAGAAAAGTAGAATTTTTCCCCCTTATGGTCATTTAGTGAGGAAGAAAGTCCCAGGCTGTGCCCATTTTTCGGACCCGCCCCTTTGGGGACCGGGCCGTACTAAGATAAATGTTTTTTTTCCCCGCCCCCCCCTTTCTAGTGTTAACAGTCTGAATATCTTTCTGTCTGCCTTTTGGAGGATGCCCCCTTTTTTTGCCCTTTTCCTGGCTTCTCTTCCCTGTCTTCGGAAAGTCCCCCCGCGATCTTTCCACCCACCCTTGCTTGGGCTGGATTCTTTTTCCGCGGGACGCCTCCGCTTTTCCCTGAGACTCACTTCCTATTCATGTCACCCTCCCGCGTTTTACCTTTCCTAAGAAGACTGCTGGTTTTAATTGTTTTTTGCGGCCCTTTTGGTAGTTTACCTTCTGGCTTTCCTTTGACTTCCATTGCCTAGATGGTACCCCCTTTGTTATACGAATTCTCGTTTGTTTTTTTTTTCTTGGCACTCTTTGGCCCCGGCTTCCAGTAGTTGAACAGACCCACCGGACTTTTCTTTTTTTCCCGTCTTCTTGTTTCTTTTTTTTTTTCGGCTGTCCTTTTTTTCCTAAGTTTCGCTCAGTCCCCCCCTCCCCCCTAGTCCGTCACCAAGGAGTTCGTCGTCCCTCTATTTTTCTGCTTCTATTTTTCCCATTAATGCCACCTCTGTATGCGTTAGGATATCGTCTTTGAGCTTTTCCGGTCCTTTCTTGTTTTTCTCTGGCGTCCCCCCCCTGCGTTAAACCCCCATTGTCCTTCTCCTTTCCTTTTTTTCTTTCTTGTTCCGACTTTTTGAACAGACCTAAACACACCAATACTTCCGCCTTTTCTACATCAGACTGTTGTATGGTTTTACAGATTTTTATGCGGTTGTACTTTCTACTCCGTTTTGGACCTCTTTGTTGTTTGCCTTTAAACCCCCATCTTTTTTTGATTGTGTAGTTTTTCCCGGAATCCTTTTACCATTTTTATTCACCCCCTTCTCTCTTTTTCCCCCTTTTTTAAGACTCATGACTTGACCCATCTTCTTTTGCCACCACTTCCGGGTTTTTCCGAGGCCCTGCTATGGCTTTCCTTGGAAAGCCCTCCATTTCACTTTCTCCCATTTATTGCCACCCGTTTTGCTCCCGGCTGTTCCTCGTTCCGTTTTTTCTTCACGAGGTTTGGCGGCCCTAGTTGCAATTGCGAAAGGTTTTTTTTTCGGCAGTTTTTTTTTTCCTTCCGTTTTTTGTTGTCCGATTTTTTTTCATGGAGTCACTGGTGAACCTGAATCAAATTGGGCGCTGTTTCCCTTCGGACTTACGATTCCTTCTCGTTTTGCCCCCCTCCCTTTTCACCCTCCGTCTTTTCGTTCGCTTTTCCCCCTTGATCCTCTTCTTTGGCTCCGCTTTTCTATTCGAACCCTTTCCCCCACAGGCAAGTCTGTTTTTAATGGGCCCTGTTTTCTTTTCCTCTTTTTCCTTGGCCCGCTGTGCTCTTTTAGGGTCCTTCTGAGCGATGGTCCTCCTAACCCCTTCCCTTGCCGCACCCCACCCCTTTATCCTTTCCGAACATGTGGCATCTGTTTTGTTTCGTTACCTCCCTGACCTCTTGCCCCCTTCATGAAACACCCCTTCCAGATGCTGTGCTAGAATCCCATGCGGTTCCTGTTCGTCCTTGCTTGACTTATTTTCTCTGAGGCCGCCACTCCCTATTAGAACCCTTCGTTTTTTTTGTACGGATCCTTCTTGTCCCGCTGCCCTCCTCCTTGAACTTGCCTTCCCGGTAATAGGGAAGTTCCCAAAATTCTTTCCCCCCTTGTGCCATTGGTCTTTAGGGATTCATTACCCGCGCCCCGATCTCTCCTTTTTTTATTACCTTTTTTTGATCCAAAAAGGTCCTTCGTGTCCCCCTCTTTCTGCGGTCCTCCTGATTTCCCACCCAAAGTACACTTTTGTTTTCTTTCTGCGGGTGGTTGGTTTCCTATCGTACCTGTCCCGTCCGTATATTAGAAGAGGCCCTCCCATCCTTTTTCCCAGTCCCCTTTCTTTATTTTTTAATACCTTGAGAGTACGACGGGACCCGCTTCCCTTTTTGATACCTTCCATTGTTCTTGAGGACCCCCCACAATTACCACCAGCCACTCATTCTCTGTTCCCGGGACACTTTTTTTGGTGAGCCTCCTCTCGTCTTCATGCCCCCCCCTCCCCGCCTTTGCAAAGGTGGCTGTTTTTTTTTTGTTTTTTTGTTTGTTTTTTCTTTGTTTTTTTTTTTTTTTTTTTGTTTTGCGTTGAAGTAAATAACACATGTTTCTCAGCATTTACCCTGTTCTAACCCGGTTGGTCTGCGTTTCTTCATGAACCGGCCCCATTCCTTTTCCTTCCTTCCGCCTTAACCAGCGACCGTGTCGCCAGGACGCTGCCCCCTCCTCCTTTGGTAGACAGGTTTTAACCCTCCTTGACCCCCTTTTCAACCCTCCAACAGACTGCCGTCTACACCTTCTCATATGAATTGATGCACATGCTGAGCCACGTTGACTGAACCTCCCCCCCTTGAAAAGTGCCTGCTCCCCTGATTCTAGTCCCGCAATGATTGCCGATTGCCTCCCTCTGCGAAGCAGTTTCCCCCTCGCACAAGACTTTCCAAGTCTCCTCCTCCGTAGGCTTCC
>Ga0179593_1612033_pt1 | contig 13378 bp, 19 predicted proteins | sample CZODoug2_1_08_16_FD_185931 | JGI IMG/M metagenome (GOLD analysis project Ga0179593, IMG submission 185931) | Vadose zone soil fungal communities from Angelo Coast Range Reserve, California, USA - CZODoug2_1_08_16fungal (PacBio error correction) | ecosystem: Environmental > Terrestrial > Soil >... | reverse complement strand
ATTGTTCGCGGGACGATTTTTATCTCCCAGCTCCTTCCCCCCCCCTCCCGGTGACGCTGATCCCGTACCTTTTTTCCAGGCGAGCGCAGAATGATGCCGAAGGCGGTTTGCCCCTCTCCCCGAGAGTTGGCGTCTTGGGGTTCCTCCCTCTCCTCTTTGGCGGCGGGCCAGGTTGCTCTTTTGATCAACTTTCACGAAATAGTGAGGGCCTTGCGGGTTGTCTTCCTTTCACACACGGCGTGAGTCCCCCTCTTTTTTTTTCCCCTCCCTTTTCCGATGGCGCGGCTCGCGAAAGGTGACGTTGGCTTCTCCGACTAGGCGGTCTCGCTTTTTCCTCTTCCCTCTTTTTTCCTTCAAACATTCGACTCTTGCCATTTTCTGGCAGCCCACGGTCGCGCTGATCCCCTCTTTTCCTCTCTTCAAGATGAATTTCTCCGCGGACGGGCGGATTTCCGGTTTCTCCGATGGTCTAGTCTGCCCCCCTTTTCTTCCTCCAGACCAACTAGCGGTGGAAAGCGGCGGGGTCCGCCCACGGACGCGAACCCTCACGCCGTCAGAGCATCATTCCGGAGAAGATGTCTCCGGTCGGCGGAGAGGTCTTTTCTTTCCCCTCTTTCTCTTGCATACGACTGCGGGCGTTTCTTTTTTTTTTGGTCGGTGTCAACTGTCTCCGCACCCCTGCGAGGAGAGAGTGATTGGCGTCTGAGGCGGCGAGTATCACCTCCGGGTAGGGTGGAAAGTCGCGTCTTTTTTTTTGTGAGTTGGGAGGAAGACGCAACTTTTTCGCACCGGCTGCCTCTTTTTCCCTCCTCCTTCTATGAGGCACTGATGGTCGCCTCCTGCCATCGGGAGATGGAGCTGATTCTCGTGAGGAATGCCCGTCCCTGGGTTCCTCAGGAAATAACGTTTTGTACTGGGATAAAAAGCCATGCGCAGTTCCACGAGGGCTAACACCTGCCCCCCTAAGAACCTGGTCTGCTCGCTCCCTTTTTCGCCCACATTCTTTTTTACTGCCTCTCCCTGGTCAACCATGCCCGATAGTTTGTACGATAAGAGCCCGTTGGGGAGTAGGCAGGAAAGGACGAAGATCTCGAAAGTCTCTCTTTTTTAATCGAAAGGCGGAAGTCTTCCGCGCATGGGGGATGGGTTGCTGTTCCCTTCCCTTTTCAGAACCGTTTTTTTGGGGGACGACGATATCCCCCCTTTCGTTTTTCAGGCGATCCTTCTCCTTCTTCCCTCCATTGGGGGGCCGCTCCCGGAAAAGACCCGATTTGCTAAGGGCTCGCGCCCCCCACCTTCCTTCCGACGAATGGTCTCCTTACAATGCCAGGGCGTCCTTTTATGGAAGGGGATGGCTTCTTCCCTGTGGTGAAAGTTCTTTTCTTTGGCGTAGCCGAGACCCCGCGACTCCAAAACCCTCCTATCTTGCGAACCCACGAACCCCCCCTCTTTCCGGAGACTGAAGAATAACACGCTTTTCGCCCTTTTCCGGAAGGTCCTCTTCTTTTCCCTAATTTAATCCCGCTCTTTTTACATGTAGGGAATTTGGCCCTATTTTTTCGCGGGACAGATTTTCCTTCACCTACCTCCTTCCCCTTTCCTTCGTAGGAAAGACCCGCGCGCCTACCTTGTGCGCTTACCATCGGATAGTCGTCTTACTGACATCCCCCAACCATCCGACACCGGAGAGGTCTCGCGGCCCCTTCCCCTCTCCTCTAGAGGTCTCATCGTAGGGAGGCAAAAATTTGACCTTTTCTTCCCCCCCGGCCAGGTGTAGCACAACTCGGTTTTTTCGACGATACGTGAGACACCAGATCGCTTCGTTTCCCTGAAGAGCTGGGAAAAGACAAACCCCCTTCCTTTTCGGAAGGAGATGCGGCCCCCTATAGAGTTTCCTACTAATCGTTGTGAGGATATATCCGATCGCTCCCCTCCTCCCCCCCTCTTCGGTTTTGCTTTTCGGCATCGTTTTTTGGCCCCCCCCTTCGGGCCGCCTCAGGCTTTTTTTCTCCCTCTCTTCGGCATCTCACAAGGCCCTCTTCCGGGTATTTCACGCTAGGATTCCCCCGTCCTCGTCAGCATTTTTTTCTACGAGTTGCTTGGCCTCCGCCGCCAAGGGAAATTGCCGACGACCTGAAGTTCGGTGGCGTCTTCTTCCCCCCTTCTCTTTTTTTCTTTTTTCCTCGCCGGAAGATACAAGTGGAAGCTCCTCCGCGGCATTTATGAGCTCGGGGAGCTTACTCTACCCTTCTGTGTTTTCGTTCCTGGAAACTGCCGTCCTTTCCTCCCAAGGTTCCTTTTTTTTTTTGACGAGCGGGAGTATGAGTGACGTGCTTCTCCCGTGCGGAAGGCCGTCCGGAGGGGTCCAGATTCCAGAAGCAAGGACCAGTAGAGTTAGTTCGACCCTTTGTTGATCGAAGGGTGTGGCTTCTCTCATCTCGGCTACTGCAAGCTCTTTTTGACAGCTGGCCGAAGAATTCCCCTTCTCAGGCTTCGCCCCTGAAGGCTCGCCATTTTTTCGGCCTGTTGCCGAAGCCATTTTCTTTCCCCCCCTTTCTCGGCCAAAAGGCGGCTTGGTGAGGCCTCGGCACCCCCCATTTTCCTTCGCGAGATTTTCTCTCTTTGCCCAAAAGTTAAGAGCCCTTTTGGACCGGCCGGACAGCCCAGCGATGCGGCGCTCTCTTTGGCTCTTTTCCGATTACCCGGTCATCATAGCGGGCCGATCTACCCTCTTTCCCCCCGGGAGCCGCAGCCTTTAGTTCCCTTTTTCACACCAGGCTCCCATGGTTTTTCCCCATGGTGTTGTGTTTGCCGGGGAAGCATCCTTTCACGAGGGGCTGCTTTATTACCATCGCGTGTCTCTTTGGGGAGGTTTTTCTTGTCGTCACCCCCTCCTTTCCCCAGAGTAAACGCCGTCGGGTCTTCCTCTTCTGTCCCCGCCTTGAGGGGCCTTTTTTTTTCACATCATCAGGCCGCCACGTCCTTTTCCTGCTACGACCCCCTATCTTTTTCCTTCGTTTAATCTCCAGCGGAGCTTTTCGGATCTTGACGGACTTCAGCCCCTCTCGCTTAACCCTGACGAAGGATTCTCCTCTCCCCCCCCCTTTCCTTACGCAAAGAACGCTCTCGCAAGGAGATGTTGCGTCGAGCCAAATCTGCCGGCCCCTTTTCCCCCTTTTCCCCCCCCTTCCCCCCTCCTCTCACAAGGAGTGCAAGCCTCCCCCTGCCGGGAACGGAGCGAACACCACCTCGACCGTCTGCGCTTTACGGCTCGCGGACTTTTTTCCCCCTTAGGGCACCAGATGATCTTCCGCGAGTTGTTCCTCGCTGGATTCTTCGTCGCGCCGCGGCATTTTTTTCTTTTTCTTCCGGCAAGTCCCCCCTTTTCCCTCCGTGCCACCAGCATCCACCCATTCCGCGATCGATCAGCGTTTTTTCTTCTTTCGTGTGAGCCAGAAATGTCGCCTCGTAGTAGAATGGTTGACCTGACTTTTTTCAGCTGAGACGCCTCCCCCTTCCCCCTCTTTTTTTCCCCCGGCATACTTCTCACTCTGTCGCCGACCGCTCACGCCATCAGCCCCCCTCTCTTTTCCCGCGGGCCTCAACGCCGTTTTCCCGGCAGCGGCGCTTTTCCTCTCCGCATCAATATGGAGGAGAGTTGATCAAGCAGTTAATGAATGGAGACGCTCTCGCCAGCGGCGAGGGAGTCAAAGTTTATTTTTGCTTCCCCGAGTTTTCCTCTTCTTACGATTTCCGCTCGCCTTGCGACCTGCAGCTGATTCGCGGACTATTTTTTTTTGGCCGACAATAACATGTCGTCTTTTTCTTTTTTCCCCCATAGTAGGAGAACCGACTTCCCGTTGTTGTTGTTGAGAGCGATATATTTTTTCTTCGGACAAGACCGAAATGTCTTTTCCCCCGTTTTCCCTTTTCTTTTCCTTCCGCAGAAGAGACTGCCGTTAGCTGATGCCGAAGGCGTTCGTGGCCGCGAAACCCTCTTTTTTTTCTTTTTTTTCTTGGAGACTTGCCTCCGCTTTTTTCGCCATTCATGCCGCAGGATCCAAATTTACCGCCTTTATTTTATGTTTCAGCTCAAGCCGCCGCTTGCCGTCCCCTCTTCCTTTCCTCCTTGCGAGGTATAGAGGTGGTTCCGCGTCGAGGTCTGGCGACCTGATTTTCTTTTTGCCGACCGCTTCGGGTTCTTTTTTCTTCCCCCCCTCTTCCGCCGTTGACGTCAACTTTTTTTTCCGGTCGACATTTCTGGCCGACAGGAATGGGTTCCCTCGGCCAGCTTCGGCCCTCTCTTCTTTTTTCCCCCGGCGCCGGAGCTTGCCGCGGTCGAGATGGGCAAGATGCTCGGGCTGATTTTCTTCTCCAGCGAGGCCCCTTTTCGGTTGGCACATCGTTCCTTGGTGCCCTACTTTCCTTCCCTCCTCCCTGTCAAGCGATCCCGATGGCCTCTTTTTCTGTGGTGTTCGTCCGTCTTCGAGAACAGTTGCGCTGCCCTCCTTTTGGTCTTTCTGGTGGTCGGTTTTCCTTTCCTTGGGATCGCCCGCACTCTTCAAGGGAGCGAGCTGTGCTTGGTCTTCCTCCCTCCTTCTCCACTACGGCGTCGGGTGACGCTTTTTTTCTCCTTCTTTCTTTTTGCGGAAGCCTGTCCCCCAGTCTTCATTACTCTCAGGCGATGCCGGCTTCTGTCCTTTTTTTTTCCTGCCATAGGAGCGTTTTTGCTGATGTGGTAGCGCCTTCGAAGGCGGGCACCAGTAATTCCCCCTTTTTTTTTTCTTTCTAACCCGCCTCTTTTTAAGAAAAACGAGTTTGTCCACCCTCCTCCTCCGAACGAGATGGTCTTTCCTCGCGGTTTCGCACCAGCTCTGACTTTCCCCTACAACATGTTTCACCCCTTTTCCAAAAGGCCCCCTGTGTTCTAAAACCGATTATTTTTTTGGGGTCTTCTGCAGAATTCCCTGACCCCGCTTTTCCTTCCCCCTTTTTACCGAGATGATTTTGTAATCGACGAGGAAGGATCGCCTGCGGCATCCCTCTGGGGATGAGTTGTCTTTTATTTCCCCCCCCCCCCCTTTTCCCCCTGAAACAGGCGCGCTTCTCACGTTTTTCAGGCGATCGGCCCACTTTTTTTTTGTTCCTAGCATCACCCCACCTTCTTTTTTTTTCTCTTTGAGAGATAGGCTCTCCCCATGGAATGGCCCGAAAGAAATTTTCTTTCGTCGCTCCTTCGATGGCCGGCCCCCTCTTCCCTCTGGTTAAGTTCTCCGAGATCAGCGTAGACGAATCCCACCGCCGAATGCATTTTCTCCCTTTTCCTCGAAGTACGGCTGATTTCCCGTGGCGCGCTTTAAGTCCGGGATCCCCTTGGCCCCCATCCCCCCACACGGGAAATAGTCGGGCATGTAGGCACTCTTCCTTCCTCCTCCTGGACGATTTTCAGGTCCTTTTTCACGCTTCCTTTACGTCGTCTCCTGCCCTTTTTTTTTCTCCCCTTTTGCGCTTCCCATCGGATAGTCGGCTCCTGGCCCTTTCTTTTTCTTCTTTCCCTCGCAACCGACAACTTTTTCCCCCTCGGCGCGCGCGCGGTAGGCGCACCTGCCCTACCTGTCCGTCTAGCGCCTCCTTCTCTTTTTCCCTCCTTTTTAGAACCACTCGGATTGCTTGTGATTTTGGCCAGAAACCATTCCCGGTTCCCGATGCCCTCCTCTTGTCCCCTAAGGAGAGATTGGTTCCCTTTCCCCCGAGGAATATATATCTATAGTGTAACTCAAAGTTTATCTATCAGAATCTCCCTTTCCTTTTTTTCCTTTTTGTATGTTTAACCAGCTTTCCCGATTCCGCCTAGAGCTGGTTTTCTGAAAAAGATTCCCTTTTCCCTATTTGTTTGCTACACCGGCAGAGATTTTCCCCGAGCCTTCCCTTTCAAACGTAGGTCATACTCCTCCCGACGAGTTGATGCAGACAGAGATCTCTAGCCTTTCCTCTCTAATTACCCGAGAAGGTGTCTTTTTCCTTTCCTTCCTTTCCCCGACGATACGATGGAAGCGCACGGTGCTTTTTTCGCGGGAGTTCGACGCTTCCCTTTTTTTTTTTTTTTTCGTTAATGGAAAAAAGAGTCCCCTTTGTCTCGGCCGAAATGATTTTTTTTTTTGGGACGAGTTTGAGTAGAGTGACGGGCGTGTCCTTCTTCTTCCTTTCTTCTTCCTTTCCGGAGTGGGTCCTGCTTCTTATCAGAGCGACCCCTTTTTTCTTTTCGTCCTGAGCAGGCTTTCCCCTTTTTTTGTGGATTCGCTACGCTTCGGCCAGCCGCAAGGAAGGCAATTTTCCCAATGTTTTTTTTCCTCCGTCCATCGAAGCTTCGTCTTGACATGAGAAGGATAGATCCCTCGCTTTTTTCGGCCTTTTCTCTTCGGCCTATATTCGGCAAATATCGGCACCCCCTCTTTGTGTGGACATGGGCCTTGTTGTGCTTGATTTCCCCCCCCCCCAATGGCGGAATTTATTCGCCTGAAAACGGTGAAGGTCGATCTCGCCTGGTCTTCTTTCTGACAGCCAAACCATCACCCCTGCGGCGCTCGATGCGTCCTTCCTCGGTCGATTAACCGGTCCCCTAACTCTTTCTTTCCGCTTACCCGATATCGTCTTCACTTGCTGCCTTTCCCCTGCCGGGAGAGTAGAGGTTGCTTTTTTTTTTTTGACATGGCCCCTCCCGTCGCTGTTGCGGAAAACGCTTTCCCACTCGCGTTTCTTCGGGCTTTCTTTTTTTCCCTTTTTTTCGTCACCCGCGCAGGCTTTCCACGCCGAGGTAGAGGTTAAGGATGCTTTTTCCGACCCGCGACACTGCAGCTTTTTTATGATAGCCTGTCCGTTTAATCTTCCCTCTTTTTCTTTCTAAACGTGGGGGTTCTTCCCCACGGCTTCAGACGCGCGTCACCCGACGCAGGAGTGGGCTCTTTTTTGGTTTTTTTTTTTTGTTTTAGTTGTTGCCCGGACAGACTGCTCGCGCCCTTTGCTTTCCCTTCTTTTCCTTTGTTTCCAATGCCAGCCGGGTGTGACCCCCTCTCGCGCCCCAGGCGAATGCAGCTGCACGCTGTTCCGATCTTTCCCCCTTTATCTCCCCACCCATCGTTTCCTTTTTCCCCCTGCGGAAATAGGTGTCTTCGCGGAACGTTCGCGTCCGTAGTCGTTCCTCTTTCGAACCGCCCCCTCGTGCCACCGACTCTTTTGTCTCTCTTTTTCCTCTTTTTTCGAGACGTTCCGCGGCCAAGGCCAAAACGCCGCCCCGCCTTTCTTTTTCCCTTCAGCTGGTCAGCGATCTTTTTTTTCCCCCTTTCCGTGGGCGGCCAGAAATGTTTCCTTTTTGTGACGGCAACGGCGTTCAGCTGCGACCCGCTTTTCCCCCCGCCTCGTCGTCCTCCTCCCCCCGTTCCCTCCTTTCTCCGGACCAGCGACGCCATCCATCGACTCGATGAACTCGCCCGACTCCCTTTTTTTTTTTCTCCTTCAAAAGCGGAGGCTTGAGCTTCCCCCTCCCGCCATCATATGTCGGGAAGTTGATCCCCGGCGGCCTTCCGAACTTTTTTTTTCCCGTCACCCTTCTCCAGACGCAAAACTCCTGGTTTTTTCCTTCTCCTGCAGAAGAAAGCCTTCTTGGTCTTTCTTGCAGCGCTTCGCGGATCGCGGCATCCCTCTGTTCCCTCCCCCCCTCTTTCTGCGAACCGAATATCTCTCTCTTTTCCCACTCCTTTTTTTTTTTTCGGTTCGCGCCTCCTTCCATGTATTTCGGAACGAAAGGATGCCGCGATCCGCGAAGCCCCTCAGGTTTCCTATTTCCGAAGGCGGTCGTCTTGCCTCTCCCTTTTTTCGTTTGAGTCTGGAGATGTTGCCTCCTGTCGTTTCGCCATTCATGCCGCGGGCATCAAATGTCCCTTTTCATTCTTTTTTTTTTTTTCCCCTCCGCCGCTGCCGTTACACCGGCGTTTAGTCCCTTTTTTCCCTTTCGATGGAGAGGCTGATGGCGTCGCCCCTTTATCGTCAAGATGAGGACCGGGCTTATGCCTCCGAGCTTTCTTTCTGGCCTGATTCCGCCGTTGCCGTTTCCACCTTCCCTTCTTTTTTTTCTCCATGCTGGACGACCACGGCCTTATCGCGGCCAGCTTCGGCACGATGAAGTGCTGTTTGCCCTTTTTTTTTCTGATATTGTGGCAAGATGCTCTTCTCTCCTTTTTTTTCCAGAGAGGAAAAAATAGCTTTTTTCGCCGATTTAATCTGGTGAACTCAGGAAGCTTTACGTTTCCATCTCATCAAAGATGGGCCGCGTATCCTCTTTCCCTTTCGGAGGAGAGGTATTCCTCTTTCGCTTCAGAGAATGAGGGAGCGGTATATTTTTTTCCCCCTTTTGCGGGCCTTTGGGCTTAGCCGCACCCATCTCTTCCCACCTCTAGCGTTGAACTTGGGGACGAGCAGAAAGAAATCGTTTCTCGCGTCTGACTCCTCATTTTGTCTTCCCTTCCTCCCTTCAAGATCGCACCCACCTTTCTCTGGAAGATTAACGAGAAGGCGATGCGGATTCTTGCTCGCTTTTTCTTCAGTTTTAGTCGTCATGCCCGTCTCCTTCTTTTTTTTTTCTTTCCCCGAATCGGAGGTTCCCTTTTCCCCTTTTTGACGACACCGAGGGCGTAACCGACCCGCCCCGAATCTTTTTTCCCGCCAGCGGCGTTTCGGTCACCAGCTGCGTCTCTCCAAAAATGGTCAACCTTTTTTTCACCGATACTCGCCCGTAATGGGTTCTCCTCTTCTTCTGGTATATCGACCGGTTTCCCCCTCTATTTTTTTTTTTTGACGGTTTTTTCGAGCGGCCGCATTCGAGCTGGTGATGGCCTTTTTTTTCCCTTTTCGACCAGGCTCCCCTTCTTCAGATGGCAATGGGGGTGCCGGAATCACCACCTGCCCTCTCCTTTTCCCCCGATCTAGCTCGCGCCAACTGTCTTTCCTCCCGTCCAATGGATCGAGCCTCTTCTTCCCCATTCGATGGCCGGCTGGATATCTTCTACTTCCTCCGGCGTCGGGCGTCGGCTCGCGCGACCCCCCTCGGATCGCTCCCTTCGAAAACGAACTTCCATGACGGCAGGAACAGTCGTCAAGTGGCTCTTTGGCTTTTTTCCCCTTTCCTTATACTCACGCTCGTCCCACCACGGTCCTTTTTTTTTTTTTCTTATTTTTTAGTGAAGTTCGCGGGACTCTTTTCTTACGTCGTCGGAACGCCCGCGCGCATCAAAGCCGCGGCTTTGACCTTTTTTTTTCCTTACATCCTCCACATACCATATGCCGGATCTTCCCCCTTTTCCTCTTTTTTTTTCGCGGCAATTTAATTGGCGAGCTCAGTCAATAGTCGGGCGGAAACACCTCGTCCTTTCTTTCCCTCCTGCGCCGGGAAATACCCCGTTTTCTCTCTAGGATTGTGAGATTCTTTCGAAACCAGCTCGAGGACGTCGGTCTCCTCCGCCTGGAAAAGACAAACCCCCCTTTTTTCCGGAGGAGATGGGAGATATATCTCTTTTTTTTTGTTGAGAGAGATATATAAGAATCGCATAAAGCCGCTAGCTTTTTTTCCCAGCGCGGATCGTTCCCTCTTCTTTCGGATGGTTTCTGCCACGTTCCCCCAAGGAAATCGATTTGGTGGATACCTGGACGTTTTTCCGGCAGCCCCTTTTCCGGCTCGTTGCCTGCGACCTGCGCGCTCGTTTTCTTTCCTCGTGAAGGACCGGCGCCTTTTCCTTTTCTCTTCTCTTTGATGGTGGAGGATGCCTTCTCTTTTTTCACAAGGTTCGACAGCCGCGGAATTTATGCGCTCTTTTTCTCCCGTTCCGGTGCGGGGTTTCGTTCCTGGTCAAAGCGTCCCCCTTTTTCCCTCACAAGGTCCCCCCCCACCCCGACTATTCCCCCTTGTATTTTCCTTTTTTCGGCGCGAGGGGATTCCCTCCCTTCGGACCACGGGACGGCGTCCTTAAACAATCAAGCGAACGTACGATAGGCTTTTTTTTCGCCAAAGAGGAAGGAGGGTTTCTCTTCGCCTACGTGAACTTTTTCTCGCCTACAGGACGGAATGGACCAGCTGTGCCGGAGAAGATATCCCCTCCCCGTTCTCTCCTCCCGGCATCGAATTTTTTCCATTTCGGTCGGCCATCTTGGAGACGCGAGCTATTCTAGGACAATATCAGGCCCACGTTTTTTTGGGTGATGCTCGTCCCTTTGAAGGCGAGATGCAGAATTTTAAGGGCCCTATTGCGCCCATGGTCGGTCCCTCCCTGCATTCACCACAGCGCGATTCTTCTCTTCTCTGAGGTACACTTCCTCCTTTCGCCCGGCAAGTACGGTGGTCTAGCCAAGCACCTTCTGTGCTATTTTTTTTTTTTTTTTCCTTTGCCCCCTTTTCGTGATCTACCTTCTTTTTTCCTCTGGCGAAGCCCATGACGGGGGGTTTTTTGCTGCCATATCATCGGCCTGTTGACCCCCCTGTTTTTTTTTCCGTTATCGGCATCCCTTTGCTTCTTTCCCCCCCAGACGAGCAGACCATCGCGTTTCTTTTTCCCTCGGTTGTCGTCAACCCGCGCCTTGGTTTCTCCCTTGTCGTGGTGATTACTGATGCCCCTTTTCCATGACGACTCATCAGGGGCGCCACTCCTCCTCCTCCCCCCCCCCTCCAGCCGCCCCCTCTTCCAAGCGGCAGACGGTTCTCAATTTCTCTTTACGGATTAAGCACTTTTCCCGAGAGAGGCAACCAGCTACGCGAAGACTCAGGCTTCCCGCAAAGAACGCTCGGTTTCCCCCTTTCTCGATGGTGCGGGCGCCTCCCTTCCTTGAAACCCGGTACCCTTTTTTTTTTAAGAGAGACACCAGGTTTTGTTTCTCGAAGCACACTCGCTCCCACTGCCCCCCCCCCTTCGCAGCGTCTTTTTTTGATGCGATTGGACGTCGCGGAACGGTTCGCGACGCCCCTATTACGGCGCCCCTCCGCTCCCCCTAGTTGGTAATAGCTGTCCGCGTCACGGTCGCGCCTAGACTCTTCCCTCCCCGCGGCCGTCCCCTTTTTTCTTCCGTGCACCACAGCCCTCCGCGATCGATAGTGCGGGAGCCCTTTTTTTTTTTTGTTCGCGCCCTCGGCGTTTTTAGTCTGGCCTGCAACGGGCGTCAGAATTTTTTTCTTTCCTACGCCCCGTGCCGCATCTTGCCCCCTGTAGCCGACCGCCCCAGCCGCGCCCTCGACCTCCCCTTTGACCTTCCCTCCTTTTCCGGAAGGGTGTGACCCTTCAATTGAGATGATAACTCTTTCCTTTTTAAAGTTGATTCCGGTAGGAATTCTCGGCTATTTTTTTTCGTCCCTCGGCAGGCAAAAAGTCTCATCCCCCCCCTCCCCAACTATAGGGCGGAACGATTTTCCCTTCGGCATCAGGCTGCGAATCGAAGTGAGCCCTGTCTCTTCCTCGGCATCGGTCTTTTCCCCTTTTCTTGTAGATAAAAATCGTCGTTTTTCTCCTCCTAGTGTTTTTTTTATTTCTCTGTCTGCGCCGATTTGTATCGACGACTTCTTCGGAACGACCTCCGCGAAGCGCTGCAGGTCGAAAGGCGAGTCTGCTTCTCCCCTCTCCCTCGGTCCGCCCGAGATTTTGCTTTCTCCCTCCTATGGAGAAGGCCAAGGTGCGCGTCGCCCCTTCCCGACATATTGATGGCGGAGGGGAGTTCGCTCCTTCGTTGAGGCCGCGGGCGAGTCTTTCGGCTGATGGCGTCGTGCGTGATCGTCAAGATGCTTCCCCACTTTTCTGCGGTCGTCGCGGTTTTCTCTTTTTCAACCTTCGATACCTTTTCTTTCTGGCCGCCCACGGAACGCGTATTACTTTTTCTCTCCCCCCCGTTGCAAGCTTCGGGTCCTTTTTTTTTTTTCTGCTGGTGAACGGACCGGTTTGTTGCCTTGCCGCGGTAGAGATGGGCAAGATGCTCTTCCGAGTCCCTTGCCTCCATAGAGGACAAACTCGCGTTTTTTTTTTTTTTTTCCCGAAGGAATTGGTGCCCTTTCTTTCCGCGGACGCAGTAAGGCCCCAGGGCCTTCCCTTGTCGGTGTTCCCTTTCCCTTTTTCCGGCGATTTTCCAGCGTGCGCTGGAATAGAATGGGGCGCCTTTGATCTTTTTCCCCCCTTGCTTCAATTGGGCTCGCCGCCCCCTTCCTCTTTGCGAGCGTGCTTGGGCTTTCGGTGAGGCGGCGACGGAGAAATCTTAGTTTTTTCCTCGTATGAAGTCTTCTTTTTTAGGAAGACGGTCCACGTTTCGCAAAGTTTTTTAGTTTCTTCCTTGATGCGGCTGCTTTTTTCCGGCCTCGGGCGGTTTTGTGGTAGTTTAGTAATGTCCCGGACGATCCTTAATCACGACCTCGGCGTTCCTTTTTTTTTGAAGAAAAAAGAGGGCGTTTCCCGCAAGAAGCCTCCTCTTTTTTCAAGCGAGTTTCGCAACATCTTCCGAAGAACCATGGTAAACATGCACTTTTTTCTCAACCGATCTTTTCCTTTGCCTCGGCAGCACGATATCGGGTTAGATCGATGTCCCCCTTTATGCCCGACGTTTCTTCTAAGGATAGCATTTTCTCGCATCGAGATGGTTTTTGTTTTGTCCGGCCCCCTCTCCCCAGGCGCGATTTTTTTTTCAGGCGATCTGAATTTCCCTCCGACCATTTTGTGACGCAATACACACACGGCTTCCGCTTGGCCGATCCTCTCGATAGGCTTCCCATGTGAATGGAAGTAGAATTGACTCTCTTCCCGTGCGGAGAATTTTTCCGGATGGATCGGCCAGACGGTACTTTCCTTTTTCTTCTCCGGACCAGTAGCGACCTCGATCGCAGAATGCACTCCACGAACGGCGAATTCCTTTTTCCTTTTCCCACGCCGTCCCTTTGTCTCTCCTCCTTGCTCCGCCAGCACAGACTTTCTTTGTCACACCACCGGGAAATTTTCCGAGACATTGTTCGTGAAGTTCTGGCCCTTTCCTCCCTGAAACCACGCCTTCTGCCTTTTTTTTTTTCCAATGCGAGGATGTCGACAGTGCGCTTCTTCTCCTGACTCCGCAACATAATATTCCCTTATACATCCTCCCTCACCTTTTTTTTTTTCCTCCGGGCAATTTTCATTGGCGAGCGCGCTCTCCCTCGGCAGTTTCACCCCCTGCTGAACAGACTTCTGGACTCTTCTTTCTTTCCATCAACGGCCGTGTTTTCCTCCGAGTGATTGTTTACGGGCAGAAAAAAGCTTAGGCTTTTCCCCCCCCCTCTTCCGCGCTTTTCCCCGAAAAAACTTTTTTTTTGCGCGTTCTCGGGAGGGCC
>Ga0179593_1526510_pt1 | contig 13378 bp, 8 predicted proteins | sample CZODoug2_1_08_16_FD_185931 | JGI IMG/M metagenome (GOLD analysis project Ga0179593, IMG submission 185931) | Vadose zone soil fungal communities from Angelo Coast Range Reserve, California, USA - CZODoug2_1_08_16fungal (PacBio error correction) | ecosystem: Environmental > Terrestrial > Soil >... | reverse complement strand
TTTCCGGATACTACTTCTCTCGAAAATAGAGTAGTAACTATAGGTTACTCCAGTTGCCTGTTAAGCCTGGTGCTCGGCTGATCTCCGGTTGTCCCCTCTGAAAATGATTTTGGTGTGGTGAAATCTGGGAAGACAGGGGGGAAGACGTTCTGCTTCTTTTTTTAGGAGGACAAGTTAGCGAATTGAACGCTCCCGGATTTCATAACCGTCTTCTCACATTTCCCGGCCGTTTCTCTTTTTCGTCTCCCCCTTTACCGCAGAGGCCGTCGATGAAGAGATCTTAAGGATTTCCCCTTCCGGTTGACGAGCGGGTCGTAGGTGCTGGCTCCCCCCCCCTCCCCCCCCGAGTTTTTTTTTAATCCAGCCCCTAAGCTCCCCTTGGAGGTCCGTCGGTAAGGTAATTAGTCCCCCTCCTCTGGCATCGAGAGTCGGGGCCTCCACCCACCGCCTCACCCCTTTTCTTTCTCCTCCCTGCTGGCCAATTAAGACTTTCCTTCTCCCAAAACATTCGGCGTCTACTTATCCTCCCGCTTTACATCACAGTCCCCCTTTCAAGCTCCGGACACTTTCGCTCTTTCGGATACCTGGACCCTTTACCCCGAAGACCTTCAAAGTTTTCTGCCCTCTTCCATGTCGAGGTTTTCCTCCCCCACTCTCCGAAGTAGTGCATAAGGCCACCGTGGTCCCTTGCCTGGCGACCTTCTTATTCTTTGCGGACTGCGCAGCGTTGATTTCGTTTCCCCTTAACTTTTTTTACTTTTGTCCCACTTTTCAGCCCCACCCAGATCCCTTTGACATTTTTGTTATCGTTTCTTAGCCTATTCCATCACCCTAGCGTGGACCAAATAAGGACATGGTGGTTGACCAAGAAACTGAAGATGTCCCTTAAAGCCCCCCCCCTCACGAGTTGTTGCCCCCCATTCCTTAGTTCCTCCTCTTCCAGGGTTGGCCCCCTTTTTTCCCTCTAAATAGGTCTTCTTTCCCAGATCGAAGATGATAGTGTAATAGTTTGGCACCTCCCCACATTCTTCTCCCCTCGCTCGTCACAGGGGAAACGCTAGATCTCGTGCCCAAGTCCCTTTCCCCCCCCCTAAGCCGTGTACTAATTTTTCTTACCCCAGGCTCCTCGCTTTCAGCACAGGACAATGCAGCCATTGTCCGAGCAACTTTAGTAGAGAGAGAAGTTATAGGTTTTCTCTTCGACAACATTCTTCGATTTTCCGACCAATACGTCCTGCCCGGCTCTCTCTTCCCACCTCCCCCCTTCCTCAGAACAGCGCGATTTTTCTAAGGTACCCCCCCGTAAGGAAATCCCGAAGCTTGATTTCGGAACGGGGCCGATAAGGTCTAACCTTTCATGGAGAGCCCTACCCCTTTATACACTTGTTGTCAAGGTGCTCCGGTCCTTTCTCTTTCGATGTTTCATTTTCCCCACCCCTTCAGAGACGAGGCGCTTTACGTTTTTTGAACAGTTTTCAGCACAGATAGTTACCCATGTTTTTAGGAGTAAATGTTTCTCTACTCTACCTTTCACATGGGGGGTCCCCCTTTTAAACTAAACCCACTTTACTCATTTTCTAGCCCTAAGAGTTAATCCAGATTTAACTTTTTCCTTTACGGAGGAGAACGGTGCATACATTCTTCAGAGTGTTCTTCTAACATCACACTTGGGTCTACCTCTCTTTAGTACTCTTCTCCCTCTACGATGACATCGGGAATGGTCAGTGCCCTTCCCCAGTGGACATTTTTTTTTGAGCAGTTCCATCTCTCTCTCTTTCTAGAGTTAAGAAGTCCAGATCTGGCTGGAGAGCACGATTCGGTTCCATTTTTTTATCACCTTTTGCACCCGGCCAATACCAGGACGACGCTTCTTTACTCACCTTCCTTGTCCTTACTTGAACCATGCTCATCAGCGTTCTTTATGGCCGGTTCTGCTCATCTATTATCTATCTCCCCCCCTGTTTGAGTCGATATCGCATAACATTTCTCCAGCCGGTTGTTCCGAAATTTTTTGTGCTTCTCGTAGCCCCTTCACGCGGGACAAGTTTTTACTTGGTGATTTGACCCCGCTGAACAGGTTTCGTCCTCACCAGAGGATCCTTTCGAGGCGCGGAGGTGGACTGGGCCGGCCCAAGACGGGCCTCGAACTCTGTCTTGCCGGCGGACGGCCATTTCTTTGGGGTTCTGTCCAAGAGGTATCTATTCCTAGAATCGCGCCGAGACGGCGTAAGGTGACTGGTTTGCTTCCTCCTCAGCGGAAGACGGGAGTTCGGTCTTCCTCGACCTTTTTCCCTTCTATTCCCCTCTTGGAGATCTGGCGATGAGTACTGTGGCTCGGTTTTTCCCCCCGCTCTGGTCGAGGTAATAACTACACCCCTTCCCACCCCTTTTGACCCCCCCAAGCACAACCTTGTCCGCCTTCAGTGAAATATGTATTAAAGGTCTGGTGCACTCCCCCTTTTCCCCTGACGGAATCCACCTGCAACAAGGATCCTGTGGAAACCCCCAACGAGTATTACCGCGTTTTCTGTACCCTTTTGGAATCCCCGGATCGGACTTTGACCAGTCTCCATAAAGAGTTCTTCTTTTGATTCTAATGGGCCGGCGCCCTCGGTCTTCTTCCCTCTGGAAGAGTTGGCCATGCTGACTTGTGTCTTCCCATTAGAAGTGGGTAGATGGAGATCCTTGTAACTTTAATCTATCGATCTATGAACCATTTTTACCCGTTTCATTTTCATTGACCGTCCTGGGAGATTAGGCCGTTTTCCAGGACGTGTCCGGTTTTCCCCCCTTCTCAGTTCCCTTGTCTCTTTTCGGTACGTGCCTCCTCTTCGTACCCACGTGGCGAAAAACAAATATTATCGCCCATCTATCTTTGACAATAACCTCTTTTTTGTCCTTCCCAACCAAAATTGCCGAGCAATCGAATGCCCTTTGCGTGGTGTCCCCCTCCGGTGATGGTGGCTTTTTCCTCTTGTCTTGCTGTAAGAAACCTTCCGTATTTTCCCTCATTGCTGCCCAGGATAATCCCGTCCTTTTCTAGGTACTGGAGCTCCTTTTTTTTTCCCGTGCTGCGAATGGTTCAGCTTGCCGCTCTTTCCCTGTAAAAACATCATCCCTTTTCCTTTCGTTCCGCACCCCCGAGAATGCCCAGTTTCAAAGGGACAGTCTTTCACCTGTTCGGCCACCTACTTCGGACTCTAACACCCCTTTTTTTACTTTGCCGCCTTTTCCCCCCCCCCCGTCTTTTTCCCTTGTCTTTTTCCGGCCCATCTAGAAAGGTATTTCCCGGCTTTGAAGGTAGGTTTTTTGTTGGCTTGGTGTGGGTTTTGTGGGGGAACTTGCTTTCCTCCTTGCTTAGTCCGAATTGTAATGTTTTTTTTTCTTCTTTTTTTTTTTTAATGCTTCAAGAAATGAGAAATTTTCAAGAATTTGAGACGGAGTCCCCTCATCCAGTTTGTTTTTTTTTTAAACTATGATAGCTAAGAATCTGCAGCCTTTTTCCCTTTCCATCTTTCTCCTTACATCAATACCCCGCTTCTTTTTAAGTCGCCAAGTCACTCGGGTTCGGTTAGAAGAAACTTTCCTTAACATGGGCCCTACCCTCTTCAGAGCCTCAATCTCGGACGCTCTTTCAGCTGTCTCAGCTTAGCAACTTCACCTTCCTAGCTGTGATACTGAGCGTTTGATTCCCCCCCCGGGCCGTGTCGCTAACCTCTTTGTCCTACGGCCGTCTCCCTTAAGCTCTGGCTCTTGACCCAAGCGTGCAACCCCCCCAAAATAGTTTTTTTCCCACTTCCCGCAGAGATCCGCCTGCTCCAGGTCCGTGAATCGTCTTCTTTTTCTTTTTCGGTGAAACCGAAGTTGCTTGGATCTATCGTGTCATCTTCTCTAATAATAATACGTTGTTCGTTGATTTTATCTATGGCTTCCCCTTTACTTCCTTCTTCTCGTACCTCGCGTATCACCTCCCCTAGTCACCGAGTCCTTTTTTCCTGTTTTTCGCTTCCTTCAGGCGGTTGGTTATGGGGAAGGACCACTTCTGGTTTTGGTGTGCAGGCCCCTTTCAGGTCGTGTTCCCTCTCTTTCTCACTTCGTCTTTAGGGGGGGGTGGGACCCCCCCCCCCCCCCACCAAGTTCTCCCCAGTGCCGCTACCTGCACGAGTTGAATCAAACCTTCTCCAGATAGCTTCTGGTGCTAGAAAGGTATTTGCGTCCTTAGATGGCAGCTTGAGTTGCCAGTTCCAGACGGCTTTTTCTGTTCCTACAGGATTTCCGTATTGAAAAGGTTTCCGCTGTCCTGAAGAAGAAGCGATTGTGGCTTATTTCTTCCTCTTCCCAAGGTCATGCGGCATGCATATGCCCTTGGTTTCATTCTTTTGCCCCAACCAGATCACCTGAGTGCGCTTTTTCCTTGTTTTTTCCCCCTGTGCCGACAGGGTCTGCCCCCCGGCCCTTTACGGCGTCTACTCCTCGCTGAAAGTCAGCGTCACGCCATTATGTGCCAAGTTAGAAGATGGGACTTTTGAGCCAAAGTACCCGGGTCAATTTTTTGCCGTCAACTGGAGGAAGTCCCCCGTCCCTTTCCCCCGGAGATTTTTTTGTCTCCACCCTCACCTAAAGGGCCAGAAAGAAGGCACAAGGTTGTCCCTTGTCTCCCCCGGTCTTTCTGATGGGTTAGGGAGGACCGCTACCCCTTCGTCCCCCGGAAGCTCCTCCAAGCTGGACCCGGCCCTTCCCCTAGAAGGACATGATGTGATTCCTTTCCTTCGCCTGGTTCCTTTACACCCTATCGGGGGTTGAAAATCCGGCCATTGGGGCAGCAACAGTTTTCATCTTTTCCTTCCAGACCCTAACCAGGTTTGACCACCCCCAGCCGCATCTCGTTCGACGTCCAGGTTTTGTTATTCAGACGGAACTCCCCTTTTGGACGGTTCCCCCGGATCTCGGGTACTTCTGATAGATAGTTGTTTTTTTCCCCCCCCCATTTTTTTCCCCCGAGCATGGGCCTTGCTCGCTTTTTTCTTTCTTGCCCACTTGCTTCGATTCAGTGTAAAGGGAAATTCGGAATACCCCTCCTAAGCGACTTTTTTTTTCCCGGCACAGCCCTGCAGAACTTGCTCTCCCCCCTTTGTAGAGAGAAGTCTTTTTTTCTTCGTTTTAATAGACCATTCTTCTGGGTTAGACAAGCGTCCGCCCCTTGAATGACGAAACCCGAGGAAAGATCATTTAGATTTCGAGACAATAGCCACTCCAGGCCTCTTTTTAGTTCTTTCCCTTGACGCCTTTCCTTTTCCCCGTTCATCGAGTCTTTTAGTTTAAAGGTATGCTTAGAGGTTTCTACTTTTTTCCCAACCGTTCAGACACCAGATTCGGCGCTTTTCCCGATTTTCCCTGTGGTTAAGAAAATATAGTCTTTCCAAATTGTTCTTCAGTAAAGTTTAGTCCTGAACCACGCCGTTGGGTGCCTAAACTCCCCCCCCATGTTTACCTATTTTTTTTTCCTCACCAGGGGTGGAAGCCCAGATCCTGCTGGCAAGGTCCTTCTCAAGCACCACCGGGAAGGTTTTACCAGAAAAAATCTCCGAATGCATCCCCGATCTCGGAGCGATGGCTTCCCTTTTAGTCGGCCCCGGCCTGCCTCCAAGAGAAACTAAGGACTTTTCGTACCCTCACAGTACCGACAGACCCGTTCGCTTATCAGTCTCCGAAAGTACCCTCCTTCCCTCTAAGACGTCGCTCTCGCTTGCCATGGCTCCCACATGGGGGCCCCCAATTCCACCCTTGCCCGAAGATACGGTGAAGCCGTTCCCGCGTCCCTTTGGCTTGCACCTTTCTTCCCAACTCCCAAAGGTTCTGACCCTCTACCCCTTAATCGACCCCCTCAGGTGTGGTGTTCCCGGTTCTTTTCATTTCCGTGAAGAAACCTGGGCTCAGCAGCCTGATGACTCCCATGGTCATTGATTATCACGGGCGGCATCTAGCCCTGTCAATATTAAGAAGACCATTTTTGATTTTTACTTTCCCAGGTCGGCATCTCCTTTTCTAGGTCCTTCTTCTCGGGGGCCGGGCTCGAGAAGAGGATTAGGATAGAGGAAGCCGGCCAATTGGGGATTGACAGGACCAGGCCGCGGTTCCAGGGACTTCCCCCTCCTGCTCCTGAGCTGTCGTCAGTTTCTACTTGGTGTTTAAACAGTCACTGACCAATTCGGAAGTATTTGGTTTTTTCTAACTCGGTTAGTTCCACGCCCTTCCTGGATTCCCCCCCTTCGGCGATTGCGTACAGGTGATTTGCTGTAGGTACAAAACCGAGTGTGAATAGGTCCGCCTCCTCCCCTTCCCAGCAACAGTTGGCAATAACTACTGTGCAAACCCTTCAGAGTTCCCTCCGCTTTTTCAATTGCTGGTGCCAGGCTATTATACGTTTTACCAGGCACACGGAGACGGGTTCAACCCCCCCTAGGGCAAGATTGAGTCTCTCCCTCCCCATGACTACACTTCCCGGTGGCGAACTCCCCCAGCGGCGTTGAGGGTACTGGACGGAGACCCATAGGACTTCCGCTCCCTCTTTTTCGAGACCTGAGCGGGATTTTATTTGTTTGCCCCCTTCGAGACCCTGTGTCGAAGATCCTACCTTCCTCTCCTCCTTTTACCCTACGAAAATTGCTCTTTTTTCCCCCCCTGTGCCCCCCCCTTTACGGGCCGCCTCCGTGTTTCAGCTTGCTCCTTAACTTTAATAGCCATTTCAAGTGGTCTGCTCTCAGGTCATTGCCGCCGCTCGATCTTTTACCAGTGACGCCACCCCCCCCCCCCCCCCCTTCTTCGTCCCCCAGTCTTTCTTTCCCCCTTCGCCCGCGTCACCAAACCCCTGGACATCACGCTGAAGCAATGGCAATGGGTTAAACCCCAGGTTGGTTGGCTTCAGACCTGTTGTGGCCAAGCCCACCCCATTGTTCTTTTCCCAGTTCTTTCTTCAACTGATTCTGCCCTCTAAAGCATGTCATGCGTGCGAGGTAAAGGAGCCTACGACTTTTTTCAATCCTTTCAGCCCTCTTTCAGGTCAACTACCCTCAGAACGGCGGAGCTTTACTCCCACAGCCCCCTCCTCCCCTCCTCTGTTCCAAATGTTCGCCGGCTTCTGGACCACATACTCGTCTCGCCGGGCGAACCCCCCCGTCAATGGCCGCTTTTCCCCTTTAAGGGCTACATTTTAATTTCCTGTTGATAATGAGCTTTCCTCCTTTTAATTAGCGACTCGAGCCCTTCCTGTACTGGCGTGTAGTCAAGGCCCCCTCCTTTCTTTCAGGAACCCCTTTTCCCCGCGGAAGCCGGCGCATACAGCGGGTTTGTCTTTTTTCCTTCCCCTGACTGCTTAGCTCAACCCTTGACCTCATTTTTCTCTCATAAAAAGAGGTTGCTTTCGGTCCCTTTCCCCCCGAAGAAAATATGTTCGGTTCCATTGTACCTAGGACTGTCCAAATTTCATCTCCCCCCCTTTCCTTAAGAACCCTCCCCTTCTCTCTGGCAGAGTCCCCGGGCGCTCAATCACCAGGTAATGCTGTGATCGAGTTTATGATGTCAACCCACCCCCCTTTGCGTCCGCCTTTTCCCTTCTCTATGTCTATGCTAGTGCGGCCCGCAACCCAAGCGGATATCTGACCCACCCCCCCTCTGGCATTCCCCAGACCGCCGGGTTGGCCTCAAGAAGTACCTTCTAGTTGAGTCTCGGAAGTTTTAAGGAGGCTATCCGGAGCCGTATTTCCATATTCTATTTTCTCCTTCCTCCTTTTTTTTTCTCTCTATGTTATTTCCCTGCTCATATCGCGAAGAACGCCGTAGTACCAATTAAGCTTTTTTCTTGAAAGAGGCCGTTGCAGCGGATCCTTTTTATGGATACCGGCGTTATTTCAGGTACACCGATGGTGTTTTTGAAGAGATGGTTGTGTTGGCCGCGTGCTGGGCAACCCCCCCTTTTCGATGGCCCTTCTTTCCCCTGTTATTGATTCGGCAGGTGAAATACCGATGATAAAAAGCCCCTTTCGGTTTTTGGAGAGCGGCCCGTTTCGTCCAGCTGTAGTTTCCCTCCCCCCTATTTCGGCCCCTCTATTGTTGGACCATGTGAAATTTTCGGGACGAGGTAGTGACCCCATCGTTTATTCTTGGAAGAAGGCCCTCCCCCCCGTTTTTTTTGATTTGGATGTTAAGTCTACCCTTCGGTCCTCGGCAGATGACTGCACTTCTCAGGAGTGGAAGAACACACACCATTTCCCCCTCTTTTCTCTTTTGGTATAAAGTTGGACACAATTTTATTTTTGCAGGTTCCCTCCACCCATCCTTCCCCCCTTCTCCGCCACTGCCGTCAAGCGCCCTGAAAGTTGAGATGGAGCAAGGCCAGGTCCCTGACAGCCCGTCAACGGGGATGCCCCTCGTTGCCCGTTATCTTTTTTCCTTGCTACTAGCGGGCAAGATCACAGGGGGAATCTGGAACTTTTGTTTTCTCAGGGCGGGTGTTAGGCGGACCGTTCATTTTCTCGGGCTTTCCTTCCACGGTTACCAAGTTTGACCTTCCCCCTGCGGAAGGGATATCCCCGTTACCCTGATTTATCTAATGTATGTGTCAGCACACGAAGCAGTGGCCTTCCCCCCCCAAGTGGGATTTGCCAGCCCCCCCCCCTTCTCTTAAATGGCAATGAAAAGTTGGTCCCACAAGGCGCAGGGCTTCCGTTTGTTCTTGTCCAGGGTTTGTGGCGGGACTTCAATAGGATTAGTTGACCAGACTCTTCTTTCCGATTTGATAGTAGTTGGTGTCTACTTTTGTTTTTAACCCGTCCCCCTTCCCTGGTCCACCTGCTAGCTTTTTCCCCCCTTCCCGTGGGAACGTGTCAAGGCCGGCTCCTGACACGGAAGACCGCAGGGCAATCACCGACCCTCTGATCACCTTTTCGTAGGACGATCCTTATTTTTTTTTCTCCCTATATAATCGCCCCCCCGGTTTCTGCCTGTCAGGAGATGCTTGCTGGGCAACCCGGAAAAGAAACGATGTGATACGGACACAAGTAGCCCCTATGAGTTCAGAGTGCCCGGGCCGATCGGGTCATTTTTCACCTTCCCCGGAGACTTCCCCCTCTTTCTTCAGACTCTTCACGCTCCGTGGTCCTTTCTCAGTCGCAGTGTCTTGCCCTTTCTGGAACATTTTAGACTTTTCGCCCTTTAAGTTAGATGAAAGTTTGTGCAGACCCTATCTTCTTTTTACAATGTTATTTTAGTCCCTTTTAGCGGATTCCTTTTTTTCCAGGGGGGGACCGCCATCCCCCCAACCCCCCCCCCCCCCCCCCCCCCAATACCCCTCCCCTTATCCTCGCCTGCAAATCCGGTCTGGCACTCTTCCAGGTTGGGGGAACACTCTCCAGTAGGTCCTCATTTACCAGCACAAGCAGCGACGACCGAGATATATGAGAGCACTAGAAATATTTCCGGGCAATGCCCCCACCCGCCCAATTGTCTCTCTCCGGTCCACTACGCTCTTGTCGAAGTCTTGTAAGACCCTAACAAGGATTTCTCGTCACCCCCCCCTCGATTCCTATTCCTGGGCTCCACGTTCGAACCCAGGACCCCTTACTCGGTTGATTCCTTTCAAGAAGTTTCCCCCGGCCATCAAGAAGGACTTGCTAGCTCTTCATGGATATTTTTTCCCCCCCTTTGTTTTTTGTGTCCACACATGGCCTCAGTCCGCTTCTTATGACTCCATTTTCCCGAGAGAGCATTAAGTCTTCCCCTAGACCCGGTTCTGTTATTGAACGCTGCCACTTTCTACGATGGCCAGTCTTTGCCTCTCTGGCGTTCTGGATTTCTTTTTATCTTTCTAGCGCCGCGGATATGGCGGCTGACGCCTGGACCTGAAGTTTTTATCCCCCAGTCCCTCCCCTCGAGGAAGCCCGACGAGCGGTAGTAAGGGTACTGGTGATCCCCCCTCCCTTTCTTCCTGACCTACGCCTTGACAAACTGACGGTTAACTTGTCTTGATATTCTACCCCCTTCCTCGTTCGATTTCTTTGTGGAGGTGATTTTTCCCAAAGGAGGGTCAACTTTCCTCTCAAACTTTTCCTTCCCCCCAGTGGCCATAAATATCTGTTGCTGAAAACCCCCCCGAATACATTCTCCTCCCCTCCAGATCTTTTCGTGATGGGCCCGCGATCCCCCCTATTAAGGAGAAAAACCCCCAGGACCTGTGGAAAACACCCTAGTGGATCGCAGAACATGGGCCGATAACTTCCTCCCCTCCCCTTTTTCCTTTTCCTTGCTTTCTTTAGGCGCCTCGGCGCGGTTCTCTTTTAAGCGGTCCAGGCAGCGAAGGGGGGGGTTCTTTTTTGGTTTTTGGACGGCCCCGTCCGTAGACCTGTAGAGGAGCCTTTCCTCGACTCTCGACTCCGAAAGGTGATTTTTTTCGATTCTTTTCTCTTGCCCCAGGATATCGGACGTGGTCAGTCAGTTTGAATTGACCCGTCCCCTCCTGCACTTGCCCCTGGAGCTCTGTCCCGGCCGCCGCTTGATGAAAATTTTACGACCCCCTTTTCCCTCTACTTCCACCGATTTGTAAAGATTTCCGTCAAGATAACCCAAACCCCTGGACGAGCACGCGGAATCCCTAGCTTTTTTTTGCAAACTACCCCCCTTTCTTTTCGTTGGTTCCTCCTTTTCCCTTTTTAAAGCCCACAATTTTTATGGATCCCGCTCGTGTGCCGGCAAATGCTTCCTTCCCTGCCCCCCCGACAGTTTACCTTTTCTCTATTTGAAGGCTTGCGACTGGGTCCATTTTAAAGAGCAGCCTTAAACGAATACTCCTTTTTCCCCGGTCGCCTACACACTATCCCCCCCAGAGCTTTCCTTCCCCTTCACCTTTTGCATTCTCTATTCGGCGCGTTGCTCACAAAAACCTGGCCGCTTTTACTCCGTTTTCATACATTGTGGAACTGGTCCCTTTGCCCCTTCAAGTCCTCATCTGGAAACGGCGAGACGGTTTCTGGCGTATTAGAAGGAGTAATGTGTTGACGCCCCTCCCTTAATGTGTAAATCCTTCGTTCCTATGTGAGAGATTGTGGTCGGTACCACCCCTCCCCGATAAGCTGAATCCTTTCATTTGCCCTCTGAATTCATACCCTTAACCAAGCTGGCGCGATGGATTCGAGCCTCCAAAGGGTCTTCGTCAGTACTCCGCGGCCTGTTCCCATGTCATTTCCCCTCTCTCGGCAGACAGACTTCCCCTCCCTCCAATTTAGCCTAGGCTCGACCTCCAGGTATAAGATGTGAGAGGTTCTTGTCACTTTTGGTCTGTTGAGCGCACGCGCTTTTTATCTTTCTCTTTCCCATTTTTTCCCCTTCAGCGCCACCGCCGCTCGCAGCTGCCAAACCACACAAGCTTGTCCTTCCCCCCCACTGTCGCTCCCCTCACGCAATGCTGGCAACGGCCTCTTATTTTTCTCGGAATTTTGACCCCTTCGGTTCTGTAGGAGATCGATTTGATAATCCTCCTTTAACTCTCCGTTGTTTTTTCTTCTTTTGACTCTTGAACGCTCGATTTATCCGACAAAACCCTTTATCTTTTCAAGTTATTACTAGTCCGTCTGCCGATTTCTGTTGTACTTTAGATCTGAATATTATATCGTGGGCCTCCGATGGTTGTTTTTCCTTTCGGGGTAGGAGTTCTGTTCTGTGGTCCTCTCCGATCCCTGATTAAAGTAGCCTCCACAGTGAAGCCAAATTCTTTTTATACTGAACGCACAGTCCTGTTTCTCTCCCTTACATGTTGCAGAGTTCCGGTGCTGGACCTCCGTTCAGGACTCCTCCCTTTTTTTCCCATGAGGTAAGGTGAATGGGGGCGAAACTCCAGCTTTCTCTGTGGTCTTTCCGGAAACACCCCCCCCCACCAACCACCCCCCCCTGCTGGAATGGACGGTCCGTCTATGAGTCTTAAGTCAGTGCAGATGCTTACTACAGGAGGTGGCAGTCCCCAAATCAACCCTCTGATCTTTCCTTCTTCAGGCTGGAAATTTGGTCTTTTTCCCGAAAAATAAGGGCCGGAGACTACCCATCTTTTGACATGCACCTTCTCTCCGTCCCTTTTTTAAAGGACAAACTTTTTCTTTTCCGGAGACCCTTCCCATGTAGACCGTCCCCTGGTAAGTCCCTGGAAATTCGTTTACCATGCGCGCCGAAGAGTCCTTTAATAAGGCCCTTTTCCCTGGCCAGGTAGCCGGCGTAGGCGCTTTGTTGGGTGGGTGTATTCGATCGTGTCCTAGGTCGGTTGTGAACATCACCTTAGTCCAGCTTCCCCCTTTCCGCCGTAATTTCAATCGCCAGTACCATGCTGTCCGTTTTCATAGGCAGTTATACCCGAGCGTTTAAAATCGCCCATTTTTTGCTTGCCTCACCAGGAAGATCCCTCCATAAAAGGTTAGGTTTTCCACCCCAGAGCCGGTTGAGTGGTTTGGTGGATATTTCCAGGACCCTAGGAGCGGGACAGCATCGTGTTCATCTATAGTTATAAGTTGGTTAACCCTCGAGCTGCCGACGGGACCCTGAGCGATATCGGTACCCCCCCCCCCCCTTTTTACTTATTTTGCCCTTCCTGCCGGCTGACACGCCAGCTGTGCACTGCAAGAAAATGCCTAGTCTTTTCCCCACCTGGGTCTATCGAGAATGTCGTTGCATGGATCTCCTCTACACCCGTAGGAATGGCCCCGAGTCCCTTCCCTTCCCTCTGACAGGACCCCTCCCCCATCCTCGCGATTTCTCACCAGTGAGAAATCGGTCCCGCTTGGAGTTCGCCCGTCCCGCGGAGGGTCCAGTAAATGTTAATGGCTCTGTCCCCCCTCCTAGTTTTTTGTTAACCCTTGCCCTTTTCTCGTCGCCTTAGATTCGGCCCAATTCCTCCTTACACATCGTTCTGTGGCAGCGGAACCTTTTTTGAACAAATATCTCTTGCCAATGTTATTCGTTACTTGACTATGCCCCCCCCTTTGGGGGGTCCCCCGCACCCAAAAGCAGATCCTCGTTGGAAGCCCCCCCCCAATTTTTGAGCTTAACTTCCCTTCTTTCTTTACAGCAAGTCCTTTACTCTCGGGCCCTACCGTCAGCTGACGACCGCGTCTTGATGTTGTAATCTATTACCGCGGGAATGGCCCTGTTCTCCACAGCCCGTCCCCCTCTGTCAGCTGACTCTCCCTGTCTGAGGAGCCCGGGTCAGACGTAAATAAGGACTACTGTCGATGCATCGTCTCGGTCCACCTGGGATCGCCTCACTCCCCAGTAACCTCCCCCGGTGGAATCTCAAGATGCTCATTGGGCCCCCTTTCCCGAAATAAGAAGGCTGAAGGGCGCG
>Ga0179593_1511801_pt1 | contig 13378 bp, 21 predicted proteins | sample CZODoug2_1_08_16_FD_185931 | JGI IMG/M metagenome (GOLD analysis project Ga0179593, IMG submission 185931) | Vadose zone soil fungal communities from Angelo Coast Range Reserve, California, USA - CZODoug2_1_08_16fungal (PacBio error correction) | ecosystem: Environmental > Terrestrial > Soil >... | reverse complement strand
AAGTTTTGAGCTCACATTCCTTTGATGTTCAGTCTCACTCACTTTTCCAATTTCCACCATTCTGAGTCCATGCCAATGTCCTGCTAAATGCGGTCAAGGAGTTTTTTGTGAACCTGCCGGTACCCCCTGACCCCCACCCCCGACTTTTACGGTAGCTTTTCCAATCTGATCCTCGTTTTCTCCCCTTCCCAGACCATGGGTACGGGTTAATACTTACCATTGACGATCAGACACTTTGGGACCCACCCCCCGCAACCCTTGAAGTGCGCTCATCAACATAGCACAACCCCCCCTCTTTGTGTTTCCTCCCTCAGTTGATGTGTAAATTACTTTCCCCCAGTATCAGATTCTTTTCCAAAGTCCCGTGTTTCTCACACTCCCTGTGACGCGATCGAATTTCCCATGTTTTTTTTCAACCGCTCGTCCATGTGTCCAGATCCCCCCCCATCCTTTCCTTTGCAAAGTTTGTTACCCCCACTGTTATGACGGCCCCTGACCATTCCATACATAATAATATCTTCTTATGAGACCTTTAGTCTCTGGTGGTTCTCTTTTGGATGTCTGTGCGTACCGACAAGCTTCTCCATAAAAAATTTCCTTCTTCCAACCCCTTCATGTCAGCTTTGTTTTGGTTATGCGCATCGACAATGAGAGTGCCTCAGTGTTTATGGATTTACCCCTCTTTTTTCCCCCACCGAAAGATTTCTTTCCTCCCTAACCAGATGTCTTTTATTCCCCCCGTCGCTTTCCTCTCCTGCACCTCCGGTAACGTATAGATAATCTTGTATGACTCGGTCCAAGTCCTGAGTCGGATCTGTCTGGCTAATCCCCTCCCCCGCCTCCGTTATAGGAGAGGTTTTAATATGGCTCTTCTCCTCATTGCTAACAAACGTCCTCCCAACATAAGATTTCTCTCTAGCTGCCCGTGGTGATAGGCCCTTTCCCATATAGTGCTCAGCATTGAAAGTGAGTGTGAGTAACTCAATTCCAGTCCCCAACTCACCGATAACCTCTTTGGTTACCTTTTTCCCAATCATTGACCCCTTTCCTGATTTTCTAATTTACCCTATTTGTTAGTATTAGCTTTTGACTTGCATACCTTATTTCCCTCAGTCGAGGTAGCCCAGGATTCCTCCTTCTCCCTCCGGGGAATGACTTTTTTTTGCCCACCCCCGGCACTCCTTACCTCTCTTTCTTTCCTTCCCACCAAGTTGAAGTTAGCCAGGTTGTTTTTTGTCGTCCCTGCATTGCTCAGAGTTGTTTTTTAACTTCCTAGTATATCATTTCTCGGTAACTACTTTGTTGTTAGGCCTTCTCCCCCCCCCCTAGTCCAACTTTTTCTGACCCATCTCCTATCCCTGAGGCAAGTTTTTAAATATAACGAGCCATCGGGATATGTTAGCGTATAAGACTTTTCACTCATCCTTCCTATGTTCCCCTTTTTTATAGATGGAGAGAGGCCTCGTAGCGTCGATCTTGACCTTTACTCTTTTCTGGTGTGATTTTTTATGCAGACACACCCACCCCTCTGTTTTTAATCCGAATTGGCTTCTTCGTGCTTGATGTCTTTTGCCAAGGTACCCTAGTGCCCTTTTTCCTTTCTCCCCCCCTACCTTATAGCTTTACCTATATTGTGGTGGTCTGACCTCGATTTTTTCAACCTGTTCGGGTTTTGTGGGACCCACAAGAATTTTTTTGGCACTTTCTCCTCAGATTTCCAAGAATTTTCTTTTGTTCCCCCCTGCCCTTCTTTTCCCTTCTCTACCCCTTATTCATTTACCTCTCACTAGTTGTTTTTTCATTTTTTCACCTTCCCCGACGTCGTCCTTAGGCAGATTCATCCCCCCCCTTTCCCCGGTCTGAGGCAGAATTTTATTAGTGCTACCTCCGTTTTTGTTACTTTTTATTCGTGATCTTGTCTCTCAGATTCCCCTCTTTTTACTCCACCCTTGCTCACATGATAAATCACTTTTTCTCTATAAGCACCCCACCTGTGTCTCAAACGCTCGAAAAGTATCTCTCCTCACGGCCCGCCGCACCCCTAGATATCATTCGGTTCCAACCGTAGCTTCAGTTCCGGTTCCCTTCCTCCACACCCCCCCTACCTTCAGAGAATGGTCTTTCACGATAAATGTCTTTTACAATGCCGGTCCACCCTATTGCCCAGTCAAATTTGTTTTTTTGTTTTTTTCTAATGTTAAATGGCATGCTTTATCCTTTCCTTTTAAGGGTCGCCCCCCGTCTCCCTCTGATAAGTCTTCATTTTTCCTCCCTTTGTCTCATGTCGCTCAAAATGCATGTTTTTCTCTATGATGCTAGTTACGATGATAATTACGGTTTTTCTATAATTATCAAGAGCCCCCTCTCCTTGGTTGTTTTTCTGATCGATGAGGTTGTTGATCCTTCTCTCCATCTTCTCTCATTTAATAGCAGAATAGTCTCTATAAACGACCTTCAGTTTTTCTTTTTTTCCATGATTTGGTTTGAAGCAACGTCTTGTACCGAAGCCTTTACATCTTTTCGTATAAGTTCTCTGACTGGAGTGTCTAGATGTTTTTTTCTGACCCCCATTAGCCCCTGCCGTTGGCCCCCTCACACTTGACTAGTGGATATGGTTGTCCCTCTCTGGTATTTCCTTCTCCCGTTTTGTGGGTTGAGCCGTTCGGATTCCTATCCGGTGTGTCACTGCTCTTTCTGGTCTGTTTGTCCTTTTTTGTTCTTACTCAAGTTGACTCTAGTGGGCGTGTTGAGCGCGTAGAGTCTTTTTTTCGTAAAAGAAGTTATGATTTTAGCTTGTTACATTGAATTAGACTGCTGGCTTTTCTAATTTCGTCATTTCCCCCCCCCCCCCCCCCCCCCCCCCCCCTCGTTCTTTTCAATCCAAGGAACTCGGGAAGGGTAGCCTTGAGATCCCAGGTCATTCATCCTGTTCGGACACGTCCTCTACGTTTTTCCTCTAAGTATTATTTTCCTTTATTCCCCCCCCCAAATGTATGCTCACTCTATGAAAGTACCCCCCTTGTTGGTCCCAAGTTTTCTAAAAAACGGGCTGTCTCTGAGACTTTACACCCTTCCTTTTTGGCCCCCCGTGCCCCCCACCCAAATGTTTCACCCAAAACACAACGTCCACCTTTAGTTACTTTACGATTTTGTAAGTCCAGCGGCTTATGTTCTTTTGACACCAGCTTTTCCCCGTCATCCCTCGTAGTCTGTTGGACCCAGACCGTGGTTTTTGTGTTTCTTGTCTCTCCCCCGTCTCACAATTTTTTTAAAAAATTTCCCCGTTTCTTCCACCAAGATCCTTGCTCTTCATTGCGTAACTGATTGACCACTTTCGCCCCTTCCCCCCTCTTCTTTCTTAATAACATTTTTCCAACTTCTTCCCCCTTCTGGCGAGGGTCTATCCCCGGTCTCCCCTGTTTTCCCTTCTTTCTCTGTTCTTAATTCTTGGCCAGAGTTTTTTTGGGTAAGTTAGTATTGTCTAAACCCCTTTATTCTGTTAATTTTGAGAAATGTCTATCTCTTCGTACCACCTTCTCAATTTCTTTCCGTCCCTAATCCCGCAGAATAGTTCGTTCCTGGTTTCTTTAGAATTTTAAATCAGGATGTGTCCTTTGCCCCCTGTCAGACAGCATTTATGATGAACATTTTACCGCGTTTTTTCCCCTTCGTCATACGTTCTTATTTTTTTCATCTAAGCATGCAAACTAGGTGATCCATACTTTTAATTCAGTTTGCACTTTGACTCAATTGATGTTTCCACCCGGTGTCCCCCTTCCCCCCCTTTACCTCCTTCTTTTGGACCTTTGGTGGCGTGCCTCTCCCCCACTTTAGAAAAATGGGGGACATATCTGGCTTATGACTGCAACGGGGCATTTGGCGTAGGCCTCTTCTCCCCAAATCCTGAGTTGTCTATTCTTGATGGTCGTCCAATTCCCTCCTCCTCCTTTCCCCCCCTCGACGGTTTTATCATTGTTCAGCCCTCCCCCCCCTTACAGAGCCGACCTTCCAGTCTTTGGATCCTAGTATATATTTAGTTCCTCCTACGTGACCATTCCCATGCTTTATCACCCACCGTCCTCGCAGCGACGTGTGTCTACCCCCACTCCCCTTCTTTGCCGTTTGATAGCACGGTGTCCTTGTTTTTGCCCTAGTGCCACGCATCACTTCGCGCCATTTCATCCCCTTCCCCTCCCCCTGTTCTAATTTCTCCTTTTCCGTTTTCCCAGAGTTGCCATTTTATTCTTTCTTCTGTTCTTTCTCCACTTCCCCCCCTCTCCCCGGTAAATATTTATCCCTCCTGTACACATCGATATTACTTGCTTTCCTTTATGTTGTCCACTTTCGCGTCAGAAGCTTGTTATTTCCCCTTGCCCCTCCCTTTTGTTTTTTCTTCGCGTTCTGATGATGGGGTATTTGTCCAAGATCTTTCTGTATAAAAATATGCCTCCTCGTCCCAAGTTCTTTTTTGGAAAACACTTTGCTTCAATTTTTTCTCCTCCCTACTAGCCATCTTTTTTCTTATGTACCAAGCTCTGGTAACACTCTTCTTTTGAGTGGAGTGTCTCGGATCGCCCCTTCCCTGGATAATGGATGGTGGTTAATCCCAAGTTCGGTTCGTTTGTATCGAGAGTCCTTTTGTTTCTCCCTGTTTTGGTATTTGAGTTTTGCCGGTATTCTGCTCCCCCTTTTAGTTTTTAAGGATTGTGGTGTTTGTGCTCCTGAGTTTTCCCCCCTCCTTTCTCCCCCCGAAGAATGTAATGTGACCCTCTCTTTCTTTGCTTCATTGCTGGTGACTGATTACCAAGTGATTGTATCTATGCTTAATTTTATTCGTCATTCTTTTTGCTCCTCTTTCTTTTCTCCTCCCTCGTTCTTGTAGAGAGCCTGAGAACCCCATACTTAAAGTTACGCTGGTCTCTCCCTCCTTCTTTTTCTTCTATCCCGTTCCTTACCATGCACCATTAGTTGTTTTTACCGGGGATTGATACACGCATCGGTATCCCCCCCCCCCCCCTCCTGCAAACACCCCTACCTGTCCTTCATGGCCAAGTCACTACCTCGTCTTTTCCGACAAAGCCCATTGTACCTCCTTGACTACTAGATACCCTATGACCTCTTTTTTTTTTTCCATTTCTATTCCCCCCCGATCCCTTTCCGGGCGCACTGCACTCCCAAAATGCACACCATAAGGCGTGATCACGCAAGTTCTTTTTTCTTTCCCAAAGTTTTCTCGTCTTTCCCATCAAGACTCCCCTTTGTTCTTCCCCAAACTCCCTGGTTTTGTTGCTATCTTCAGATGGGACTATTTCCCAAGACCTGCCCAGCGCCTCAATCCTTTTTCTTTTTCCCGGGTCTGAAGAGCTTCCCCATTGACCATAGATGACCACGAAATATGTCTTTTTAGCTTTTTTCCCCTGGATCCTTTTTGATATTTTTTGATATTTTCCTTCTTCTTCCCGCCATGGCATACCAACTCCCTGAATAGGTCAAACCGGCCATCTCCTTTAGACCCTTGGTGGAGTTATTTCTACGAACTGCGCTTGCTCAGTTGCGGCCCTTGACTCTTTTTCACCTTTTTCCCTCTTGCTCCCCTTTCTTTCCACGCCACATCATACTTTAATTTGTAGACACAGGTTTTTCTGTGGATGTGTGATCCCAAACTGCAATTTTCCTTTCTCGCTAATGTAGATTACCACAGCCTGCCTAGGCTTGTCTTTTATCCGCAATCCCACCTGATCCTTATTTTTCCCCGTATGGCTGGAGGTAGCCCCCTTGTTAAATCCCACAATCAAGAGCACCCACTTTGTTCTTATGTCTCTTCCCCCTTTGTCTGTTCCTTCTCTCCCCTATCGTGCACTCTTCATAACGTGAGCTCCCCTCACTCCCCCATTCCAAGTTCCAAAACTCAACCCTCAATGTGGCGTTTCAGTTCCAGTTTTCTCACACCCACCACCCCCCTCTCCCCCCCAATTAATCTATGCTGATTTCTTATTAGCATTTATTGTTCTAATCTTCTGCTTTTTTCATTCTTTTGATCATGCCTTCACATTCCCGTGGACTTACAGTGTGCTCCTTCCGGTTCTGGTTCCTACAGGACTTTTTCGCCACCGTGCAACCCTCCCTTCCCCCCTCTCTTTTCCTTGCGTACCAAAACCCTTGACGTTTCCCTCTTGGGGGTTTATGCCTTTGAGTGCTGGAGTTTCGCCATGTCGCACTTTCTCGGTTTTCTTGACCCCTCCTCCCCATGCCTATCTGTGGAGAAGAGTGTGACCACACCCACTAGGGCCAAGCCGTGTCACCCACCTGTTTTTTTCCCTCCAGGAGCCTTTTCCCTCGCAAGAGCCATGGTGCTCGGAAATGTTATTCTTTCAAGAATGTTCCTGTGTTACTTGTTTTCCATTTCTTTTGTGAGCCTTTGCTCTGAGGCTTTCTTTTTTTTTTAACCCTTTTTGCCAAGGGGGGAACCCTTGCTTTTTTTTTTCGGTTCTTCCTCCATAACACACCCCAAAAAACCCTTCTAGTTTTTTGTTTTTTTTCAAACCGGGCCTTGATGTTTTGTGTTTGATTTCCCCCTGCGTAGTAGTTATGTGTTTTCCACATAGGCCACCATAATTCCTTTTCGCAGCTACATATATTCCTTATAATTCTAATTTTTTTGCTTGTGCTGTCCCTTTTCGTGATTGGAACTTTTCCCAACCAATAATTCTTTTTTTTTTTGTTCTTTTTGTGTGGGCCCCCAACCACTTTTTTGTCCCTGATTCTGCCTAGCCTTCCTTGTTTTCTCCAGACATGTGATATCCCCCTTTCAAGTTAATCTCTAACTGTTTCCATACCAGTTTGTTCTCCATTCCCTTCTGAACAGTATCAACCTTCTCTCACTCTCCTCCCCTGCGAGTAGGGAAATCCCTTTTTTATCGCAATTGTTTTTCCCGATATGAGTTCCCTGCTCTTTGTTTTCTCGTCAAACGTCCTACTCTGATTCCGCCCCCCTTCCCCTTAACAGACAAGCTCCCCCCCACCCCCCCCCCCCCCCCCCCCCTTTCTTTTTTCTGCCTTCTCCTCACACTTGCGCCCTCCTTTTCCCGCTCAAACCGCACCACTCTTCCCCGTCCCTTCTTTTCTTCAACAAAAGCTTCCTAACCTCCCAGATATCCAAGTCTCCACCTTTTCGTTCATAGTCGGTACCTCCTTTCCAACCCACTGCAGCTCTTCCCCTAGAAGGGAGAAAATTCTGTCTATCACGGTTTGCCACCCCTTCATAGCTCAATTTTTCTGATTCTCTTGCTTTTTTCCAAATGAATTCTTTTCTTTTCTCTTACATCTTCCTGCGTCTGTGTCACTTGGAACCGTCCCCAGCAGATGTCTTTCACGTGTTACATCCGTTGCTTCCCACATTTCATGTTCCGCCATACTCGTAGATAGCTATTTTTGCTACTCTTTATTTCCCTTCATATATTATCAATCCCTCCCCCTTCCTTTCTTTCCTCTCTTCTTGGTGGGGTGACTCTCCCTCGTTTGTTATAATATATACTCCCTCATCGTGCAACCTATTCTTCACCCCCTCCCCGTTTTTTTTTTTTTTTACCCAAGTTTTTTTTTTTACTGCGAACAATGAAGACTTAAATTCCCTGTAGATTTTTTTATGTACCCATGCTCTTTTTTGGGTTTGCATTGAACGAGAGCATGTCATTTTAGACTTTTCCGCCGCGAACGTTTTCTCACCTCATATTTTTGCCTTGTTTGCAGATATTTCATGACCCCTCCCCTCTTTATCCACTTCCTTCTGCCCTTTGCGTTGTTTTTCCCCAGAAGTACGGCACACCCCACACAATGAAGCTACCATCTTTGTTCTAACGGGTTTGTATCTGGTTTGTTTTTGCTTGACTTTTTTTTTGGCAGTTGATTTTTTCTTTTCCCGTTTTGCTCGAGATTCCTTTTTTTGTATAGCAGACCTCTGAATTAGCTGTTGACCTCTTTTGACTTAGAGTTTTCAATTTCGTTTATTTCTTGTGATTTGCGAGATTCCTCATCAAATGCCCTCGTCTGTAGCCCTTCGTTATACAAGGCACTGTCCTGTTAGGGCACTTTTTTTCCGTTTTTTTCTTACGGTCGTCTTTTGATATTCTAATGTTGAGCCCGATGACTCTTTTAACTGAACGGGTTGGTTTCGCACAGTTCCCAATAGGCTGGTTCCCTCCTCTAGCTATGCAAGTTTCCCCCTACCCAAGATTTTGGTCCCCCCACGAGACACCCCACAACCTTTCCACCACTCAAGTATACCGGTCTTCCCCCCCCCATAGTAGCATTTGCCTGTTCTTTTTTTGGGTAGAGCTTTCCCAAAGGCCTTTGTTACCAATTGTGTACCATCACGACCTTCCCCCCCCCCCTTAGCGTCAGCATTAAGTACTTTTTTTGCCCCCCCCTCCCATGTGTTTGTTTTTTACGTCTGTCACACGAAAAGCCCAAAATCTCCTTTCACCCACAAAGAATCCTTCTCTCGCTCTCACGCCGCTTGATTTCTCCCCGACCGGACAAGCTCCCATGTCCCCTGCCCTCTCTTTAAGCGTGTATAACGGTACCAATTCTCGCCTGTTTACTGTGGCCGGTCGACCCTTGTCTCCGGTTATTTTTTCCCAGAGTTGTGACCATTTCCGTGTTCCTATTGGGTTTGTCCGATAAGTAAAAACGCTTTCCCCCTACTTCCTTTTTTTCAACCGAGTTAATGTGCATGATCTAGATTTCAGTAAAACGAATTGCCCCCTTTCCTCGGATCAAGTCCCCTCTCTTTCCTTCAAGTGGAAAAGTCCCTACATTTTCTCTTAATGCGAGTCGGTGGTCCCGCAAGTCATGTATTTCCTCAACTCGACCTTTATTTTCACTGCCGGTTATCGCTGGCCTGTCGTCAGCACAGGATGTGTCCCTTTCAAGCCTTTCTAAAAGACTTAGGTAGACAGTCAGCCCTTCCCTTTTTAAAGCATTTGAACTCCCCTTTATGTTTGGCCCGGGAACTGACCTCCTCTTTTCTCGATTGAGTTTTTGACTTTAATGGGGATTTTTTGGACTCACTAATGACCCACTAGCACTTCTCTTTAGAGGTCGACCGGAAGCCCCCTTTCTTTTTCCTTTCAGTTTCCCTTAGCTATAGCTGTTCCCCATCACTGAATTTTGCGTTTTGACTTTTCTGTAGGTTTTCACTCCACCTCAGTATATTCCCCTCTCAAACTTTTCACACCTCTCGGTCTCTCACTGTATTGGAGTATCCCAGCTGCTTATAAGTGGGCTGGTCCCTCAACGTTTTTTCTACCATAAGTCGATCCAGAAGCTTCCCCCCTTCCATGTTAGCACACCATCCCAGATCCCAAGGACCGTTTTTCTCTCCACACCGACCTCCTTTTGGCATACTCCCTTTTTAATACTCCATTGTTGAACTGGTTCAATTGCGCATCCAACTCTCTCTCGTTTCCTATGTAGTTTCAATCACTAAACCTGTCAGTTCGCCCTTTCTTTTTTTTTTGCCCATTATGGCAGTGTTATTTTTCTTCACCTTTACCCACCCTCCCCACAAAAATATCCACTTACCCTTCCTTCTTTTTCAATGTGCCCTTACCCACTCTTCTCTGATTTATATAAGGTTTCCCCTTTTGTTCAAGTTTTTTCGCAGACCTTTTTAAAGAACCCCCCTTTTTTTCCCTTGGCGTCGATCTGTTTTTTTTCATCAAGCCCTATGGAAAACACTCTGATTCAGCAGTCCCTAGTTGTCCACTTTGAGCCTAAGCGTTTAAACTTCTTGTGACCACTGATTTACCCCCTACTTTGCTTTGCTTCACTCGTGTTGGAGGTGTGGTGGATTCTTGCTTTGCCCATCAAGTGTAATGGTTTGTCCTCACATTGCTGGATAGTCATATTGGGATGCTTTTTTTTTAAACATGGTGCTGGTTCCGAGGTTTTCTCTTTTCCCCTAGGCCCCGTCCTTCACGTAGGGAGTTGTTGGACAGGGTGGTTTTTGTCTACGATGACCGGGTTCTTCTCTTCTAAGTTAATGGTTTTTTTTTCCCAACTTTGTTTTTTTTACAGGAACTTCTCCCTGGTGAGATCGCTGCAGGAAGTCTTCGTTCCCATTTATTGGTTGTCTCCTAGACTTTTCCTCCCGCTTTGTGTTGTTGGCTGAGGGAGCCACCCCACCATTCCAACTTTTCTCTGCCTCTCTCTCTTTTCAATCCATTCCATCCGTCCCATCCCTTCTTTCCCCCCCTTCCCCCTATATTGCCCGGAAAATGAACGTCCCAGTACCGGTCTCTGAGACCAACCCACTTGAAAACACCCGACTTTCCGTACTGTTCAGGTCTCTTGCCATTCAAGACCTTTCTCCATCAATCCCTTTTATAAAAGGTTGGTCCTCCCGAGTATGACACTACACTTTGTTCACCATCCGCATTCCCTTAAGGTCGACTCCCCACAAAGTCTACCCTCATAAACCTTTGCATCAACCGCCCACTTCCATCCGTTCACACCCCCCAACGAGTTTTAGTCTCGCTTTATTTTTTGTCTCCCCCTTTCCCCAGTTTTTCCCCCCCCCCCCACCATTGAAGAGCTTTTTCACTTCGTTCTTTCTTACAGACCCCTGAATCTCAGCACCTGACTGAAACGCCCCCAAAAGGTTCGTCTCCACCCAGTTTTATGAAAAGCTATGGACTTCCATGGCATTTTATATGAAATCCTTAATACGGTGTTTGTCCTTTCCACATATGATTAAGCAAGAATTACGCTCTTGTTACAGTGATTAGTTGTTGATTCCTTTTTCCCGCCCCTGGACCCGAGACCCTGCCCTACCCCCTGAACTCCTAAGCGGAGCTTTTTGAGTCTTTCATCGACATGCTTGGACGCTGGAGCTTTTTCCCCTCCAACTTGGGGAACCAATGGCAGTATGTGAGCGCACCTTCACCGAGTCTAATTGTCCCCTTGCTGACACACTCCCCCAGCTGTTTGTGCCTGTGTTTTCCCGATTTCCTTTTCACTTCTGTCATAGAAATACCAGTGTTTCTCGTGATCCAAATTTTTTGATCGCGCTCTGGTAGTTGGGCTACCAGCCATACCCGGACTCTTTTTCTTTTTTTAAATTGCTTTCGTGTCAGGTATTCTTTCCTTCCCTTTCACCTCCTTCATCAACATCCTCCTCCCCCTTACGGTTAGAGCTAGAGCTCCGCCCCATGGTCTCGTTCCCCTCCATACCAGATATTCCCTCCGTTTCCATTTCCCTTTCTAATTTTTCCATCCCCCCCAAGTTCACCTTCCCCCCATCATCACAAATATTGTTTGTCAGCCCTTTTAAACACTCAATGATTCAACCTTTTAACCTCTTCTTACTTATCACCCGGGTTAATATCTCTTGATAGGACATTACCTGCCTTCACGTCAACCCTTTACAGAGGCGTACCGGCGGTTTTCGACGGTCTCTGCGGGAAAACATACTTTTTTTTTTTCCCGCCCCCTGACCTCCCTGTTCTTCAACCCCCTTTTTCGTTCCCCCCCCAGGAATTGGTCCGCTTAGGTTTTCCTGGTTCCGCTCCTATTTCTGCAGGTTGTTTCGAATAGGCCCTTCTCGGTTTCAGGAATACACCCAATCTTTTTTTCTTCTCCACCCGGTTAGGTGCTCCTTACCCGTCGTTAAGAACATCTCCCCTCCATGGTTCGACCTTTTTTAACCGAACCAGCCATCTTTTTCCGAATTTTTACTAGTTTTCTTTTTTTTCCCTCCTGGCGAAAGTTTGGCCTGGACTTCTTTCCTTCGTATTGGCCCCTGGATCTCGTCTGAGGGTCTTTTTTTTTTTTACCCCTGGAACCCTCTTTTATTGGTTTATGTGTTGCGGCCAGCAGACCACACCCCCAACAAAGGGTCTTGTGTTTTCCCCAAACATGTATGGCGATGCTGGCGGCGTTGTAGAGTTCTGTGTGTCCAGGTAACCCTCCCTCCCCTGCTGCTCCCACTGCTGCATCCCTTCTACATTCTTTGCTCCCTTTTTTTACTTTCTTTTGGTGTGAAACAACCCTTTCCCTTGTTTTTTTTTTTTGTGTGGGTGTTTTGGACACCCCGCATTTTTGTCCGTCCCTTTCCATCGCTTCACGCCTGGTTTTACTTGTTTCGGTCCCACTTCCCTTCCAACTTTTAGATTCACCTTACTACTCATATTTTGCTTCATACCATTTGTTGCCATCTCTTCCATAGGACTACGGTCTGAAGATTTTTTCTTTGATCAAAGTTTCCTAACAGGTTGGAATAAGACCTTTTTCTCGAATGCGGACCCCCTGCCCGTATGTTTCCTTTTCATCGCCCGGATTTCTCACAAGTACCTCTCATGATTTCCCTCCCCCCACAATTTTTCAATCTAATTCCATCCCCCCTCTCCCCTCATGATTTTCTGTCTTCTTCGCCACCTCCTGCATTCTCCACAAACTGCCCCACGACTGTAACAGTCCTTATTGCATATCACCCCACCCCTTCTCCACCCGCTATCATTACCCTTTCTACACCTGCTTTTAATTTCCATCTCCACACCGCCCCCTGCCGACGGGAGGCATGTTCTCCCCCTTGCTGTTATTTATGTCACCATATTGCATCTCTTGTTTGCCCTCCTTTCTAGTGTTCTACACTGGAATTTTTTTCTTTATGCAAGCATTCAATTGCATGTGTCAGACCACTTTCCCTCCAGTTAAGTATTAAGGTTTTCCCTCGTTCTCTCCCCCCCGCTCCTTATGTAGTTTAATGTTGCTAGTGACGTGATTCCTTTATTAAATTATCCCTTTCATACCAACTCCCTCTTTTCATATCCTTTTTTTTTTTTTTTCTCTCTCTTCGTTCTATTTGGGCTAATCTACTGTCGTTCCTATTAACGCCTGACATTCTATCCTAAACGACTCAGTGTTAGAGGAACCCTCTTTGGTACTCCCAACTGGACTGTAAAATCCTCCCCTTCTTTAGACTTTGGGCTTCACATTGCTGACGTCTCCTCCTTCTCCTCCTCTTTTTTTAACTTTTATGCCTAGAAGAAACGCGAACTTTCCCTCCCTTCACCATTGTTTGCAGACTGCATTTACCCTGCAGTTTCTCCCTTCTTTCCCCTGCGGTTTTTTTTTTTCTTACCCTTTTCCCCTCCTAATGTTTTCGAACCCTTTTTGCTATATGCTGATTCGGAAGCTTTTCATGGATTTTCTTTTTTTTCCTTTTCGTTTTTGATCGTAGAGGAAGCAGGTTTTGTTTTTATCTTTAGCTTGTGAGCTTAATTAGAGTTTTTGCCTTTTTTTGCTTCTTACTGGGTGCTCCTCCATCCCCAGGCCCTCCTCTTTCTCCTTGTCTTCAAGTCTGCTGCCCCCCTCCTTT
>Ga0179593_1504891_pt1 | contig 13378 bp, 14 predicted proteins | sample CZODoug2_1_08_16_FD_185931 | JGI IMG/M metagenome (GOLD analysis project Ga0179593, IMG submission 185931) | Vadose zone soil fungal communities from Angelo Coast Range Reserve, California, USA - CZODoug2_1_08_16fungal (PacBio error correction) | ecosystem: Environmental > Terrestrial > Soil >... | reverse complement strand
GCCAACATGTTTCTTCTTACATCTTTTCGTCCTTCCTTAAATTTCTTTTTTTGAGATTCTGAGCGAGACCCCTGAGAATTATTTCCCCTTAGAATGACATTTCTCAGAACAAACACACCGGTAAACCCACCCAAATTCAGAAAACACCCCTTGTAGATATTTGAAGCCTTCTTTTTTTTTCCATCTAATGTCCGTCCCACCGATTCCTTTTCCTACTTTATCCTGCTTATTACTTGATTTTTAACTTGGACCTTCCTAGATTATCTTACTACGTTGCCTATTTAGAAAGTTTTAGGTTTCACATAACACGCACACACGTTTTTAACCCCGTCTTCCCCTCCCCCCCCCCTCACTAAGCAGCATGCTATCCCCCCCGCCCTCCCCCCCCTATTGACATCCTTCTTTACTCGCAAACCGAACGCGCCCCTGACTCTCCCCCCCCTCCCCATCCCAGGCTTTTGAAGCACCCCTTCCCCTTTGAGTGACTGAATCTTCAACCTTCTGTCCTCGGCGCCCATGGAAGTTTCCATAAATGAATCTGTTGTCCCAGTACATTTTCAATTTGCCTCCTTCTCGGATCCAATCTTCCTTCCCATTTCCTTGTCACTCTCACTCCAGTAGTCGAGAGGATTATGTGTTCGACCCCGCTGAAGACGTTGCGCCAGCATCTGTTTTGTTTTTTTCCTATGAAAGGAACTTTTTTTTGCAAGAAGCCACCTCTTTCTAGTCCCCTTCTACGCCCCCCTTACCTTTTTTTGACTTTCCTTAGTTTCTTCGTTTATGCTCGATAAGACTTACGTACTCCTTTCAGGATTTGGCTGACTACATTTCTGACTTTTCCCCCATTCAGCTTTCCTCTCAGTCTACATTTACTCATCACCTTCAAGGCTCTGGAGCCTTCTCTATTTGCCCCCCCCCTTACGACGTTCTAATGTCCAGTATAATTCCTTGATTAATTAATCCATGCTCACAAACGCTGCGAAGACACATTCCTCCCCCCTCCCCTAATCTCTTCTCGTATGTCCCGTTAGCAGCAGTCTTTGACCAGCCCCAGAGATTTTTTCCTTTGGTTGTTCTCCCTATGATCCCAGTCTTTTGTTTGCCAAGAAATCGATCATTTACCCATGTCAAATAGCTGAAGTGCTTCTGCCCCTCTTGGCCCGGAACTCTGCAACAGAATTTGCCCCTCCGGCGATTTCGCTGTCTGCCATGTGATCGATTCTAATCTTGGACCCTTTTTATGAGTCCTGAGCGGTCCTCTTTCTTTATGATGGCTGCCTAGTCCTCCAACGTTTCTCGGACGATTTTCACCTTTCGATGTCAGTCCCCCCCTGAACGCTAATGGTGATGCGAATTTTGGTGAGTCCGTTTCATATCCACTTTTCACGCCTTCCTTCATTCCTCTAGCTCTTGGAATTGTTTACCCCCCCCCTTTTAAAACTTTCAGGATCCCTCGATTCCTCGATTTCCCTAATTTACCAGGATCTATGTGACAATATCTTTCAAGGTTTTACTCCACCAATGATTCCCCTTTTTTTTTCGTTTCATGATTTACTGGTATACCCCACAGTCGCAACTTTTTGCGGGCTTTTTCTGATGAGTTATGATTATACTTTGCGTCCGCAACAATTTTTTTCCGTGACGGCCGTATATCTTCTGATTGATCTCCGCTACGTTTCATTTTTAATTTGCCGGCTTCACTGGCAACCTCCTGGACCTCAGCCGGATTCCTTTCCGTATTCCATTTTTCCATTTCTATAAAGTCCTACCCTTTCTAGCCGTACCCCCCTGAGACTTGAAGGCCACTCCCCTGCGAGGGAATGCGAACTGGTACCCAGTTCCTCCACCTCTCCTTTAATCCTAGCTTAGCTGCGTAGCGTTTGTCACTTTTCAGTATTTCCCTTTCTGCCATTTTGCGACGTTTTTTCAAAAACAGACGTTATGATCTTTCTCCCCCTATTTATTGCTTGCTGTATTGTATTTCCCCCCAGATTCGCGAAGAAAATTTTTAACTAATGCGGGGGGTACTCCGTGTTAGACTCAACCATTAATCTATTTTCCTTGATCTCCTAGGCGATTTTCCCTCATCTGCTGCTAACGCAGCGCTTTGTTTATTAGTCTTTTCTATTCCCTTTCTTTTCCGGTTCCTTTCAGCTTAGTGCTCTGGTTCTTTTCACAGCCTTATCTCTTCAACATCTTTTTTTTAGATTCGCATTGACACGAGACTTCATCGACCTTGGGGTTAAGCTGACCTGAGAAGCTCTCACCGTCCCTCCCATTTAGCCGCAAGATCCTCTCCCTTCCACTGAGTTCTTAGCCGTCTTGATCCCTCCTTGACCCCCATAGGCAGTGCCCCCCCCTGAACCGTTTATGTTAGAAACGTTTTTTTCCCTCCCCCCCTTATATTCGAGATTTTTTTCTTTTTTCTTATCCTCCCTTTGGTTTTGGTAAATAACTCCGACTTTATCAAGCCCGCGAGAGACGAAAGTATGTTTTTTTTCATCTTAAATTTCATTCCTTGTGACCGCCATCCCCCCCCCCCCGTGTCAAGCGTAACCTATTATCTAAGGGTTCACTCCCTCTCCCCCGGTAAGCCGGTTAGTAAGACCAGAGAGTTTACCTTGAGGCGCGACAAAGATGCATCATTGGGTGTAGCCCCGCTTTTCTTTCCTTTCTACTTGCGCAACATTTCTCATAGATCGTTTCTGATTTGAGCCAGCTTGCTGTTCTCCTCCCCCCTTACTTTTTTTCTGCGTTCATAGACACTTCGCAGCTAGGGCAGGCAGTTAGCTGTAAATTTCCGTCCAACCACGGGCCTTCTGCCTTCAGCTACCAGAAGTAAGGCCAACCTTTCATCCTCTCCACCCTGGGGCTATGGTGGGGTTTCCCAAGTTTCTCCCCTATACCCAAAGTAAATCATTGTTCCTCATTTTTTTACTTATCTCCAAAGATGTAAATTCTCCCCCAATAGTTTCTTAGCTTTGGTTTCACCCGGTTCTGTCAATATCCCTATATTCCCCTTGCATCTCTCCTTCCCCCCACGTTTTATGAAATTGTTCTCTTCTCTTCCCAGGGAGGCTCCTTGAGGCGTCCGAATGCCGTTTCGTCCATAGCTCACCGTTTCTATTCCTCCTTCCCAGCAGCTTCCTTGGCTATTTTCCTTCCTCCTCCCAAATGAAGACATTGGGCAAGTTTCTCTTCTAGGAGAAACTATTTTACATTTTCCCTACCTAGGATGAAGTTTGGTCTCAACTCACCCTTTCTTTTAGGTAACGACGTCTGGGTTCGCCCCTTCAATCCCATGGGGTAAATTTTTTCGGTTGTACCGAAACTCTCCCCGAATTTTGATTTAGTGCTAACAGCGATAACCTTCGGTTCCTCCTGAATGCTCCTTTTTCTTTCCTCTCTACATTTTGTCGGACGTCTTCGCGAGGTCAGCGCGGGGGTCTTTTTCTCAATTTGAGAAATCATGATTTTTTTTTAGATGTATGGACTTTACCTTACTCGTTGGGGTCCCAACCGCTTTCTTACCCTCCCTTAACTTGGTGATATCAACATTTTCCTAGAGATATCTGCGGTTCCCCTTCCAACCCTCCCCTTTTTTTGGTTTTGGCAGTTCCCTTCAGGACTCGCAAGGGGCATATCCTCTTTCATGCATAGCGCAGACTAAACCGCAAGCGACTCATGTCCCTGTCTATCCTTCAACTTCAAGTATCTTTCTTATAAGGACTTGGTCTTTACAAATGCGATGGCTTCCCCAACCTTCCCCCCCACCGATTCCCTTGGATTTTTTTTAACACCTTCCCTTTTTTCTCCCCTCTTCTTGATACCTTTCCCTTCTAGCGCCGGTGACGACGCTGGTTTTTCCTGACGTCCCCTCTCACCTGGAGGAGGCACCCCCTTGCTGTCATTTACAATCATTTTTCCAATACGTGCTCTTTTCCTCCTCCCGGTGTGAGCCTTCCCCAAAACGGTCCGCACTATTTTCCCGCTCTTCCTCCTCCTCTTACGCTTGCAGAGGGGACGATCTCCATTTTTCTCAGTTTCTCGGCCTCTTTGATTTCCTGGCGGATACTTTCCCCTCTTTTAATTTTTCCCCCCCCTATGTTTCCACCTTTCCCAGACGATCCAACGAGACGTTCTCTTCCCCCAAATCGTACGAATCACTGCGGACTCATTTGCAAAGCTTTTTTTTTCCTTAGTATGTCCCCTATTTTTTTCCCTTTACATTGTTTTTTTATTTGTTTAATAATTAGTTTTCTTGTTTGTTCACAGAGATTATTCCCCCCTCGCTCTTTCGCGCGGACTGTCCAGCTTTTTTCATGTACATGCCGAAAACCCTGTTTTTTATGTAAGGTTTCTACCCTTTTTCCATTATATTTTCTCCTCCCTTCGTTTCTTTTAGAGAGCTGCAAAAAGATTAGGGTTTCCCTTCCCCCTACAGTGGGGTAGTTATAATTCTTATACCTCGTCTTCTCCTCGCGTCCCTATAGTCGTTAGTATTTACCTACCAGAATATCTGTTAGACCCCCTTTCCCCCCTCGAAACAAATCCCCCCAACCCACGGTCTTGGCCTCATTATTTTCCCATATAATTCACTCCCGTTCCTTTTGTTCTTTCTATTCAGCGATTTTAGATTTTTTACAATAACCGGACCTGCTGTCGTTTCTTCTTTCCGTCTGGTCCACCTTTTTCCTCTTTGAGTTTTATTTTCTGGTCCTCAACTAGTTTACATTCTCCCACCAACTCTCTTTCGTATAGACCATCGGTCAATCAGAGGATGTAGCGCAGCGGTCTTTTCCCTATCATGTTGGACGAGCCCAACCTTTGCCCTCTCAGATATCTATCCTAGTTTAAATTCATCTCAGCGTTAGTTCCTTGAGTTTTTGTCTTTTTCCTTCCGTAGAAACCCTCTCAGTACCCCCCCCCTCTGAGGTAGCGGCCTTCATCCAACGGTTCTTCTTCCATTTTGCGAAGCGCGCTCTTCTTCTCTTTCCGAAAATAGTTTTTATAATCGCTTCCGCACCCCCGAAGGCCAGTTTCCCCCGACCAATTCTTTTAGATCTTTTCCCAGAGCCTTTGCCGAGATCTCTTAGCATTGCTGTTGTTTTAGAAGGAGCCTCTCTATCCTTCTTTTTTTAAGTTGCGTTTCTTCATTTTGCGAGTGGACGGTGTCTACCCTTTCCTCGCGCTCGAGATTATTGTCCGGAATCCCCCAGGACCTGCCTCTTCTTTTTCCACTGACCCTGGTGAGTCCCCCCCCCCCCACCCGATTCCCTGGGTTACCTCATCTCAGTAATAACTTATGACTGACAAATTCATCTATCCCAACCCGCTCTCGCCACCTTTTTCCCTCCATACGACAGAACTTCCTATCTTCTCCCCGTGAGATCTCAGTACATTCGCTAGACCAGCTTACTTTTCTCCGCGGTTCTCAATGAGCATTACGTTGTAGCGGCCCCCATCCTCAGCTCCCAAAACTTCACATTATATGTTCCATCCCCCTACCTGCGCCTTAACTAACGACGTTTTTCTGTTCTCACAACACTTCCTGGCCGTCTTCTGCATAACCTCCCTATTAGTATCGTTCTTAGTTTTTTCCCTCCTCCCAACGGCGTCTTCGAGTAGATAATGAGCCCCGTGTTTTCCGAGGCCTTCCTCATCTTTTTTCCGGTCCCCCCCTATTTGCGAGATCTGGTACTTCGCCGCTCCCCCTTGCCCGCCCCGTCCGGTGCTTCTCCCACTAAATCATCTCAGGTGAGCATCTTGTCCCTTTTGTAACAGGACTTTGGCCAATTTTCCCCCCCCCTTCCCCCCCTGTCTGTCTGACTTGGAATCTTTTCTAACCTTTTTACACTTACTGATAGGTTCCTCCCCCGCTTTCGCATTTTACCAGGTTTTTCCTTTAACATCTTCGTCTGTTTTTCTTAATGCTTTCCATTTTTTGTACTCGCTAATTCCTTTGTACCCCCCCAGCCCAGTTTTGTCTCTCTTTTTTTCGTTCCTGTTACATCAAGTTTGCCCCTTTTTTTGGTAGCACACAATATTTCGTCCCTCCCCTCTGGCCTTCTATTATCTGAGACAGATTCCCTTCGACTTCTGCCATGGACCTTGGAGGATTCCTTTTTTTGCTAACCTACCGCACTGAACTCTCGGATCTTCCCTGTAGCCCTTGAGAAAGGCCCTCCCCCTGCTATGCCGCCCTTGCAATTCGGTGCGGACGGCCCTCCGGTCCGTTTGGACGTCCGACCCCTGTATCTTCTTCCCCGTTTTTTTTTTTTAGATTAGGCCTCGAGATCCGCGCGTTCGCGACTTTTTTAGATATTGAAGTTCCTCTGACGCTTTCTCCTTCTTTGCCTCAAACTTTTTCTCCTCGCTGTTTTATGGTTGCGGCTGGATTTCTCCTCAACACCTATTTTTCCTTTACCCCTGATGAACAGATCCCATCGCGCGGGTGACCCTCCCCTTTACAACTTCATCCATCTTAGGCCTGGAGGCCCCCCTTCCGGATGGTCCCTTTTTCGGACCCCCTTTTCTTCCTAGCGTTTTTTTCTGGCATCTTTTCTTTCTATTCACTTTGTGGCTTTCGCTGCTCCCTTTTTCTCGGTGTGCGCTTAGTCTCGTGACAAGTGGCGTTCCCTCTTTCCCTCCCCTTGTTGGAGAGAGTAGCTTCCTTTAACGAGATCCCTCGCACTCTTTGCCTTTTCTCAGTCTCTCTCCCCCTTTCCTTTCAATTGAACGCGAAGATTTTTCCTACCGCCAGCGCGTTTTTCCCTCCCTCCTCGCGATACCCAATCGAAGAACCATCGCTCAGGTCTCCCTTCACCCGATGAATTTCTTCTTTTTGTTTTTATTTTTTTTTTTTTTTTTTTTTTCGAACCTTTTCCCTGGCCCCCCCCCCCCCTACTAGTCGCCGCTTGGTTTTAGTATTTTAGCTTTCGATTTTTTACCTTCCTTCTCCAGACATGAGCCCTCAACGAGAGCAGTACCGTGGAGTTTTCACCCGGCGCCTTAATATTTCCTTTGCAGATCTCCACCCGTGTTCCCAGCGACCCGCTATCACTATCTTTTTGCAGAGGCGGCCACCCCGGGCGCTACGGTGTCGCTGCCCCGCCTTGTCTGGCCGGCGCCCAACAACTCGAGGAATGTTCTGTCTTACCCCTTGTGTGACTTTCTCTCCCTCGCTTCCTGAAGACTGCTCTTTGATTAAGGTGCCCCTTCTTGCGGAAGCTCAACCATTGAAAATACATTTTCTGCGTCCCGACCCCTTTTCGAGATATCCGAATTCTCTTAGCAATATTAGACCGCACCTCCCCCCTTCTTCTCGAAAGCTATCGACCCCCCTTTCCTACAGTCAACTTTGGTGTTTTTATCCAAATACTTTCTTTAAGGACCTCCCCCCCCCCCCGGTCCATCATTGGTACGAAAACAAGCTTTTCAATTTCCAATATTGGTCCTTGTCACCTCTACCCGAGTGCCCATATGGATTACGTTGCTTTTTTAAAAGGTTCTCCCCTCTTTCCGACTATAATACCTTAGCAGATATAACAAGGTCTTTATGAAATAGTCCGCCCTTCAGATCCCGGGGAGTCTCGCACCTTATCTGCGACGGCGTTCCTCCTTTTTTCTCCAGATCTAGCCTTTTCTTGACCGGATCACAGCCGACCTTTCTGCTCTTTTCGGCGCAACTCCTTCCCCCCCAAAGACGCGATTCCAACTTTTACTAGAGACCGTGTATTTTTTTCCCCTTTTTTCCCCTGTCCGGACATTTTTTTGTCTCTCAAACTTTCGTGTCCCCGGCCCCAGGGGCGGGTCGCCTCATTCCTTTTGCAGGGGGGTAATTATAGCTTTTCCCTCCCGTCTATAATTTGATGCTCTGGTGCCCCTTTTTCAGCTTGAGCGCCGCATGCTTCTCCCGGGCGACCGCTGCGAGCTTTTGTTTTTTTTTTATTGCGCCGTTCTGATTTCGGTTTTTATGAGCTGCTTTTCATTTCCTGCAATTTTCTCCTTTAGTGAGATGGTTAAACTCTTCCCTGCCTTCCCTTTTTTTCCCACTTCTGTCGTGACAGCCCGCCCCTGTCACTATCTCTCCTCCCTCCTTCCGCTACCACTGGTACCCGGCACGGCTCGGCCCTGAGATCATGAGCCTGTCTTCTCCCTGGTCTCCCCGCATGCGGACCAATTATCGTGTACCGGCACACGTCTCGTATTGCTTTCCCTCTTGACATTTTTTAACGCGGCGGCGGATTCTGACAAATAGTGTTTGCACCTTCCTCGTTTTCCCCCACCCTCCCCCCTCCTACCTCGTACTTTTTCTTAGACGTACATTTTGGACGCGCTGTTTTCGCCGATCAACCCCTAACCCTTGTCCCTCCTACCCCCACTTCCCGGCATTTCCTATTCTTCCTCTGACCAAGCCGGTTTTTCCTCGGTCCGCCTCACTTTGTTCCACCCTTTTATATCGCACTATTACCCCCGCTCTGGGCCTCATCGTTTCTTTTTCTCTTCTCCTATAGTGATTTTGGCTGGTTTGTTGTTTGTTTTTTGCTTCCTCGGTGATAACCCTGTCCTTACCTACCATTTCCTACGATTTGAGATCTGAGCATCTCAGGAAACTATTCCACCCTCCTTTTCCCCCTCTTTCTTTTTACACCATTTTTCTCATCACTTTCATAATTACACGTAATTCTGGTGTTCCTTCAAATATCTGCTTACCGAGGGGAGGATTGTTTTCTGCTTTTTCTCCTTCCTCTTTTTCTCCAGCTTTTTCTCTCCATTAACTCGCTCTTTAGCGCGGCGCAGCTAACTTCACCCCTTTTACCTTGTCAGACCGAACCCACGAGGAGAGGATTAAGCGATGAACCTCTCCCTTTGTGCTCCAATATTTTCCATCCGCCCTTTTTCCTCTCTAGTCTAACATGCGTAGTTTCTTCCACCTCCCTCGACTATTTTGTCCGATAGAAGGACCGTTCTCTGACCTGAGAATCCAGACCCTCTCTTGCGTCTTGATGAGTCCCAGGGACCTCGTCTGTGCGACCCACCTCCGGAACAAACTAATTTCCTACCCCATCAAGAAAAAATCACTTTTTTGGGACGCCTATATGACCTAATACTAACGTCCCCCTTTGATCCAGCTTCCTTTTCTTTAGATTTTGAAAACCCTTCCTGTCCCCTTCTCCGTTGCCGTTTCCCTTCCCCTTTTACCAGCTCATGGGAAAATATTAGCCTTGGTATTTTATCTTCCCCTCCCCCCCCCCTTTCCCCTCCCCTGAAAAACCACGCAGAGCGGTCTCCCCCCAGTTGCCTCTTGCGGACCTGCTTCCTCGACAAAGAAGGGAATAGTTGTCTACTCCCGTTGTCCCTTTTAACTTCCCCTGAGGCGGACCTCTTTGCTCCCCCTGATTCTTGCCTTTGCTTCGTAGAATGACCTGCCGCCTTAAGGTTTGTTACTTTAAGTCTTTTTTTCTTTTTTACTCGCCCAGCCTCTTCCCCCATGCTCTCCCTTCGTTAAGGCATCAGTACGAGGTCGAGGTCTCCTCTACGGACGCTTTTTTTTTGTTACTGTGAGAATTCCATATTTTCAGTCTTCGAACGCCCTCCGGCGTTCCCCTCGCCAAGTCTAGGGAATAAAGTAAATTTGACTGTCTCGTCCGTATGTCCTTTTTAGTTTCGCCGAGATCCTTTTCCGTGATTTCCAATGGCTCCTCCCCTTTCCCTCTGAAGAGTTGACTTTTTTTGAAAGTGTTTTCTTTTTTTCGCGTTCATCGATAGATGTGTAGATCCCCAGGAAAAGTCCTTTTCTTTTTCCAGCCCAATCCTTTAACCCCCCCCCCTTTTGTAGTTCCAGTGCCCTCCAGTCCTTTCCCCTTCTTTTTTTTCCCTTAATTCCCTAATCCCCTTTTTCGCATGAACATTTCGACCATACCTTGCAGACCCCGTCCTCCCCTCAGTAGCCTGGAGTCCAGTAGAATTAGGATCCGTCTTTGCTCTGTGAAGCCATATTTCTTTTCCCCAACATTAGATCCAGGTTTCGGGACCCCCCTCGCCCCCCCCCTTTCCCCCTTTTTTTTCCTATTCGTGAACTACCCCCCCATGGACCCTAAGTCTTTTTATAGAACAACCCGGCCGATTTGCTGCTTATGAACCTTTTGGGTTCCTAGTAGAGCTTGGCCTCTTTTGGCGACTGCGCCGTTCAGAGCCATTATATGCGGCTGTTCGCTCCCTCCCCCCCTCTTGAGCCCTTATGCTCCCCTCGGAGACCTTTCCTCCCTTTAACCCCTTCCACCATTCTCTTCCTTGAGGTCATTGTCCCCTGGCACTTTCTGTCAGGAGATATAGCTCTTCCCCTTCTTTCCAACCTTTACCACTCAGTTTACCCCCCACATTTGATGTTCGATTTCCTCTCCCCCCCTTGAAGTAGGTGCCAACCTCTATTTCCTCGTACACGAATTTCCCCCTTTTCTGTTCCTAATTAATTTGGACCCTCTCCCAGTTTGATATCCTTTATTTTTCCGTCGGCGTCCCTTATGGTTCTGCGGCGCAAATTTTGCGCCTTTTTCTCTCGCGATGTTTTCTGCCCTCTTCCCATTGGAAAGGTTCTTTTCAACCCGCAAGAGGCTGGCACCCCCGCCCCAGGCCCTCCTGCGTTAGGCCCATGTGAGCCCAGCGAGTCCAACGTGACCATATGTCATGTGCACCTTATTCCCCTCTCTTCTTGGCCTTTTTTTTTTTAGAGAGTGGAATGGAGTGATACCGTGCAGCTTTCTTCCTTAACTCGACGTCGCAGGTTAGATGCAATTGGTTCCTGCCCTTTCCCTGTTATGCCATTTTTCTTGCCAAACCCTTCTTTTTTCTGGCTGACTCTCGCGTTCCCCGTTGCCCCCGGCGTGGATTGTTTCACCTCTCTCGAAGAAGAAGCTTCCCCCCTACTTATCATATTTCGGTTTACGTTGTTCGATCCCCCTCCGACTGTTCGATTGATCTGCGATTTTTGATTCTCTTTTTTTCCCCTGAGATTTTCCCCTCACGTCGCGATTGCCCGGTTCCTTTTTTCGCTTCTGTTCGTCCTTTTTTTCCTGGCCTCACGTGAAGCGTAATATTTCTTATGTTTTTGCAATTTTCCCTATTCTTTATTTTTTGGTTGAGGAGATCGCACTTTCCTCTAACGACCGCTGCACTACCCCCCCTTCCAGCGCTGCACCGTTCATGACATGCAGATTACGCCGTCCTGACCTGCCTTCCTTGCTATAGTCTTACCAACGAGTGGTGCCCGTCCCGCAGGTCTCACGGTCACGGATGACCAGGGGGAACCCCCACAGGTTACCCCCAATAAGCTTCCTCTTTGTCCGCTCTCTTTCCGGCATCAAGCCGCCCTCCCATTTCTCCCTCCCGCGAGACTCCCAGTGGGTTTTGAGCCATTCGGCTAATTGAATCCTTATTTCTTCCCCCTCTTTCGCCCCAAACTTTAACCAACGACCCCCGATCATAGCTTTTTTTCGCTAGATCCAGAAACGGTCTCATCTTTCGCATTGAAACCTTTCCCTTCGGTCCTGCGCCAACAGAGCGCAAGTTTTCAGATGGTTCTTATTTCTAGCCCCCTCTCCCATGTTTTTCTGAGCGTGAGGTAGGCGCCTTTTCCAGCTCTTCCTTGTGTCAAGCCGCCCCCCCCACCTGGCCGCGTCGCAAGCAGAACCGTTTGCAGCCTTCCCGGCGTATCGGACCCTCTTTTGTTTGAGCCCCATTCAATTGGCATTCTTACCCCCTCCCTAGCCTAAAAACCCCCTAGCAACCGTGTCCCTCTGGTGTGGTCCCTAATCTAAGACACCCCCCCCTTTGACTCATTGGGGTACGACCCCCCCCCTAATTATTTTCACCTATTTCTTCAAGTCATCCTTTCCATTCGACGAGGCCATATTTTTTATTAGGTCTTACAAAGGTTTTACCGAGTCCAATAATAATCTCTTTCTCCTCAGACGACTTTTCCCCCCTTTGTCAATGGCCGATGCCCCCCTTGCTGCTCGGTGTCTGCTCGCCCGTATCTTTTCTTTTGTTCTATCGCCCGGGACAATCTCGCTCCCCCAAGCCTGTTATTGACGCGGACCTCAGTTCCGAATAGTCAATCTTTCCCTGCTCAGGTACTCCCCCCACCATATTGGCCCTCCTAATCGGACCCCCCTCTCCAAGCGAAATCGGCCTTGGTTTTTTTTTAGAGTACCTTTTTTCAGCTTCCAGGGGAGGGTCCCGAACTTCGCTATCTTCCTTTTCACTGATAGGATTTTCCCCTAAACCGTATCCTGCCCCCACTTTTGCGCGTTCACCCACTCCCTCCTCTAAGCATTTCCCTCCTTCACTGCCCCGGGCGACGCCCTTCAAGAGTTTTCTTTCTTCACGATGATTTCCCTTTGCAGCGGGTTTGGTTTGGTGGTGTTTGTATGCGACTCTTTAGCAGGATCCTTTTTCTCTGCTGGAATATCACTCCTTAACTTTTGGTCCCCCCCCCCCCGTGAACCCTCCTTCCCTTTTTTTTTATCTTCCGACCCCCTCTTACCGGAGCGATTTCTTTTCACTGGCGACCATGTAACCTTAATTCGCCCCTCCCCCCCCTTCCTAAGATGCAATATATACAGCTGCCTCATGCATTTTAACCCCCTCCCTTGGACATCTTTTTCAAGACTTAGTCAAACTCGTAGAGTGTCCCACCCCCAACTTGATTTTATTATTTAAAGCCGTTTCCTTTCTTTCTCTTCTGAACCGATTGCTTTCCCCAACCACCGCGTCTGTCGCCCCCCCTCCTTCCCTCGTTCCCACTGCGTGTACTTTGCTGACGAGGTTCTTGGACGCTGTAGAAGACCCCAACCTTTTCCCTGGAACTGGTAATCCCCCCCCTCCTTTGACGGTCGGGACGGCACGCCCCCTCGTTGCACAAGCTGTCTTCCGCAACGTTTGCCGCTCACAAGGTCCCCCTCGTGCACTATTCCATGCCTTTTTTTTTACCTCCCCTTCCCCTTTCCCAACTTGGGGTTCGATCGCTCTCTTCATGATTGCGGAAGAGGATTACCGTGGCTTAGTCACTCCAAGAGTTTTTTTAGATTTTCCCAGATCCCGTGGAAGTCTCCTTCAACGTGATCCCTTTTCTCTTCCAAAAATCGAAGACTTCCCTGGGAATCATGACCCTAAGTCCCCCAGCGTCCTTCTTCTTTCCAAGACTTCTTTTGTTCTCTTTGTTCTAAGTAGTTTCTGGGTCTCAAAGACGCTTTTCTTTTTCATACATCCCAGATCTAGTTTTCGACTCCCGCCACGCGCCTTTTCCCCTTCGATTATTTACCTGACTTATTGAACCCCCTCGGTGAGGAGGTAATTTATTCCCCCGATTTTTGCT
>Ga0179593_1409059_pt1 | contig 13378 bp, 11 predicted proteins | sample CZODoug2_1_08_16_FD_185931 | JGI IMG/M metagenome (GOLD analysis project Ga0179593, IMG submission 185931) | Vadose zone soil fungal communities from Angelo Coast Range Reserve, California, USA - CZODoug2_1_08_16fungal (PacBio error correction) | ecosystem: Environmental > Terrestrial > Soil >... | reverse complement strand
CTTCCGCCCCTCTTTGTGTCCCAGTACCCCCTGCCCGTGTCCCCTCATCAACCAGGATCCTGCCAGCGAATTAGGAGAAAGGCCCCTCTGCCCTCTCTTGCGCCAATCTGTCCCCTCCGTTCGGCGGATATAATTAAGGAAAGTTGTGCTCTTCTTTTGTCATTAGAAGTACTTTCTTGAGCTGAACTCCTCCTACCGTATTTCCCCGTCTAGTTTCGCATCAATCTCCCCCCTCAGAGCGGAATGCATTTCCTTCAAGTATCCACGCTTGAAGGAGACGTCTTCCCGTCTGGTGAACCCCGGGAACTCTATGGTCAACAACCTCTCTTACCGCCAACGATCTTCTTTCATCCTCGTGGGCTCCCCCCCTTGCTTTTCGTAAAATTACTGTGTTCCTTTTTTTTCAGTTCGCACCCCAGATGGTTTCTTTCCCAATCAACAACTTTTTTCTATAGGCCATTGTGTCCACTTGAATCACTCCTTTAACACAGTGGAGTGACCTCCTGTTGTGTCGGATTACGGCGTTACTCCTTTTTTGATCGTTTTGTTCTGTCCTCTTAGGCCAGCCTGTAAATCCAGTCATCGCCCTAAGGAGGACCATCCAGTTTTCTTAGAAGATAGGTTCTCGTTAATGCCGCCCCTCAGCTCCTGACCAGCACCTCAGCTTAAAGTTGCCTCCTTGATTTCCGATCTTTTTCCCCCCCCCCCCACACAGGTAGCGCTTTCCCCCTTTAATCTCCCTGGTGAGGATGTGAAATTCCCCCTCGGCAAGTCACTTTTCTTCAACTAGTCTCTCTTTTGTCATACCCTCTCTTTAGTGGGATAGTACTCAATCTTGTCGGCATTCTCCTCAAATGGCTTCTCTTCCAAAAATGAAGGGCGCTTCCCCCTTTTTCCTCGGTGGCAGGTAGGGTCCCCACCTCAATTAAGGTTCGACCCGACTGTTGGAGAACGTGTACCGGAGATCCCCGGTTCGAGGCCGTCTCCTTTGCTCCCCCCCGAGGAAGAGTCTCCATTACTCCGCGGGATTTTCCTTAGACTGTAGATCCTAACCCGGGCACCTCCCAATATACTTTCTCTCCAGTAAGGAATTTGTCGGTTACATTCCCCTTCCCCAGATTCCCCAGGTTTTAAGAAACTTTTCAGCCGGTCTTCAAGCGTCTGAACGGCCTCGCGCTGTTAGCGCGAAGGAAGGACTTCCCCCCCTCCCATTTAAGATGAACTCCCACTTTCTTTTTTTTTCCCGACCCTAGTTTGCTCTTTATCTCCTGACTTCCGATTGCATTATTACAGTTTCCCTGTTTTTCGTTTCCAGATGTCCCTAGAGGGTAATGAGGACCTTATGACAGTAACAGGTCTCTATTTTCGTCCGCGGCTGAAGAACCCCTAACGTCGTTTCCCCCGCAGGTGAACCTTTTCCTGGGACTTGCTTTCCCAGCAGTATAAGGAAGGTTCCGATCTATCCACCGATGTGCAGCGGTGCGGGGCCCTACTCCTCAACAAACTACGCATGGCCCTTGGATATCATTCCTTACACGTGCCCAGGACGCCTCCCCCAAAGGTCTTCGCGAACCCAAAAGAGGCAGGGACAGATATTCGGTGTGTCCTCAGTCCGCCGAGCCCCAAAATCTCCCATTTTTTCAAAGTAATCTGCCCTCAGGACAGCTCCAGCGGTTACGCAATCCACATCAATCGTTTCACTGATACCCTCCATTTCAATCGTGAAGTGTTTTCGCCCGGACTCTCTCAGGGTATGCCGCAACTCGACTGGTACGTCCTCCCTCCCGTCTTCTGCGATTCCCATCAAGCACCTCCTTCTTTCTTTTCTTGGTTCTTCCCTAGTTCTCCTCAAGGTTTAACTGCATTGCTTTAATGTCTGCCTGCTTCTGCCGTCTGTGTTTACAGTCTTCTCTTTCTGAATACTTTTTTTTTTTGTTTCCTGATTTTTCCCTAAACTCCCCTCGAGGTTCAGCCCTTTTTCATGATCCTCATGACAAGTGCCTTGCCGCTTTCCCTCACTAGGAAATACTCTTTTTCTTGCTCAGCTCATTCTAGTTTGATTTCCACTTCCGAAAGAGCTCTTAATTCTTTCCCTGATTTCGTGGAGAGGATCTTTTTTCGCCCAGCGCGACACATATCCGAGATTTTCCTTCCCCGGCGCTTTCCATCGGGGGCCTTTCCCTCCTTCATTCGTAAACTCAGATAGATAGAGATCTGTCTCTCCCACTTCGTGCCACGGTCGTTAGGCTCCTTTTTTTGTCATATCTTAAACCACAAAAATTTAGTCTGAACATGGTGGTGGAGATTTTCGGGCTTAACACAGTCTTCAAGAATCCTTCCGAATTTCCAATTTTCCACCTGTCCCATGAAGGATTCCCACATTGATTTGACTCACTGATAAATGTCATATAACTGCTGTAAATCTCCCACAACGCTCGTAAGACTTTTTTGTTCTATTCCTTGCATAATCTGCAATTGACATATAGTTTTCTTCTTCGTTGACCCGGCCCCTATTACGGTAGAATTTCGCCAGGAAGCGGTCATGTGGTCAACCTTGTTTTTTCCCCCCCTTTTAGCTCAAAAGAAGAGTCTTGTGGTTTCTGTAGAATATCTTAGCTTCCCTCCTACCTCCTTTTGTTTTTGATTGCTCATTTACAAAGAACCGTTCCCCCCCTTAGTTGTATGAACCCCTTTGACCCCTCCATCTGTCCTTCTAATGAGTAAGCTACCTACTTAGTTTGGCCTCATTCCCTCCTTGTGAAATCCCCCATTCTTTCTCTTTACCGACCTTATTCCTTCATTTTCATTAAAAATGCTGCGCGTCAGTGAGTTTTTTGGGCTTCAGCAGTGATTTCCCCTTCGTCTCAGGTGATTCACTCCTTTCATTCTTTCTTCTCAATCGGCAGGAGTGAACTTATTTTTTAACTCCCCTGGCACTGGATGAAGGACATGGTTGATCACCCTGGAGAGCCCCCCTCATTTTTTTAGGACGCGCCATTTTGTATCATAGCCTTCACCACTGGAGAATACGGGTCCTCTGTTGTTGACTCGAGAGCCTGGCTTCCTGCCATCTGTTAGTTCTGCCTCTTCCTCAAATGGGTCCAGTTTTCTCTTTCTTATTCCAATAGAGAGAAGTCCCCTCGCGTCGATTGATGACGCGGCCATAACGCTTATCTCCCCATAGACGCGTCCCAGTAATTCCCTCCTTCTCATTTTCCCAGACCCCGGCTAGATTGATAAGAAGATTTAGATGATTTTTTCTTTAATGTCTGTCCTTCGATTCTTCACATTTTCCATGTCCCCCCAGGTGGAGGTTATGATGCCACACCAAGACATTTATATTCAGACTTTTTCCCCCACCACCTCCATCGAGATCCGGCACCTCATCCTTCCATGAAGTTAACATGTTCCAGTGTCAAGTCAAAACCCGCGTCGGATCTAGGTTCAATTCTACTCAAGCTTTTCTCTTCCCCGCGCTTTGCTGATAACCTCATTACTCTATGTGCGTCTTCTTGGCCCCGTCCTTGGCCGTGTGCTCAGGAAAATTTCTTATTGTAATTCTAGTTCTCAAACTCGCTGAGTCTCCTATTCTTATTTCGTTTCAGAGTGTATTGTATTCTGTTTGGTGCGTGACTTTCGTCCTCCCGAATCAGAATGATAGTGTTTTGTTTTCTCGGAAATGCCGTGTTGGAGGCGATTCGAACTTATTCTCTACTCGTGACCCTCTTCCGTCTCCATCTTTGCTTCTGTTTCAGTGGAAAGACTTTTACTTGTCCTTCCAAGATACCTTGGCTGTACTCGGATGGGCTTCCTTCCCTAGAATTAAATATCTTTTTTGTACCCTCGTTATGGGCTGACAAAAGTTTCTCTGAGCCCGGCCTGAATCAATCTCGCTGCGTAGCCCCTCGATTCCAATCTGTTTATAGCCTGGCCCCACTTTTTTTCACTTGAGCATAGGATATACTACTAGTTCGCTAACTCTGCGGGTCTGTTTTCCGTTTCTATTACCTAACTTTGGTTCCTGCCGACTAGTTAGCTTCCCCTTCTTCAGTTAATCCCGATCCTAAGGATATCTGGGGGGGGCCCACGTTTCTTAGCTTGAAACATCCGATCTTCACACTGAAACCTGAATTCCTCGACCCTTCTTATAGTCCACGGTTGCTAGGGATTTGATCGCTTCTCTTTTTTAATCTCGTCTTTGCAAGAGGGATTTGTAGACGGCATAGTGCTTCATCGGGATCCCGCCTGTTCTGCTCCTATGGACCTGATAAAGCTGTAAGCCTTCAGATGGAAGCTCGGTGGACCCTCCCACCCCCAAGTATTTCCTCCTGAATAATTTTTTTTTAACGGAGTGTCTTTTTTTTTTAGCCTAGATGGAGCTTGGCTCGATACCTGTACGGCTGCTAGTCATCCATGATATGTTATATTTATCCCTTTAGTTTTTGGAAGGGAAACACCTTGACTAACCCCCAAGATAGGATTCGTTGTCTCGCTGGGACCTGGTTTGGAGTGGGGGGCCCCCATCATAGCAAAGTCCTGTGTCCTCTGTTTGTACGACCTTTTTGTTAGTAACAATAAGTTTTCATCCCCTGCCCAGGTTCAGCTTCCCTGACTGAGTAGCCCCCATTCATCGAGCACTCTTAGATAATTTAAGTTAGCCCATTTACGCATTTACAGTTTCGCACGCCCCGTAGAAATTATGCCACCGCGCTGTCCTTCCTACTTCCGAAGGAGGACTCCACTTTGCCTTGCTCAAGATCCTACTTCCAACACCGGTGAATCAGACTTGTTTGCATGGTCACCAGCCACCCCTCTGGGGGAGCTTTCAGCCCTTTAAAAAAGTTTTTTCATTCCCAACCCGAAAATTTACGCCCTCTCGATGATTTTTCTTTTCTTTCCGCTGGACTTTTCAGTCCTATTTCGGTTGTCTTTTTAAACTTTGCCCTTTATTTTTATTTCCTCTTCTGAAGGCAATATCCTCAGGAGTCTTCTTTGTATGATGACCCTCTCCCCGGCGAACAATTTTTTTCTTGAGCCCTCTACCCCTCCGATCTTATACGTTAAATGCACGATATGTCCTTCACATTAATCCTTTATTCTTTGAAGGCCTTTCCGGGATTGTTGGCCGAGAGGGCCGAGGACATTCTCCTCTATTCGACTACCTCTCTGAACTTATATTTCCGCCCATGAGGTTTGCTCCATCCCCCCCTTATAACTCTCTCTTTCTCATCCGTGTTTTTTTTCTCCGAGCTTATCCGACGATGATTCTGCCCTCCACCTTCGAGAAACCTCCCACCGGTTAGAAGAGGCGCGGCGAGAATGGTTCTTTAGAAGGCATACGCGTGACATCTCGGCCATGCAAGACGGAAACACGTTGTTGAGCTTAAGGAAGGATAAGTTGATGGCTCTTCTGTGCCTCGCCGTCCGTAGTCCGAAGATAAATTCTGGCCCTTTGTGTCCTTATTTGCAGTCCGTCCTCTAACACTGACTCGCCGAATTCCTATTTCCCTCGTTCCCTTCAGACCGCGGATTATTAACCGATTTACGTGGGCACGGAAACTTTATCTCCAACCCTGCACAGCGGCTTTTCTAAAACCCGATGTTTCAGCTTCTGGTCTTCCCCCTTTTCTTTTTTTTTCCCTGACGTCTATTCTTGTCCCCTCGCCCCCCGGCTTTTTGCTTCCCATGCCCACCCCTTTTCCTTTCTGCCCCCTTCGTTGGCATGAAATTCCTTTGAAACCGGCAAAACCCTTTTTCCCGCCTGGATTCCTTAGTATGAGCCATACTTGGAAGTCTTCCTATTTTTTTCTTTGATTTCGGCCATGAACCCCCCCTCCTAATGTGAATTTTCTTCTGACTAACCCTGCTCATTCTTCTTAAGAACTAAGAAATGTTTCGTTTAAGAAGAGAGATCTTAGACTCCTGTCCGGAGAGACTCTCTCCTTTGGTGTTGAGAACCTCACCCACTTACACCCTGAGAATTGCTTGGAGATCTTTTTTACCAACTCCCACCAGCAGCCGCTCGCTTCTAGCTACGATTCTCGCTGTCCGTTGTTTACCCGTTCCCTGCCCGTTCACGCTTAAAAATGCTCCACCTGGATCGCGTCTTACTAAGACCCTTCCGCTCCCCATTACGTCGTTTGGCGCTTCCTCCACTGGCACGCCGATTCCCACGGACGCCGGTCCCATCCCCTCCCTTTATGGTCCGGTGAGGTATTTGCTAGACCCCAGCAATAATGTCAACTTCCCCTCTTCCCAGAGGTGTTGATCCTTTTTTGTAGTAGAGCCCATCAATTCTAAGACGGCAGATATTACTCACGATCCTTCTTTCAATAGCCATTACCTTTTCTATTTGCCTAGTTTCCATCCCTCTTCACACCTGAAATTGCACCTCATATCCGCAGGATTCCAACTCCCCGTTCCCTTGATGAAAGTTGTCCATGATAATAAATTTTTCATCCAGCTATCAGGAGTAATTCCCTTATGAATGGCAAGATCCCTTTAGGCTCTCCTTACTTTGAAGGACCCCCCCAGTAAATTTAACTTTCTGCATCTACAAACACCTACCAGAAGAGTTATCCGCTCGTTCTTCTCCTCCGACGGATGACCCCTTTCTTTCATTACGCCGTGTACACTTGGCACTGACGTCAGCTTTTCCATAGAGGGTCGTAATATTTCGATCATCTTCGTCTTACCGTTAATTTCTAGCTTTTTCGATTATGGCACCACTCCAGTCCTCTGTTAAAACTTTTTTGTGACCTGGTAAGCCAGCGATTCCTCCCTTTTTCTTGCTGCCCCCCCGATGAAGAGTGTTAGCTGAACCTTGGACCTTCCAGCAAGATCGCCCTCTTATCGTCTCACGATCTTTATAAGTGCTCCTAGTTACACTTTAGTGTCGAACACCCCCTTCCCTAGGGAGAAGATATTTTGTTTTTCTTCATTAGTAAAGCATGCCCAACCAAGGGCCTTGTTTTTTCCGCACTCTTGAGGACCAGTCCAGCGATGGGCACGTCTGACCTTTCCATCCCTCGTTGTCCTGATCCCAGCAATTCCCTTTCTTCCCTCTGGAGTCGGATCGTCCTAGGTTATTGCTGCAAAGCTCTTTGTTAGGCTCACCTGCTGTCTTTTCTCTTCCCCTCAGAACGACCTCGGTTTTTTTTTTGTTCGGTGTTTCCCCACCCCCCCCCCCCCCCCCCCCCAACCCCCCCCTAGTTCGCGACCGGGTGAATTTTGCCCTGTTTACTGCAGTTCTGAACGGTGCGATCCTTCGCTTTTCTTTTTTTTCCCGATATCATATTCTCCTTTGTTTTGTTAACTTCCCAACCGCGGTTTTTCACGATTCCCCCTTATCTTCTCCTTTCCTGTGCTCTATGGCGTCCGCTTACCTCACCTCCTTTGCCATAAAAAGTTGCTCTTCATGCTCACCATATTCAATGCTCCAGGAGGATGACGGGTAAGACCCTTTTCTGGATCATGCGTCACGATAGACCTTCTTCCCCCCTCTTTCTACATTAGATGAGTAGGTAGTCCTTTTGTCACTGCATTAGCCTTTAGGTTTTATTCTAACATAGATAACTCGAGGACATGCCTTACCTTTTAAACGTTTCCGGTTCGGCTTCATCCCGTTGTTTTAATCCCGCCTTGCGTTTCTACCCCCCCCTCTCGCACCCAGGACAACTGTTTGTGATAGTTTATTTTTCAACAATCCCCATCCGAAATGGTTCCCGCGCTCATCTTAGATTTACCATCTTTTTTACACGCCGCCTATCTACCAGCTTTTCCGCATGGGTATCCCCTTCTCTAGTTTTACTCTCCATTTTTCTTTTTTTAAGAAATACTCCACGCACTCTGAGATAATGTTTATAAGGGTTTCCTTGCGCACCGGCCACATTTTGCCGCGGAGTGGTGGAACCATTTTGGGACTTTTACGGTTCCCTCGGACGTTCGCTGGAGCCTTTGGGCAGTTTGCTTTCAGTCAGTTGACCAGTTTGCAGACCCCTCCTCTAGGGTGGTTGCCTTTCTTCATTTTTTCCCCCTCTTCTCTTCTCCTCCCAAGTTGTGGTGCTGAGTTGTTGATCCTTTCCACCCCCCGACATGGCTTTTCTGGCACCACCGGTTAATGTCTCCCCACTCTTTCTGATTCAGTGAGATCTACATCGTTTCCTCAGGACACCTGGCCTACCATCTTTCCTTCACATGGCCGCTTATGATTAATTGAACTTCCAGCGAGCTTTTGTCCCCCCCGACCCTTTTTAGAGGCACTCGTCGGCAGGTGTCCCCTCCATTTGCTGTCGTCCCATCGTCGGTCGTTCCGCTTGGCACGTGTAGAGGTCGATTATGATACCTGGGTGAGCCTCCCGAGCGACCCCCCCACTTGTATACTTCCAGATTTGTTTTGATGAGACGACTTCGCACCCCACCCCTTCGGGCTCCTCTACCCCACGTACTCTAATTTCCCTCTCCTGACTCTTCTTTTAATCACTTGAATACTCCTTTCCCCCGGACGAAGTTTTCTCCTCGCGGATAGCCGTCTTTCCTCAGTGCCCTGATTTCATCCCCTATAATTCCCAAAGATCGCGTCCTTTCATCGCTTTCGCATTATAGATCTTCCCGAGCCTGGAGATTCACCGTGTATTCTTTACGATTAGGGACACTTATCATCGCATGTCTAGTCCCTGATACTGTACCGTTTTGTTTCCTATCTTCACAAAAACCAAAAATCCTATCTCTCGTTCTATTTTTTTTTCAAAACAGAAAAGTCCTCGATCGGAAAATGCTCCTTTCCCTTCCCACACCAAAACCCCCCCCCCACCAAAAACCCCCCCCCACCCCCCCCCCACCCAACCCCCCCCACCCCACAAACCACCCTTTATTCCCCCCGGCAGTACCATTTTCAAGGACTCCTAAGCCCTCTGGAGTTTATTTTTCATCTCCTGATTGCCAGATACCGCTCTTTTGCCCACATCAGGCCTCCGATAAGAGCGCTACCCCTCTTGAAATTAGTTTCCTCTGTCCAAGGTCCCCAGATTATGGAAGTTTTTGTGCAAAACCTAGATGCCTTTGGCCGTGGCTGCTTAGTCTCCGTGCACGTTTGTGGTTGTGGCCTCTGGGGCGAGTCATCCCACACCGCCTCCGTCTCTTTGGTGTTTAGAGTCGTCATGTTTTCGGCAGCATTCCCTTCCCTCTTTCGTGACTCCCCTCTACGACTTTTCTCTTTGCTGGCCTCTATTCAAGCCCCCGCCAAGCCCTTCCTTGTTGATCAAGATAGCCCTTCCAGTAGAGGTGGGTTTCCATTACCCTAGTCAGCTCTTTTTCCCCTCTTCGGGATGAAGGCCTTTCCCCTCTAGATCCTGTAATGAATATGTCCGTAAAGTAACTCGAGGACACGCTGAATTGCCAACCCCTTGGAAAGCCCTCAAGACGGCAATAGGGCTCGGTATATACTCTCTTTCTGAGAAACCTGTTGTTCGGTTTTGCTGATTTCTCTGAATTGCCCCCGCTGACGCCCTTGATCCCAATTCCTAGCTAGGCCCTCTATAGTTCAGCCGTCGAGACTTTTCTCCCAACCCAGTGATGAGGGTTTTCCATCTTCAGCCCGTAGCCCAAGAACGCTCCCTGGCGAGACCATAGGATTTTTAGGGGCTGGTGTGTCCGGCCAGCTGGCGAGCTTGCTCCCTCTCATAGCATACCCCCCCCCGCTCCCCAGAGATCACCAACAGAACTCCCCCACCCACAACCCCCCCCCCCTCCCCACGCCCCCCCCCCGCCCCCCCCCCCCCCCTACAAGTCTTCCGTTGGGCACTCCGTGCTGATCGACTTTTTTTCCCCAACTTGGTACATGGGAACTTTCGTTTGGAATTTATTGCGTGACTCCACCTAATACAACATAGGTTCCCCCCTGCGATTGTTTAAGCTTTCTTTTCAGTTTTGATTATATGCCCAGATTGGGAGATTCCCTTCAGGCTGCGGAGTCCTCCCCTCTAGTCTCGTGCTGAACGTTGAGCCTCGTTCTAACCAAAACCCTCCACGCGATAGGCGTGACAGTAAGTTTTGCTTCGTTGTATTCAAAGCCCTGCCAATCCCCCCTTGCAGTTTCAAGTTCCTGAGTTTTTTAGAACAGCTCCATCTGGTCGATCGGATAGGATCCCCGCACTCCGTCCCTCCCCAAAAGGCGTGTCTTCTTAGTTTTTTCTCGGTCCGGAGCTTCTGCTGAGTCCTTCGGCACCGTCCACAGATCCGCTGACCCGAGCCCCTCCCAGACACCCTGCTTCCTCCCTGATAGTCCCCTCTTTCCTTTTCTTGCCAATCACTGCCTAGAATAGAACTGTGGTTTCTTTTTTCACAGCCCCCCTCCTTGGGTGCGGACGTTTTCCCATCACAATTAAACCCGTAAGTTACCCCCTTACCAATTTTGACCGACTCAGAGCTGAATGACTTTTTCGGTCTCCTCTCCCCCCCCCCCCCCCTGACCCCCCCTCCCCCCCCGCCTGGAGCCGATCTCCCCGTTGCCGCCCAAGATCCTCTTTCTTCTCTGCAGGAGACTTAACGATGTCTTTATATTCTCGTGTTTTGTGCGTTGGAGAGCACTGTTTTCCATCTTTTCCCTCCCCTTTGGTCAGAGCTTTATTCCCTTTCGAGCTCGACCCGGCAGTTTAACTGAGACACCCTTGCCCTGACTTTATCTCTGCCCCGCTATTATTTGCTTTTAATACCGTGTTTGAAGGTGAAGTTATGTCTTTAGATTTCCCTCTCCTTCTGCTCGAGCGCGCACTTTTTCTCGTCCCTTTCTCATATGGATCACTTTTTTTGATATTACTCCTTTCCTCCTCTCGTTTTCGTTTTTTTTTTCTCTAGATTTGAAGTCCCCTCTTTGTTCTCCTCCCCCTCGCGCCCCGTTCGATTGAAATTGCCTTCTTTTTTTTTGAGCCAACTTCTCGGTAGAGGCCCTATGAGCCGTCAACCGAGCTACTTTCGGCGGCTATCCTTGCGAAGTTTCCTTGTGCTATCGTGTTGCATTCTCGCCCGCAGAGCCTTCCATTGAATCAACTCCTTTTCTTCCCACCCTGTTCGCCAAGGATTGTGTCCTTCGCAAGAACGCCCGCCGACTTCTTTCTCGTTTCCGTCCGGAAAGATCAGGAGAACGCTTTCACAGTTTTTGCTGTAAAGGCAAATCTTCGTCTTGCCTCGCAGTTTTAGTGACAACTGAGCCTCTCGCGAGCGTCACCACTGGTTTTAGTAACTTTTTACTTTCCCTCCCAGGATTTTGACTTGTTTTCCCTCCCACCCCCCCCCCTTTCTCTTATTCTCATTTGGAAGGAACTTCTATCTCATCCTTCCCACAAAACGTGGCTTTCCTCTGCTTTGTTTACTTTAGGTGCATCGGGGGCAGACTTGCTCTTTTGGCTGCCTGCTACGAAAAGGAAATTACCTAAATGAGAATGAGGAGAATCCGCGCTGTTGCTTCCGCAGACTTCCTCTGTATTCCTCTTCTACTCCCTCTCATGAGCTTGTTCGACCCTCCCCTAAGCTTGCACCACTCTGCCTTGATGGTTCCCCACTAATGTCCGCTAGCTTCTTCCACGAACTCTCCTCGTTGGTTTCGTGTTATGACTGTACTCTGCACTCTTCCGGCTCCCTCGAGACTCTCTGGCTCTCCCAGCATCTTTCATTCGTAATGCAGCCATGGGATTTTACCTCCAACTGGCAGATATTACCCCCTTTTGACGAGGGTCCCACGAGTGCGACGGGTTGAATTGTCCTTTTCCCGCATCTGTCAATCATCCTAGGCCCGCTTTGGGTTCGGCTACCACGGCGTGCCGCCCCCCCCGTCCGACCGCACGTCTTTCCAGATCCTACCCCCGCCCCCTTTCTTGATCTGTGAGTCGCGCTCCCCTTGCCAGGCACCGCATATCCGAAGGTCTCGTCCCGACTGTGCGTTGAGTGTATTCCCCCCTTTTTAAATCCTCACCGGGGTCATTTTTCCCCCCCCCAAGATAGCCGTGTAATTAATCTCGCTTGTACCCCTGGATCTCCGTTTTAGGCCGAAAGGCAGTCCTTTGACCCTCCCGTCCTTCTGCACTGCCAAACAGACCCGCCATTTTATTTTTATTCGTCTCGAAGAGTTCCCCTCATTCCTTTCCTTGAAGTGCAACGGCGATTCAAGTTTTTAAGGGTCTCCGCTCGATCGCGACCGATAGTCCTGTAACATTTTTCTCCTGAGGTGGCCGTGAGCCCAAGACTCCACGTCTCATGAGTAGTCGAAGGCCCCCTCCCTTCTTTCGTGTTCTGATAACAAGATTTTCCTCGGTTTTTTTTGTAACTGACCGCCTCCCGGCACACTCTGAAGAGTCTTGTGATCGCTCGTGCCCTAGGTCCTCCCCACAAAATTGAGGGCCGCAAAATCGAGCAGCGTGCGTGTAATTCTTCCGTCGAGAAAACCCTCCTCCCCCTGCGGCTTCCGGCACTCTTTCTCAGGAATCTCCCTCTATTTTCAAGATTGCTGCCCCCAAAGGTGGACTTACACCGCATCCTTATTGCTGGTCTTCCCGGGCAGCGGATCGCCTCCGGTTCTTTTTCAACGTTAGTTACCGCTAGTCCAGATTTCCCCCCCCTCTCCCAGACCTCGTGCGTAGTAGTCTTTCCTAGTCTTGCGGAACCGGTGTGAACTTTTGGAATGTAATTGAAGCTTGTGATTTTTCCCCTCCTTTTTGTGTTTGACGTATCGATCTGCCAACCTTTTTTGTGTCACAGAATAACCCCCTCGGTTCTCAATCTCATGTTCCTCATCACTGATCGATGATGCAAGCATTCTCCCCTCTTTCCACATAACATGCTGCTCTCACGCTTGAAGCCTCGTCTTTTTCCCTCCACAGCCCCCCCGATTGACGGACCCCGTTCTTTGCGATATATTTCCAGAGACTAATAGATCTCCCTTGATCGATTTTTTATAATTAGTTGAAAGGGACTTCCCTGCTGCATATTCCCCCTACGCCTTATCTCGGCCATTTTTCGCTCCATTCTCGGATAGTTTTGTCCAGCCCTTTTTATCATCACACACAACAAACTTCTGGACCAACTGGCTTGTGGGATATGATTATTCCCTAAAAATCCTGCCTTCAAGCTTCTCACAGTCCCCCGGCAACCGCCGTCCGCCCCTCCCAGACTGCCGTGATCACTGCTTTTTGACTGGGCCATCCATGAAAGATAGACACTCCCTCCTCAATTGCAGTTTCCTCTCCTTCCAATGTGGCAAAGACTTCTCTGGTCTTGTTTTAAAATGGGAGGGTCTTTCCTGTTCCACGATTTTGAGGGTCGACTGGTTTTGCAGGCTTTGTCTCGTTAAATGTTGTTGACCTTCCTGGCGTGTTTTGCTTTTTTC
>Ga0179593_1286674_pt1 | contig 13378 bp, 21 predicted proteins | sample CZODoug2_1_08_16_FD_185931 | JGI IMG/M metagenome (GOLD analysis project Ga0179593, IMG submission 185931) | Vadose zone soil fungal communities from Angelo Coast Range Reserve, California, USA - CZODoug2_1_08_16fungal (PacBio error correction) | ecosystem: Environmental > Terrestrial > Soil >... | reverse complement strand
GTACCTCACGACCCCTTTCACCCCACCTCAATGCAAGATAGGTCGTCCCTTCTCTCCTAAAAGCCTTTTTTTCTGTGTTGCCCCCTCTCCCCTTCCTTTGCCCACTTGCCCGTCGATTCCCTTCTTAACCACGAACACGTCTCTGCATACGTCCTGGAGTTGCTTTTCCCACTTGCCTTTCTCGAGTCCTGTTGTGTGTTGTTCTTATTGTCGACATCACCTTGACCGATGGTTGGGTTTCCCTTTTTTTGTTTGCGGTTGTTTAAGTAGTCCAGAGAATCCCAGCGTTCACCTTCTGAGGTCTTCCCCCCCTTTCTTTTCACTGTGGCCAATTTTTTTCCCCAGTCCTGAACTTCGAGTTCCTTCCTTTTTTCTTAGGCCACTCCCCGTTTATCTAATTGTTTCCCCTATTCTATGGTTGTGACAGTGTGTTGTGTAGGTTTTGAGTCCTGGTTTGTTTCCCGCTTTTCTTTGCATCCCTTTTCTTCTGATTCTTGACCTGGTTTTTCTAGTCTCTCCCCTTGACTTGGTTTCACCTGTGTAGGCAACAGTTCCTCGTATTCTCACGCTGTATGTTCCATACGATGGGGCGTCCTTCTCTTTTTCGTGCTTTGTGCCTAATTCTCGGAGATTTTTAATGCTCCCCTTTTTCCGAGTTCCAGACAGGATAGTTTTCCGGCCCCTTCGTTTCTTCTGCACTATTTTAATTCCCTTCACTTTTTTTCCTTGTACCAGGGATCGAATTTCCGACTTCGTTTTTCCTTTTTATTGTTTTGTTTTCCCCCAACGCATTTTCTCACGCTTATCGCCTTCAGATTATTTCTTCGATTTTTTCGTTTACGTCGCCCCTCCGTAGTCCGTTCCCTCTCTTCCTTTTTCCTAGTTTTGCCCCTTCTCATTCCGCTTCACTTTTAGCGCCCCCGCTCAGTGTCAATAAGATGTTTGCCCCCCCTCCTCATTTGTACAGTGTAAGTCTCTTTTCCGCCGTAGAGATTCTTCCCCTGATTTGTCTTCTCCAGTTTTACTTTAGTAGTCTCCCCTCGTTTTTCTTGGCTAATTTTGATGTGTGATTGGACGGTGTCTCCTCGCTGTAATGTCTATGGTTTTCCCTTTCCGGCCGTTTAGGATTTGGGTTCGAGGGGCTTTTGTTGGCGCTTTCTTTTCTTTGATACCCCCCTTTTTCTGCGCCCCTGTCCTGTGAGGTCGGTCTGCGCTTCCCATGTATATCGGTGGATTTTTTTGCTTCCTCGTCTGCACGAGATTTTTTTCTTCGCCCCGGCACTTTCTTTCATCCTTCCCCCAGAAGTCCAGGTTCTTTTATTTTCTCAACTCCCTGATGGAGGGCAGGGGGTCGAGCCTTTTCCCCCCTCATTTCCCGGGTTTCAATTTTTTAGTTTCCTTTCTCACTTCCTCCCCGTTCAATCTCGTTAGTTTTTCCGAGTTCCCTGCCGCTTTTACTCCCTATAGTATTACTATTACCTCGTTCTTCCGCCAATGACTTTTTTTTTTTTTCAGCCCCCCCCCCTATTCCCTTGCTCTCTATTTTTCTACTCCTTGTGTTTTTTTCCTGGGTCAATTTTTGCTGAAAAACCACCCTCTCCGGCTTTCCCCAAGTATCTCTTACTATGTTATAATATATCTCCCCTTTTGCCTTTTTCCATGCCGGGAAAAACCTTAAACCCTTCCCTTCCCCTTTCTGACTCCTGTTTCCTTTCCCCTTTCAGTCCCTCGTTTGCGAAAACACCTTTGAAAGCCGATTGAAAGTCGGTTATGAAATCCACTCCCTGCTTTCCCCTTTCATGAGCTCGTCTGGGGCAAGCCTTCTCGTCTATACATCGCCTGTCCCCCGCACCCGACTCTTTCCCTTTTCGAAGTCTTTTAATCACCGCACCAGCCCCCTTTTCCCCTCCTCCGCTCCAGCAACAACAGCCCGTTCTCCTTCCCCCTTTTCCCTTCAGCATGTTCTTAAACCCCATCGGACTCTTAAGAGCCCTTGGTGCCACAACTTATCCCACAAGACACCCCCCTTTCTGCCGATGGTACGATCCTTCCCCCTTTGAGAGGACAACCCCTTTTTTTTTCCTATTATCTAGCGGAGCCCTTAGTTTTTTTTCTACCCAGTCGTTTCTTTGGATCCTGCTCGTGTCGGTTCGTGGCACTTCCCCATGGCACCCCGAGATGGACATACCTTCTCGCCCCACTTCCTGACCCTATCCGGTTATATAACCAGTCATTTTCTTCTCCCCCTGCGTTTTGGAACCCCAAATCTTTCCCCTCGTAGTAGAACCCTTTCCCACACTGTTTAACTTTTCCTGGATATTCCTGTTGGTGCCTAAACTCGGCCTTACTGGATACCGCATGTCTTGAAACTTTTCTGCTTTTCCCTCTTACCCGTTCTTGCGTGCAACCTCTTCCACACCGAACCTACCCCTGCCCCCCCCCTCCTCCTTTATTTTGAACTGAGGTCTTGGCATCTTTTTCTGATTGTACCTGTCTGTGCCCTACTTTTTTCCATACTCCTACGGGGGTCTGATACTAGCCTTTCTCAGCTCACCGGCATTAAAGTCTTTACAGCATTCCCCTTGTCCCTCTTTTTCCTTACGGGTTAACAAGGTTCCCAACCTCAACACACCACCCATTTGTCTTCCCTCTTTTTCCCCCCGCTTCTCTGACGGGAGTTTCTTCCTTTCCCCCCTTCGCATTTCTCGTTTGCCTGTGAGGACCTTTTTCCCCCTTTTCCCCTCTGATACTTTCCTTCGATGCCCTTCTCTGGGCCACCGAAGCCTGCCCTCAAACATAGTTCCCTGTCTTTCCCCCTGCCCCACACTTTTTCAACAGACCAATCCCTCCTTCTAATCAGACTTGTATGGGCCCTCAGTCAACGTCGCATAAGAATTTTGTTTTTGCGGGTACCCCCCCCCCTCCCCCATTTAATATCTCTTTCGTATTGGTTCAAATCCCCCCCCCTGATATTAGACAGTTCAATCATGTCCCTCTTGCACCTTGATCGCGTGTATACCATTTCTACCCCTAGGTGCATTTTATTCCCATCTTTCTCTCCTTTTCGGAAAGACCTCCCCCTTGTCTCGCGTCTTTCTTCTCTTCCCCCCTTTTTTCGCTGATTTCTCGCCCATTTTTTTTTTGTTTTGTTAATTTCGTCCGTCCCAAGAGTAAACTCATGCACCGCTTTCGACCTTTCTTTTCACGCCCCTCGTTTTTTTCATGCCCCTTTCCCCCTGGAGCCTTGTAATCAGGACATAACCTCGTTTTCTATGCTTTTCACCGCCCCCTTCCCTTCACCTTTCGACGGCCTCGTTTTGCTTCGTTTGAACCTCGCTTTTCTTGTGAGTGAAGGTGGCCTTTCTGGTCTGTTGGAATGTTTGTTTTTTGTTTTAGCATTTTTTCCTGACGGAGTCCGCTTTTTTTTTCGCGCGGTTTTTTTTAAAGTTAATTCCTACCTTGCCCTTTTTTTTTTTTTAACTCGGAGGTCGGTATCGATTTCCCCCCTGCGGGTCACCTTTTTCTCAAAGAAACCCGAGGCCTCTGATGGTGTCTTTTATTCCCTCAGATCACTCGTTACGGTTCTTGACTATGGTTTGTGGCCTTTTTCTTTTGCTTCCTTCTCCCGTTTTTTAAGACAAATTGGAGCGCCCGGGGTCCTCCCTTTTCTTGATTCTTTATTCTTCGTTTCTTTCTGCTTGGTTTTGAATAGAGCCGTCTTCTTACCCGGTTAGGCACTTCCTCTCTTTCGTTTTTCTCCAGCCCTGAAACGACCTTTTGTGGCCCCCCTTTCGTCTTTAATTTTGGATTGCCGGTCATTTTTTCCATCTCGGTTTAATGTCTCCCCCCCGTTCCCCCGCGCTAAACGGTCGTACTCTCTTTGACTGCCTCTTTATTTGAACCCGTCCTCCTTTTTCCTCCCCCCGGTTCGTTGGTAAAAAGTTTTGTTTTTTTTCCCCAAAAAAGTTTTTTTGGGTTTTTTTTTTATCCTTTCCTAACTGCATTTGTGATTCATTCCCCCCAAGCTTTTCTCCCTCCAAAGCTTTGCGTGTTCTACCGACTTCCTCTGTGTCGTCCGTTTGGTCGTTGCCATTCGCCTTCTGTGCTTGAGGCCCTGTAGGTTTCCCTGGTACACTAGATGCCCATCGTCATTCCTCTTTCACGACTTCCTGCGCACTTCCCTATCCCATCGCGTCCCTCTCCTCAATTCTTCGCCCGAAGAGACCCACGTCCGCTACCTTTTTTCCTCTTTCAGATGATTGATTGTATATCCTTTTCCTTCTCCTTATAGGGAGACCCTCTTTCTGGCTCTTTTTCTGTTTTGTTTTTTGATTTCGCACCTCGATCTAGTAAGATGTACTTCCCGGTGTCTTTTTTTTTCCTGCGTTGGGTTTTTTTCTCCTTTCGCTTTTTTCCTTTTGCCCTTCGCTGCAGAACTCCTCTTTTCTTTTCAGCTGTCCCATCCCCCCTTTGAGTGTCCTTTTTTGCTGATTTTTTTCTTCGTAGAGCTTGCGGCTTTTTTCTCTTCCCTTTTTTCCAGCAAGACAGTGGTGGCTCTGTCTTGTTCCTTCAATCCGAACTTCCTTTTCCGTTTTGTACGCGTGCCGACTTACCGGAGTGTTAGTTTGTCAGCTTTTGCTATTTTTTTCCATTTTTTTTCGATTGCTTGTCCTCCCCTCCTTTACCCGATATCGATTAATGGTAATTGACCTGCCACTTTTTTGTCAGCCCCACTGATTCCCGTCATTTTCCTCCCTTTTTTTTGGAGAGTCCCCTTTACTCAGTTGATGAAACCCCCCCCCCCCCCCCCTTAGTCCCTTATATTACCTCTCCCTGTTTTTTCGACTCTCTCCCCTCCTTCGAGAAGCTTTCAACAAAGCGATCCCACTTGGCCTCTCCCTTGGACTCCCTTTCCTTTCCCCCTTCAGCGTGGTACCCCCCCAAACTTCATCCTGGAATGAAACCCCTCACTCACTTTTTATTTTTTGCGTCTCGCGCAACAGCTCTTTCTTTCCTTGTCACCCGCCCACCGATATAAGGAATCGGACTCCTCCTCCCCCTCGGCAGCATTTTTTCTCTGCCTTGAAAAAGAAAGACCCCCTCCTCTTTTTCCCCCTCCCAGCTGTGTTTAGTTTTCCCCAGTCCTAAAGTTAAAACCGGTCCTTTCTTCGGTTTCCTCACCAACTCCACGCCCCCCTCCCTCCCCCCTTCTCAGAGATGTATTTTTAGAATTCCCCAACCCCCCCCCCCTTTTGCATCTGCAAATCTTTTGAGCCTTTTTTCTTCCCTCTCATGTCATTTTTATTGATCATTCCTCGCTCGACGGGTTCGTGCCCCCCGATTACAGCGATTCCTATCCATACGTCTACTCTTCGTCTCTCCGAAGTCACTACCCCCCTTGACCCAGAATTCCGATTCTATCGCTTCCCTTTGCTTTTTCCCTTCTGTTTTTTGTATCACACCTCTCCCTACTCTCTTTTCGGAAAATCCTCTCTCCCTTTTTTCCCACTGTTCCCCCTTCCTGGATTTCCTCCTTTATCCTGAGGGTGAAGTTCCCTTTTTTGTTCCACTTTGTCTACGCTGTCTGAGCCGTTGCTCTTGGTTGGTTGCTGCAACCCCTTCGCCGATCTTCGGGCTGCCCATACCTGCCTTCACGTCCCCTCTCCTTGGTGGACCCTCCCCCTCCATCCGTGTAGCGCTCCGAATAGACTGTCTTGCTTTCCCCGTGACTTTTATCCTTTCGTTCTCCCAAGTCTAAGCAGCACTCATCTGACCCCCTTACCTTCCTGCCGTTTGGTCTCCCTTCCTTTTCTCAACCCCAACTGCCCCCCCTTTAAAGATCGCAACTCTCTCCTGTCTTTTTCCTCCTAACATTTCCTCATTTCGCCTCTGCTTTGACACATGTTTTTTTTTTTTTCCCCCATGAATTCTAGTTTCCCGGCTGGCCTTTCTAGTGTCCTTCCACCGTAAGTCGTTCCACACTCCTAGTTCCCTTCTTTGAAAACTTTTACACAACACACGACCTTTCAACGTTAACTTTTTTTTTTCATCAGAGGAGTCTGGGGTTTTTATTGGTCATTCCCCACCTTCCGTGCTTTCAATTGAAGGGGGCGCCTTCTAAGAATCCATCCCTCGCTGTATTGCACTTCCCCAGTCGTCTCTTTAAAGGGACTCCTTCATTACCACGCACCCTGTTTCTTCCTTCCTGAACCCAAGTATTTTTTATCCCTTGGCGTTTTGTCCGATCGTTTCGTGGCCTCCCTTCTCTCTTTTCGTTGTGTTGTTTTCGTCCTCTTTTTTTTGTCGTCCTTTCCCCTCGCGGACCCCCGACCCCATACTTAAAACCTATCCGCTGTTACTTCTGACTTATTTTCTGCAATTCGTGAACTGGAGTATCGCGGCCTTCCTTTCCCAATACTGCCTCTCGCTCTTTCCCCAGGGGTTTTCCTATCATCACTTACGGTCTGTCTCTTTTCCCCATACCATCCTCCTGGTTGCCTCGTTTACGGTCTGTTTTCTTTTTGTGTTGGACGGACTGGTCACCTCTTTTTTTTCCGTTCCTTCTTTGATGTGTTCTTCCACTTAGTCCTGAAGTTGGTCACGCGGCGTCCTTATCGTGGTTCCCCACGATGCACTGTTTGTTCGAAATCTTGACACTTGCGATTTGTTCTGAAACCTTATATGCCTCTTCGCTTCTTGTCACTGGTTTTTTTGTGTTGTGGCTGGTTTGTCTTTGGTCCTGGGTTTTTTTTTTCCCTAGACCAACGGGATATCTGCTTTTTCCCTTCTTGATCTTGTTTTTTTTTGTTCTTTGCGTCGGGACCTCTTCCTTCATTGTTTCGGAAGTCGGTAGTACTTGTTCTTCCCCCCCGTCTGAGGTTAGCAAGCCTCGATGCCTTTTTTTTTCCCCTTTATGGATTGTTTGCGCTGGAGATGTTGCCGGCCCTTTTCTTTCCTTGTATAAAGAAAAACCCAGCCCCCTCCTTCCTCCAGGAGTCCTTTTTTCGTCCATTTGCGTTTCAGCCCTTCCCTCCTTTCTTCACTTGGGTTTACAGTATAGAGGAATTTCCGCCTACTACGTCCTCTTCCCCCCACTGCCCTTTTTGAATTCCAAAACAAGCGGTACTCCCCCTCCTTTGGTAAGAATGATTTTTAAGATCGTTTCTCGATTGTTTGTTTCTTACTTGGCCGTCTTTTCATTGAGCCCCGCGCGGACTTGGTACAACTCAGTCTTCACTCTCATGAAGCTTCCGACCGACTTTATTATTTATCCCAGGCTTCCAATCAGAATTTTACTTGATCCTTTTCCGAAGGACCTACGTCGCGATAAGCTGTGCTCTGTCCCTCTTCCCTTTGTTTTCCATTTCCGTTTCTCCGTAGTAGGCTACAGCGTTCTGGCCTTTTGTCTCTGTTGGTGGCTCTTTTCAACCCCTGAGGAAGAATTGTCCCTTGGCGGGACTTGTGTTGATTTATTCCCTTCTGGTTGTCTTGTCTTTCCTATTTAATTATTACCTGCCTTGATGAGATTCCCCCCAACCCCTTTCAGGGTTGACGGCTTCTTTCTTTTTTTCTCGTCCCCTTTGCGAGGTTCTTCTCCAATCACACGAATCCTTCCGGGTTTGATTTTCATACCCTCTTCTTTCCCTTCCGCATGCCATTCCGGTGTGAAGAAGAGGCCCATTTTTTATCCGCCTTTCATTCTTCTTTAGTTTTTCGCTTCCATTCCTTTATGCTCTTCTTCCACATAGTAGTGATGTCTAAAATGATTTTTTTTCAGCAAACCATCCGGCTCTTTTTCCTACTCCTTGTGGTGAGTCTTCTTCCTGAATCAGTTTGGTTAACCCCCCCCCCCCTCCTGCAGTGCCCCATCCCCTTTCTACTATGGTTATCTCACTTCTTATTCCCCTCTTTTGATGAAGCTCGACCCCTACTCCTCACATACATCTCCGCCTATCGCGTTGCTTGAGACACTTTAAAGCCTCTTTCCTTCTTATGAAACACCCAATCCCCTTCACATTCTTCCTCCTAGAGCAAGTGCTGTGCGTCAGTCCCCCCCCAGCTCCTTCTTATGTCACCGCCCCACCCATACTTCATTTTTCTCGCCGCCTTTCCAAAGGCGTCTTCTTTTGGCATTGAAATGGTCCCAAAGCCTTCCTTCCCCTTAACCCCCACGCGGAGATCAATACGCAGCACGCCCTCCCCTTCCCCGGTGACCTTGCTGTTGGCAGACACCTTAAACTCCCACCCAGTTCAAGAAAGCGTTAGTCTCCTAACGACCTGTTCTGTGAGAGACCAATCCAATTTTGCCCCTCTATTTCTTTCCTGTCTATTTTTGCCAAGTATTAGGAGTGCTTCTCCTTTCTCTAGGAGTTTAGTGCACCCCCCCCCACTTTATTGACATTAGGGGTTCCCCCCCCTTGGCCCCCTTTTGCGGCGACGTTCAACGACCCCCCCCCCCTTCAACCCTTAGTCCTTTATTTCTCCCCCCGCAGAGGGTCGACCCTGCGTTGTTTGTTCCCCCCCCCAAAGCCAGAGCTTTCTTATTCCGGGACAATTCAGCTATACCACCCCACACTTTGAACCCCCCCTGGGATTCTTTACTTGAATATGAGGTGTCCCTCAACTCTGTACTGGATACCTTTTTTCGCGCTGTTGCCTGGTGGTTGTTCACTTTCGTTTCTCCGGAACCCCGACATTCTAATTCTCAAGCATCCCGTTATGGTTTGACCCACCCACGCTCCCATCTTTTTTTTTGCAGCGTTCTCCGCTCTTGGACCGCGTTGACACCTTTTGGTCTGACGGTCCTTCTTGATCAGTTTTACTCTTTCCTTCGCAAGAATTTCAATGTAACGCCTCCCCGTGGATACTTCCCCCCCCTTCCCCCCGGAACAACCTACACCACAACTGCCAACCTCTTCCCCTTTCCGGAAACAGCTCTCCGTCTTTACAACCTGCGCAGTTTCCCTTTTTGCTTTCGACAAAATTGCTGCTCCCTTCTAACCGGAAATCCTCGTTCCCGTGCTTTTTTCTCTAACCCTCCATCCCTTCTTAACTCCCCCCCTCTTTCCCTCAGTTTTCCCTTCTTAAAAACCCCGCCTTGCCCCTCTTACTGAGGAGAGGGTATTGGGCGTCCTGCCCTTTCCTAAGGTTTGCCTTTTTCCTTGCTCCCCCCCTCCCTTGAAACGCTCCCTCTCCAGTAGTGGGTGCCTCTTCCCGAGATGTAGAAAGGCAGTTCCCCTGAACCGCTTACCCTTCACCAAGTTTTGAAGGTCTTTAGGGTTTCCTCCTTTTTTTGGTGCGTAGCGTAACGACCTTTTCTCGCGTCTCTCTATATTTTATCCTTCCTTCCCGTGTTTTCTTTTCCCTTGTAGAAGGGCGGCGTCCTGATTTACTTTCCCGCCTTTCCCTTAAACCCTTCAACTTAAAGCGGTCCTGAACTGATAGAACTTTAACTGCGTGTTGCTGATTTCTCTGGCGAACCTGTAATTGTATTCCCCCTAAGGAATAGCGCTTGTTTTACCTCTTTTCCCCGAGCACGTCACCCTCCTGAATCCCCTTAGACTGTTGCTTCCCCCCCCCTTTCGATTACGTTGAAGGGGGCTCGCCTTGACGTCTTTCATGTTTGTGCATTTTTTCGAACGGAAAATTTAAGATGTTGGGGTCTTCTTGCTGCCGGTGTATTAAGCCCCTAGACCAGACCTTCCCCCCCCGATGTTAACGGGCTTTTTCGCAGATGTACCCCTTTTCGTTGTCGCGCTTATTCTGTCTCCACTGTCAGTGGTGATTTGAAACCCCCTTCGTATAGTCCCCTCCCCCTTTCTATGATTAATGGTGGTTTCCATTTGTGTGTTCGTAACAACTGGTGGGACCAGAGCCCCCTGGCGCATTTTCCTTGTTGGTTTTGTCTCTGTTTCTTTCCCCTCGTCGCTTTTTTTTTTTCTAGCGATCCTCCTCTGGGTAGCAAGATTGTCCCTCCCCTTTTTCCCCTTTTTTAGTAATCTGCCCCACGAGGCGGTGTCCACCCATCCTTTCTTTCGTATTCTCTTTTTCTTTGTAAAGATTCGTCATTTTTTCAGTGGTTTTTTTTAATGAACCATCCGCAACTCCTTTCAGACCCTGTGCATTTTAATGACCCTCTTTTTTCGTGCTGCCCCTCGGATTCACTCTTATTCGGTCTTTAAGTGTTTACCTTTGCTCTTGTTTTGTTCTAGATTCTTTCCTGTTTTAATTACCCACCCTTTTCCTACCTCCCCCCCCTTTTGCGGGTAGGCACGGGTTCTGCTTTTTTTTTTTTGTTTTGATTCGCCGATTTCTGAGATTTTGTCGGGTAAATGAGATTTTGGTTCCCTCTTTTCCCCCTCCTAATATTCTTTGCACGTCCCACCCCGGCCCTCCACTATAAAGTTGATCCCCTTCCTACGGGTGCCGAAAGATTTTTACTGGGCCTCAGCCCGTAGAAGTATTTTCGATTCTTTCTTCCAGTTCTGGTAGATAAATTTCCTTATACTTTAGTCAGTACCCCCCCCAGCTTTCTTTGCCCATTTGTCTGGAGGGTTTGCTTGTATTTTGTCAGTTAAACTTTTTTCTCTGAGTAAGATGGTTTAGGCGCCTTTTCGTTTTTTAGGTAGGGATGGGTTGTTTTTTTCGTTTTGTTTTCCTTTTCTTTGCCCATTGAAGCTACCGCTACTTTTCTTTGTGTTCCTTAAGGAGTAATTCTTCCACAATTCGGTCCGGTTCAATTTGTATTTTTGCCTCCCCTGCCCCTTTTCCCGCAACCTACCTTTTTTTGATTCCGGTTTTGTTTGTCCTTCCCCGCACTTTCCCTCTTCATTTGTTTCCCTCTGCGACTTTTTGGAAGACTTTCACTCCGTTCCTAGGCTATGCTGGCTTTTTTATTTCATTTCTCTTTCGTTTTTTTCCGAGGCTTCCTTCCGCTTTTATAGGAACTACATAGTTAGCTTTCACTCGCACTTCTTCTTTTTTCTCCCCCCCCCCACCCTTTGCTCTGATGATACTCCCGTTGTTTTTGTTTGAGAGATCTCTTTCCTCAGGAATTCCCCCCCCACAAAATTCTTTTCAGTACAATTTTTATGTTTATATTTCCTTTCCTCGGCAGTCTTCGGAAAAAAACTAAATGATCCCCTGCGTTCCCTTTCCTCCCCCCCTTCAATCTTCCCCTTTTCCTCTCTCGGATACAAAAACTTCACGAAGCTCCGTTGCATCTTCCCCAAACACAACTCTCCCAATGAATTCTGGCCTTCTCCCCCTTTCCCTCCCTTCCGGACTTACAGATAACCTTTTCACCTCCCCCGACCTTTCCTTCATCCTTAGTCCAGCCCATCCACAGGTATTCCTTTTCGGTCCCGACCCCTAATCCCCCCGCGAAAGTGCCCCCCTTTTTTTGTCTCACTCAATCTCCGAAAAGTTTCCCAGTCCCCCTCGGAATATTCTGCAGCGTTTTTGACGCCAAACCCTCCCAAAGAACCCCACTACCAAATTAGTCCCCTTCCCTCTGTTAGATACCTTACCATTATCCTTAACCTTGCCAAACCCCTTTCCCTTTCCCTATATTTCTCTCTTCAGAAGTTCGACCAACCCCCTTTCCCGCCCTTCATTATCTATGCACTACTCCTTTTACCCCAACTCTCTCACCCGTTCCGCCCCCTTCCCATGGCTACTCATCCTTTTTCCTTTTTTACTTTCCCGTATCATCCTGATATCCCCCCTTCCCTACCCACCCCTTCCTCCCCCTCTTTCCGCTGCTCGGCACTATCCCTACCCACCAGTCCCCTTCTTATCCTCTTTTTTCTTTTCCTCACCCCTCGAGCCTCCCCCCTGCTTTCCTTCCTCCCGTGCCCCTCTCCCACTACTAGCTTTTCCCAATCCTTCCATTCCCCTTTCTAATTCCATGCTTCCCTACCGCTTTTCCCCCCCCTTCCCCCTTCCCCCTTCCACCTTCCCATCTCTGCCTGTTACTATTCTGGTATCCCCCTTTCAACATTCTCTACTCCTACACAACCGCCCCATTCATATGCCCCCTGTCTTTTTATCGGTTTTCTCCATCCCTCCTCGCCTCCTACTACTTAATTCCCTTTTACCTCCTCACATTTCTCCCCCCCTCTCTACGCGTGCCCTACCTTACTTCCCTTCCACCTTTATCCCCCTTCGCAACCTTCTACCCTCTTCCTACCCTCATCCTCTCCCCGTTCCATCATTCTTCAGAACACCCCCTGTTCTTTCTGGAGCCTCACCTTGTCCACCCCCCTTAGTACTCTTGATTTCCTCTTTCTCGACCCCACTTACTCAACCTTATCAACATATCTTTTTTCAATGCCCTTCCACCTCCGCCAATCCTCTCCTCCGCAATCCAGTCTTTTAACTGCTACACATTGACCCTTCTCGGCTTTTTTGATAGTGCTTCTTCGGTTTTTCCAGATTCAAATGCTATTTCCCCTCTTGAACCCTTTCCCTGGCAACCGAGCCATCTTCGACTACCACCTCCCCCCCCCCTCACAAAGAATAGGATCTTTTCCCTCCCCTGATGGCTTATCAGTTTTTTTTAATCCCCCCCCAGCGTTTTTCTCCCGTCGGAGGCCCTCCGTTCCTACCCCCACTTCCCCCTGGGATAATTTGAATCCTGCTGTGCAGCCGCACCTCTTTGGCACTCCCCCCCAGACTTCCTCCGGCGTTGAGCTGAGTTGTCCCTTCCCTTCTTTGGCCCGGCCTTTCTGCCCCTTAATTGAATGCCCTCCTCCCTCCTTCGGGTGGATTGCCTCACCTCTTTCTTTTGCACGCATTGTCCCTTGTTGCATAATCACTCTTGCTGGGCCTGATCCATTAGCATCCCCTCCTCCCGCCAGCTCCCCTGAATCCGGACCACTTTCCCGTTTGATACCGGGAACCCGAGTCCAGTTTTTCAACCTCCCAACCACCATTCCCACCCCATCGTCCCGTCTTCCCCCCCGTGAAAAGCCTTCCTCTTTCGGGGCATCTTAACCACTTCGCATTCGTCCGACGCTTTTGCGGTATTTCCACATGCTTTTCACATCTAATCGCCCGTGGCCTTTGTTGACCTACGTTAAGCCAACGCCGTCCGCCTTCCACCTTTCCCCCCCCCTCGTCAGGTTCCCGTTACCCCCTCCAACCCCCTTTACCATATGTAAACGCCCCCTGCAACTCTCAGCGGCGGGTCTGGCTTTTTCCCACTTTCGGCGTTCTTTAATTTTTCCGTGTCTTTCTACCCTTTTCCCCTATCCTCGATTCCGTATTGGCAACTTCAATTATCTTTCGCCAGGGCCAGTGTCCTTGCACCCTATTTACTTTATCTCCTTCCTTTTTCTGTTGTTTGTCCGTCGTTTTCAACTTTTTTGAGCGGGTG
>Ga0179593_1257892_pt1 | contig 13378 bp, 19 predicted proteins | sample CZODoug2_1_08_16_FD_185931 | JGI IMG/M metagenome (GOLD analysis project Ga0179593, IMG submission 185931) | Vadose zone soil fungal communities from Angelo Coast Range Reserve, California, USA - CZODoug2_1_08_16fungal (PacBio error correction) | ecosystem: Environmental > Terrestrial > Soil >... | reverse complement strand
CTCCGAAAGTGTGCGAACTGCCTGTCTGTTTCTGATGCCGGAACACTCCATGACAAGTTCTTCCTCTTTTAGAGAGAATCAGGCCGCCCCGGGGGATGGGTAGCAGTTTAAATGTTCCCAAAACTCCCTTTCCCCGTTTGGAGCCAAACCCCCCAAAGCATGGCAAGCTCTCCACCGCTTCTTCTTTTCTTTGGGTGAAGATCTGATTGCTCAAGACTGAGCTCAGATCTTTTCATCCGCAACCTCTCCCATTTCCTCCAAGCGGTTTTCTTTTTTGCCGAGCAGCGATTCGTGCCATCAGGTCTGGTTTTTTCGCTTCTCATACAGAACTTTTATACTTGTCCCCTTCTCACTGTCGTTTTGGAAAGCGGCGGTGCTGTGCTGCTGTTGTGCCTTTCCTATTTCAGGACAAAGTTTTCCCTTTTCTTTCTCTTAAACTCTATCTCCTCCTTTCTTGCGCTATGCAGCCGAGACCCGCTCCCTTCATTCCTCGAAGCCCCTTTGATTTTCCCCCCCCCCCCCATCCTTTTGTCCCATTGCCATGGAGGAAGTTTGGAAAACCAAAGCTTTCTTTTTTGTGCTGAAATCTTCTTTTTACCTCTCCCCTCGGCCTTCATTTTCTTGCAGCACCCTGTTTTCCCTCCCCTCTTACCATGTTCCCTATACTGTATACTGGCTTCCTAAAGTTTGCCCTATGGTCCCCCCCTGCCCCACTGACTCCGCTGCCCCTGAAGAAAATTTCATCGTTTTACGACCCGTCATCTTCTGAGACTTCCCCCCTTTCCGGCATCGAGATCTTAAAGGACGGTATGTCTTCATGAACGCGCCCTCTTTCCAGATTCAGGACTTTTCCTTTTCCTGCTTTTGTTTCTCTACTCCTGCCGTCATGGCACGCCTTGTTCACTTCGCTCGACCCCGTCCTCTCCTCCCGAGTACACGATACAGCCGCTTACATGGACGCATGACCTCCAAGGCGACCCGCCCCTGCTCTTCCTTCTTTTTTCTCCCTTTTTCTAGAGCTCCCTTCCTTTTCGCAATTGTTTACTCCTCCCCAATGTCATACCTCCCTGCCTCCGCCTTTTCACCGTTTAATTTCTCGGGAGAGATTTTTTTCCGCCATAACCTTTTCTCCTGGGCTGACAGCCGCACATCCCTTTCTCATTGAAGTATTCGCCTACCCCAAATTCCACACATTATAAGGAAGTTCTTTTTTGCTTCACATAAAGACAGCGAGACCGATCTTCCCGCCTTCTGCTATGACGATGGCTGCCTCGAGTTGCAGATCGTTTCCCCATCTCGAGAGTAGTCAGCCCTTTAAAAAGACTAAGCGGCCCGATACCCTACCGTTTTTCCAGTGTCCTCGATTGCAGTCGCGCCCAATCCTTCGTCGTTGCCGACCTGAGCTTTTTTCCTTCCTCCCCACCTAGGTGAAGTGGACTCAGCCTTTTCGGAAATAAAAGCATTTCGCTCGTAAGAGGGCTCTCCTTTCCAATCCCTCCCTATGATTCATACGCTCCCTTGGATGCACCTAATTGCCGAGGGCTGTGTCTTCACCCCTCCCACTCCTTCACCCGTTGTGACTCCCCTTCTTTGCGAAAGCGTTTGTTGCCTTTCTCTTGAAATCTTAGATCCCCACACAGTTCGGAAGCCAGTCGCCGGCCTCTCCCATCAAAGATGAGATTTTGTTTCCTCCTCTATTAGTTTTCCAAAACTCAATCCATCTGCTTGGTTCAAGCTCAGAGTTTAATCCTCCTCCGTTTTTTTGAGTAGATGTGAAGACTTCTTTGCTTTCTTTTTTCCCACCCATATTGATTTATTTCACCCACCGCATCTGACCTTTTTGCGCCCCCGTTCTTCTTCTCCTGTTCTGTGTCTTTTCTCCTCCCTTCCCGGATGACAGAGCGTCTCCCTTCATTTTTCGAATCATGCTGGTTAACGCGGCATGTAGCAGTTTTCTTGCCCCCGGGGATTTATTCTCCTCCCGTAGGCGGTTCATTGTCGGCAACGCCGATGCAGCCCTTCCTTCTTTTGCGGTACTTTCCTTCTCTGCACTTACCCATTTTATTCCTGACACCATGGGCGCGCGGTTTTTTTTCCCAACTTTCGAGGGATTTCTCCCCTCTGCCTCTCTCGTTTTGCTCGGGATGCTGTCTTTGAAACGGATAGCCTCTCTGCTCGTGAGGAGTTGTTCATCCCTTCCGAACGCTCGAAGCTTTTTTTTGCAGTCCTCTCGCATTTTCTCGGGAAGATCTTCCTTAGCCCTGATGGCGTCCCGGTCTTCTCAGTTTTTCTCTGTCACCAGTGCCATAGCATAATTCCGGGGCTGTTCTTTTTACTTTGTGTTGTTTACTTTCATACCGAAATTGGAGTTGCGTCTTTCCTTTTTTCCCACCAATGTCTGCTGAGTGCGTGCTTAGGTTTTTCCTCCCTCTCCTTGGTCCCATGTGCATCTTATCTGGGCTGGCCAATGGGTAGTCTGTGAACATGCGTCTTTGATTTCCTTACTAGGCATTTCCTTGCCTTTCTTTACCCTGACTGGATGTCGCCCATTATTGCCCGTATCGGTGGAACTATCCCTTCTTTTTTCTCCTCCGTGGACCTTTTTTTTTCCTCCTCCTCTGCTAGCAGGAAACCCCCCCATGCCCATTTGGGATCGGCAGGCATTTTTTGACTCGGTTGATTCCCCCATTATGTCAGTCCCCCATTCTATAGCTCGAATGCCGCAATTGGTTGTTTTTTTGCTCTCTCATATCAAACCAGTCTCTTTCCTTTCCGACCCCAGATGAGTTTCTCACGTCGCCAGGTCGTGGGCGACATCTTCCTTTTGAGGTCTATCCATTAGAACTCTTATTCCTGGTCGATCGCGAAGCCTTTGCCTTCCCACGCCTTGTCTCTCTTTTATCCGATTTTAAGAACCTTCTTGCTTTCGATTTGTTACAGCGTGCCTCCATTTTTACCAGTAGATTTCTTCTTCTTCCTTCTGCCTTGACTGCGCAGGTCTGTGTTTGCCTATGTTCTTGCTTCGAGATCGCGTTGATTCTTTCCTTAACTCATCCCCCCTCCTCTTCTTCCTCTTTTACTTCCCCCTTGAAAAGCAGCCGCCAACCGCCTTTTTTCCCCTTCCAGTGAGTACTTGCCCCCCCTGCGTCGTCTGCCGCTCCCACACGAAGGCGATTTCATCTTTGCGTTCCTTCGTTCCATCCAAACTCCCTGGCTGCACATGTAGAGATTTCAGATATATTATGCCCAGAGTTGATCCCATTATTGCAGAACCTTTCCAGCTCTGACAGGGCGTAACCCTCCCTTTTCTCTATATTGACTTCTTTTTCGCAAAGGGGGGACGGATGGTTTTTTTCCCCATTTCTGCATGAACCTCCCTTATCTCGGCTCTTTCTCCCAGATGACCACCCCTTCTTTTCGGACTTTCCTCCTCCCCCGAGTAGGTTCGACCCCCTTTCGGCGGATCTTCACTCTGACGCCCCACCCTCCCTTTAAGAATAGTTTTTTTGGTCTCAGCGATTGGCGTCAGAGTGCCTATCCTCCCCTCAATTTTTCTGACAAGTCATTTTTGAGGGACGCTGGGATTGTTCCCATCAGGAAGGTTCTCTGTAAGATGGGGGTATGTATCTCGGGAGATCATTGCGATGGTACATGCTTTCACTGTCACAACCCTCCCCTTTTTTCACGGTGCTCCCCCACCTGCATGTTAAATCTCCTCTTTCGGCTTGTTCAGCTCCGTGGTGCGGGCGCAAGCTGTACGTCCGATTACCTCTTTGAACTTACTATTTTTTTTACCCCCGCCCCCCTGCCAGATTGACCAGACCCTTTTTTTTTATCGCGGACAGTTTTTCCTCCCCTTTCCCCTTAGGTTTGCGCGCGTCCCGTACTCTCCTGAGACTTCCCCTTCCCTTGGCCCCTTTTGATTTCTTTGTTTTGGCTGCAGTAGACTTTTCCTTCTGTGAGATAAGGATCTAATCCTTTTCCCCTCTCTGATAGAAAGCGCCTCTATTCCTCCCCCTCCTCCTCCTTCCGGCCACTGCCTCCTCGTGCCCAATTGACCCCTTCCTTTTTCCATTCAAAACTGGAGTCCTCGCCAAAAGAATCTAGCGCATTTGGCTTGCAATTTTTTTTTTCAATATCGAGGCTTCTTTTATTTTGGAAGAACCTTTGCATTGTCTCTCTTCGCCCACGGCCGCCTTTCTTAATGTTATCCCAACCTAAGGGAACACTATGGCTCCCGAAAGATGTTTCGAACTTTTCCCTCCCTCCCTGAGTACTACTCATTTCCTCTCTGGCACCAATTTCGCATCGCGCACTTACTTTCTTCTGAATTTAACCTCTTCCCTCCTCAGTAAAAAGATGACCTTCCCCTATCCCATGTGTGTCGGCTTGTTTCCGCCATCGCTTGCCGTCATGAACCTCGGTACACGTTCGTCTCCACCCTCTTCTTGAGAAGAGTCCCCGATACGATATCCCTTTGCACCACATAACTTGGATCCCCCTCTCCGTCGTTCCTGGACCTCTACTTCTTAGACGTTGCCGTACGCGCTTTTTTTTTTTTCCATGTCATAGACCTTCTCCCTCCCCCTTGGCCCATTTGCTTCGTGTCTGTTCTCCCCCCTTGCTCCACCGCCATAATTAGGGTTGTCTCCTGTCCCCCCCCAAGGAGGATGGGCCAGTAGATTCCTCGATACAACAAATGCCCCATTCTGACTTCCAGTATCGCTGGCCTTTCCCTCCCCAGCAGGATACGAGTTTTTTCGGATCATGGCGTAGGATGCGTTTTGTCTTAGATCTATTCTTCCCCCTCTGCTTTACGATCCCCCCCAGCCTTTGAAAAGGAACTCCTCTTCTCCTTTTTTTCTTTAATACTATTCCCTCCCTCCCATCACTTTTTTTTCCACCCTCTAGGCATCCGCCCCCTCCGTGGCGTTTTTCCTCCAGAACCAATGGTTTCCTAGATTCATCGGAATGGATGTGTCAGCTCTTTTCCCATACACCGAAGTTCTGCGTCAGTTTTTTTCCCAACAGGACCCACGCCGCTGCATTTTTTCATTTCCCTTCTGTTGGACGGTGGGAGGCCCAGCCCGGGAGCCCCAAAAGAAAGATTTTTCAAAAATTCCCTTCCACCTCCTCCGTTTGCTCTCTCTATCCCGTCCCTACCCCTTTTCACTATCCACGTCCTATTTAGTTTCTTTCACCACAATCCCCCATCTTGCTCTGCTTTTCCGCTCGTCCCGTTTTTCCACTATCTTTTTACTGACTTCTCTCTTTTTTCTCACTTGGCTCTTTCTTCAATTTATCCCGCTTCCCACCCCCGTCCTATCGTCTTATCCTCCTTTCTCCTCCTCTCTTTCCCTCTTCCTCTTTTTCCGCACCTCTCTCCCTCCCCTTCCACTCCCCCGTTGCCGGCTACGGTTTTTTCCGATCCCCTTCGTTGGTATTCTTCCTTCCCTCTTTTTACTCCTTTCGTCCCTCCAATTCCTACCGTCCCACCGTTATGTCCCTATCTCTTTTCCTCCCTTCTTTGCACCCGTTCTCTATCCTTTTCATTTCTTTCATTCCTACTCTTCCGCCCCCCCCCCCCCCCCCCCCCCCCCCCCCCCCCCCCACCCCCCCCCCCCCCCCCCACCCCCCCCCCCCCCCCCCCCCCCCCCCCCCCCCCCCCCCCCCCCCCCCCCCCCCCCCCCCCAACCCCCCCTCTCCCCCCCCCCCCCCCCCCCCCCCCCCCCCCCCCCCCCCCCCCCCCCCCCCCCCCCCCCCCCCCCCCCCCCCCCCCCCCCCCCCCCCCCACCCACCCCACCCCCCCCCCCCCCCCCCCCCCCCCCCCCCCCCCCCCCCCCCCCCCCCCCCCCCCCCCCCCCCCCCCCCCCCCCCCCCCCCCCCCCCCCCCCCCCCCCCCCCCCCCCCCCCCCCCCCCCATGAAGAAGAACTCCCCTTTTTTTTACCTCTGGTCTGCTAACATGACGGTTTCATGATCCTTTTATCCGACTTTCCCCCCTGTCCGAGATCTCCACGCCGACAAGCCCATATGAGCGTTTGTTGGGTTTTATCAGCTAGGACTTTCCCCCCCTCCCTCCCCATAGGGCTTTGGTTTTTTACAATCCTCCTTCCCCTCCTCCGTTTTTTTTTATTCTCTCTCACTCCCAGAAGCTTTCTTTCTTGCCCCAGTCACTCTTATTTTTAGTCAACCCCCAAACCTCTCATATCCCTTTGGAGCTATTTTTTATTTTCTCTGCTCCTTCATGGAATTTCTCCGGCGGTGAATTCTTTTAGGGACAGGCATTTCTTCCCTTTCACTGTTTCGTCGGAGGAGGTGTTTTCGCACTTCTTATCCCTTTTCACTTCCTTGCCTTAAATCTGGGCGTGGTTCCTTTTTCCCCTCGCCCTCGCTACGCCAGGCCTTCTTTTATTCTTTTTCCGGTCCTGCTGAACATCCTTTTTATTTTGCGACCTTTGGTCGCAACTCGTTTTGGCTCGCCGGAGATTCTGCTTTGCTCCTGGCTTCTGTTCGTTTCCGTTAGCTCCTAGTTCGCTGTTTTTTATTTGTTTTTGGAATTCCTTTCTTAAACGATTCATCTTTTTTTCCCTCGATCTGCTCGCTTTCAGCCCTAGCCCTTTCTCGTCTTCGGAGTCTCCTGTCTGGATCTTTTCCCCGTTCCCGAAATCAAAATTTACTTTCTGCTTTAACTTTGTTGAGGGTTGTCCCCACGCCTCGCTGTTGCTGCCTGCGCCATTCTGCTGATTTCGTTCGGCAGGTCTCCCTCCCTGCCTTTTCATTTTTCCCCGGTGACTTTGAGTATTCAATTGGCGATGTTTGTTGTATCCAGGGAGAGGCTTTCTCGCTTGTTCCCCCCCTGTCCTTCGGACATGAAGTACTCGTTGGTATTTCCCCTTTAGTTTGATTTATCCAATTTGTCTTAGCTTAGCGTTGCACCCCCCCCACTCTTTCTCCCCTTTTGCTTTATAAGAAGTGGTCCTGTTAATTAACTTCATCGTCTTTCCCCAAGCAGCCCCAGTGGTTCTCGAACCTTTCCCCCTCAGTTTGGTTCCGGCTGTAGTGCCCGCTGGTTCTCCTCCCTACATTGATGGAAGAGGCCTCATGCACAACTTTGTGCCTCCTTTCGATGCACGGCTGCTTCTTCACGAGACGATTTCCCTCCTTCTGATCCTCTTTCTTTTCGTTGCTCCAGAGCGTATTGATGTGGCCCATCCGACCAGTAGTTTTTCCTAACCCATTTTTCTACTAGACAGGACTTTGTTTCCTCTGTGAGTTCCCTTCCTTCTCTTCCAAACCATCTCGATTCTGTACCATCGATCCAGTTCTTTTCAATTCCTTTTTGAAGGAGAAGATTTTTTTCGTATTGGAAGTCCTCTCTGTCTGCCCTCTTAGTTACGAGCTCGTTGCCCCTTTTCGCTGGACAGATATCGCTTGTGACCTTTTTTTTCTGCCGCCCCCAGCAGACAAATTTGGTCCCCTTTGGCACCGACCCTTTTTATACCGTAATTGAGAACTTTTCCCGTTGTACCTTTAAAACTCTGAAGGTCTTGCAGCGCGTCCCCTTCTTGTTCAATCAAACCTCGGAGAACCTTTAGCATCGGAATCTTCTCTTTTCCCCGGTAATTGAGTTTAGATTTTTTTTTCTTTTAACGCCCTTCAGCCCTTCGGGTCAGCTCATTCAAGCGGCGAGTGTCTGCCCATTGGATGGGGAGTCCCTGGTGATTTGTTTGCAATCTGACGCCACTCTGCCCTGATCGCCGGCTCGCTACGCTCTTACCCCCCCCAGTCACTTCTTTTTTCCGTTTATCAGCTCCCGAAAGGGTTACGGCAACGACTTCAACGTCCTCCCCCCCCCTTATCTCTTTTCCTCCTACCTCCTTTTGTTTTTTTCTCTCGATTGGCTTCCAGCTTTTCCTCCCCTTCCTCCATGTGAGAACCCCTCCTGTTTTACTCTGATGCCCTTCCTAATCTTAATGGCTGCTGGGGATCTCTCTCGGTCTGCTCAGGTTATGGTCAGTCATCCCTTTCCACACCCCCCTCCTTCAAAAGGGTAGCCAAATCCCTTGCAATGCTCTCTCGTCCGTTTGCTTGATTTTTTGTCCGCTGGCTGTTGGCTTCCTCATTACGTTCAGATACGCCCTCAATCTCATCTTCTCCACAGTGTTGCTTTTTTTGTCTGCCCCAAGCCGAGCGCTTTCCATCGCCTTCGTTCCGTTTTTTTCCTCCGTACGACATTTTATGCCTTCCCTTCCCACTTTTCTTGGTAACGGGTTCGGTTTCCTTGAGTTTCCGGTGCAGTAGAAAGAGAAGTTCACAGGCTCGTCCGCAGGTTTTTTCCAGCCCTTCCCCCGCTCCCACAGCGTCCTCTCTTATTTTTCCTCCGAGAATTCCCCTTCCCACTGAAGAGAATCCCCCGTCCCCAGAATTCAACAGGCCACTATGGCCTCTGCGCCAACAAAAAGCATCCCCTTCCTCTTTTCTTGACATCGAAGGTTTTCGATCTCTGCTCAGATTTGGTCAGACCCCCCTGATGTCTCACTATTTTTTCCTCCTGACTAGTTTTTTGTAACCTCAGGGCCCTTTTTCCCCCTCCCAGACGGCACCTGGATTCTTCTTCCCATCAACTTCATTTTTAATGACGAAGTGCTCGTAAATTTTTCCCCCTTTAGTGCATCTTCCAGTCCGGGATGTTTCATTTAAACTTTCACTCCGCCGACCACTCTGCCTTCCGCCCAACCTGGTGGGAGCTTTATGCCGCAGATAGATGCCTTCATTAAATGGGTCCAAGTTTCTTCTCCAAGGTTGATCCCAACCTAGTTCACGCTACCTGTACTCCCATGGTCTACCCCTCAAGGAGAAACTGCCCTGCTTCCTTGGGGTTCTAGGATGTCCTATACCATGGTCGACGACGTCCCCTCCGACCTCGTGTGCCCATGTTCTTTTTCTTTCCACAATGTCATTGCCATTCAACCCCCTCCTTACCCGTTGTGAAATGTCTTTTTTTTTTTGCAGAGACCCCTCCCTTTTCCCCAAGCACTACAGGTTTGTGCCGCCTTCAAAGGGCTTTCTTTTACTCCTATCTTCCCCCAAAGTAACCACCAGCCCGGCCCCAGAGTTCTTGAGGCACTTTCATCTCCAGAAATTAGCCTTAGGCGGCCCTCCCCCTACAGGTCTTCTTGACGGTTCCCTTTGTACAGATCTCGTTTCTCTCTCTCTGGCGCTTTTTCTCAGGTCATTCCAAACTCCCTTCTCCCTGGCCCTCTTTCTCCACCCGTTCCCTCAAGAATACAATTCGCAACCTCCCATAGACCTTATCACGTCTTCGTTTGCCTTCCCCCCCCTCCTCCCTTTTTTTCGAGATCCCCCATCCGTTGGACTTTTTCAGTCAGCCCCCCTTCCTGACCACCCAGAAGGTACTGGTCCGTAGTTTCTGCCTATCACAATTCCTCGCCGTGCCTGCTTTTTTTTTTCATCCCCCTTGATTTACTTTTAGGAAGCGCCCTTTCTCTCCACCTCCGCATTAAAACTGCTTGAATGTACCCGTCACTTTTTTGTCCCATTTGCGGCCGCCTTTTTTTTATGCCCTTCCCTTAGTCCTTCTCCAACTCCTTACCTCCGGCTTCTCCTCGCCAAGTCAAGATCCTCTTTTTTTTTTCTCCATGCCGAGGACCTGTTTGACCACCAATCCCCTCTTTGATGGCTTTAAACCCTCTATTCCTCTTTTTGTTTTTTTTTGATTCTCTCCTTTCCTCCCCCTCCTCTTGTCTTTATTTTTCCTTCTCTGATGGTTCAACCCCACACGCTCATTTCCGTCCGCCTCTCTTAGTCTTCTTCGATTTTTCTTTTTTGCACTGGATGTCCCCCCTTTCCACTTAGACGCACCGAGGTCGTTTTCGGGTCATTCGTCATTCATCTCTGTAATTCTTCTTTGCATCTCCCTTTAGTTCCTCTTTACATTCGGGCCTTCCCCTTTTTTGTCCCTTGGAGATTCCCGCCTTAAGACAGGTTACCCCTTTGTTTTTTTTTAACTGTTAATTTTGCAATTCCCCGCCTGGTCTTCTCCGCCCCACATCTCGTTTTTGTACCCCGACCCTCTGTGGTAATTGCCCTCTTTCTTTTGTGATGCGATCGAGGGTTGTTGTTTTTTCTTCCTTGGCGTCACAGTGCTCTTCTTTCCCCGCGGATTTTTCATGCTTCCCGCATCGCCCCGCTCGCATCTCTTTCCCTGCGGGCCGTTTTTTTTTTCGCCCTGATCGTCGCCAGGACTCAGCTAACTGTTTCCTTTTTGATCGTTCCCAAGTTTTTTCTGAAATACCTTTCCTTGTCCTGTTTTGTGTGTCCCTTTTATTTCTCTCGTCCATTTCCCCTTGTCTTTTGATGTCGGTAGACAAACCGTGTCTTTCATGGAGTGCGGAAAGGTACTTCCCTACCTTTCATTTCGTTTGTTCCCCCGTTCGATGCAATTTTCTTTTCCCCTGACGATGGACGGTTCTCCCCCCCCCTCCCTTTATGTCCCAAAATGACTAGGCCATGGGTTCTTTTTTGACTTGAGTGATGTACGCCCCCCCCCCTTGGGTTTAGTTTAGCTTTTAGTCTTTTTTTTTTCACCGTCTCCTGCTTTTCTTGTTCCTACGATTTTGACCTAGTTTTTCAGGCCCTCTACTAGGAACACAAGCCGCCCGTTTTTATGCCGCCTGCATGTCCTTTGTTGACGTCGGTAGTTCCCATTCTTTTTTTAGCTCGTAAGGATCGAGCCTTCCCCATTTTTCTTATTCTCCTTTACTTTCCTTAAGACGATGTTTCCTTTTCCCCGTCTGGCATTCGTTTTCGTACCTGGAGGACAAGTTCTTGCTGGTTAGGAAGACCTGTCCTCTCTCTTCCTTCCACTCTTTCTCACAGCAGTGTGCTGCCCCCTTCATGTCTCTCACTATTCTTTCCCGTTTTCCTGCCACTTTTCGTCGAGATGTTTCCCCAGCAGTGACCCACTTTTTCCGTTGACCCATTCGATTGCCTTCTCCGCTTTGCGTCGTATTGCCGTTTATGCGGCGGTCTGCTTCCTCCTCTCTTTTTCTGAGATTCGTTTGACGGCTTTCGTACCTTTCTACTCCGATGGACTGCCTATTCATGGTTCAGAACAAGACGACCGCAACCGCCTTTCCAACGTACCGTGAGAATTTTTTTCCCCTTTTCCCATGGGTCTTCCCCGACTCTACCCGGCCGTCAGTCCGATTTATCTTTTTTTTCCATCCCCAAAACGAGTGCAACACCTTCTCTAGTTTCATTTTCTTATGTCGATCTGAGCTTCAGACCCTTCTCCTCAGCCTTCGTCCTCAGACCCTCCTGAGGAGAGAATTGCCTTTCTTTTGCTCCATTGGGGACGGCTTTGTGTTTGAAAGTGATGATGCCCTCCGTCATCCTTTATTCTCTCTCCTTCCTACCTCATGGATGTTGTCGGCCTTTTTCCCCTCTCCCAATTCCATTCGTAGCCCTTTCGCGGATTCCTCTGAATGACCACCCAATAGAGTCTCTTAACCCCTCATTTTTTTCGTATTGGAGTCCGACTCTCCCCGCACTTTTCCAAGGTGAGAACCCCTCCCAGCCTTTCGCGATGCCCTAACATCACATGTTCATTCGGGGTATGTTCATGGCGGTTTGAGTGTATCGATAGAGGACCCCCCCCAGTATCATTTCCGCATTCTTTCTCAAGCAATTTTCCCCCAACCATCCTTCACCACTTCTGTTCCCCCCCCCCATCCTTTTCAATGTATAATTAGCCTTCTTGACCTGCCTTGCCGACGCTTTTGCGTCAAGGCTGACTCCCCTTCCTCTCTCTTTCAAATCCATACTCCCTTCCTCTCTTACTCCCTCGTCACGGTTGTTTTTCTTTCACCACCCTGAAGAGCATAGCTCTTATCTCGTTCTTTTGCGAGTCTGATTCATTTTTTCCTGCACTTATCCTTTTTGACCTTTTCCCCCCTTTTTTTGCGGCTGCTGTTGCTGGCACTGGAGCAAGAGGAAGGCCATATCGCTCCCTTTCTTCCTCCCCAATTCCCCCTTTTACTGACTTCAGAGCCGCTATTTCCCCTCCTCCCTGTCCTCCCCCGGCCCCCCCTTCTCCTTGCGGATCCGGTATCGACTTTTCACAGGAAAATAGTGCCCGGTTTTCCAAAAAATACTCCCTTCCTTTTTTTGGACCATCAATTGGTCCCTGATTTATCAACTTCTTGTTTACTTCGACCATTGAATATTTTCTTCTACTGTTTCGACACATAAGGTCCAAGATTTCCTCCACTCCTCTCTGCGAATCTCCCCAAGCATTTCTTACGCCCGCCGTTGTACCTTAACTGCCCCAAGTGCTTGCTTCGAGCACTTTCTATTACCTCCCTTTGTTTCGTGTCGTCACCTCCTCTGTTTTTCCCCTAAAGCTTTTCACAAAGCTGTGCTACACTTTTTTTCTGCCCCCCTTTTTCTCTGATTCTCTTTACTTCATTGTCACTTCTTTCCAGTACTTAGCCCCTGTTTTCCCCCTGAGACATAGGTTTTAAAAAGATACGCTACTTTACAATGTGGACTCCCCCCAGACCCTTCTCTCTAAAATGATCGGAGGTCAGGCTCCTAAGTGCTATCCCGGCCTTCCTTTTCCTGACTCCCTCTTTTTTAATTTTCTCCATGAATACGCTTTCCCCGGGAAATGACTGTTCTTTGCGCGACATTTGGATCACGCCCCCCCCCCTTCTTTTTCCTTGGGGGGTTCTTTTCCCCTCCACCCCTTTCGTGGTGAGTTAGCCCTTTTTTTTTTTCCTCAACCCACACCCCCTGTCCACCGTAAGTCCCCTACTCTTATTGATTTGACCTTTTCCCCCCGATAACTGATTAGACGATTTTGACTTTAGCTCATTTCGGAGGCACGATGGCATCGAGGCTTCTGAGGATCGCTTAGAGATTTTTCGACTTTGATACAGCATGGCACTCGATCTCCCCGTTTGTAACGCCCGGCATCCCTTTCAACTCGATCGCCCCTCCGCACCCATTCCGAGTTGTAACTCGCTTTGGGTCGACCTCTCAACCCTTTTTTCCTGTTTCACAGAAGTCCGCTCCAATCCTTCTTTCCTCTCGGGAAGATCCCCATTCCCCGCCCGACGTCAGTGATTTCATCCTGATGGCCCATGGGGTAGGTAGCCGGGATTTTCAACCTCCTTCTCCTCTTTCCCTGAAGCCACTTTTTCCTTTTTTTATTTGGCCCCTCCCCCGTTAGTCCTTAGCCTCTACACCATTAGAAGCCTCGTGCCCGAGAGTCGACAATTTCCTTCTTTGCCGTTTGGTGCCAAGGTCTTTTTTTGCAAAATAAAGCCCCTCTTTTTCTTTTTTTTCCCCCCT
>Ga0179593_1626717_pt1 | contig 13379 bp, 12 predicted proteins | sample CZODoug2_1_08_16_FD_185931 | JGI IMG/M metagenome (GOLD analysis project Ga0179593, IMG submission 185931) | Vadose zone soil fungal communities from Angelo Coast Range Reserve, California, USA - CZODoug2_1_08_16fungal (PacBio error correction) | ecosystem: Environmental > Terrestrial > Soil >... | reverse complement strand
CTGGCAAGAGGTCGTTTCCAAAAGGTTGTCTTCTTTCGTGGCTCTGGTCATCCGAACTCAGCATGGGGTCCCGGTCCTTTGTTTCCGATTATCCGGCCTTTAGAAAGGCTCTCGTCTCCGCTCTGGTTTTCCGTGTATTTTTCTTTAGGTTGAGTGCGGCAATTCCCCTCGCCCGTGAACCTCCCCCTTTTCCAGAGATACACGAGGTGCCCCTTCGCTTGTCCGCACGCCCCAGAACCCTGCCTCTAGAATGTTCGTTTTGGTCAGGATTCTCTTCCTTTTGTAGAAACTCTTGAGGTTAGGCTCAGAAATAGAGTCTATTTTCATCGAGCGGTTCTTTAGCGAATTTCAGCGGCCTTCTCTCAGTAGCGCGCCGACGTGGCGTGTAAGTAGGGAATGGAAGAGGTGGTCTTCCCCTTTGGGCCACCCAAGCAATACGCCTTCTCTTTGCCTTTTATTTTTTTCGTGATTTGGTAATTTTTAATGGCCACGTAGGCGGTTTTCCTCTTTCCCCCCTTAGCTTCCTGTCTCCCTTGTTTACCGATCTACAGTTCGCGACAGACATCACTGTCCCTCCGGTCCGTGTGTCCCCACTGCACTCTTTACTGACAAAGCCGGTTCGGTAGGACTCTTTTGGTTTCTGGTACTTTTCTCGGGGTCGCCGGGAACGACAGGGATACGGTCGTGGTACGCAATTTTCTCCTCCATGATTCGCCGAAGATGTTGTTTGTTTGAGATCTTTCCTCAGGATTACTTTTGTGTTGCCTCCGATTTGTTTTCGTTGCTATTTTCTTCTTGGGTGTCCAGGTTGCTGAATTGAAAAGAACTCTTGAAGGAAGGTCAGCCCTAGGGGACGAGCCGTTCAACCCTTTTTTGATTCCCCTTTCCCCAGTAGTTCGCTTTTAGATATAACATACAGGAGTTACAGTCTTATTTATTTTTCCTGAAATAAAGTTTTTTTCCCCTTCTCAGGTTTTGCGTGTTGGTTTTTTTGCAGAGATTTTAGGGTCTTGGTTTCAGGTTTATAATGCTCCACAATTTTATCTTGTGAACATGGGGGAAAGTAGACCTTCGTCACCCTCTCCCGCTACGGTGTACTCCTCCCTGCTGGTCTATTAAGATTACTTTCTGTTTCTTTTCCCCATTGCTTTCTTTTTCGTTTTCCGACCGGTTGCCTTATATTCCCACCGGCCTGAAGCCTCGCCCCCTTCCTTTTTACAGATGGACTTCCTCTTTTATGCCAGCCCACCCGGCCCCAGGTCCGCTTTTCTTGTTTTTCTGACACAGGTTGACAGAATGCGTTCGACTTCTTTTCAGTCACTTCGGGGGAGGTTATGGTGTTCTTTCCCCAGGATGAGGATCGAAGACACCCCCATCCTTGCGTATCCATGTTCTGATGATGCAAACGGGTTCTCTTCTTCGAACCCCTCGGAACGACTCCGTTGCTGCATCTCAGAACATACCTTTCCTGATAAACCCGCGTCCCCACGAAAATTTCCCAACAACGCCCAGCCCCTCATTTCCCCCTGCCCCTCGCCTCCCCTCCTGCGTGCAAGCAACTGCAATGGCCGAACGAGCATAGTTGGTCCCCTTTTTTTTCATCTAGTTTCATCCGGGAATCGCTTAACTGGTATTCTTAGTGTCCGAGGCTGTTTCCTTGTAGGGTCGGCGGTTCCTCCCCATGTTAAAAAGTTATTAAGCGAGGGGTTCTGACTCCCTTTTGCGAGATTTAGGTATCTTACATTTTTTTAGCTATTAAGTACCTAGTAGCGGGCGCCTTTTTCTGCTGCAGCAGTGGATTTCAACTATGTTCAATTAGTGAAGCAGAACTCCCCCCCCCCCCAAGCATAGGCCAGAATCAAGTTTCCCGAAGCCCCTACCGACCTTCCTTCAACCTTTGTCCGCCTCTAACCCCCTCCGTCTTCTAAAATTACATTCTTGATGAGGTGAGTATTTCCGCCGCCTTTGAACTCGCGTCCCCGGAGGGGGCTTTCAATTCCGCTGTATGGGGGGGGGGTTGGTTTTTTTTTCCCCCCAAAAGAAAAAATTTTTTTTTCCCCTTTTTTCCGGCCGGGGCTTCTCCCCCCCTGACTTCGAATGCTCGTCTTTTGGCCCACTGGTTTCAGCGCCCGTTTAGACAACGACACTACTCCCCCCCTTTTCCGCGTACCCCCAAACCCTTGGATAGAGCATACGAGACCCCCCCCCTCCTTACCGCGGTCAGCACCAGCCACGGCAAATTCTTTTGGACGCTGGCCCTAGGGAAGAACCCGGCGCCTGGGCTGCCTCCCTTCCCCTCCCCCCCTTTCTCCTCTCCGTTTTTTTTTTTAGTGATAGAGTGTGTTTCTTTTCCTTTTTCACCCTTCGCCCAGGCGTTGCGGATCTGGGCCTCCGGCCCTAACCTGTTTATACAAAGTTGCCGTGCTGGTGTGATGTGCGGAGAGCGACGGGACTCTTCCCGGTCTCTTCCTTTTTTGTGTTACTTGCTTTTTTGTGGCTGTCGCTTCAAGCCTGAAGTCGACCGTTTCCCCCGATCCTTCCCAGCGTTCTACTGTTTTCCTTTTCTTTTTGTCCTCCCTCTCTGGCTGACACGTTGGAAACGCCCATACGCTACGAGGTTCTCTCGTCTGCTCCCCGCACTCGCGCCCCCTCTGAAGGTGATCTTTGTAATGAGGGAACAATCCGTGAATATAGTCCTTGACCTTGGTCGATGCCCTTTCCCTGTTCTGTCTTTTCCCTTATGTTTTAAAGTCATGACGAATACAATCATTTCCTCCACTTGACTAGAACCGGTTCGCCGGTTCTCTTCGATAAGATTTTGTCTATTAGTAAACGTTCTCTCCCCCGTCTCGCCTACCGTTGAGTCAGGGAAACTCGACTGATAGTTCAAGCCTTATAAGATGCGGAAGAAACTTGAACATTTCGCCCTCTTCGCGCTGGCCCCAGGGTGCCCAACCTTCACCTTAAAGAGATTCAACGGTTCTCGTCCTTCTTCACTGAAAGCATATGTCTTTTCACAGGGATTTTTCTCTCAAGCTTCGGATCGGGCTGGAAAGTATTGGATGGTGGGGTGGGTCGTCCACATTCGTGGTGTCGTCTTCATCGACATGTAATGCTGCGAGAAGATTTTCTGCGCAATTTTCTACTCCAAGACTCTTTCGTTGCCGTATCATAGTTGGAACGATGTGTTCCCCCCTTTTCGTCTCCTCCCTGAGGCCAATCACCAGACCTCCCTCCATTTTCCTGGCGTTCGTCTTACGTCCTTCTTGTTATACCAAGCACAATTTTCCGGCGCCTTTAACCCTGCTCTTCAGCCTGTTACGGCCGTCATGGAGAGGAGATTCCTGGTTCTCTCTCAGGCACCTTTCGGCTGACGCTCCCTTTTTAGGCCTCCGTGTGGATATCCGGACGCTGCAAAGACTAAGCCCGGTCCCTTTCTCCCCTTCCCTCCCGGTTCGCTGTAAGAGCTTTGGTGCCGGGACTGCACACGCTCCTATGTTCGCTTGCTAACCTGCAAACCCCCCCCCTCTCACGCACGCGCCACCCCCCCCCACTCACCACCCGCCCCGGTTACGCCGACACCTCCATCGGATGTCCCCGGCGTCTCTCCCTTTTCCCCCACCGAGCTGGACCTTTCTCTCCCTTTCTGTACAGGCTTTGCAACACACGGTCTCCAGTTCCGCCGTCTTTCACCTTTCCCGTTCACCATCCCGACGTGAAATAGCACCCCCGCTCTTTGCAAAGGCGAATCCCCACCCCCCTGCGGCCGGCGCGCCCCCTAACCAGCGGCACGACTCAATTCAGAGCTCATTTTTTTTTTTTTTTTTTCACTTACCGCAGGATCCAGTAGGTTTCCGTGCGACCCCCTGACACTTTGTCACCCCCCAGCCCGGACACCCGCCTTTCAGGAACGATTTTCCCTTGACCAAATTTCCTCCTGTCCCCCCCGGGATGTCGTTGTCCTTCCTAGCCGTTTGCTAGGTCCAAACCAGACAGCCTCTTCCGTGCTCAGAGCTTTTCCCCCTGCGAATCGATCCTACACCACTCCTCCCCTTTTTTTTCCCTTCCTGATGGTGATTGAGGTCAGTTCGGCCCGGGGTCACCCCCCCCCCCTCGGCCACACTTTCTCCTTTTGACTTTCCCTCAATTGCCTCTGATTACTTTCTTCATTCTCTATCCCTTCGACCCGAGCGAAGTGATGAATGCTCCTCCCGCAAGTTCGACGCCAATTTTCTCTAATTGACCCACCTGAAGCCTTGTATGTTTTTTCTTTGTGCGTGCCGGCCATATCACGCAAGAAGCGGCTATCTATTCCCGAGGTCGGGTACTTGCGGGCCTTAAGTGCCTCAAACACCGTGACCCCCTACGGCCACGCGAGCGATCAGATCATGACCTTCGTCAGACTCCTTTCGGGCAGACTCCGAGTTTCTTCCCCCATCCCCTCCCCGACACTTAAAGGAAGTGCAGAAATCGTCTCGATAAAGTAGGTTTCTACCTCCGCGCGTATCTCCCTCGGTTTAGACGAGGACAAAGCCAAGTTGGATGCCTCCCTTCCGTGGCTTTAAGGTGGTCCCCCCCGATGTCGGAAGTCTGGAGGCCGATACTCCTTCTCGTTACCCGGCGGGCAACCTTCACTAACAAGCCAGAATGTCAGCTGCCTCCACCGCGAGGCCAGTACAAGCCAAGGAGGAGAACAACTGGAGTTCTTCTCCCTGGTCCGGCCTTTCTTCAGTCGACGATTTTTATCACCGTTTTTCCAAACTCTTTCATGAGAGTGCAGGGTCACGAAGGAGGCACGTTCGGATAGTCCTTCCACGACATTTTCCCCCCCGGTCGCGGCCGGGATTACTGATTCCCTCCGCATGAAAACCTAGTCTTTTGACACTTCCCTTTAGCGAACCCCCCCGTGCCCAAGAACTCGCAGTCTCTGTCCTCCTCGCTCAGCGCCCAAGCCCCATCTGAACACTCCGAGAGGTTATCCAGTTTCCCCCTCTTCACGTAACACATCCATCCCCCTTACTTTTTGTTGATCCTTCGATGTGCTGGCGTGTTAGAAAACACTAGATTCGTGGCGCCCGAGTGCTTTTTTTTTCCCCTTTGCTGCGCTGAAGATTGGACCTATCTGGCCTTTTGGCTTTTTCGGGTCCCAGGAGAGAATTGCAACAAGAATAGGTTGGACTTCTTGTTTTAGTATACTTCAGCTTGACGGTACCGTGGGAGACTCGTTCTTCCTCCTCTACCCTGACAAGAGTCCCACTGCTTTAGTATGATGCAAAGTAAGCACCCCCTTCGGGTTAGACCAACACGTGAAAAAGTCAGAATTTTCCCGGGGCACTGAGAAGTCGACACGTGGCGGTTATAACTTAGGTATTATGATCTACTCTTCTGGACGCTTCCATCTTTTTTTGGGGGGCAGGCAGGGGTCTCCCCCGCGGGTACCGCCAGTAGTCCTTGTTTCTCCGGATACCTCCAGAAAGGTCGCACGCTTTCCCAATAGTTTACAAACGTGAAAGTCCCCCCGGTCAGGGAGGGTCCATTCTGTCCCTTTTTTGTCCTCTGCGCACAGTTGCTCGTCGAATGGGCTGAATGGTCTTCCTATTCATTCGTTTTCCCTCTTTTCTTGCCTCGATCGGGGTCGTCGGGTCGATGGAAGAATAAGCATGTTCCATTAGGACGTCTCTCCTTGGTATTGAAGAATCTATCCCCCCTTCGTACCAGCATAGGCGAGAATTTGTCCGGTTCGGTTGGAGTTCTTGCCCGTCGCCGCGTTTCCCCGATGTCGGCTCCCTCCGGTGCTTGCGGATTAGGTCCTTCCCGCCCCCCCTGAACCGACGCCCGCGACCTTCTCTTTTTCCTTATGAGCCCCCCGTCGTCGAAAAGCTTTGTCTTGCGCAGTAGCCCCCCCGCGCTCGTTTCTCGTAGGGATGAATCTCCCCCCGCGCGGAGCTGCATAGCGCAGTCATCCTCCCCTTTCGGGCGGTAAGGAAAACTTGGGAGTTGGCGTCCGTGTTACGACAAGCCCCGCTAGGTAATCACCCTGTCGTAGGAAATGTCGTCTTTCCCTGTAAGTGCCGGCTCGATCTAAGGGTGAAGATACCGCAGTGCTTTTCCCTTACTTTGACTCTCGCCCCCATCGGCTGTCAGACAAGCCTCCCCGTCTATGCCGGCTACTTGTCAGAATAGTTAATGACCGCCGGTCCGATTTTAGGCCTAGGGTGAAAAGGTCCGTTTTTGGTAAGTATCTCCCCTCCTCGGGATCCCCTTGACGGGGTAAGGGCAAAAGTATCTCATTGATGGCGCCTATGGAGTGCCGCCCCCCCCCCCCCCCCCCCCCAGCGGTCCCCAGGGGCCAACCCTGGCCTCCCCTCTCTTTGGTACTGATCTTCCCCACTTAGTTGGGTGTTGTGGCCAAGGTGAGCCTTTTTTTGCACCTGAAAACCACGGACAGTTGCTAGCCTCATGTTGGAAGAGCTTCCACCGTGGAGATTCCCCCCCCTTCAGCCTAGTTCTCGTTCGTCCGCCCCCGCCTGGCCTTCCAGAAGCGAATTGTGTAGCTCCCCCCTCCGTCAAGGGTTTGAGGGAGTTGGTGTTTTGACCTCCTCCCTTTGCAGCAGTTCCTGATGCTTTTCAGGTTTCTCCCTCGTCAAATGCTATATTGTGAACGGTCAAGACAGCACTCTCCCCTTTCCTCTCCCGGCGGTCCTTTATCCGGCAATCCACCTGCGTCGATACAGTTGGGAACTTTTTATAGAATGCGGCTATCAGTAAAGCGACCCCCCCTTCCTCTCCCCCTCGCAATTTGCCTTTCGTACAGACTCGGGGCCCAGCCAGGGCAGTCTCTTGCTCCGGTGTCTTGACACATTGTGCTCCATCTTCCGCATACGACTCGTGCCGGTTTTTATCCGTTTGCTGTCCGCCAGGAGAGGAGGCACTGAAGCGTGACACCATTTCTCAGCATCTGATGATTTCCGGTCCAACTTGACGCGCTGGGGACGAACGGGTCCCTTTTCCCCCCTAGTGCATTCGCATTATTTGAAAATAAGGCCTAAACCAGTCTCCCCACGGCCGTTCACCCCCCACCCCCCCCCCGACCAGAACATGTAACCATCTCCCCCCTTCCTCTTGGAATGAAACCAGCTGCCCGCACCACGTTCTTCTTAATGTCCTCCCCTGGCAAGGGATCTATCTATATAATCCAATCGCGTTAACTTTCTTCTTCTTCTTTGCCACAGAGCTCTTGGCTCTCAGGGTAGTACCGTTTTCCCCTCTATATAACGTTCTGGACGATCGGCTCCCTGCTTTGTAGAATAGTAGAATTCACTCTGTTATCTACCTTTGGTCCATAAGTACACTCTTCGCACGAGAACCCCCTTTCGCTACCCCTCCGAACATTTTGCCTATTGTATTTCTTCCCATTGACGTGTTCAAAGCAAGCCACCCCCCCTCCCCCCGAGGAAATAAAGTTCTACCAATTTCTCCCTCCCTTTTATGCACCCTGTTGTTTCCCGCAGTAACAAAGCACCAGTCTTTCCATATGCTTTTTCCCTCCCCCTGCGCGACACCCCCTCGGAGGATGGCGTTTCCCCAAGGGAGCCATATCAAACTCGCGGCCTGCTAACTTCTCTTCGGAACTCTGGCCGCTGGCAGCTCCTACGACCGGTTTAGACTTCTCATCGACAGCCTCACGACCATCCCTCGTCCAACCCCACCCGTGGCCGAGGCCTGGAGTTTTCCCCTCGATAACAGGAACCCACCTAATCGACATGCCCCAGCCGGTCCCTTCCCTTCCTTTCGGGCCTGCTGGTCCCTTGAAGGCACCTCTGGGCAGTCTGACAGAAACCACCTCCTCTCCCCTACTCCTGTTGTTTTCTCTTTTTTTTTCCTTTCCTCAACTCAGCCGCCCAGGAGTCCTGTTCATAGGACAGACGGAACTTCGTTTCCCTTTCCTTCTTGTGGGCCGCTTGAAGGAGTTTGGTTTGCGGTCTCTCTTCCTATGAATCCACGTTTGTGTAAGCTTATTTTTCTGCGGCTGTTTCGCTTTCCCAAGTGAAACGGTCTTCTAGCCGTGGACAGGCCCGAGTTAGTCTCCATTTTCTCTCTCCCTCCGCCCTCGTATCTTTTGCGCCGACCTTTTTAAAAGCCAAGTGGCGCTTCTTTCCCGGAGGCGATACTCGCCTCACTTTTCCGGTGAGAGTTGGTCACCTGGTTGATCTCTTGACGTCTCCCCCCTTGTCTTGAGGTCCCCCTTGATCTTGCTTTTTTGGACTTTAGATGTCAAGTAAGTACTAAGACCACTTCTCAGCGCAGGCCCATACCAGGTGCGCCCGGTTTCCTCGCGATAGATGTAATTATATTAGCACCGTTCTATAAATAAAGCTGCCTCCACGGGGTAGCTTCCCCTCGTCCTCTCTTACCCTCCCGTTATATAGCTGCACCCCTCCCCTTCCAGCATCTCCTGCTTGCCAGATACTAATAACGTAATTTCAACCTCGATTCCGGTTGATTCCCTCATAGAGATAACTTATGATTTAATTTGGGTTTAGCGGTCAACCTTCTTGCGGTGCGCTCATCTTCTTAGAGGGGGGAAATGATTGGTGTTCGTTGGGTTTTGTTCGGCCATTGTTGTGTCTATGGTTATAGCCCCGCGTTACTCAGAATGAGATTCGAGGGACGGGAAGACGTGCGCCCGTCCCCTGTCCGTGGGCCGTTCCTCCCTATGGATTTTTCACATGTTTTAAAACGGCTCTTCCCTAAAATCTCTCACCCTGAAATCCCCTCCTGCCCGGTTCCCTTTTAGAGTGAAAGGAGTCTAAGGAAAATGTTGTAATACCCGCTTATTTTCCCCCCCCACCCCCCAAAAACAACCCCCCCCCCCCCCCCCCCCCCCCCCCCCCCCCCCCCCCCCACTCTTTTTCAGGTGGATGATTCCCGCTCTCCTTCCTCCTTCCTTTCTATTACGCATTTGCATGGTGCGATTCGGACTTCTAATTAACTCAGGATATCCCCGCCAAATTACCCCCCGACCCGACTCCCCTGATAAAGGAAAGCTGATTAGCGGCCTTTCTTTCCATATTTCACCCAATATATCATTTGCTGACCCATGGAAACCTCCCTTGGCCCTTTGAACTCTTTCTCCCGTCACCCACACCCCCTCCCCCGCACATGTCCCCTGTCGCAATCACAACCTCCCCTCCTCTTCTTTCCTCTTCTGTGCGCCCGCGACACAAGAGCTTGTTGCATAGACCACCTTTACGGACGTCCCCAACAAGCTGCTTTTCTTTTCCCGTTAGGCCGTCGGATGTAGGCCCCTCCTCTGGAATTGGCACAACGAGCGTGTTTCCCCCGGGGTTCCCCTTGATTCCCTCTCCCGCCCCTCTGGCTTTTTACATCCCATTAGCATAACGTGGCCCCCCCTCAAGGTCCCCTCTTTTGTGATGTTCACGATGAAAGGACCGGTCCTCAGTCACACCCGCCCCGGCGCGGAAAGAGTTCTTTTCAAAAGGAGTGTCATATCCTTTTCTGTCGGTCCTGAGAGCCCTTTTTTCCTAGGTAAACCCAAGGACGACCTTTCCGGTGGAGGATCCCCACTTCCCCCGATCCCTCGAAAACTTTAAAAAGCACCGACCCTGCCCCCCCCTTCCTTTTTTTGCCCGGGTCCGTTCGGACCGAGGAAACCTTCAAGGGTTCCTCAGTTTCAGCCGCCACGGCGGATCGCTACGGAAACCAGAGGATATCCCTGTCTCTATTGGACCTCGCGCCTAGAGATAAGGAGCACCCAGATTTTCTCAACAAAGGGTCTCTACCAGAGATTTAGTTGGTTCTGTTGCGTCCTGGGACCTCATACCAGAAGAAAGTTCGTTCCTTACCGGTCTGGGACCAGGGCCCCTTTCTAGAAATGAATCTTGCACCCTTCCACCCCCTTCTTCTCTCGATCTCACATCCTGAGACTGAATCCCCTTCCCGTTTTCACATGCTTTTTCTTCCCCTCACCAAAAGAAGAACTATACCAGGCAGCCCGCACCTTTTCCTAGCTACGTTCGGCCATTTCCCCTCAGCGAAACCCCCCCATTTTCCATACGCGTCCGAATTCTTAACCCCCCTCTTACGTGGACGCCTCCTTCGTGGCCGTAATATGGTAAAAGAGTGACCGCGGGCGCCTTTCTTTATCGGGAAGAATTGCATTGACTTAGCTTTACGGGCGGTGCTCCCAAAAGTTCACAAAGAACGACCTGGACTGCTGCCACGCTCGTCTCCGCATCCAGAGAAGCAGTCACCCCCACTTATTCTACCGACCTTTTGATAAGGTTTTTGTGTTGCCGTAGACACTTCCCCTTTTTTTGGTAGCACCGAGGGAGATCCGTTCATCCGTACCGGCCAGGAAGTGTGAGGGACAGTCCCTCCCTTAAAAGGTCCCTCATTACTGCTCTCCCCCTATCCTCCCCCCGAGTCGGGTTGAGCGAACTGCCGATCTTACACTTCAAGAACGCCCGCAGATTTCTGCTGAATCTTTTTTCGATCACTGCCCCCTAAACGCTCAACAGGAAGGTCGTTCTAAAGGTCCCGCAGGTCACGTACCACACTCTCTTTCCCTCCCTTCTAGGTGTTGAAGAGCGACTCTTTTTCCTTTACCTGCTTTCCCTTGCCCCAACGCGAGACGTTGTCGCATTTGCCTTGGGAGCTGAGCCGTATTTGGAGGAGATGAGATATGAGGTTCCTGTTCTTTGGTTTTAAGCGGCTCCCCTATTTAAGTATCCTAACCCCCCCGCCGAGCTTTTTTCCTTGCTGAGGGATATAAGGAAGGCCGTCTTACTTGTGACGGTTTTCCTTTTTCGTACGAAATCCAAAAGATTTCACATTGTTCCTGAGGCCCGAACTCTAACCCCGGCGTGCGAGAAAAATTGACAATACACTTCGTTTCCTTCCCGTGTGCTTTTCGTGCCAGTTTTCCCTTAGATGTTGCTTTTTTCCCCTCCTCGGTTCGGCACCCCCTTTTTTTCCGGTCGTGGTCCTTTGGCATTGTAGCCCGCCGTTGGCCGCACTCCTCCTGTGCTCCGGCTTGTTTCCCAGAACCCTTTCCCTTTCCCCCCTCGGGACCCACCCCTGCCCGGACATCGCTGCGTCCCCCGTCCGGCGAGGTGTCCGGTACCCCCTATTCTGCTTCCTTCCTTCATTGTTTCTCTTTGCCCCTCCCGGGCTTCGTCCCGCTTGTCCCCTTTTTTGAAATCCCCGGGTAGTAGTGTTTTCTGTCTCGGTAACCTCCCTAGCCAGCCCGGTGGTCTTCTTATCAGGGTGCTTCTCCTATTCTCCGATGACGGACGGATCTCAGGTAGGTGGCCTTTTCGTCGACGCCCCCAGACCCTTTGTCTCTCTCACTCCGGTTTTTTTTCTGAGTTGGTAAGGTCCCCCCTCCCCAGCCCCCGAGAATGGCTTAGGTGGTGTTTTATAGCCAACTTATTGAACATGCGTGTATTAGATAGCCCTAGCTAGAAATCTATCTTTTTATTCGCGGCCCCCCTTCAGAGGATTTGAATGCGAGAGTCGCCCTTTCCCGTAGGAGTCTTCGGGAGGTACAGTTACGTTTCCCTTCTTTTTGGTTTGACTGTAAAAGTGGGAAGGAACGGACCACTTGTTTCCCCCTCCGTCTAAGTGTCGTTGTCACGCCTCGCCCCCCCTTTTTTTCTTCTTCCCCCGTAATTTCTTTTTTCGTACTGTTTTTCCGTTTGGCCTCACCGCCAGACTGACCAAGACATCCCCCCCCTTCTTGCCCTTCTCTGTGTCGCAACTTTTCGTGAAAGCCGGGCCTGTTTAGTCCTGTCTGTTTTTCCAGGTAGATCGGTCTCATTCGGTTTATCCCCTTCTTCCTTTTACCGCCACTAGATTGGATTCCGCTGGCTTGATTGCTCTGCAAGTGTGGACCTTTGCCACCTTTCTCCGGGGGTAAATATTTCAATCTTTCTCTTTTTGGCCCCCCTTTTCTCCCGTTGACCGAAGGAAGAAAGGGTAGGAAGCGGGTGGCCGCTCCTTTTCCCCTTTTAACAGTTAAGCTAGTTGTGTCCCGCTTCCTCTTCCAGCCGGTCTTTCCAGAAGCGAAGTATTTTTCTCTGAAGGAGCAGGTTTGAGGGTTGTTTTTTTCAGCTCACTCTTTTCCCCAGCCGGGAAGGTTTCTTTTATAACCCCTCTATCTTTTCCCCCCTTTCTTGTAGCCCTCCATTCGCAAAGATCAGAGCACCGGGGTCCTTTATTTCATTCCTTTCCGAAGACTTTGCTTTTCTTCTTCCATCCCTTCCTTTATTTTCCCCTTCTCAGAACAGGTGGCCATGACACAGGCCTTTTTGCATCTCAAAATGCCTTCTTCATTAGGGAGAGGACATGTCAGCCAAAGTCCCTTCTCCTCGGTAGCGTCGGTGATGCACAAATTGCCCCTCGGCCTCCTTGGTTCCCCTGCGATTCGGCCAGTCCGGGAGTTCTGGTGATTTTCCCGCCCGGATGAGGATCCAGGTCCACCCCCTTTTTCTTCTCCATTTGATTCTGATGACGCCCCCCAACGAGTGACGGGCAACGGTGGGGGCGTGGCCGAAACCGGCTAGAATTCATTAAAATCCCTTTCTCTCACCCCAGAGGACCCCCTCCTTGGCCGACCCCCCCCCTTGCCACGCATTCCCGCCCTTCGGACTCACGCTTCTCCCTCCCAAGCCCCAGAATTGGACTCATGTAAAGGATTCAGGTCTCCGGGATATTCCCTGGGATTCCTCCCTTGACTTCGCTTTTTTTCCTCTCCGTTCTTCTTTCAGCAGATGAGGGCTCTCTAGTTCGGCCTCGAGGGTCATTCTCTTACCCTTTTTCGTTTTACCGATCGGCCGAGCTGTGTGACTTGTACGGATTTGACTTATTTTCTCCCCTTCTTTCCGCCTAAGACACCCCTTCTTCCTCTCCACCGTTCACGTGTTGGCCTAGCAGGGAGGCAATTTTTCTTCTTCGGCACGAACGTGACCCCCGTCCCGAAGAAAAAAGCAGGAAACCGGGTCTTCCCCTCCCTCTCGACGTCTGATGCACTTTTTCACGCAGTTCCACGACCTTCTATTTAGGCTAATCTCCTCCCTCTTACCCGCAGAAGGATTGGGTTTGTTTCCCCTCCCCCTCTCCCTCCTTCTTCCGCTAGCTGCCTCTCTCCACTTTTTTTCAGATGGCCACTTGATCCGCCGACCGTTGAATAGAAACTCCTCCCAAGACCCCTCCTAGTAAAAAAAAAGTGGAGAGACGAGTAGCACCGCCCTACCCCCTTCTTCCTCTTGTCCTCCCCCCTTCTGCAGTTCTTCTTCTGGACGTTTCCCTAGGAACGGACTTTTTTTCTTGGCGCGAGTTCACCACACCGACACCCC
>Ga0179593_1619496_pt1 | contig 13379 bp, 12 predicted proteins | sample CZODoug2_1_08_16_FD_185931 | JGI IMG/M metagenome (GOLD analysis project Ga0179593, IMG submission 185931) | Vadose zone soil fungal communities from Angelo Coast Range Reserve, California, USA - CZODoug2_1_08_16fungal (PacBio error correction) | ecosystem: Environmental > Terrestrial > Soil >... | reverse complement strand
ATCCGGTGCGCCGAACGCGATTGGTCCTTACCTTTTCTCTATTTATTAACTTTTTTTTCCCTTCCCCCCGGAGGCAGCTTCAACCCGAGGACCTCTTTTTCCCCGTGACGTTCTTTGTTGCTTCCGCCCGTAACTCCCGTGGATCCCCGCCACTTTGCAGAGGAGTTGAAGTGTTGCGTCGTCGTTGTGGCAGTTCCCGCCATCGGCCTGCAACTGACACGCATCACCCCGGCTCCTCCCCCTTTGCGACATCCCCGTTATACCCACTCCGCAGCAGAAGCGGTTTCCCTCCACCCTTCTGATCGACAAGAGCTTTTTTATCAGCACTTTCTATCCTCCTCACGCTGTTCTGTGGGACGAGGATTTACGCACTCTCCTCCCAGTGGCCTTTACTCTAGAATCCCCCTGGATTGTGCACCCCTGAATCCCGACGGACAGCTACTTTCTTTTCACAGACCGTTTCCCACCTGTGTTTTCCCACCATTTTACCTCCAATTTCCACCCTCCTTTTCCCTTGCGCAAAGTCAAAGGGATCTACCTAGTGATGTGTGCTCGCTTATGTCTTCTATGAACACTCTCAATCCCCCTCCCCCTTCCCACGAAGTTCGTGCTTTCAGTTTTTGACGCCCTGTCTATTTATGGCGCGTGTCTCCCTCCCCCATTATTTGTCCCTATGTCGCTAACACATGTTGCGTTCCTCCCCCCCTTCCGCTCAGGTTCCCGCCCTTTGCAAAACGTTGCGCGCCACGAATGAACACCACCCCCCGCCTTTCCCAGATCTCCCGTCTTTCCCTTCCCGAAGTTTTTTTCCTTTAGGGGACGAGATCATCACCCCCGATATAGCCGTCTTTTGGGGATTTTCCTGGATTGCGTCGCCGAAGAAAACTTCTTTCCCTTCTAATCCCTTGCGCTGGCAGCCAAGTTTTTCCCGTGTGCTTTTTGCACTTTGCTGTAACACAGCGCCGTTTCTTTCCTGCTGTCAATAGGGTCCTATTCAGATGCCCCCGTCCTTTTCCCCGTTCTGACTTATCATGAACTAGTTCACTATCTTCGCTTAGTCAAACGAAATTTTTCTCCCCCTCAGGCGCTTAGGCTGCCTCCCGGCGCCCAACTTTTATGCGCGAAGGGCTCCCCACAAAAGCCGCGGAACCTTTCTTTTGGGATGATGGAACTCTTTTCACAACGTTGACCCTGGACCCGCCTTTCGAGGTTGGACCGAGTTTCACTTTTCCCTTCGTTTCCCCTCGGTTCAATTATGTTCCCGTTTGAGACCATTAATCCCCCATGCTCAGCTCCGTTGGGTCTCCTTCTCTGTTGATTTGCATGAGTTTCTCCCCCTTGGTTTCCGCACAGTGTCGTTGGCACAACGTCGCGACATACCAACACTTGGAATTACCCCCTCTAAGTGCCCCCCTCTGCGCCCGCGGACACGAGTAGCTTTTGTCCTGTTCCCCTGACTTCCTTCCCACCCCTCTTCTAGTTTGAATCCCCACTCCTTTCTATGTTGCGCCTTCCAAAGCGTGTCCCTCTCTTATGAGTCACTCCGTCCTTTGTTGGCTTCGCCCCTTTTTCCTCTCGGCAGCAGATGTTTGCCTAAGGGTGTCTCTTAAACCAACCGTGCCCTTTCTTTTTTACTGTCATTTCCAAATCTGTGGTGACGTTCTTTTTTTCCCTCCCTGATGCTTAGAGAGTAGTTTTGTTGGCCCGTGTGCAAACGTTCGGCTTTTTTCATTCCAGATGTCATCCTCTAGTTGTGCGAGGCTTTGATTCCCCCCGTGCCCTCCCCACCTGAAATGCGAGGTCTCTCACAAGCGGTTCTTGCCTCCTCAATTTCCTCCTGGTTGCTTTCCTCATGAATTGACCCTCCCTAGTCCCCCTCTCTTATTTGTTGAGCTCCCTTTTCCTATGTGAGTTGCTTATTTGTTAACAACAAGTTTTCCCGATGTTTTCTCCCTTTGAAAATGTGCGTCCACCCTTCCCCTGACCTTCTTCCTCCGCCCTTGGAAAGTCCCATCTTGCAGCTGTCCCTACGGAGGATAGTTTCGCCGAGATGGAACTCATGGCCGAGTTTCTTTCGCGTCCTTCCTGTATTCCTTTTCGAGGGTCTTTTTTCCTGTCCTAGAACCTGAGGTTTTCATTTGGGTACGTCCCGCCGATCTTGTTTTTCGTCGTTGGGGTTACATTTGCCGGCCTGATGAAGCCAAGACCCTACCCAAAGAGGTCGAATTCCGTGCCTTCCCCCCTTCAAAGATGTAAGATTTCTATCCTTTCCTCCCCCGCTCCCGACTGCTATCTCTCTTTTTGTGTTGGAGAGATAGTGCCTTGCGTCGGGGAGGGACATTTCGAGGCCGTCACAACTCTTAAGCAGTGCACTGGCATTCGGTCTGTCTTTCTCCTGTACCCAACATGGTTTTTTTTGCTTCGGCGGGGCACGATTTCCGGTGGTTTCCCCCCCTTCCCCTCCTGAAACCACTTCCCTCCTTTCAACGTGCTTCCTTTATCACCTGGACTTCCCTCCACATCTCCAACCCGAAATTGTACACGGTTATTTTTACCCTCCCGCTCCTTATTTTTTCCCTAGCTCCCTTATCTATCATGTGAACCCCCCTCTCTTGCATACCCTTCTCTTTCCTGGTTCATCTGGTTGTGTTTACTCCTTTTTTTTTTCCCAAGCATTTTTCCTTCACCTGTTTCCCTATAGACCATCTATCTCCAAATAGGCCACCCTTTTTTCCATGTAGCTTAGTTAGGCGACAATTTTCCAAGCTCACAACTCTGTGACAATCGTTTTTTTATGGAGTTCCTCTCTGACCCCCATAGGTGTACAATCTCATTTCCCCCCATGCACATCCCTCTAGTCACTTCTAAAGTGATCCATCAACTCAGTACTTTGCCTTTTTTTTTCCTCCTATTTTGTGGAGATAGGCTTCCACGCCCCTCCAATATCAACTCTTCTTCATCTTATGACCACGAAGTTGTTCCCCCCCCCATGGCCACAGAGCTACAACTTTCTCCATCGCTTAGGACGGCCCATTTTGGAACCGACTTGTGTGGAATAGCACATTTCCCTTTCCCCCCTGTTTTAAGCTCCATCTATCGTTTGACCAACACTTAAACCCCCCTCTTTTCCCCCCTGGCGTTGCCCCCATTCGAAGAGCCGTGACGGTCCCCCTCTCTAGGACCCAGGTTTCGCAACCTTCCGGGTCCCTCACAACGAAGGTATTGGTCTTCCCTCTTCCGCCTTCGTCCCGTCAGCTGGGGGATCATCACCCTTCAGACTTGTTTTTGGACCTATTGGACACTATTTTCCCCGAACAGATTGTAGTTACCCTTCCCCCTGTTCCGTTAACCCCCACGCGGTTTTACCCCATACCGCACAACCTTTCCGTCTTACTTACGGATCAAAACCCCCCCACTGGACCTTCAAGTGAATACTTGGCCCTAGGAATTCTCGGTCCACCTTGAACCAAATCCGTATGGAGCATGAATGTGTACAACACCTTTCCAACTGCTTAAAATTGTGCACAACTTTTCGCATCAAGTTCCCTCGCCGCCGACTTTCCGCAGTCCTTGGGACCCCTGTCGCAGTCCCCACAACGTTGACCCCCCCTCCGCCTGCTATATCAGCATTCCCTCGGTCTAGGAAGACTTTCCTTTTTTCTACCCCGCTCTTTTTCTTCAGTGACTGCCTCTGCCCGGAAACTTGTGTCACCGCCGGCCCTCTCCCCTTCACTTCTTCCCCCGTGAACTTCCCCCCCTCACCCTTTCCACTCCTTTTCCTTTTGAGATTTCGTACACGCATTGGTGGACGTACTTTGGCGTACTCTCCTCTGGCTCCCCCGAAAGCAAACTTGCCTTATAGTTGTTATACTGCCTCCCGCCCGACTCCCATTCTGCACACTGTTCGTAACTTTCACTCTCTGCAGGTTGGCCATCTTTTATCCTCGATCTTTTTGCTCATTCTCGTTCACGGCAGGTCTCTCTTCCGAGTGCGTCATTAATCTTCAACTCAAATTTTTCCCGGAGCTCCCCCCCCGCTCCCTTTCCCGCTGAATCAGTCTTCCCCGCGCCCATCACTCAAACTTTCCGTTTTTTCTCTACCTGGTGCTCCTCGCGACGTTTCTCCAAGATAACTCCCTACCCTTTCCCGAGAGCAGACTCCTCTATTTAAGCAAAAGGAAACTCGGTTCTTTTCTTTCCGTTGCACGCGCGGTTTGGCCGACGCTAGTCCCATTTCGAAGCTTCTACTCTTTGAGTAGACATTCAAAGGCATAGCGTCTTTCCTACCTCCCTTTTTTGATTTCCTGTGGCGCCTTTTAACAGACCCCTCCTCCCATTGACTAGCGCATGTCTTGATAGAACAAAGGCTCTTGTCTTCGTCTTCCCCTTCTATTAGCGTAGATGATACGCTGAGATATGGTGAAGCCACGGATAACCCTCCCATTGACTTCCTTCGGTCTCGGTGATATACATTTTGGCCGATACGGAGTCCCCCCCCACTCTATACATCAAAGTACTCTTCCCCCCTTTCGTCCCCTGGGCACTACTCCTCCACAGCCACGCCTGACCCTTTTTGAAATAATGTAAAATATTCTCCCCTTCATGCCGCGTTCCTTTTCCTCTCAGAGTTTCATCGGAAAGTTTGCCGAGGGCAAAAATGTTTATGGGACACGCGGCTATCTCTCTCTCCTTTCCTTTTTGTCTTAATAGAATCAGGGTATGTCCTCTTATGGTCTTATTTCTTTCGATATTTGAGACCTCTGGTTTACACTCCTCCCTCCCGGACCTTATTCTTACTAATGATATGGTCCCTCTTTCATTCCTGCTGGTTTATCGGAAGTAGTTCCTTTATCCACGAACCCCACCGTTTTACCTTTTAGTTGTTGTTGTGACTGACTTTAGTTCTTGGTGGTCCCTTTTCGTACTCGGCCCCCAGGCACAACTTGATCCCCTTTAATACTCTTCTACCCCTGAACTTACGGGAATTTCTCGGAGATGCTTGTTCCCTCCTCTAGCCCTCCGCGCGGTTTCCAGTCCCGACTCGGTTCGTGTTTGGACACTTAGCCCTTTCTTTTATCCAGACAGGTCTCCTTGGCCTTGCGGCTACGCAAAGGGACTCACCCCGCTTTTCTCGTTGTATCCGCCCTATGCCACAATCTCCGACCCCTCTACAACATAGCCTCGAAGCTCTCTCTCTTTGTTTGCAACCATCTTTTGGTCCCATTAGCACTTCAGATTTTAGTTTCAATGTAAATACCATCTGACTGTTTGTCTCCGTCTTTTATTCCTGAGAGATCGTTCGTCTCCCACGCCACCCCTCACTGTTAGTACATTATCGTGCTTGCGGTCGTGCCTCCTTCATTGAGTAGATAGTGATGGTTGCCTCCTAGTTCCCCCCCCTTCATCAATGTTGCGGCATTCCTTTTTTTTTAATGCCGCAAACCCATCCTCCCCCTCCAGTGGCGCTGCCCACGTATTGGATCCAGCAAACCTTCCCCCCTCATTTGGTTTTTGGTTTAAATACGACGCTGGCGCGTATCTTTTTTTTGAGTAAACCTCCTTGCTTGCTTACTGCTTTCCCTTATGACTCCCCCGCGTCTCACTTTTCCTTCAACTCCTTGCGACAGGTAAAGTTGTTCCACTCTTTCATATTCCCTCTCCCGGCAGAAGGAGGAGCTTGCGTGACCACACTTTTTTCTTTGACTTCCTCATGAATTGTCCACCTTTTTCGTAGTCCACCCTTTCCCTTCATAGCCGACTGAGTCGGTCATGCAACCTCATTCTTTCTCAGACCCTTTGGCGACAGCCACCTTTTCCCCCGTCGGAAACTGGGTTCTTCTTCCTTTTTTCTTGATTATCTCCATTTTTGCACACCCGTTTTCCATTACCCGCAGGCCTTTTATTTTGTTTCAGAGTAATCTCCCCTCTCCTTTGCTTTTCCCTTCTTTCCCCCCCTTTGTTTTTTTCATTATCATTCATTGCTTTGAGTCGGTCCACCTTGAAAGGTTTCTTTACTTTTGTAACCCCTTTTGTAGTGACAGACCCCCGATGTACAGTTGACTCCAATGCTGGTAGTGCCCTACCCCATTGAGCCCGACATTTACCTTTAATTTCCTTTTTTCCCCATCCGCGCAGGTCCGTGAGCCCGTATTTGGATATTCTGATGCCCCCCCCTCCCTTCTTAGCTTGACCCCCCTGAGTTTGAGGACCTGTACGTTTTGTGCAATTGAGCTTTCCCCTTAATTTTCTCCCCCCCTGACTGTTTGGTCTTCCGATTTTTTTCGCGGACCGTTTTTTTGTGTCATCTTTGTGTCCCCTTCGACGGATTGATCAGCTCACCTGAGCTCGCTCCTTCCCGAATTCTTTGTGCTCTCCTCTTTCCCGACACTTGTATTTAAGTAGGCTGTTGGCTTTTCTTCCCCGTTTTGTTCGAAGAAGATTGTCTTATTTTGCTTGCTTTTTTTTCCCCTTCAGCCCCCGTGAGCACCTTCCTCTGACATGCGAGTAAAGCCCCAACCACTGGAGGCTACTTCCTTTCCATTTATTTCTTCTCTTTTCTCCCCTATTGCTGTGGATGATTTAAGCCAGGTTTGTTTCCCCCCTTGGTCATACGTTCCTTCTCCCCCTTTTCTGTCACGAGTTTTCTCCGCTAATAGTGAGTGATATGTCGTTCCACTTTAACTTCTTTTCTTCAGGCCGGTCTTCTGTTGGATTCCCCAACCACCGAATACTCACACCCCCTTCCTTCCGCATAGCCGGGCTTTTTTCCCTCGGAGTTCCCATCGTCTGGATTGAATTCTTCTATTTCTCTGGTGAACTACGTTGTCTTGCCCCTTAATTATTTCTTTTCGACGTCGGAAAGTGAGCTATCGAAGGATTTCCTCTCTCGGAAGGGTACGTATCTTCTTTTTTCTTTTTCAGTCGTGGGTTCCACGCACGCAGAATTCCCCTACCCATAGGTCCCTACCTTTATCCTTCCCGAATTCTAGTTCCTCCCTCTCCCTTGCTTTATTGTAATTGCCGCTCGTGGGCAGAACTACTTTCCTTCCTCTTTTCCCTTCTTCTTCCCCATGGTTATGGCAATTGCGAAGAGGAACGGACCCCAAGCAAGCATTTTTCTATGTGATCTCATCTTTTGTGTTTTCCTTTGTTGATTAATAGAGGAGATGGCTTTACCCCCTCCATTCTGAAAAGAGAGTCTCCTTCTCTTCATACTCCTCTTCCCTTCCTACCGTTGGACCTCCCGTCCCCCCCCCCCTTACACCTTTTCCGTCTCCTTTTACCTAGAGCTCCCAAGATTCTATATAAGTCTTTGACCCTCCATTCCCTCTTTCTCTTCGGCTTCTTTCCTTTTGTGGGGTTGAAGTATTTCTTTGTTTTCCCTCCTTTGCAAGATATGGGCATTCCTCGGCCACATTTTTTCTGGTGTTTAAAAATACCCTTTTTTAGCATCCTTCTTTTGCACTAATTGCTCAAAACTAAGCGCTTCCAGTTGCCATAGTAGGACATCAGACTAATTCTTTCCTTCATTACCACTCCCCTTCCCTGTCAAATTCTAGATGTGCCCAACCCCCCCCCACACTTTGCCAAGTTTTTCTTTCCTGCTGTTGGTTGCTCTTCAGAATAGCAATTTTCCCATCTTGCTTCATTCCACCTCCCTAACGTTGTTTGTTTTTTTTCTTTTCCCTTCCCACAGCCCTACCTTACTATTTTGGCCCTTCAGGAACAAAAGACTTCGTCCCCGTTCCTTCATCTTTCTTTTCTCATCCGCGATCCGTGACCCTTTCACTTCCTTTCCTCCCAAAATCTGGACTCACCTTATTCTCGAATTTCAGGATATCTATGGCACACCGCTGCGAACCCCATTCCTCGTTTTTGTCACAAATACGGAAGAGTTCTTGGTCCTCTTATATTGTCCCCCCCCTTTTGCTTTCCTCTTTTCTTGTAAGAAACTTAAGACTTTCTGTTTTTCCCTTGAACGGCCCTATTTTTTCGCATCCCGCTTGTCTCAAGCCCTTGTCCACCTTAAGCTGTACCCCGCGTTTTTACACCTTTTTTTCTTCCACCAACTATCCTTCTTCCCAAGCATGACCATTCTGGTCGGTACCTCTGGAACCCAAGCAAGGTAGTCCCTATCTCTTCCACCTTCCTCCTTTGTGCAAACAACTGGTCACCACAGTTACCCCATTCCTTTTCCTGACCACTTCTCCCGTCAACTTTGTGGGGACCCTTCCCACCGTGCGATCGATGTCGAATACCCCCCCCGCTCATCTTAGGGATATGAATTCTTTTAACGCCCCTCCAATCTTTACCTTTCTTTTACTGAGATTCGACGATTTGGTTGGGGCTCACGACTCTTTTTCTGCTTTTTTCGCGTGTGTGTTACTCAACTCTCCCTTTTTTTCCCCGCCCTTTACCCTTTTCAGTGCGCTTCAAGAGTGAATCCTCGGTCGATCATCTTTTTTTGCTTTTTGTGTCCCATACCTGCTTATATTTTTCTTTTGCCCGCCCCCACAAAAGGCTGTCAGTCCGCTTCGCAGCTATTTGTGAAGGGTTCCCCAATTGTCCCCCCCCGGTGGGCCAACTCGTATTTCTTCCCCCCTTGTCTTTTCAGGCGACCTCTTTTTTTTCCATGATTGTGCACCTTGTTGAGAGGGTGCCCTTATGGAGCCACCACGGCACTCTTCTTCTCAAATGCAGGCGGCACGCTTTTTAACTCTAATTTCTGATTAAACGTTTTTCGACTGCGCGGGTTTTCCCCACAGCTCTTTTCTATCCACTCGTGGCTTTAGCGACGACCTTCCCCTCTGGCGGAATTTTATTCACCCCATTTTTGTGTTTCGAACCTTTTAATTCTAAGTCCTTCGTCTCGCATGGGAGCGCTTGGCCCTCAAGGCACGTTCCCCCTCCTTGACGAGTAGTTGTTCCTTCCCAAAGCTCCTCTCCTACCATGACAAGGCGTTCTTTCCAGTTTTTTCTGAACAAGGCTTTTTTTTCAGCGGCGCTTGTTCCCGATTTCCGCCTTCTCACGATATCCCGAGGATATTTTTTCAGCAGCCTGTTTCTTCAACACGTGGACATCGCCAGACGGGTCTCTCGTCATTCTCCTTTCCCTATGTACGTTATCAGACGCAAACTCTATCGCCCCCGCCTGTCCCCTTTTCCCTTCCCTGGATAACTCCCTTTTCCCCAGTTCGGCCCGCCGTCTTTCAACTAATTTACCTTTCCCCTAGTTTTAATGAGGCAGGTCATTTTTTCGAGTCTTCACTTGACAACTTCAGTCGGACCAACCCTCTTTTCTTTGCCATAGCCTGGTCTACTCTCTTCCGTTGGTTTATTGTTTCGTCTCTCTCTCGGAGTAGAATCTTGGATGGTTGGCCTCTCCCCTTTGTCTTGACCTCTGCTTATAATTCTTTCGTCGCTCTTCAAAATGATTTTCTTCCCACTGGCCTCTTTACAATGGCTCCTTCAGGGGGGCTGTTTACGACATTTTCCTTAAAAGGTTCGAGATTTCCTTTGTATCCCCTCCCCTCCGTTTTTGCCCTCATTTCTATTGATGAGACTATTTTGGTGGGGCACACCCTGACCCTCCTCCACATTTTCGCAGCGAGTATTGACACTGCTTCCCCCCCTTTTCTTATTTCTTCTCTTCTTTTCCATCTATACAGTAGCCTCCCTCCGTATAAAGACCCCCCCTCTCCGCTGACGAGACCATATCCTTTTCACTTTTATAACCCCTTTTGCGTCTGCTTTGTGCACCCGAATCCCTCTTCAGGGGCGTCTTTTTCTTCGTCTCCTTGTATTTTTCCCCCATGTTAGATGAGGTGCACTTTCCGACTTCGACTATTCGTCCCTGGATGGTTGGCCTACTCACCCCCCTGACCCTTGTCCATCCTCCAGCGAGGCGTTCTCCTTCTCTGCTCCTTTGCCAACTCTCATTTTGCCTCAACCCCCCTGGTATTAGCCCTTTCCCGTTTCAAGTCCTTACATCTTTCGTCTTTTTTTTTTCTTCCTGGTCCCTTCTCCCAGTTGCCTTTTGCTACCTTCCGCTCTGCCTGCAGCCCCATCTTCCTGATTTTTCCGACCAACGTATCACCCCCGGTTTCCCCCCTCGCGTCCAACCCGTTATCTGTTTGGATTACTGAAGCACCGGCATGTACTTAGGCTGTTTCGCGTCGAGAACACCCTTATCTGGCTTGATCATCGTTTGCGGAAGCCCCCACTCTTTTGCACGTTTGCTTCCTCAATTCTTAGAAAGAAAGTTGGTTCCCCGTCCTTCCCTGTTCTGTACAAGTTCGGTGTCCCTGAAAGTGGTCCTCGCGTACGTGTCTTTCCACCAGAATCAGAATCTTTTTCCTCTTTTCAATCAATTCCCATTTCGTGTTTTTAGTCCAAACGTACATTCTGTAATCTCCCCCCCTGACGAGTTCAGGCTGATCATCCTCCGCTTAGGATTCCCTTCCCACTCGTGTTAGCTGACATGCCCCCCAGGAAAAACTGGCGGCGGTTTGATGGTGGAACTAATCTCCCCTGTTTCACGTGAAAATGACCATCCTTTCTCGTGTGGGGAAGTCTTTCCCCTTGTGGTGAAAACGAGTCTTGGTCCGGTTCACTTTTTCCATTCCTTACAATTTTCCTTACTGCTTTCCAATTTTTCTGTTCTGAGGTTGCCTTTGTTTACTCCATTGATTTTGACCTCAACATTGTTTCCCGCCTTGCCACTTTTTCCTCCCAGCCAACTCCCGCATGTCCATTTTTCCCATGCCTCCTCGGCACCTCTGCCCACGTTCGCAACAAATTTGTTAATGGAATCTGAACTCCGCCCATCCGTCCTTACTTAGTTTGACCCTCCGCATGTTGCGCCGTCCCCTCCGTTGTGCATATCTAATTCCTCAGTTGTTTTTTTCTTCCGCACGTTTGGGCCTTCGTCAGTTTTTAAAGTGGTGTGTTTCCCCTCTTCGCGGATCTCAACGTCCCTGTCTGTGATGCTCTTTCACCTGTTTTGTGTTGACGGAGCCCCATTTCTTCCCTTGCTTAGCGATTTTGGACATTTTTCCCCCCCACGTGTTGCATCCTCCAAGTTCTGCTCAAATCTTTTGATAGTTCTTCCGCGGTCTGCTTTGCACACAAAGTCCTCCGGCAGCCTTCCTCTGCCTTGAGCACCAAACTGGGAATTGCGGATATTATTTGCTCCTTGAATTGACCTATTTTGGCTTTTTTTCCCCTATCCTTCTTGGGACCCACCCATTTTTATTAGATTAGTAATACCCTCTTTTCCCCATGGTCACTCGGATTTGCGTCTTGTGAGTATTTTCTCCCTACTGGGTGGTCCCTGCTCTGTATTGGCCCATCCTTGGTCAAAACCTTCACGTTCACACCCCCCCCCTCCCTAGCCGAAAGTCTGCATCTGAGGGGAGTTCATTATCGCGGATCTTTTCACCTCAGGCGCGATTTCAGCCCTTTGTACATCCTTTTCTATTCCCTGTTAAAAGTCACATGTACCTGAAAATCCTTCTTACGTGCCGATCTTCGTTCTTTCGGTTTCCACCTTTTGCATCTCGACGTCCAAAGCCCCAGTATTTTACCCAACGTTCACCTTATAGCATGACCGAATCAGGCAATGACCCTGCTTTCTCCTTGTTCAAATAGTCATGCCAGAACATTCACCCCTTTCCTCCTCTCCTTTTTCTTCTCTTACCCTTTTGGTGATGGCCATCGAGCGGCCACGAATGTCATCGTACTTGACCTTTCCAGGTCCTCCGGACCCTTTGGGCTTTGATTCTCGGCGGGATTCCAAGTTGGAACCCCTTTCAAACGGAAAACCTGAGCTATTTCTACCTTCTATAAGTCCTCTTCTAGCCCTCCTTTTTCCAGGTTACAATTTAAACTTTCTTTCTGCCTTGAGTAATATAGCTTACCTCAGCTAGAATATCCCTATCTGCCCCACATCCTTTCTACCCCCTTTAATCTCTGCTCATTGGAAGGTTTCCTTACTTTTGGCACCCCCCAGCTTTGCTCCGAACGATCTTAACCTCATCTTATGTTCGTTTTCCTCCCCCTCCCTCGAGTAGGCAGATACTTGTCCCCCCAACCTTCCTCTACCATTTCTTTTCCAATCTTATGACTCATCTGAGATTTTTTTCTTTCCACCCCCCCCTTCCCCCCACTTGCCATGAGTCGAACTTTCTGAGATGAAAAAATCCCCGTCTACCCCCCGCTTGCTTTTCCATTCTCCTACTTTCTTCTTTGGCTTGCTAGGTTTGCAACCTCCTCCAATTCCCTTTTTCATCTTTCAATACAGCACGACGGTTCCATCCACGACCCTACTTTTTTCCTCCAGAGCTGGACGGCAAACTTTTTCCGCACAACGCTCTTGACCGCAGGGGACGTTATAATCCGTTCCCTCGCTGCTCGACCAACCATCTTCTACCCCCACACCCCACGGCCGTGACTCCACCCCCCCCAGTCTTTCTCCTTAGGGTGTGAAATGACGTGGGACATCTCTTTTCCCCGAACTTTCTTTCTCAAATCGGGAGTTCTTCAACCTACTCCTTCTCTTTGGTTATTATCAATCCCCCTTTTTTGTGTTCACTGGCCTCTTTTCGGCTCTCCCCTCAACTTTTTTTTGCTCGGACGGTCCTTTCCATTTCTTTTCGCGTCCCGTGTCCTTTACAACGTTCGTGTCACCCCCAAGGGTTCTTAAACCCCTCTCACCCTCACGCTGAGCCTCCGGCCAGCAACTGGCACATCCCCATGTCTTGGACGTGAACCGCTATGGCTAATGCGCCATGACTTTTCCCCTTCACTAACAACTCCACTGCGAGTAATCATGTTCCCCCCTGGAGTTCTCCCCAGTGAACAATCTCCGCGGAGCAGCCACTTTTTCTTCCCGAAACTTTGTGGGGCCTTCAAAAAGTGTCTCTCCCTACCCCTTATGCATTCAGGTCTCTTGCGTTCTATTCATCCTTCCCTGGGGAGCAAATCCCAGTGTATTCCTGCCTGAAGCTTTTGACTAAATTCTGCGGGAACGCGAGATTCTTACGCCGGCGCCTTTTTAACTTCACTTCTTCCCGGTTGAATCTAAATCCTCCACTTAGATTGCTTTTTTTTCTTTTGGGTTTTTTTTTTGTTTTTTGATTTTCATTGCCCGCGCTTGTAGCCTTATTCAGCTACGCGCTGTAACGCGATGGAGTCCAATCCCAGGCGAGATGTTATTACATAACCTTCCCAGCAACTCAGTTTCAACCCCTCCCCCGCGGGATAAGTTGTGCCCTTGTTCCTTCTTTTTCACCCCCTGTTCCGTTGCAATTATCCCTTAGTTCCTTCTTTCGAATGTACCTTTTCCCACCTTTTTTTGGTTTTATCTGGAGCAACCCGTT